>OGTO01000501.1_pt1 | contig 1742 bp, 2 predicted proteins | sample 1574671 | NCBI WGS metagenome assembly OGTO01 (sample SAMN03295809, study PRJEB24534) | human gut metagenome | isolation source: fecal sample 4 from infant 1 | host: Homo sapiens | place: USA: Pittsburgh, PA | collected 2014-07 | reverse complement strand
TTACAGGTCTAAGCATTGTAATGGGCTCTGGCGTTGCCTCTATGTTTGCATTCGCTCCATTAGTTCCTAACTTTGCAGCTGATTTAGGTGGCAATGCGACAACAATCCTTCTCGGTATGCAAAATGCAGCCAGCGTAGGTCGTCTGCTTAGCCCAATCAGTGCTGTTATGATCGCCGTAGCCGGTATCGCAAATATCTCCAGCTTCGACCTCGTAAAACGTACAAGCGTACCTGTAATCGTTACATTCATTACAAGTACAATTGCGATTTTGCTTATTCACTAATTCTAAATTAGGAAATTAATATCTTAATATGTAGATAAACTTAAAGGTCATGACTACAAATACAATAAAAGCTAGCGCGTAATGCTTTGGCAATACATAGGCACGTTCTCAACGATATAGTATACTTATACTAATGAGAGAACGTGTCTATTATTGTTTGAGAGGTGTTGTATGAAACTAAAAAGTACCTTGTTGGGCTTAGCTGTAGCATTAGCTTTCACCATGTCTATTGATGCGGCACAGTATACTGTTCCTGACGGGCAGCCACCTGTACCAGGGGCCGACGCAAGTATTCCCGATAATGCATATCAGAACTATCGTTATGATAAGACTCGCAATATTACTACTGCTGATCACATTAAGAAAATGGAAGATTATAATAAGCGGATTGATGGAGAGGTTCTTAAGAAAAAAGGTACTGCAGAGAAGGCAGAGCAATTAAAAAAAGTATTTGGATTTAATTACGCATGAATCTACTATAATTTTATTGCACGAAGGTGACTATAAGGCTAAAGTGACATTGCCTATTTCCGTGATAGAAAGTTATTTTGAGGACTTAAATAAAAAAGGTAAAGGTTCGTATGTTTTTGAACACAATGTTATTGCTGGGTTAGTAGGTGCTAATGAAGGAGTTGAAGAGTCAGGATTTAATAGAAATGATCAACGTAAAGGGGAATTTAAGTATCCGGGCATTAGTAAAGGCTATTGGGGAATAAGAGAAAAATATTCGAATGGAAATCTACCTGTAATGTATGCAGCTGTTACTTTTGATCAATACCCAAATCAGATGTATATGGCAATCCTAGGCAATAAGAATCAGCCCATTACAAAAAAATTAGAATCTACAATGGCTAATTTTGTAATTCCTTCTATGCAGACACTAGATAATCTAGATAAAACTAGTGATACTGTTACGTGGGATAATCTAACTTATCGACTACCCAAGGGTATGATGTTAGATAGGGAAGAGAAAAGTGATAACTTTCAAGGTCGCGTGTATGTTGGAGACGGTATGAAACTCGTTGTTGCACGTAGTGCCTTAGCAGATAAAGCGGTGCCTATACAGTTGTATACTCAGACTGTTTTAAAACATTTTTTCTATAAAAAGAATCCAATATTAGTAAAAGATATACCTCTTCAAGCAGCCTTAATATGGAATAATGGTGTTCCTTCATATCTTTTGGAGCAATATAATCCAGGTAAGAAATCTCGTATTTTCCAACTGATAACAGATGGTAAATATGAATATTATATTTCGCTTACCTATGAAGATGGTAAAAATAAGTATAATCATATTGAACTACGTAATATAATGGAATACTTAGACTTCGGAAATGCCAAGCAATTAAGACATGCTAGTAATAAAAGAGTAAAGAAATAAGAAAAAGACCGTACCTTTTGGTGCGGCCTTTGCTACATTTATCTATATATTTCTATTATTCGTTCCTTATTGTATCG
>OGTO01000455.1_pt1 | contig 1924 bp, 3 predicted proteins | sample 1574671 | NCBI WGS metagenome assembly OGTO01 (sample SAMN03295809, study PRJEB24534) | human gut metagenome | isolation source: fecal sample 4 from infant 1 | host: Homo sapiens | place: USA: Pittsburgh, PA | collected 2014-07 | reverse complement strand
ATATATTAATATATTCTTCCCATAACCATGCACCATCAAATAAGATGCCATAAGAATTCTGTATACTGAACTGCACCTCCAAAAATTTTGTCTAATTTTTGGGGTGCAGTTCAAACAATCAGGTCTTTTTAGTAGATGCTAATTATCTGATAAGATTTTATACATCTAGATAAAAGTCATCTAATAAGTATGTTTTAACTGGTGTAATATATAGCTCATATTTCATTACAAGCTTAATCAGTTCACTGCCATCAATCAGTGTTATAGGTTTACCTTCAGCTGCGGCTTGACGTGCTTGTTCAGTAAAAAGATTATTAGTTATAAATACCCCATAATCAGCTTGAAACTTACTCATAGCACCAAGGAATTGGTTGATTTCAGGTTCTCCGATTTTACCTGCATTATAACGCTTACATTGAATAACTACTCGTGTAGTCCTAAAATCATCTTCATCTCGATGGTATCCATAACCATCTATACCACCATCATTTGAAATTTTAATACTTTTCTCTGTAAATTTAACACCCATTTCAGTTAGTAAAGCCCTTGAGAATTGTTCAAACTTCGCAGGTGACATATTATTAATAGCCTCTTGTAATTTTGTTTTAAAATCATCAATAGGATCATTATCTATAACATCTGCATCAGCTTCTTCATCATCTGCTTCCGGATTAGAAATAATACTATTTTTAATCTTTCTTTTTGCACTAGTTTCTTCCCGAAAATTGCAATAACAAGTTGAACATTACCAGCTAAATAGTCCATCAGGTCGCACAAGAATAAATCCTGTCCAGTTCGGCCTCGAAGAGTTCATCCGGTGTTCGGTATCCGAGAAGCTTCCGTGGCAACCCATTACACCAGAGTTCGATCTGAGCTATCTGCTCATTGGAATAGCTGTCGATCCGTTTTCCTTTCGGAATAAACCTACGAATTAATCCGTTATGGCGCTCCACCGATCCTTTCTCGCAGGATGTGTAGGGATGGGCAAAATAGACCAGTGTTTTACTCAGAGTCTCTAAATCAGATAGTGTCGAAAACTCGGAACCGTTGTCTGTGGTGATTGTCTTAAAGACATCATCCCAGTGTTCTTCAAATTGAGAATGAACTGTTGATAGAGCATTCATGACGCTGTTCGGATTACGACCGGGGATGCGAATCATCCAGTACTCCCTGGTCTTTCGCTCAATCATGGTCAATAGGGCATCATCGTTATTATTTTTTGAGCCGATAACAAGATCTGCTTCCCAATGTCCAAACTCCTTACGGTCATTTACAGATGCTGGGCGTTCTTCAATGCTCCGACCGAGAATTCGCTTATTTTTATGAACCTGTGTTTTTTTAGGTGACCTGCGAAGTTTTTCCGGAAGATCGATGTTCTTGATTCCAAGAAGTCCGAGATCAATGTAACCATAAAGTGTTTTTGTACAGACAATCTGATCTCTGGTGAATAATTCATTTTTCAAGGCACGGCCTACACAAGCATCAAGTGACCATCCTTCTTCGAAGAACTTCTGCTCTACAAAAGAGATGAAGTTAGATTTCTCGAAAAAGTCATAGTGCCGGCAGCATGACTGGCGATTTCGCTCATAAGCATCTTGACCAGCAGTGGCTTTATAACGGAGGATATTTCCTTTGTATAGTGACACAGTTCCGCGCTTGATCTCATTTCGAACGGTGTTCGGTGCGCAGCCAATTTCCTTGGCAATCCTGTTAGGACTCCATCCATCTTTGAGTCGAGTCTGAATCAAAACACGGCACTCAAATGTAAGATGTTGTCCTTTTCTGTGCTCATTTGCGGTATAATGTAAGTGGTCCATAGGGATTTTCTCCTTGTGAATAAAGTTTAGTCACTTACATTCTACCAAAGGAAGAGAGCCGTATGGACTTTTTGTATTACTTGTTCAACTTGATTTTACAATTCATC
>OGTO01000120.1_pt1 | contig 5971 bp, 5 predicted proteins | sample 1574671 | NCBI WGS metagenome assembly OGTO01 (sample SAMN03295809, study PRJEB24534) | human gut metagenome | isolation source: fecal sample 4 from infant 1 | host: Homo sapiens | place: USA: Pittsburgh, PA | collected 2014-07 | reverse complement strand
GATAAGTCCTATGCGGGCTTCTCTGATAAACCTTCTTATGAACATGCCCGTGCTATTATGCATGAAGCGCTTTCACTATACGAACGTCATGAAGTTGACGAAGTCATCATGATCTATACACGTTTTGTAAATTCTATGACGCAAATTGCACAGGCTGAGCGCTTGTTGCCAATAGAGCAACCACAAGATGAGGTAAAGGGCGAAGAGTATGATTTCATGCCATCTGCTGTATCTGTCTTGGAGGCGTTGCTACCAAAATATTTAGAGATTACTGTTTATAATGGATTGTTGCAATCTGCAGCAAGTGAATTGGGTGCTCGTATGACAGCCATGACATCTGCTACAGATAATGCAGGGGAACTCATTGATTCCTTAGGACTTGAATATAACAAGTTACGTCAATCTAGCATTACAAACGAAATTTCTGAAATCGTTGGTGGCGCTAATGCCTTGCAATAAATAAGGAGACATCTGTCGATGAGTAATAATATTGGTAAAGTTGTGCAGGTCATTGGTCCAGTTGTAGACGTGCGCTTCGATGCTGGTCATTTGCCAAGCATCTACAACGCCATCAACATCTACCATGATCATAAGGCACATGATAGACAAAAAATTGTAGTAGAGGTTATGCAACACTTAGGTGACGATACTGTACGTTGTGTTGCGATGAGCTCTACTGACGGTATGACCCGTAATATGGATGCTGAAGATACTGGTGCTGCAATTGCCGTTCCTGTAGGCGAAGGCGTGTTGGGTCGTATCTTTAACGTATTGGGTGAAACTGTAGACCATGATCCAGCTCCAGTTGTAGCCGATGAAAAATGGCCTATTCACCGTCCAGCACCTAAATTTGATGACCTTTCTCCAGATACTCAAATCTTGGAAACAGGTATTAAGGTCGTTGACCTTATTGCACCATATGTAAAAGGTGGTAAAATCGGCCTCTTCGGTGGTGCTGGTGTAGGTAAAACCGTATTGATTATGGAATTGATTCACAATGTTGCCACAGAGCATGGTGGTTACTCCGTATTCTCCGGCGTAGGCGAACGTACTCGTGAAGGTAACGACTTGTGGAACGAAATGAAAGAGTCCGGCGTTATCAACAAAACAGCTCTTGTATATGGCCAAATGAATGAGCCACCTGGGGCTCGTATGCGCGTAGGTCTTACAGGCCTTACAATGGCTGAGTATTTCCGTGATGTGAAGAAACAAGACGTACTCTTGTTTATCGATAACATCTTCCGCTTTATTCAAGCGGGCTCTGAAGTATCTGCCCTCTTAGGTCGTATGCCATCTGCCGTAGGTTACCAACCTACATTGGCTAATGACGTAGGTGCCTTACAAGAACGTATTACATCTACCAAAGAAGGTTCTATTCCCTCCGTACAAGCTGTATACGTACCAGCCGATGACTTGACTGACCCTGCTCCAGCTGCGACATTTGCTCACTTGGATGCAACAACAGTATTGTCTCGTTCCATTGCAGAACTTGGTATTTATCCAGCTGTAGATCCACTCGATTCTACAAGCCGTATTTTGGACCCACATGTACTTGGTGAAGAACACTATACAGTAGCTCGTGGCGTACAAGAAGTATTGCAAAAATATCGTGATCTTCAAGATATTATCGCAATTCTTGGTATGGAAGAATTGTCTGACGAAGATAAATTGACTGTATCTCGTGCTCGTAAGATTCAACGTTTCTTGAGTCAACCATTCTTCGTAGCAGAAGTATTTACTGGTTCTCCTGGTAAATATGTACCATTGTCCGAAACATTGAGAGGCTTTAGAGAAATCCTTGATGGTAAACATGACGATTTGCCAGAAGGTGCATTCTACATGGTTGGTACCATTGATGAAGCCGTTCAAAAAGCAAAGGAAATGCAAGAGAAGGGGGAATAATCCATGGCGGAACCTATGTCCCTACAGATCATTACACCTGATGCGATTGTCTTTGAAGGTAAGTCTACATTCTTTGTAGGTAAAGCCATTGATGGTCAATTTGGTATCTTGCCAAATCATGCACCTATGATTATTGCATTAGATTTAGCACCGTTACGCATAGATCAACCAGATGGAACATCTCGTGAACTTGCAGTATTTGGTGGTTTCTGTGAAATTGAACATAATAAGGTGAGTATTGTAACTCCAGACTGCCAAGATCCATCATCTATTGATGTGGAACGTGCTCGTCGAGCTAAAGAACGTGCAGAAGGTAGGTTATCCAATCCTACACCAGATATTGATGTAGAACGCGCAGAAGCAGCATTGCAACGTGCATTATTGCGCTTGCATGTAACTAAACAACTATAAAATGAAAGGCTAGCCATAGGGCTAGCCTTTTTCTATAGAATTTCATTTTGTTTATAGGAAACACTCATCTAACATTAAGGTCATCTGCTTATACTAAAATTTGTCATTTAAATTTAATGACTTATTGTGTTAATTTGGAGGTTTTCTAATGAACGTATCTAAAAAATCTTTCATTGCTTTTGCTGTATTAGCATGCTGTTTTGGTGCATCTACACTAGGAACACATGTAGACGCATCTTATGGTTATAAATATACTGACTCGGTTCGCCCACCAGTAGAAACTCCTACAAATGATGCTTTTAGAGCTAACATGGTTAAACAAAATGAAGCTAATAATGCTAAATATGCTGCGACTACTAATACAAGTACGGCAAGTGCAAAAGATGATGATTCAATTTATTACGTAAGCGATTTATCTGATTCCTTCCGTAGTTCATTTACTGCACTTTTAAGAAATGCTGGTTTTACAGAGCATCAACTTAGATTAATCGGCTTGATTCACTAAGTTATGTATCATTAATAGGTGAATACAAAAAGACCGTTAAGCAATTGCTTAACGGTCTTTTTATTGTCTCTTATAATACGCTAACACCTTTTAAGGAGTAAGCAGTATTTCTAGGTTGTTCTACTTGGAAGTCAAGTACAACAGGAGATTCAGAGTTGATGCCAGGTGCTTGATAGCGGTCATGGTCTGTTGGAATACGTTTATACGGTAATTTATCAAGTAATACGGTCATAACTTTATTCCATACAGCCTTATGTGTTGGCATTGTCAAGGAATCATCTGTTTGATTGAATCCACTGCGTACAGTGTGAATAACTTGGTCATTCACATCGTAGTAATATAACAATGCATTTACCTTTGCTGCAATGTACATTTCGCGATCATCATTGTTATATGCGTATGGGCTATTTACACCATTGATTTGTACGTAAACGTCTTGCAATGGTACAGGCATGATAACAATTTCAGAGTTTTGTGCAGATGCAATTTGTGCAAGGTCAACAGCTCTAATTTCTGCTGTTGGCGTATTAGTACTTACGATTGCTGTGTCGTAGTACGGATATTTAAGTGTGTTAGATAGGCGATCAGTCATATAACGACCCAATTGTGCTGTGTTTTCATTGCGCAACTTGGCAGGTACTACGATTGTTACCTTGCGACTAGGGAAGTTTTCTAAGTGACCATCATAATTAGAATTAGATGTATTGATCGTCGCTTTTTCAGGGGTTCCTACAACTGGAGTAGAAACAGGTGTGTTGGCAACCTTTAAAATAGGTTGACCATTATTATCGGATTGTAATGTAGGTGTAGTTGTATCTACATTAGATTGCACAGAGTTAATAACAACCGGTTGAGCCCTATTGGATGTTAATTGACTCATATTAATTGTGGCCGCACTTGCTGTAGCAAGTGTAGATGCCAATAGTACACCTAGTACTGTAAGTAGCGAACGTTTATAGCGTCCGAATTTACGAAACATAGTTCCTCCTCTTAATAAAACTCTTTAAAATTTACAAACAAAACAACTGGTACTATTATATCACATATACAAAAAAAAGAAGCAAGCTTTATGCTTGCTTCTTGGTCTGGTGGACGATGACAGGATCGAACTGCCGACATCCTGCTTGTAAGGCAGGCGCTCTCCCAGCTGAGCTAATCGTCCATGTGGTGACCCGTCCGGGAATCGAACCCGGGATACCGCCGTGAAAGGGCGGTGTCTTAACCGCTTGACCAACGGGCCAGAATGGCTCCTCGAGTAGGACTCGAACCTACGACCGATCGGTTAACAGCCGATTGCTCTACCAACTGAGCTATCGAGGAATGGTACGATTGTTATTATATGTTAGATTAATTATAAAAGCAAGCGTTTTTTTTAAAATTACTATAAATCAAAAGGCGTTAATTATGACTAAAACACATAACTTTATACAAAAAATAGCTTATCAAAAATAGTGATACGCAAGTCATTAAAATTTATATAATCTATAGAGATGAATAAACATAGATAATGCCTATATTTATAAGGGATTCATAATGTATATTTTCTTAAGAGTTAGCAATATAAGTATATTGAATATAATCGGTATACATATGCATTGTAAAAAAGTTTAAACCTTTTATTTGAAAAGTAATATCAAGTAGCTTAAAAGCGTATTCATCATCTTAGATATACTCTGCATTTATAAGGTGCTTTTAACCTAATTCTTACCTCTAAAAGTCGATTGTGATAAAGAGTATAAAAATACTTTCAACCTATGATTAACTATGACTTTTATCACATCGTCGAAGTGATTTTTTGGGGACGAAAAAGGGTAAAAAAGTGATGTTGACATGCCGAAATATATACAGCAATATTCATGAAAATTGTTCTCAAAATATGAAAAAGCATTGAGAAAACTGTATAGTTGAGCCGTTGAAAGCCTGTATATTGTGTGTTACGATTGATGCATAGAGTTAATCTCGATGTGTATGAGATACATATATTTCATATACTCGAGAGTAAAAAGTTATCTCACGGTAATTAGAATTAATATTCAACTATGTTCCTGAGGAGGGATTATCTTGCGCGAGATTCAAGTATCTGAAATCACAAAAACAGTCCGTCAAATGTGTATGGACGCAGCTTACCACTTGCCAAAAGACATCTATGAAGGCTTGAAAAAAGGCCGTGAAACAGAAGAGTCTCCAGTTGGTTGCATCGTTCTCGATCAAATCATCAAAAATGCAGAAATTGCTGATGCTGAAGATCGTCCATACTGCCAAGATACTGGTATGACATTGGTATTCTTAGAAGTAGGTCAAGACGTACATTTTGTTGGTGGCGATCTTAAAGAAGCTATCAATGAAGGTGTTGCTCAAGGCTATGTAGAAGGTTACCTTCGTAAATCCGTTGTAGCAGAACCATTGTTCAACCGTAAAAACACTCAAAACAATACACCTGCAATCATTTACATCGATATAGTTCCTGGCGCTAAAGTAGAAATCAACGTAGAACTTAAAGGTTTCGGTTCCGAAAACAAATCTGACGTAGCTATGTTGGTACCTGCAGATGGCGTTGAAGGCGTTAAAAATGCAGTTCTTGAAATCGTAAAACATGCTGGCCCTAACCCATGCCCTCCAATCGTACTTGGCGTAGGTATTGGTGGTACTATGGACCAAGCAGCTGTTATGTCCAAAAAAGCTTTGCTTCGCGATATTAGCACTCCTCATAAAGATCCTGAGTATGCAAAATTGGAAGAAGAAATTTTGGAAATGGTTAACAAAACTGGTATCGGTCCACAATTGGGCGGCACAACAACTTGTATCGGTGTAAACATCGAATGGGGTGCAACTCATATCGCCGGCCTTCCTGTTGCTGTTACTATTATGTGTCATGCTGCTCGTCATAAACACGTAGTACTTTAATCGGTAGGAGGTAATTACAATGGCTGAAACAATTCGCATTAATACTGAAGAATATAATGAAGAGTTTTCCCGTAAATTAAAAGTTGGTGATAGCGTACTTATCACTGGCAAAATTTACTCCGCTCGTGACGCTGCTCATAAAGTTATGACTGAAGCTTTAGCACGCGGTGAAAAATTACCAATCGATTGGACTAACAAATTCGTTTACTACCTTGGCCCAACACCTGCAAAACCTGGTGACCCAATTGG
>OGTO01000105.1_pt1 | contig 6682 bp, 5 predicted proteins | sample 1574671 | NCBI WGS metagenome assembly OGTO01 (sample SAMN03295809, study PRJEB24534) | human gut metagenome | isolation source: fecal sample 4 from infant 1 | host: Homo sapiens | place: USA: Pittsburgh, PA | collected 2014-07 | reverse complement strand
TGGTACACGTCACCGTGCAGCCATCGGTTTGTCTGAACAAACTGATGCTGTCGTTGTTGTGGTCAGTGAGGAAACGGGGACAATTTCCTACACCTATGGCGGCCATATTTATCGCCATTTACCGGAAGATCAAATTAAAGAAGCGTTGCGTACATTTATGGAACGCCCTCGTCAAACCATTACTGGTATGTGGAAATGGGGGGCAAAAAAATGATGATACATTTGAAACGCAATTGGCCAGCTAAGTTGTTATCATTGCTAGCGGCCATCGTCATGTGGTTCTTTATCATGCGAGATCAGAACCCTGTGATGGAGGTAACCTATACAGTACCTGTTCAAGTCCAAAATCTTGATTCCCATTATATTATAGAAGATGCACCTGATGTAGCACGCATTGTCCTTTCGGGCCCTCGCGATACGATTATGGCTATAAAGGCAGATAATCTTCGTGCATATATTGATGCATCTGGTGTAAAACCAGGTCAAAATAATGTAACCATTGGATTTACCCCTCCAGCGGGGATGAGCCTTGTGGAGGTTAAGCCTGATACTGTAACAATTAATGTAGACGAATATGCAGAGCGGAAAATACCGGTTGAAATTGTTCCAATTGGTAAGTTCTCTGACGATGTTGCTCTCAAGTCAGTAACTATTGTACCGAAAGAGGTAACTGTATCTGGACGTAAACAGCTTGTTAACGCTGTAAATAAGGTTGTTATGAAGGTTAATATCTCTGGTCAAACCAAGAACTTTAGTGCTGTTAGTACGTTAGAAGCCTGGGATATATCTGGTAATGTATTAGATGTGCACATCAATCCGAGCCAAGGTCAAGCGCAATATGAACTAAACTTATTGCGTAAAGATAAAGCGGTTCCTATTACAGTACCAACGGCGGGAACGGTAGCTGATGGGTATGAAGTTAAGTCTATATCCGTTACACCAACTCAATTAACTGAGACTGGTCGAGAAGAAATGATTGATTCTGTTTCAGAAATTCAAACAGAACCAATTGATCTTACCGGTGCAACGAAGGGCATTCAAGGCAATTACAACTTAGTATTACCGAGTGGTGTCAATAGTAATGTTACTACAGTACATGTTAAGGTAGATATACAAAAGAAAACTACGTAGCTAAAAAGACCCTATACATAGCTAAATAGACCCTAATAGAGTAGATTCATAACTCTATTAGGGTTTGTTTTATTATTCATATATTAGCTTTTATAGGAGTGTTGTATAATAAAAGTGTATGACCATTTTCTTGTAGGTCAGTTGTTAGAAATTTAGGTCAAATAATAATGATATAAGCTGCCCAAAAGGGAGCCGAAATAGGAAAGATATGATTAGAATAATAAATCTCCGCGTGGCTGTTACGGTCAAGTTGGATATAAAGGATATTGTAGAAAAGAAATATCCTCAATTGCGAGGCGCTATTGAAACGATTCACGTTGTACGACGCGCTGTAGATGCTCGTAAAAAACCGAATATTGTATTTGTGTATACCTTGTTTGTTGAGGTTCATAAGGAAGCTCAAATCATGAAAAAACTAGGTAAACAAAAGGATGTATCTGTATTTACTCCAGAGGATCCAGAACCTATTGTTTATGGTAATGTGCCTTTAGCACATCGTCCTGTAGTGATGGGCTTTGGTCCAGCTGGGATGCTAGCTGCCTTTTATTTAGCTCGTGAAGGGTACCGTCCAATCGTTTTTGAACGAGGTCAAGACGTTGATACTCGTAGTCAAGATGTAGAAACGTTTTGGAAGGAGGGCGTATTCAAGCCTGAATCTAACGTACAATTTGGCGAGGGTGGTGCAGGTACCTTCTCTGATGGTAAACTGACAACCCGCGTTACACATCCAAGATTGCATGAAATCTCCAAATATTTTGTAGAGTTCGGCGCTCCAGAAGAAATCTTGTATAAACATAAACCTCATGTAGGTACAGATAAGTTGCGTACCATGGTAAAAGCTATGCGTGAGCGCATTATTGAATGGGGCGGTGAAGTTCGCTTCGGTGCGAAGATTACAGATTTATTTATCGAAAATGACCGCATCGTAGGTGTTGAAGTTAATGGTAGTGAGCGCATTGATACTACAGTTGTTTTATCTGGTGTAGGACATAGTGCACGTGATACGTATGAAATGCTACATAAACGAAATGTAGAAATGACAGCAAAACCATTTGCTATCGGTGTTCGTATCGAACATGATCAAGCTGTAATCGATGAGTCCCAATATGGTGTAGAACCGTCTAGCTTGGGCCTTGGGGCTGCAGAATATTCTCTTGTATACCACGATAAAGAAACAGGCCGTACAGCGTATAGCTTCTGTATGTGCCCAGGCGGTCAAGTTGTAGCATCTGCGTCCGAAAATGGTGGCGTTGTTGTAAATGGCATGAGTTTGTATGCTCGTGATAGTGGTGTTGCGAATAGTGCTATCGTAGTTAATGTAGGGCCTGATGACTTTGGTAATCATCCACTGGATGGTGTAGCATTCCAACGTGAATGGGAACGCAAGGCTTATGAATTAGGTGGCTCTAATTTCCATGCACCAGCTCAGACCGTAGGTCAGTTTTTGGGGCTTTCACAAGCAACAGGTGTACAAGATAGCACATATAGCTATGAACCAGGTGTAGTAAATTGCGATTTACATGATTGCTTACCGACTTTCGTTACATCCGTATTAGAACGGGCGTTGCCGTATTGGGGCCGTCGCATTCATGGATTCGATGATCCTGCGGTATGCATGACAGGTGTTGAAACTCGTACCTCTGCACCGCTTCGCATGGGGCGTAATGAAGAACGTATTTCTCCAACTGTAGGTGGATTTTATCCTATGGGGGAAGGTGCAGGCTATGCTGGCGGTATTATGAGTGCAGCCCTTGATGGGGCAGAAACTGCCATTATATGCATGGCAAAATATGCAAAACCTAACTAGTTAGTAGTAGAATGTATTGTAAAGTAAACTACAGTATAGGTTCATTTTGGTACTGTAAAATAGTATATCTATATAGTATATATATGTGGTGTATATAATGTGATATAATACACAACAGTGAATATATAAGGACTTGTGATTTTCACAATCCCTAGAGGAGGATAATTATGGCTCGTTTATTTGGTACAGATGGTGTACGTGGTGTTGTTAATGAATTTTTAACACCTGAATTAGCCTATCATTTAGGCCGTGCAGCGGCTACATATTTTGGTAAAGAAAAAGACCATCCTACATTCTTGATTGGTCGTGATACGCGTATTTCTGGCTCCATGCTTGAAAGTGCGTTAGCATCCGGTATTTGCTCTGTTGGTGGTAATGTTGTAATTGCCGGTGTTATCCCAACCCCAGCAGTAGCTTACCTTGTACGTCAACAAGGCTTTGATGCAGGTGCTGTTATTTCTGCATCTCACAATCCATATCCAGATAATGGTATTAAATTCTTTGATGGCAATGGTTATAAATTGCCAGATGAAGTAGAAGATCAATTAGAACAATATGTTCGTCAAAGTGCAGATAATGAATTGCCACGTCCTACAGGTGATGGCATCGGTACAATTGAGTACAATAGCAATTTAGCTCATTTATACGCTCACTTTGTTCGCCACACAATTGATACATCCCTTGAAGGTTTGACTATCGTATATGATGGTGCGAACGGTGCTGCATCTAGCGTAGGTCCTGAAATTTTATCTGGTCTTGGCGCTAAAGTAATCAACATCAACGTAAATCCAGATGGCTTGAATATCAATGATCACTGTGGTTCTACACATATCGAAGGCTTACAAGTGGCTGTACAACAACACAATGCAGACCTTGGTATCGCTAACGATGGTGATGCGGACCGTTGCTTATTGGTAGACGAAAAAGGTCAAGTTCTCGATGGTGACCAAATCATGCTATTGTGTGCTCTTAAATTGAAAGAAGAAGGCAAACTCAAAGATGATACTGTAGTTGGTACTGTTATGAGTAATATTGGTTTCCACAAAGCGGCAGAAGAACTAGGAATGAAAACAGTTTCTACTGCTGTTGGTGACCGTTATGTGTTGGAGTATATGCGTGAACATAATCTCTCCGTTGGCGGTGAGCAATCTGGTCATGTAATCTTCTTGGATCACAATACAACTGGTGATGGTATGTTAACAGCTGTACAAGTAGCGGCTCTTATGAAAGAAAAAAATCAACCACTTTCTGAGTTGGCTGGCATTATGACTAAGTATCCTCAAGTTCTTATCAACGTTCGTGTTGCTACAAAAACAGGTTGGGAAGACAATGATATTATTAAAGCTGCCATCGTAACAGCTGAAGGTGAACTTGGTGATGAAGGCCGCGTTCTAGTTCGTGCATCTGGTACAGAACCACTCATTCGCGTAATGGCTGAAGGTCCTAACCAAGAAGAACTACAAGCACTATGCCAAGAAATCGCCGATATTATCGGTAGAGAACAAGGGTTGGCCGAGTAACTCTTAATGAGTAGTTTGATACTATTCCGTTTGGTTCCATTCTACAATTTCATATTAAAAGTATACCCTCCTATATATGTCCCTTTGCTCCGTCCTACGTAAAGTCGCTGCAGGAACATATATAGGAGGGTATTTATTTTATATTTATTTAGGATGGTTACCGAATGGAACCGTCACTATGGCGCAAATATTTCTGCATTATACCATTTCTACTCATTAAGAGTTATTTCGCATATGGGGAGGAGGATAGACGAGATGATGCAATTTATATCATATATGGTTAAGAATGGTGTTACTGTTACTATAGGTACGTATATAGGACGTAATTTATGTCATTATAGCCATATAGCGTGAAATGAACTGAAAAAAAGCACTACTTTGAATTGTAATCATTCAGAGTAGTGCTTTTGTCATTATTTATCAGCTACAACGAGTTTGTATCCATTTAAGTGAATGTTACCGCCTGTTGTGTCTTCGTTTGTTAAGGATTTTACATAGCTGTCGCCTGTGAGTGTCCAGTTGGAGTCTTTGCTGAGTTTTAGTGTAATTTCTTTAGCTGTGTTATCTGTGTTTACAGCGCCAACGAGGCTAGATCCATTAGTCATGTCTAGTGCGACAGTACTAATGGAGTCGGCTACGATGTTACCATTAAGTTCTTGGTTGGATGCGCGAAGTGTGAGGTGACCACCGTTTTCACCATCTTTACCCCAACGGGAGTCTGCTGCAGCTTTCACGAGTGTCGTAGTATTTGGCATTAAGATTGTGTTGCCTGTAAGGTCTGCTTCGGCTGTGGTGTTGTTTACATAGATGAACGCACCTGTACCATGAGTTGTAAGTGTGTTATTTTCTGCTTTTAAACAAGCAATACCGCTTTCAGCATCACCGGAGAAACTTTGGTATAGCATGAAGCCATTATCGTGGTAGCCTGTAACATTAGAGTTTGTAAGGGTGATGGAGTTTTTACCTTCTACGACGCCTATTTCACTCTTGTTAGCTACGCCATTGATACTGTTTGCTGTAATATTGCCAGTGGAGTAGATAACAGGGCTACCCACACCAGAGGTCGTTAGCTTAGCTGCCTCCGCAGTAATAGTGCCTTCGCCACGGTCTGTAGCGAGTGTAGCAGAGTGAGCCCCTTCAGTAGTAATGGTTAAATTTTTGCCGTTTACAGTGCCTTTATAGGTTGCATCTAAGCCGCGAGAGGAATCACCTTTTGTGTGAATATTAGTATTCTCTACGTTGATAACAGATCCTTCGCCAGTGGCAAATACTCCATTAGAGCCAATACTATTAGATGTAATATTACTATTTTTAATGCTCGTTTGACTGCCTTCGATGCCGAGCACTACTGCATTTTGTCTGCGGAAATTACTGTTGTCATCATTTGTGGTGTTACCCTGTTTATCAAATACGCTGCTATCGATGGTGATAGTGGCTTTGTTTTTTCCGATGAAAGCATTTTGATCGCTTGTAGTATTGTCGAATCGTTGGTGTTCTAATGTTTTATTTTCACTAATAACAGATGTGCCTGTGAAAGTACTAGGATCAGCTTCCTTATGAGGCGTTGGTTCGTTAATTTCTCCTGTCTTTACATCATCTGGTCTAGGTACATCATTTTTAGGCATATTAGCGTTAGGTGCATCAGCCTTAGGGGCAAATATGTTTTGTGGTGGAACATTAGAATGTACTGGTTCTGCACCAAAGGTAGGGGCAAAGGCTAGTGCTGCGAGGGCGCCGCCCGCTAAAGCTGGAACGATGAAACGTCTTAAAGTTTTATAATTACGTGAATGTGTCATATATAATAACCTCCAAATATTTATTGCGCGATAAAATCGAATTGTGTAAAATTAAGATTGTAAGAAGTATAGTAATTATCTGTGAAAATAGTATGAATGATACATGGGATTTATAAACAAATATTAACCGTGATGTTTAGATATGTCGATGAGGATATCTTGCTTTCACCATTACTTATCACGTATAATATAGATTGGTATATGATGTATACTATTAAGATCTGCCGTATCTTATAGAAAGGAGTTCCCTAATTCGTAAAGGCGAATAGCGCAAGTACCCGCGAAGGCAGTCGTTAGGGTAGACGAGGTGAAGAGTAATCGAATCATCAGCGGATGCTCTTCCGGCATATTCATGTCGTAACAGATACTAAAAAGCCCATCGGTAACGATGGGGACAAAGTGTATCTGAATGAATTGTATTCAAATAC
>OGTO01000078.1_pt1 | contig 9515 bp, 7 predicted proteins | sample 1574671 | NCBI WGS metagenome assembly OGTO01 (sample SAMN03295809, study PRJEB24534) | human gut metagenome | isolation source: fecal sample 4 from infant 1 | host: Homo sapiens | place: USA: Pittsburgh, PA | collected 2014-07 | reverse complement strand
CCCGGGTAAGCGCAGCGCGACCCGGGAAGAAGCCGCACCGATGCATTCATCCCGGCGTATCCCCGGGTTGCGGCGTAAACGCCTTACCCGGGCTACCGGCCCGCAGACGATGATGAACCCGTAGCCCGGGTAAGCGCAGCGCGACCCGGGAACAAGCTATGCCTCAGCCGAGGACCGCCGTGCCCAGACGGCAGGTGCAGCAGCGTCGTCCCCGCTCGTCGAACACCGCAATTTCCCAGCTCTGGCCCTGACGCCCCAGGTGCAGCGCCCGGCATTCGCCGCGGACTTTGCCGCTGGAGACCGCCCGGTGATGGGTGGCATTGAGCTCGGTCCCCACTACGCACTGCCCCTCTTCGGTCATCAGCCACCCGGCCATCGAGCCCAGGGTTTCCGCCAGCGCCGCGGAGGCACCCCCGTGCAGCAGCCCGAACGGCTGATGGGTTCGCGCGTCGACCGGCATTTCCGCTTCCAGCACGCCCTCCTCAATCCGGGTATAAACGATGCCCAGATGCGCCACCATCGTATTGACGCTGGTCGCGTTGAGTTCATCCAGCGTCAGCTGACGTTTCCAGGCCATTTATGCCCCCAGCGTCGAGCCGCCGTCCACCACGATATCCTGCAGCGTGATATGGCTGGCGTGGTCGGAGGCGAGGAACAGAATGGTATTGGCAATCTCCTGCGGGCGGGCGATTTTGCCCAGCGGAATGCCCAGCTTAAACTGCTCGCCGAAGCCGCGAATGCGCTGCTGCTCAGCGTCATCGCTCACCCACAGCGTCCGCTGCATATCGGTATCGGTAGAGCCAGGAGAAACCAGATTACAGCGTACGCCGCTGCCCGCCAGCTCCAGCCCGACGGTCAGCGCCAGGCTCTTCAGCGCCGCCTTTGATGCGCCGTAGGCGCTCATGCCAATGCGCGGCGTATGCGCAGCGTCGGACGCCACGGTCACAATCGCCCCGCCTTTTTGGCGGCGGAACTGCGCCATCGTCTGCTGGAACAGGTTAAACGCCCCGCCAACGTTAACGGCAAAGGTCTGCTGCCAATCTTCCTGGCTCAGCGCATCGGTCGCCCCCATCCGCAAAATACCGGCGGCATTGACCAGCACATCCAGCCGCGCGGTCCCTGCCAGCAGGCGGCCGCACGTCTGCGCCACCTGCTGCGCGTCGGCAACGTCCAGCGTCTCGGTGGCGAACGGGTAGCTTTCGCCGTCGAACGCCAAATCAAACCCGGTTACCTGCGCGCCGGCCTCAACGAACGCCAGGGCGGTGGCGTAGCCGATCCCCTTGCCCGCGCCGGTGACCCACACGGTCCGGCCGTGAAAATCGAGCCCGTTCATTATTTCACCTCGCGGGAAAGCAGCGCCCACCAGGCATCAATGGTCGGATTTTTCGCCAGCACCACGAAGTCGATATCGCCGTGCACTTTACGCCAGCGGGCGGCGAGCGCCATCATGCGTACCGAATCCAGGCCGTAGTCGATCAGGTTTTCGTCATCCATCGGTTCGTCGGATTCATCCAGCAGCGGCAGCACCAGCGCCCGCAGCGCCGCTTTCGATGCCGGCAGCGGCAGCAGCTCTTCGGTCATCACCACTCGACCGGAGCGACCCGCCACGTAGTTGAGCGCCATCAGGTGCTCCTCGCGGCTGAAATCGGCCAGCGCGTCGGCAACGAAGAACGGCTTAATATCGCGCATAAACGCATCGGTCGCAGTGGTCATGCAGCCGATATGGGCATATACGCCGGTGATGATTAGCTGATCGCGCCCCGCCTCTTTCAGCATCTCCTCCAGCGGCGAGCGATGAAACGCGCTGTAGCGCCACTTCACCAGCACGGTATCGTTGTCGTCCGGCGCAAGCGCGGCAATCACCTGCTGCTGCTCCGGCGAACGGGTCAGGCCAGGCCCCCACATGTCGTTCAGCAGCGCGCGGTCTTCATCGCTCTGCTCTTTCGGCTGGGCGGTGTAAAAAACCGGAATATGGTTCTGTTTGCAGAACTCGCGCAGGGCGGCGATGTTGGCCACCACTTTCTCCATCATCGCGCTATTTTCGCCCCAGAAGTTAAGGAAATACTCCTGCATATCGTGGATCAACAGCGCGGCACGGGACGGCTCAAATGCCCAGTTCACTTTGTTCGCCGGGATATCGCTGGCTTCCGGCAGCGCGTAAGCCTGTAATTTTGGGATTGCCATTCTGTCTTCTCCTTCAGCCCAGCTTGCGTTCAGCCAGCCACTGACGTAATTGTTTTTTATCGACTTTGCCCACCGGCGTCAGCGGCAGCGCATCAACGCACTCCACGCGGTCCGGCAGTTTAAATTCTGCGACCCCTTGTTCCCGCAGGAAGCGGCGTACCGCCACCGCGCGCAGAGGCTCTTTTACCACCAGATATGCGCAGCTCTTTTCCCCCAGCAGGCTATCTTCCATGCTGACCAGCGCGACGTGGATCACCGCCGGATGGCGCAGCAGCAGGTTTTCGATCTCTTCCGCCGCGATCTTCTCGCCGCCGCGGTTGATCTGATCTTTTTCCCGCCCCTGCACGGTGATATAGCCATCTTCATCGATCGAGATCAGATCGCCAGAGCAGTAGAAACCATCGGCATCAAAGGCCTCGGCATTATGCTGCGGGCTCTTGTAGTACCCGCGGAAGGTATAAGGGCCACGGGTCATCAGGCGCCCGACTTCGCCGCGCGGCAGCGGATTACCCTGCGCATCGGCCACCCACACTTCGTCATCAGGACACATCGGGCAGCCCTGGGTATTGATAATGCGCTCGGGGCTGTCGTTGAGGCGGGTATAGTTCACCAGCCCCTCCGCCATGCCGAAGACCTGCTGGAGCTGACAGCCGATTTCCGCCGGAATACGCGCGGCGAGGGTCGCGGACAGGCGCGCCCCACCTACCTGCAGCAGCCGCAGCGACTGCAGACGGGCATTGCTGCCGGACTCATGGATCTCCTGTAACCACAGGCTTACCGCCGGCGGAACCAGCGAGGTCAGGTTAATCTGGTGCTTTTCGATCAGCGGGAAGCAGAGGGTGGCGCTCGGGTCGTGCGCCAGCACCACCACGCCACCGGCGAGGAAGACGCCGAGTGAACCCGGCGAGCTCATCGCGTAGTTGTGGGCGGCGGGAAGCGCGTTCAGATAGCGCGTTTCGGCGCTTACGCCGCACAGCTGGTTGCTGCGGCGAATGCTGTATTCGTAGTCGTTATGAGTACGCGGAATGAGCTTCGGCGTACCGGTGCTGCCGCCGGAGAGCTGGAAAAAGGCCACTTCGTCAGCGGGCGTCGGATGCGCGACGAAATTATCGTCAGGCCGCGCGATGGCCGCCGCCAGGCTGCGTTCGCCGCCGTCGTTCAGCAGCAGGGCCACGCGTACCGACGCATGCTGGGCGACAAAAGCGTTAAGAAAATCATCATCGGCAAACAGCGCGTGTTCGCGGTCGGCAATCAGCAAAGCGGGTTCAATCTGCGCGGCGTAGGCGTTCAGCTCGCTACGCTGGTGGCTGAACAGCGCGTTGACCGGCGCAACGCCGATCCGCAGCAGCGCGAAGAAGGTGATATAAAATTCCGCAACGTTGCCCAGCTGCACCAGCGCCGTTTCGCCGCGCTTCAGGCCCTGACGCTGCAGCGAGGAGGCGAGGTTATCCACCAGGCGGTTGAATTCACGGTAGCTGTAGCTTTTGTCGCCGTCGATAATCGCGGGAGCGTCGTTTTCCGCATGACGGGTAATCAGATGGGTTAGCGGCAGATCCTGCCAGTAACCTTTTTGCCGATAGCGGGCCGCAAACTCTTCCGGCCAGCGGGTAAATTCGATCATCATAGTCCCTTATTGCAAGCCGAATACGTTCAGCATGGTGGTCAGTTTGACGCCGGTTTCGCGCCACTCGCCTAGCGGCGAAGAGGCCGGGACGATACCTGCGCCAGCAAATAGCCGCAGGGTGCGCTGCTGCAGGCGCGCGCAGCGGATGGTCACCACCCACTCGCCGTTGCCTTCATCATCGCACCAGCCGACGATGCCGCCGAACAGCTGACGGTCGAACGGCTCCAGTTCGTTAATCAGGCGTTTCGCCGCCTGATGCGGGAAGCCGCTCAGCGCCGGCGTCGGGTGCAGCAGGCAGGCCAACGACATGGCGTTCTCATTTGCCAGCGCGGTGCCCTGAATCTGCGTCGCCAGATGCCACAGGGTCGGCGTGGTGATCAGCTGCGGAGAGTCCGGCAGGGAGAGTTCGCTGCTGCGCGGCGCTAATACGGCCTTCATCGCCTGGGTCACCAGCTCATGTTCGTGGCGGTCTTTTTCCGATGCCAGCAGCCTGTGCCCCGCTTCGCGGTCCAGCACATCGTCCGGCTGGCGACGGGCCGAACCGGCCAGCGGCAGAGAGCTGAAATGCGCGCCTTCTTTACGCAGCAGCAGCTCCGGGCTGGCGCCCAGCAGCACGCCGCCGTCCGAGAGCGGCACGTGGAAGTTATAGCTGGCCGGGTTCTGGGCGATCAGGCGCTCGAGCAGCGCCCCGCTATCAACCCGTTCGCGGGTGGTGATATCAATCAGGCGCGAGAGGACCACTTTGTCCACTTCCGGCGTCGCGGTGAGGGCCGCCGCGCGCGCCACCATCGCCATGAAGGTGTCCTGTTCGGGGATCTCCCGGCGCTGCACCACGTCCATCGGCTGTTGCCCGGATGCATAGCGCGCGGAGTGCTGCTTTTCAGTGCGGGAGAACGCTGTCCAGCTCGTGGGGATAAACAGCTCGGAAGGCTCACTGGTATCGAACGGAATGGCGCCGACCATCACAGGCTTTGCGATCCCGGCAGCCCGCGCCGCTTTAAACGAGGCCGCTATTTTTTGCTGAAACTCCCCGTCCGGATTATCGCCGTCGGCGGCCGAATGAGAGAATCGGCTAAAGCAGCCAGCGGTGGTGAAGCTGCGGTACGGCGACATAAAGAAGAAGCTTTCCGGCGGCAGAGTCATTTTTTTCTCCCGTACTTCCTCAGCCAAAGACGTTTCCATATCATCCTCCAAAAACGATAAAGATATTACGAATAATTATCATTTATATTTTGGTTGGGTAACCTAAAAGGTATTGCGCGCTATGTCAACCGTACAGGTAGCATGTTGTGCGACTTAAGCTTGCATCGACGCCGCTCACAGCTGAAAATGAGAAGCATTTATCACTACTTAACCAGGATGCGAATACGTGAATTTCTCCACCTTTTGCCGCCGTACCCTCCTCGCCAGCGGCCTGGCGATTTTCGGAATTAGCTCAGCGCTGGCGGCAGACTGGCCGCGTCAGATAACCGACAGCCGGGGACCCCATACGCTGGAAAGCCAGCCGCTGCGCATTGTTTCCACCAGCGTGACGCTGACCGGCTCGCTGCTGGCGATTGACGCGCCGGTGGTGGCCAGCGGGGCCACGACGCCCAATAACCGCGTCGCCGACGGTCAGGGATTTTTACGCCAGTGGAGCGATGTGGCGAAAGCGCGCAAGCTGTCGCGCCTCTATATTGGCGAACCGAGCGCTGAGGCCGTCGCGGCGCAAATGCCGGATCTCATTCTGATTAGCGCCACCGGCGGCGATTCGGCGATGATGCTCTACGACCAGCTTTCCACCATCGCCCCGACGCTTATCATTAACTACGATGATAAAAGCTGGCAGGCCCTGCTGACCCAACTGGGGGAGATTACCGGCCACGAAAAACAGGCGGCGGAGAGAATCGCGGAGTTTGATAAAAAGCTGGCGGCGCTGAAAGAGAAAATGAAGCTGCCGCCGCAGCCGGTCACCGCGCTGGTCTACACCGCCGCGGCCCATAGCGCCAATATCTGGACCAAAGAATCCGCTCAGGGACAGCTGCTCGAGCAGCTGGGCTTTACCCTCGCCGACCTGCCCGGCGGGCTGCATGCCAGCCAGAGCCAGGGAAAACGGCATGATATCGTGCAGCTGGGCGGGGAAAACTTAGCCGCCGGACTTAACGGCCAGAGCCTGTTCCTGTTTGCCGGCGACCAAAAGGACGCCGACGCGATTAACGCCAACCCGCTGCTGGCGCATCTGCCCGCCGTTGAAGGCAAACGCGTTTATCCGCTGGGGACGGAAACCTTCCGCCTGGATTACTACAGCGCCGTACTGGTGCTGCAGCGCTTAGCGGCCCTCTTTGCGTAAGCCACGCTTCCCGGCGCCGGTCGCCGGGATCTCATCGCGCCTCATTTCATATATCATCGCGTTGTTATAACAGGCTTTTTCACCGTTTAACGCCCTATCACCCTCATCGCCCATCAGCCGAAATATCATCGTTTCAGGTGTTATTTTGTGATTAGCCCCGGCCGCCGCGTTGCCCGATTATCTGCCCTACACCGCTTGAGGTGGTCATTCAACACAGAAGGAAATTAACGTGGCAACGAGCAAATTGATTAAGGGCGATACGCTGACCGAAACCAGCAACGCCGCAGACGGCTTTAACCCGGCAACAGAAGTGAGCGCATACAGCTATACCTCCGCTCGCGTCGCTAAACCGGTCTATAACAAATACAAAGCCTCCACCACCAAACCCAAAGTCTTCGGCTACTACACCGACTGGTCACAGTATGATGGTCGTCTGCAGGGCGATGATTCAAAAGATAACCGCGGTCGCGGCTACGACCTGGCCAACGTTTCTCCTACCGCCTACGACAAAATCATCGTCGGTTTCGTCGGCGTGACCGGCTTCCACAAAGTAGACAACCTGTGGCGCGACGTGGTTGCCGAAGGTGCCGATCAGTGCGGAAAAGTGAAGTACGAGCCCACCTTCCTCGACCCGTGGGGCGACTTCCAGTCTTACGTTAACGTTGGCCACACCGTCAGCGGCTGGGATGTCGATCCGAAGACCGTGACCCAGAGTAATACTAAAGGCCTGCTCGGCGGCCTGCGCGATCTGCAGGCCAAAGCGAAGCAGCAGGGCCACGACCTGGTGCTGTCCATGAGCATCGGCGGCTGGAGCATGAGCAACGGTTTCCATGAAACCGCCGCGTCTGACGCCGCGCGTAAGGTCTTTGCCAAAGGCGTGGTAAAACTGTTCAAACAGTTCCCGATGTTCAGCGAAGTGGATATCGACTGGGAATATCCGAACGCCGAAGGCGCGGGCAACCCGTACGGCCCGGAAGACGGCGAGAACTACGCCCTGCTGATTGGCGAACTGCGTAAGCAGCTGGACGCCGCAGGCCTGAGCAACGTCAAAATCTCCATTGCCAGCTCGGCGGTGGTCAAGACGCTCGGCTACTCCAACGTCAATGCGCTGCTGGAAGCGGGCCTGTACGGTATCAACGTCATGACCTATGACTTCTTCGGTACCCCGTGGGCGGAGAGCGTGACCCACCACACCAACCTGAAGGCGCTGGAAGAAGGCGGCTGGGGGGTGGATACCGTTGTCGGCCATCTGCTGTCCGAAGGCTTCCCGGCAGAGCGCATCAACATTGGTTACGCTGCCTACACCCGTAACGGGCGCAACGCGGAGCTGGAATCCCTGTCCCCGCTGAAAGGCACCTATAACCCGGGCACCGGCACCACCGTCGGCTCCTTCGAATCGGGTACCACCGAATGGTACGACATCATTTATAACTACCTGGATCTGGAAAACCAGAAAGGCCGTAACGGCTTCAACGTTTACACCGACAAGGTTGCCGACGCGGACTACCTCTACAACCCTGACAGCAAACTGTTCATGTCCCTGGATACGCCGCGCACGGTGAAAGCCAAGGGTGAATACGCCGCCAGCCTCGGCCTGGGCGCGCTGTTCACCTGGACAATCGACCAGGACAACGGCGTGCTGGTTAACGCCGCCCGTGAAGGTCTGGGCTATGAAATGGCGTCTGAAGTTATCGATATGGAGCCGTTCTATTTCGAAGGCATCAACGTCGACCCGGCGGATGAACCGGCTGAACCGGAGGAAGAGGAGGAGGATACCGTCCAGCCTGAACCGTCGGTAAACCATGCGCCGAAAGCCGCTATCGAACTGATGGTGGTAGGCGGCTCCCGCGTGCGCCTTTCCGGCGAAAAATCTTCTGATGAAGATAACGACGAGTTGACCTTTAGCTGGGGCGTGCCCGCGGCGATCAACGTCGCCGATAAAACCGCGGCGGTCATTGAGTTCGATGTGCCGAAAGTGGCTGCGGATACCGAGTATACCTTCACCCTGTTCGTGCGCGATACCTGGGGTGAACCGTCAACGCAGCAGCGCTTTGTGCTCTCCGTCGTCGCCGCGACTCAGACTGATGATACCGAGGACGAGCCGGCTGACGACCAGGATCGCACCGATGATACGCCTCAACCGGCAGATGATGATGCTGTTCCTTCTGACGAAACCACGCCTTACCCGCTGTGGAATGCCAGCACCGTCTATGGCAGCAACTGGGGCAGCTTTGAAATCGTGAGCTGGAAAGGCCATAACTACCAGGTGAAATGGTGGTCTCAGGGCAACCAGCCGGATCTGAACTGCGGTCAGTTCCAGGTCTGGAGCGATCTCGGCGCGTACTAAGCGTAAATCGTCACTGACGAGTGATAGCCAGCCCCGGAGCAATCCGGGGCTTTTTATTATCGCTCTTTTCGGTTTTCCCGGTGGCGCTACCGGGCAACTGCAGCTCGGTAGCCTGGGTTGCTCCGGGATGAATGCATCGGTGCGGCTTCTTCCCGGGTCGCGCTGCGCTTACCCGGGCTACGGGTCCACCGCCGTCTGCGGGCCGGTAGCCCGGGTCAGGCGTTTACGCCGCAACCCGGGAATGTGCCGGGATAAATACATCGGTGCGGCTTCTTCCCGGGTCGCGCTGCGCTTACCCGGGCTACGGGTCCACCGCCGTCTGCGGGCCGGTAGCCCGGGTCAGGCGTTTACGCCGCAACCCGGGAATGTGCCGGGATAAATACATCGGTGCGGCTTCTTCCCGGGTCGCGCTGCGCTTACCCGGGCTACGGGTCCACCGCCGTCTGCGGGCCGGTAGCCCGGGTCAGGCGTTTACGCCGCAACCCGGGAATGTGCCGGGATAAATACATCGGTGCGGCTTCTTCCCGGGTCGCGCTGCGCTTACCCGGGCTACGGGTCCACCGCCGTCTGCGGGCCGGTAGCCCGGGTCAGGCGTTTACGCCGCAACCCGGGAATGTGCCGGGATAAATACATCGGTGCGGCTTCTTCCCGGGTCGCGCTGCGCTTACCCGGGCTACGGGTCCACCGCCGTCTGCGGGCCGGTAGCCCGGGTCAGGCGTTTACGCCGCAACCCGGGAATGTGCCGGGATAAATACATCGGTGCGGCTTCTTCCCGGGTCGCGCTGCGCTTACCCGGGCTACGGGTCCACCGCCGTCTGCGGGCCGGTAGCCCGGGTCAGGCGTTTACGCCGCAACCCGGGAATGTACGGGGATAAATACATCGATGCGGTCTCTTCCCGGGTTGCGCTGCGCTTACCCGGGCCAGGAGTCCACCGCCGTCTGCGGGCCGGTAGATACTGTGAACGCCTGCAACCATTTTTTAGTTGCCGATACTTTCTCCGGCTCCCGGATGACAGGCACACCAACGACAG
>OGTO01000071.1_pt1 | contig 11260 bp, 10 predicted proteins | sample 1574671 | NCBI WGS metagenome assembly OGTO01 (sample SAMN03295809, study PRJEB24534) | human gut metagenome | isolation source: fecal sample 4 from infant 1 | host: Homo sapiens | place: USA: Pittsburgh, PA | collected 2014-07 | reverse complement strand
CCCTCAAGAAGAAATTACAAGCTTTATAAAACGTCCTAGTAAATGGGCGAGATTTAAAGTGAATCGTTTAGCTGTAGTAGGGGCTACAATCATCTTAGTGATGATTGTACTAGCAATCTTAGGGCCACTTATTTCTCCGTACACCTATGCGGATCAATCCCTAATCGATGCGAACCAAAGTCCAAGCTTTAGTCATTGGTTTGGTACCGATACATTAGGTCGAGATATTTACACTCGCGTTATGTATGGTGCTCGTATTTCCTTAACTATCGGTTTTGTAGCGGCGTTTATCAATCTTGTTATCGGCGTTACCTATGGCGGTATTGCAGGTTACCTTGGTGGTAAGGTTGACCGCATCATGATGGGGCTGGTAGATGTATTGTACGGTATTCCACTTTTACTATATGTAATTTTGTTGATGGTTGTACTTGGCCCTGGCTTAACATCTATTTTCGTAGCATTGGGCATTGCGTACTGGCTGAATATGGCCCGTATCGTACGTAGTCAAATTTTGAAAGTTAAAAACGAAGAATATATCATTGCTGCTGAAGCGATGGGCATTCCCAAATATCGCATTTTATTGCGTCATATTTTGCCAAACTGTGTAGGTCCAATCATTATTACTTTGACATTGGCCATCCCAGAGGCTATTTTTACAGAAGCATTCCTTAGTTTTATCGGCTTAGGTGTAAACGCACCTATGGCGAGCTGGGGCGTATTAGCTTCTGAAGGGATTAGTAGCATGCGCTCTTATCCGTTCCAATTGATTTTTCCTGCTGTTGCCATTAGTGTTACCATGCTTGGTTTCGCATTCCTTGGCGATGGCTTACGTAATGTGTTAGACCCTAAGGAAGGAGATAGATAATGAATAACGCAATTGTTGATGTGCGCAATGTGTCCATTACCATCGATACCTTCCAAGGCCCTTTACGGGTTATTCGCAATCAAGATATCTCCTTACAACCAGGTGAGATTTTAGGTATTGTTGGTGAATCCGGCTGTGGTAAATCAGTGCTAGTTAATTCATTAATGGGATTACTACCATATGGTAAAACAAAAATCAAAGCCGATACATTTATGATTGATGGCAATGATTGCCTTGAGTTCACTGAAGATGATTGGAATGAATTGCGCGGTACTACTGTTGCTATGGTATTCCAAGATCCTATGACATCTTTGAATCCAATCATGACGATTGGGGAGCAACTGTATGAGGTTATCCATCGTACTAATGCATATGGTGAGGATTATGACGAACGAGCTATTGCTATCGACTTGTTAAAGAAGATGGGTCTTTCTACACCGGAAAGACGATTGTCTCAATATCCTCATGAGTTAAGTGGTGGTATGCGTCAACGCGTTTGTATTGCCATGGCTGTGGCGGGGCGTCCAAAGATTTTAATTTGCGATGAACCTACAACGGCTCTTGATATTACAACAGAGGCTCAAATCTTACGCCTTATGCAAACATTAGCTGTAGAAGCTGGTATTGGGATTATCTTTATTTCTCATAACCTACGTGTTATCGCTCAAATTTGCGATCGCGTTATGGTTATGTATGCTGGTAAATGTGTTGAATCTGCTACGGTGGAGGGCATCTTTAATGAACCTCGCCATCCGTACACATTAGGGTTATTGCTCGCTTTGCCACAAGGTAAATGGCATGGTGAGTTAAAAGCCGTTGAAGGTCAACCGCCAGATTTGTTTGATTTGCCGCGAGGTTGTGCATTTAATCCACGGTGCAAGTGGGCTATGCGCATCTGTGGTAATCGGATTCCTATGGTGACAAATGTTGGTGAAAATCATCAATTTACATGTTGGTTAGCTAAGTTGGAGGGACTTTAATGAGTTACGTATGGGAAACTGACAATCTCGTTAAAGAGTTCACTCTGTCAGGAGGCTTATTTAAGCCAAAACACACGGTACACGCTGTACAAGGCGTGAGCCTATATCAATCACCAGGGGAAACCCTAGGTATCGTAGGTGAGTCTGGATGTGGTAAATCTACATTTGGCTACACTTTGATGGGCTTACATCAAGCTACATCAGGTTCTATTTATATGAACGGTCGTCAGATCGATCCGTATGTGGATCGAAAAGATGTTCATCCGGTGATGCAAATGGTATTCCAAAACCCTTATGCATCTCTTAATCCACGTCTTACAGTTAATGCAATTCTAGAGGAACCGTTGGAGCTAGATCCAAAATATACACCTCGTGATCGTGTTATTCGTGTAAAAGAAGTGCTTGATCAAGTTGGTTTGAACATGTCCTTTGGTGAGCGTTATGCTCATGAATTGTCTGGTGGCCAACGTCAACGTATCGGTATTGCACGGGCTCTTATTATGCAGCCACAGTGTATCATCTGTGATGAACCGATTTCAGCATTAGATGTATCAATTCAAGTACAAATTATGACCCTACTTGAACGATTACAAGAACAACATGGTATTTCGTACCTCTTTATTTCTCATGATTTAAATATGGTGCGCTACATCAGTCATCGCATGGTAGTTATGTATTTAGGGGCTGTTATGGAAGAAGGTCCAGCATTGGATTTATATGAATTTCCACAACATCCTTATACTCGTGCTTTGACCGCCTTAAACGGTCCTGTTATACCGCATGCTCCAATTGGAGCACCGCTTAAAGGGGACCCACCAAATCCACTAGATCCACCAAAAGGTTGTTTGTTTAGTGGTCGATGCCCAGAAGCAGAAGGTCGTTGCTTTACTGAACGTCCGCCTCTACGCGATTGGGCAGATCGCCGCATCGCATGCTGGCACATATAATGGGAGAATAGTATGGAAAAGTTACTTGTTGGCAAGTCCTTAGAACATCAACTCGATACAGTTATCAAAGAATTAGCACCAAAGGGGAACATATCCTATGTAGTGCTTCAATTTGACGACGAAGAGGAACCGACTATTATCGCTTCTAAAGGGGAAGATACGGTACACTCTAGTGCAAGTTTGATTAAGGTACTCATTATGGAGTATGTATTCCATTTAGCTCGTACAGAGCAGTTGGACCTTAATGATACAGTTCCTCTATCTAGAACACCGCGTGTTGAAGGCGGTGGTGCATTACAAGAATTGATAGCAAAGCATAGCTTTACGTATCTTGAGTTATGTCGTCTTATGATGGTTCTTAGCGATAATATGGCGACAAATTTACTCATTACTGTTCTAGGCATGGAGAATATCAATGCTCGTGCAGAACAGCTTGGTGTAGATGAGATAGAACTTAATCGCATGATGATGGACTTTGAAGCTCTCGCCGAAGGCCGTGATAATCGTATGACTGCTATGGCGTTAGCTCGTCTCTATAAACACATTTTTGAATGTCGCGATAGAGATTTTTATGGCCGAGAAATGTGGAACATTTTAGGTCGCCAACAATTCCGTGATATTTTGCCATTTTATTGGGGAGAAGATGTACGCTTTCACCATAAAACAGGATCCCTTGATCGCGTAGAGCATGATGGGGGCATATTGGAAACGTTTAGAGGTCATTTTTGCTTTATCCTTTTGATGAGCGATATTGATAATGACCGAGGTAAAGAGTTAGGCGCTCGAGTAGGGCGTATCATGAAAGAATTTGTAGAGGAAGCATTGCCATGATGGATAAACGAAATTTGTTAAAACTCATGGTCCTTGCTCTTGGGGTGAGTGTGCTCTTGTTTGTATTTGGTTATCCTCGCGGGGAACAACCAATTGATGAGCATACAATCCGATATGTTATTGAGCAGGAACCATCCACATTGGATCCAGCAAAGTCTACTACCTCTCCGGAGGCAACGGTTCAACTCCAATTATTTGACGGTTTAGTTCGTTTAAATGATGAAAGTGAACCAGAGGCAGCACTTGCTAAAAGCTGGGATATTTCTGATGATGGTCGCGAGTATACCTTCCATTTGCGACCAGATTTAAAATGGTCCAATGGAGAGCCTTTGACGGCTCATGATTTTGAATACGCTTGGAAACGCGTATTAGACCCTGAAGTCCATGCGGACAATGCATATATGTTATATGTATTAAAAAATGGCGAAGCCTTTAATAATGGTGATGCCAAAGCTGAAGACGTTGGTGTTAAGGCCATCGATGATGATACATTGGTGGTTACCTTAGAAAATCCAACAGCTTATTTCTTAAAATTATTAGCATCTCATAGTTACTATCCAGTAAGTCAAAAGGCTGTAGAAGCTCATGAAAACTGGGCTGCTAATGCAGATACATTCGTGTCTAATGGTCCATACCGCTTATTATCTTGGAAACATAATGGGGAAATGGATTTCATTAAGAATCCAGATTACTGGGATGCGGATTCTGTGAAAACAGAGAAGATGAATTGGCCTATCAGTGAATCCCAAAGCACACGCCTTACATTGGTTGAAGGTGGCGAAGCAGATATGACTGTTGAGCCTCCTGTAGCGGATCAAAAACGCTTAGAAGAGGCTGGTCTATTACATATTGGACCTATGCTTGGTAACTATTATTACGTATTTAATGTGAAAGCAGAACCTTTCACAGACCCTGAAGTACGTAAAGCATTCTCCATGGTTATCAACCGTGCTAATATCGTTAACAATATTGTTCGTGGAGGTAAAGAGGCTGCTTATGCATTTGTTCCATACGGTATGCTTGAAAGCAACGGTCGTGAAGACTTCCGTGAAGCTGGTAGCTATCTCGTTTACGAAGATGTAGAGCAAGCGAAAGAAATCTTGAAACAAGCTGGCTATGATAAGAATCATCCATTGCCTCCAATTACGATTTTGTATAACACAAGCGAATTACATAAAGCGATTGCTGAAGCTGTACAGGATGCATGGGTAAATGCATTTGGTGCAGATGTGCGATTACAAAATCAAGAGACAAAGGTATTCTTAGCTGATCGCGAAGCTGGTAAATACCAAGTAGCTCGTGCTTCTTGGGTTGCGGATTACAGTGATCCACAAAACTTCTTAGAAGTATTCTCTGCGGAAGACAACGATAGTCAGTACCATAGTGAAGACTATAACGAGTTAATCGCTCGTATTCGTACGACACCAAATGGGGCTGAACGCGATGCATTGATGCATCAAGCAGAAAAGATGATTTTTGATGAAGCTCTAGTAATGCCATTATACTTTACAACACAACCATATGTAACAAACGGAAGTATTCAAAATTATTTCTGGACTACATTGGGCCTTGTTGACTTTAAAAAAGCATACAAATAAGATACACTTAAGACGTACACATTGTGTACGTCTTTTGTTATATTTTACGAGGATATATGAACTGGATTGAACCAAAGCGCTTAGCGCCTGGGATGACCATAGGTATTATGGCTCCTGCTAGTGCAAGCGATGAAGATTTACATAGAATAGAAGACATTTGTAACGCAAGGGGCTATAATGTGCTCTTTGGTGAAAGTGCACATCGTAAAGGACTCTATGGTGGTACACCAGAGGAGCAAGCCCAAGAGTTTCAATATATGATGACCACCGCACCTTGTGATGCGGTGCTAGCTTTGCGCGGTGGTTACGGAACGATGCGTTATCTAGATTTATTAGATTATAAGGCCATACGTAAATATCGTAAGGCTTTTATAGGGTATAGTGATTGTACAGCTCTTCATATGGCTATTAATCGATATAGCCGACTTATTACCTATCACGGGCCGATGGGCGTCGACTTTAAAGAAGAACGTAAGGCAGATATAGATGCTTTATTTGTAGCTGTAGAAGGTAAATTACAAGTTATAGAACCATTACCTGAACCGCCGCGTGGTGCCATTGGTACTGAGCTAGGGGAAGGGATTTTACAGGGCGGCAATATGACGATGCTATCAATGTTGTGCGGAACACCTTATTTTTTAGAGGAGAAATCTTGGGAGGATACCTTACTATTCATTGAAGATGTAGGGGAAGCACCGTATAAGCTAGATCGCATGTTACAACAATTTCGCCTCAGTGGTTTGTTGAGTCGTATAAAAGGACTGGTCATCGGTACATTTACAGATTGCGAAGGTGACGAAGATGAACGTGATTACGATTTAGGCTATGAAGCACTACGATATATGGAAGATAATCGAGATCCTGAATTACCAGAACCTTTTGTATGCTATGTGCCTACAGGGCATGGAACCCCGCATCAAACACTACCATTAGGTGCAACGATTAACTTTAGATACATTTCAAACACTATAATTGTTCATACCTATACGAAATAGACGGATTCTTCTTAGATAGAATACATAATAAATAGAATACATAGTAAACACTATAGATAGAATATTTCATAGACAGTATAGACTAGATATTATAAAGGGGAGTTATGACATTACAAGAACGAGAAGCGCAAGCTTGTGCCATTATAGATGCTATGGCCCGTGAGTTGCGTAAGCTTTCATTATATTTACACGATAATCCAGAATTGGGGTTAGAAGAGCATAAAGCAGTTAATGTAATTAATCAATTTTTAGAGAACCATAATTTTACATCTCAATTGGGTTTAACTGATCTGCCAGAGTTACAAACTGCATTACGGAGCGACTATAATTGTGAGGCACCACATAAAATGGCCTTTTTAGGAGAGTATGATGCATTACCTGAACTAGGGCATGGCTGCGGTCATAATCTCATTGCTATGATGAGTTTAGGCGCTGCGGTTGCTTTTAGTCAATGTGCACCAGAAACATGGGGAACGACCTTCTTTGGATGTCCTGCAGAGGAAACCATTGGTGGTAAGGTATATATGGCGGAGGCAGGTCTATTTAAAGGCTATGAGGCAGCACTCATTATTCATCCAGGCGGTGAAAATGAAGTAGGTGGCACATCCTTAGCGACGCATCCCTTAGAGGTAACCTTCCACGGTCGATCCTGTCATATCGCATCACTTACTGATTCCGGTATTAATGCACTAGATTGTGCTGTAGATTTATATCAAAGAATCAAAGAGTTAAAGAAAACATTCCCTAAAGGGGCTATTGTAGGTGCCATCTTTACCGAAGCTGGTACGGCGCCGAACGTAGTAACTCCTAAGGCGACAATTCGTATGACTGTTCGCGGTAGAACGGTAGATGATTTAGAAGGTATTATTTTGCCTGCCATTAAAGAGGCTGCTCAAGAGATTGCAGTTTTCTACGGTGCTCAAGTTGAAATGCATCACTATGAGCCACTCTTTAAGGATATGCGTCAAGATAAACGGTTATTAGATCTCTTTACAGATGTGATGACCGAGTTTGATGAAGCGCCTCGTATCTTGCCTGATGATGAGGCAGATGGTAGCACTGATGTAGGGAATGTATCCTATGAAGTACCAACAGCGCAACCTACATTACAGATTGGATTAGGTTTAGAAGCGCATACGCCAGAGTTTACATGTGCAGCTGGTTCTGACTATGGATTGGCACAAGCGATTAAGGGCGCTAAGATTATGGCTGTTGTAGCCTTGCGTTATGCGATGCATAAGTGATGTTCTATTTTTGACATATAGAGGTCAAAAAGGTACAATAGATATAATATTTAAGTAAGTATGAAACAAGCCGTCTTCAACAAGACGGCTTTTATTCCGGTGGAGATAGATATGAGTGTTTTAACCGTTTCAAATGTAACCCATGGTTTTGGAGCGCGACAAATTTTAGATGATGCATCATTCCGCTTGTTGAAAGGTGAACATGTAGGGTTAATTGGTGCTAATGGTGAAGGCAAGTCTACATTCCTAAATATCATTACAGGTAAAATACCTCCTGATGAAGGTAAAATTGAATGGTCCAACCAAGTAACTGTAGGTTATTTGGATCAACATGCGGTCCTTGAAAAGGGCATGACCATTCGCGACGTATTGCAACGAGCTTTTGATGATTTGTTTGTAATGGAGCAAAACATTAATGATGCGTACAATCGCATGAGTGATGTGTCTGAAGATGAAATGAATAAGCTTCTCGAGCAAGTAGGGGAGTGGCAAGAAATTCTAGAGCAGCGTAGCTTCTATGAAATTGATGCGGTTATTGAGCGTACAGCTGCAGGTTTGGGCCTTATGGATATTGGGCTTGACCGAGATGTTACGGAGCTCAGCGGTGGCCAGCGTACAAAGGTTTTACTTACAAAACTTTTACTAGAAAAACCAACGATTTTGCTCTTGGACGAACCGACAAATTATCTTGATGTAGAGCATATCCAATGGTTGCAAAATTATTTACAAAACTACGAAAATGCGTTCATCTTGATTTCTCATGATATGGAGTTTTTAAATTCCGTAGTCAACGTGATTTATCATATCGAGCAAGCAGTTTTAACGCGTTATACTGGCGACTATCATCAGTTCCAAGCGGCTTATGAAGTGAAAAAAGCGCAAGCAGCTAAGGCTTATGAGCGTCAACAACAAGAAATTGAGCGCATGGAAGACTTTATCCAACGCAATAAGGCTCGTGTAGCAACGCGTGGTATGGCAAATTCTCGAGCTAAACGGTTAGAGAAAATGGAGATTTTGGAAAAGCCAAAAGAGTACATTAAACCAAGTTTTGGTTTTAAAGAAGGCCGTACGCCAAGTCGTTTTATTGTAGAGGCCTTTGGTTTGGAATTAGGCTATGATGAACCGTTGACTCGACCAGTAGACTTTCAAATTGAAAGAAATAAAAAAATCGCCATTCGCGGTGTTAATGGTCTAGGTAAAACGACATTGTTGAAAACAATTTTAGGTTTATTAAAACCGGTGAGCGGTGAGTTGGTAAAAGGTGATTTCTTACAAATTGGCTATTTTGCTCAAGAAGATACACCATCTAATTCTGAAACTGCTCTAGACTATATTTGGAACGAGTATCCAGCAATGACTAATGCAGAAGTACGTGCAGCACTTGCTCGTTGTGGTCTTACTAACGAGCATATTACATCTCAAATGCGCGTCTTATCCGGTGGTGAAAATGCAAAGGTTCGCTTGTGCAAGTTGATGCAGAATAAGTACAATGTACTCGTATTAGATGAACCGACAAATCACTTAGATATCTATGCGAAGGAAGAGTTGAGCCGTGCCTTACGTGAGTTCAAAGGAACCATCGTTTTGGTAAGTCATGAACCTGAATTTTATAAAGATTGGGTTACGGATATTTGGAATATTGAAGATTGGACGACAAAGATCGTTTAGGAGGACCGATGAATCAACGTGCAAAGGACGGGATAAAGCAATTCTTAGAAGCTTTATCTGTTGATACAGAGGCACCAGAGCTAGAGAAAACACCAAGTCGTGTAACAGAATTATATAGTGAATTATTCAGTGGCGTAGGCCTAGATACAAAATCTGCATGGGGTGAAACATTTAGTACTGATTACAAGGGTCTTGTAGCAGTTACAGGAATTCCCTTTTATTCCATGTGTGAGCATCACTTGTTACCATTCTTTGGAACCGTTGATATTGTGTATCAACCGAAGGATGGCTGTGTGGCAGGTCTTAGCAAGTTTCAAGATATTGTTAATATCCTTAGCCGGAGGCCGCAACTACAAGAGCGGTTGGCGTCGGAATTAGCAGATGCCATTATGAATGATTTATCTGCTCATGGTGTATTTGTGCGCATTACATCAACACAGTTATGTATGCTCATCAAAGGAACTATGCAGCAAGATTCAAAGGTGATTACATTAGAAAGCCGTGGCGTGCTAGCAGAGACAGGTACGTTACGTGATGAAGCGTTAGCAATGTTAGGTGGAGGACAGGCAAATGTTTAAACGTAGAAATTATACATGGAATGATGGCAAAAGTTTATCTTTGTGCGATCGTACCCTTATCATGGGGATACTCAACGGTACGCCTGACTCTTTCTCTGATGGTGGTAAATTTAATACCCCTGAGGCAGCAGCAGCGCATGTAACACAAATGATTGAAGATGGCGCTGATATTATCGATTTAGGTGTTGAATCTACGCGTCCAGGCTGTACACCGTTGACAGCGGATGAAGAAATTGAACGCTTATCTCAATTGATAGATCCTGTACTTAATGCATCTACAGTACCTGTATCTATCGATACATACCATGCTAAAACTGCAGATTATGCTTTTTCTAAAGGGGCCCATATTTTAAATGATGTGTGGGGATTACATTATGACCCTGATATGGCAGCAGTAGCAGCAAAATATAAGGTGCCAGTAATCATTATGCACAATAGCAATGACACAAACTATGGTGATATCATTGAAGATATGAAGGCATACTTCTTCTCTGCTGTAGATAAAGCCTTAAAGGTTGGTGTAACACCACAACAAATTTGGCTTGATCCAGGCATTGGATTTGGTAAAACAGAAGAACAAAATATTGAAGTTATGCAACGTTTAGGTGAGTTAACGGCTTATGAGTATCCTATTTTACTTGCTCCTAGCCGCAAGCGTTTCATCGGTTCCATGTTGGGTGGTTTACCACCAGAAGATAGTGATGAAGGTACGGTAGCTGCTTGTATTACGGGCGTATTCCAAGGTGTTGATATGGTGCGTGTTCATAATGTGAAAATGCACAAACGTGCCTTGGCCGTAGCAGATGGCCTATTACGAGGTGAATAATGGATAAAATCGTTTTAAAGAACATGGCATTTTACGGATTTCATGGAAATTTGGCATCTGAACAAGAACAGGGACAACGATTCTTTGTAGATGTTGAAATTACTACAGATCTTACAAAGGCCGGTCAAAGTGACCAGTTAGAGGATTCTATCAATTATGTAGAGGTATATGACATTGTAGAATCAGTTATGACTGGAGAAAAACATAATTTGTTAGAACGGTTGGGTGCGCTTATTGCCGATTCTTTATACCAACATTATCAAGGCATTGTTGGCTTATCTGTAACGGTGCGCAAGCCATCTGTACCGATTGCAGGTATTCTAGATTATGTTGAGGTTGTTACTACACGAGGTCAAATTTGATGTATACCTATTACATCAGTGTAGGTTCAAATATCGGTGATAAACGGGGGCACATTAATTTGGCCCTTCAATCATTACAGGAACATGATGCGGTTTCAAAGGTCATTAGTTCGCCCTTAATCGAAACCGAACCTTGGGGATATACGGATCAGGATATCTTTGTTAATGGTATGTGGCTTTGTGAAAGCTCTTTAGCCCCTCATCAAATGTTAAGTTTATTACAGTCCTTAGAACAGGGGGCTGGACGTGAACGACTCATTCATTGGGGCCCACGTACATTGGATTTAGATATTATTTTAGCTTTTGATGAGAGCGGGACTATGATTTCCATATGTGATGAAAGTCTTACAGTACCACATCCTTACT
>OGTO01000062.1_pt1 | contig 16299 bp, 16 predicted proteins | sample 1574671 | NCBI WGS metagenome assembly OGTO01 (sample SAMN03295809, study PRJEB24534) | human gut metagenome | isolation source: fecal sample 4 from infant 1 | host: Homo sapiens | place: USA: Pittsburgh, PA | collected 2014-07 | reverse complement strand
GCCCAAGGAACCGAAAGCTTAGGGTGTCATTTCGCCCTCAGCCGGAACCGACCCCGTAAATATCGCCAGGCATCAGTTCATGTGTATCAAGAGACCTGACAGGCACAGATATTGTCATAAATAACCTCTGTTCAAATAAAGACGAAAAGACTCCGCCGAAGGCGGCAACGCCTCACAGATGCACAAATAAATTGCGCAACTGTTCACCGTTTAGATGTAGAATTAACTGATTATTTGACGAATGAATTCTGACACGCCGGAAAGGTGATGCCAGTCTGGTCCGGAGTACCCGGGCCGTGGAATAGAACGTTTACAGGATATTAGCGATCGATTTTGCCAGCTGGTCTTCAAGAACAGGCTGGGCTTCAGGGAACTTGAGGTTAACTTTATTCGCGTTAGAGACGACGCGAGTCTGGTATTTATGCTGATTACCCGTTTCAGTACTTGTCTGCACTTTTGCTCCGGATGTTCCCTGACGTAATACGGCCACGTTATCAGTCTGAACCTGTGTTTTGGTTCTTTCCGCGATCTGTACATCGGTGATCATGGTGTAGTTCACATCTTCCACCATCGCGTCAGCCGCCATTACGACCAGACCGGCTGCAAGCCCTACTCCCAGGGTTGCTCCCGCGGAACTGGAGTTGTAAGCGGTAATCCCCGCCCCAAGAGCGGCGCCTGTCACAGCGCCCTCATAACCCCGGCTTAACCAGCCCTGAGACTCACGAAGGGCTTTGTTGAATAAATCGAACTTTTGCTGAGTTGAAGGATCAGATCACGCATCTTCCCGACAACGCAGACCGTTCCGTGGCAAAGCAAAAGTTCAAAATCACCAACTGGCCCACCTACAATAAAGCCCTCATCAACCGTGGCTCCATAACTTTCTGGCTGGATGATGAAGCTATTCAGGCCTGGTATGAGTCAGCAACACCTTCTTCACGAGGCAGACCTCAGCGCTATTCTGACCTTGCCATCACGACTGTGCTGGTCATTAAACGCGTGTTCAGGCTGACCCTGCGGGCTGCGCAGGGTTTTATTGATTCCATTTTTGCCCTGATGAACGTTCCGTTGCGCTGCCCGGATTACACCAGTGTCAGTAAGCGGGCAAAGTCGGTTAATGTCAGTTTCAAAACGTTCACCCGGGGTGAAATCGCGCATCTGGTGATTGATTCCACCGGGCTGAAGGTCTTCGGTGAAGGCGAGTGGAAAGTCAAAAAGCATGGCCAGGAACGCCGCCGTATCTGGCGTAAGCTGCATCTCGCCGTTGACAGTAAAACACATGAAATCATCTGCGCTGACCTGTCGCTGAACAATGTGACGGACTCAGAAGCCTTCCCGGGTCTTATCCGGCAGACTCACAGAAAAATCAGGGCAGCATCGGCAGACGGCGCTTACGACACCCGGCTCTGTCACGATGAACTGCGGCGTAAGAAAATCAGCGCGCTTATCCCTCCCCGAAAAGGTGCGGGTTACTGGCCCGGTGAATATGCAGACCGTAACCGTGCAGTGGCTAATCAGCGAATGACCGGGAGTAATGCGCGGTGGAAATGGACAACAGATTACAACCGTCGCTCGATAGCGGAAACGGCGATGTACCGGGTAAAACAGCTGTTCGGGGGTTCACTGACGCTGCGTGACTACGATGGTCAGGTTGCGGAGGCTATGGCCCTGGTACGAGCGCTGAACAAAATGACGAAAGCAGGTATGCCTGAAAGCGTGCGTATTGCCTGAAAACACAACCCGCTACGGGGGAGACTTACCCGAAATCTGATTTATTCAACAAAGCCCATCTCGTCAGTATTGAATCCGTTCATACCGCCGCCTGACTGATGATGTGCATCAGCCTGCTGTGCCGGCTCCGCCTCCTGATTCTGAGCCTGCTGTTGCCCGTTCTTTTCCGCTTCCAGTTCTTCAATCGTTTTCAGCTGGAATCCATCCTGGAACACGACGGTCACTTCGTTGCCGGCACCAATCGGAATGACCGGGTGATACTGCTCGGCCCTTTTGATGTAGTACTCGCTCAGCGTCTGCGCAGCTTTAGATGCACCACCGCCGCCCCCCATTTTCAGAACGTCACCGGCGCCAACAGATGCGGTTGCCCCCAGGCCAACAGCCGGCTGTGAAGCCCGTTCCATGCCCTGACCAATCCCGTCAACAAAACCGGCCCCCCATGCCCAGCCGAGGATTTTTCCGTTACGCATCACCACCTCTCCCTTAACCCCGTTTTTCCCCATAAAGGAAACGTGGCCGTTAATGGGCTGATCGATGGTTTTATCACCTTTGATACAGCTGATATTGCGGGTACGGACAATGGCGCGTTCGCTGGAGACATCGCCCCAGGCTTCAAGGCCCACAAAACACCCTGTCAGGTCGTAGGTTTTGCTGTTTGGCATTTCCACGCGACCGGTGATACGCAACTGCATCGGTACAGTTGATTCATTCCCGGTAACAGACGCGTTGGCATCTGCCCCCTCGATAAGCATGCTTTTTGCAAAGCTCCCCGACGGAATGTACGGCAATGACTTCGTTTTTTTTCCTTTGTCGTAACTGAACGTTTTACGCTGTATCTGGTTTGGTACCGGTACAGACTGGTAGCTGACCTGCGGCGGCGGTGTCATACCATTCCCCGGATAGAATGCCGTCGGAGGCGGTACCGCGGCGCCGGTTTGCGGCGGATAACTGGCTGGCTGCGGCTCCCCTTCCGGACCGGGTGGCGGTGACGGAGGAGTCGGCGCGGGCTCGCCACCAGAGACAGCCGGTTTCACGCCCAGCGACTTCAGCTGATTCTGCATGGCTTCATTGTCACTGCTGAGTTTGTCGATACGTATCTGGTCAGCGGTTCGCGCCTTACTCAGTAGTTCCACTTCCCCCTGCAGGGAGTCAAAACGCTTGTTGAGATCAGCGGCAGTCGCCTGCATTTCTGTTGTCGCGTGCTGCTCCACCTTACTGTTGAAGCTGCTGTCGACCACCCCGGTCATATCCGGTGCGGGTTCGCCCTGAGCCGGGGCTTCCTCATCAGAGCTCATGTTCAGATCTGACAGATACAGCCCGCCTCCGACTGCTGCCGCGCCGCCCGCCAGAATGAGTCCCAGCCAGATATATTGCTTACGTTTGATCAGCGTGTTGAAGTTGGCCATCAGCGCTTCACTCCTTCATCTGACGTCGTGACCCAGATCTGCATGCGACCACCGGCAGTCAGCAGGCCCGCCGGGGTACTGAACATGACGGCACGTGTTCCGGGCTGCCAGAAATCGCTTTCACGCACCATACGGGCCGACAGGGAGACATTGTCCAGACTGTAACGGACAACTTTCAGGTGATGACCGACCCAGACCCGATCGGCAGTGGCGCGCAGACCAGCCGGCACCTGCAGCACTTCAGAAGTGACGGGGACAGACTGATACTCATCGGGTACGCTGCCCTGACGCACGGCGCGATTCAGCGAAACCAGTAACGATTCATAGGGGTTCGACTCTTCCCAGGCTTTTGCCGGACCGGGGGTACCCGCCAGCTCGCTGACCAGCTGAATTGTCCGGCCTGAGCCCGCACGGGGCACGGCACGAATGGAGAAGTTCAGCCCGCGTTCGGTTTCCACAATGAAGGTGAATGGTTTTTTACTGACGGTCGCCAGAATGGCACCGCCGCTGTCGGTCTGCTCCTGGTTTGTCAGGCCACCGTCCAGGCTGTTTATCGCCGTGATGCGATCGCCAGGTACTGTGAACAGATTCGGGTCGGTGTTACTCACGGCAATATTTGCCTGACCACCATTGGTCAGGGGGACCACTGTCGGCGCCAGCGTACCGCTGAGGGTCGCGGACATCGCGGGGGCGGCCAACAGCAGACAGCCTGAAATAAATAACGGGTTAATTTTTTTCATTATTTATTTCTCCAAAACGTGCCAGCCAGCTGACACCATCGACACGACTGAACTGAATGACATAGCTTTTAATTTCACTGTAGGGTTTGGAATCCCCAATCCACGTTTTCAGCTCACCCCGGATATCCACGCGGTTCTCTGCCGGCCAGGCACGCATCGACGTCATATAAAAGGTGGAATTAACGTTATTGTCTTTAATGCGTTTCGCATCTTCAGCCAGCTGGACCTTGAGGCTGTTCTGCGAGGCGGGTAATACATACCGGAGTAGCTGCTGATGCTGGGCATCAACCGTTTCCGGCGTGACATTCAGACGCAGGGCAACAAAGGACAGGCCCAGCTGCTCAATATAAGAGGCGTCAGCCTGGTTCTGAGACACCGCAAAGGGTGCACGGAATAACATCGGTGTCACCGCCACTTTCTGTTCCGTCTGCAGACGGTAATTATTTATGCCCTGGATAATATTGGTCGCAAGACTGAGGGTCAGGAGTGTCCCCAGACTGATAAATCCCACAGCGATAACGCGGGTGGTATTTTGTCTGGCACCATGTTCCATATGTTATTTCCCCGTTGATTTATTTAATCCACTGCCGGAAACAGGAGTCCGGAACATCATGAAAGAAACCTTTAAGAAGGGAGGTTGGCAGATACCAGTAAATCAGGTCGCGTAGCCAGGAACTGCCCCGCCCTTTTTTCAGTTTCTTGATACCCCAGAAAACCAGTACCGCTGAAGCTATGCCAAAAATGAACTTGCTGGTCCAGAAACCCCAGCCGAGACAAATCACGGCCGGGATAAGTTCATCGAGATATAAGCCAAACCAGCGGGACTGGTTAGTCAGTGTTTCCGGGAAACGGTATCGCTTTAATTCGTCTCCCGTCATCACGTGCTTCCTGTCAGTAACCGGCGACCGACATACCGATGGTGATAAAGGTGGAAATAATCGCGAAGCCAAACAGGAACTTCACGTTTTTGGTCATCATGTACATGATGCCGCCGGCGACAACTTCTGCCAGAACCACCCATTTGACGACGCTGGACTGCTTACCAAACGTGCCTTTAACGGTCGCATCCCCGGACTTCATCAGGTCGGTTGCCGTGGTGGTGGCCATCGCAGCATCCGGGAAGAACGCCGCCACAGCAGCAACCGGCAGCGCAACTTTAGCGACTTTCAGGGCTTTCTTTTTATTGAAAACGCGGGACATAAAAGACGGTTTGGTTTTTTCAGAGACAGCAGAGCCCTGAACACTTAATACAGCATTCATATTTATTTCCTTTAAAAAGAATGGTTGATATATAAAACAGATTTTTGACTATGATGTTAAATCACTCTTCCTTTTCACCTCCTGGTACGGCTAGTTCCGAGTTATAAAAGTCCGGAAAACGTTCTAGATGATCTTTCAGTCTCAAATAAGCTTCAGCTGTTTTACTTCTTCTGCTTCTGTCTTTTGCTTTGATGAGTCGACGATTAGTTTCTTCATCTAATTTTAAAAGCACATTTTTTCCAGGCGCAGGTCGTGCGTTGCTCCTAATCGCTCTTTCCAATCGACCTCCAAAGTAAGATTACCAACCTTTAATAAATCTTACATTGGAGGATTTAAAAGTAAACAAACTAAGGAGAAATCTTGAGTAAATTATTTTCACAAATCAAAAGTACCGATGGTACTTTTGATTTAACAAAAAATTAACGCCGTCTTTTAATATCGAAACCACATTCGATATAAACTTTCCATAACTTAGAGTATAGATCGATGACATTATGATATAGTCACGATCATCAAAGCTCAGTTCCTTTTTTATTTTACTAACTGTATTTTTTGAGGTTTGCACCCCAACACCTGTAATCTTAGAAATAGATGCATGAGAAAACCCAACCGCATACAGATTAAAGATAGCCCAGTCAGACTTTGCTGAACGCTGAATTCTTTCGATATATCTTTGCATCTTTATAGAAAAGTCATTGTATTCCATTGAAGGATGAGGTATCGGTTCATCTTCATTTATAAAAACCCATTTACTGTATGTATCTTCATTAATCGAGAACGTTTCAATAAAAACAGTCCAAAGTGAACCTGCCAACCAAATATTTTTAACAAGTACAGCAGAACCTTCTGAAAACGATTTCAGTTCTGACTGCATCAGTTCCAGTTTGATCTCCAGGGAGAGATCCAGAAACCAGCTTCCCGGTGCTCTGGGTGTATCAAATGCTCCAGTTCCACCAGATGTTAAGAAAATTTTGGGCTTTGTTGAATAAATCAGATTTCGGGTAAGTCTCCCCCGTAGCGGGTTGTGTTTTCAGGCAATACGCACGCTTTCAGGCATACCTGCTTTCGTCATTTTGTTCAGCGCTCGTACCAGGGCCATAGCCTCCGCAACCTGACCATCGTAGTCACGCAGCGTCAGTGAACCCCCGAACAGCTGTTTTACCCGGTACATCGCCGTTTCCGCTATCGAGCGACGGTTGTAATCTGTTGTCCATTTCCACCGCGCATTACTCCCGGTCATTCGCTGATTAGCCACTGCACGGTTACGGTCTGCATATTCACCGGGCCAGTAACCCGCACCTTTTCGGGGAGGGATAAGCGCGCTGATTTTCTTACGCCGCAGTTCATCGTGACAGAGCCGGGTGTCGTAAGCGCCGTCTGCCGATGCTGCCCTGATTTTTCTGTGAGTCTGCCGGATAAGACCCGGGAAGGCTTCTGAGTCCGTCACATTGTTCAGCGACAGGTCAGCGCAGATGATTTCATGTGTTTTACTGTCAACGGCGAGATGCAGCTTACGCCAGATACGGCGGCGTTCCTGGCCATGCTTTTTGACTTTCCACTCGCCTTCACCGAAGACCTTCAGCCCGGTGGAATCAATCACCAGATGCGCGATTTCACCCCGGGTGAACGTTTTGAAACTGACATTAACCGACTTTGCCCGCTTACTGACACTGGTGTAATCCGGGCAGCGCAACGGAACGTTCATCAGGGCAAAAATGGAATCAATAAAACCCTGCGCAGCCCGCAGGGTCAGCCTGAACACGCGTTTAATGACCAGCACAGTCGTGATGGCAAGGTCAGAATAGCGCTGAGGTCTGCCTCGTGAAGAAGGTGTTGCTGACTCATACCAGGCCTGAATAGCTTCATCATCCAGCCAGAAAGTTATGGAGCCACGGTTGATGAGGGCTTTATTGTAGGTGGGCCAGTTGGTGATTTTGAACTTTTGCTTTGCCACGGAACGGTCTGCGTTGTCGGGAAGATACGTGATCTGATCCTTCAACTCAGCAAAAGTTCGATTTATTCAACAAAGCCGTTAAGCGCTATAAAACGTACCGGATGCTGAGTTTTATTTTTGAGATAGCTGACAGCATCGATCTGGACTTAACCCCGCTTATTGTAAAGCGCCTTTGTATGCGCCTTTTCGGCCGCTCGGGTAGCCAGGACATAATTGTTGCCACTTTTGGGCAGAAGGGTCGCCAGCACCGCAGCCGCGATAATACGCCTGCCATCCTGGATGAAATAGCTTCCCGCTACCGTCTTGCCGCATACTCCTGTCAGGCCTCCACCCTGAGTGATATTGCAAGTGTGAAAAAGCACTATCAGACAGGCATCCGTGCAGCACGGAACAGGGAAAAATAACCTTCCCGGTAATAGCTAATGGATGCGTACATTAGCCTTAACATGAATAGATAGAGGAAAAAGGGGCTACCGGCGAACGGTAACCCCTTCATAAAGGCGCTTCAGGCATGTCAGACCAACGCAGCCCTGAAAAGGCGGGGTTTCCCCCGCCTCCAGGTTGCTACTTACCGTTGGATTCGTAAGCCAGGCTTGCCGCGACCTCCCTGTTCCCGTCCTTCAGCCGGACTTCGCATAAGCGGTTCCGGGTCAGGCATGTGAATATCAAGAGCGTTAAACACACGATTAATACGCACCAGACCAGGGTGTTTCGCGGTAGTTTCATGGTGTGTGTAAGTTCACACAGATATTGCAAATACCTCAGGGTTAATAAGGGGGTTACCTGATGTTGATGCAACATGTCGGAGTAGGCTATTTTGGGTATTACCGAGCAACTGCTTATGCGATGAAACACTCCCTTATGCCCGAGATTGCGAAGTTAAGAATGAAGGCCCTGAACTTCTGGGATAAGCATGGTATCCGTGCCGCAGCTGATGCTTTTGGCGTATCAACACGAACGCTCTACTGGTGGCGCCAGTTGCTTCGCACCGGTGGTCCTCAGGCGCTTATTCCAAGAAGCAAAGCCCCCCTGGTTCGCCGTTCAAGGCACTGGCACCCTGATGTGATCAAGGAAATCAGGCGCCTGAGAACTGAGCTACCCAATCTCGGCAAAGAGCAGATTTTTGTCAGGCTGAAGGCATGGTGTGAACTGCGACATTTTACCTGTCCCAGTACATCAACCATTGGAAGGATCATTGCCGGAGCGCACGATAAAATGCGGATGGTTCCCGTTCGCCTCAGTGCCAGAGGCAAAGTCAGGTTGATAAAAAAACGCTCAGTGAAGCCCAGAAGGCCTAAACAGTACCGCCCGGTAAAAACAGGCGAACTCATAGGGATGGACGCGATTGAACTCAGAATGGGGGATCTGCGCCGCTATATTATTACCATGATCGACGAGCACAGCGACTACGCGCTCGCCCTGGCAGTTCCTTCACTCAACAGCGATATCACCAGCCATTTCTTCAGCAAGGCCACAAAGCTCTTTCCTGTTGCTATCAAACAGGTTGTTACTGACAACGGTAAGGAATTCCTTGGAAACTTTGATAAAACGTTGCAGGAAGCCTCGATTAAACACATCTGGACCTATCCGTACACACCGAAAATGAATGCGACCTGTGAGCGATTTAACCGGACACTTAGAGAACAATTTATTGAATTCAATGAATTGTTGCTTTTTGAGGACCTGAATTTGTTTAATCAAAGAATGGCTGAATATCTGGTGCTGTATAACAGCAAAAGGCCACATAAATCACTCGAACTGATGACGCCAGTGGACTATATTTTACGTGAGAGTAAAAATTGCAATATGTGGTGGACCCATACAGCAAAGCAGAAGTGTCACCATCGGTGCGAAACAGAGATGTCATGCTTTGGTTCAGAGAATGCGTTTGACCGCCTCGCTATATACTTCCGAGCGTTCTCTTTTCCCAACAGAAATCACGAAAACGACAACTTTCTCGTCTATAACCTGGTATACAAGGCGATAGCCTGAAGACCGGAGCTTAATCTTGTAACAATCAGGCATACCACGGAGCTTGTTTGCTTCAATCCGGGGTGACTCAAGTACTTCAACCAGCTTCTTTTTCAACTGTTCACGTACCGTCGAGCCCAGCTTTCGCCATTCCTTTAGTGCCCGCTCGTCAAAATCCAGAAAATACGCCATCAGAGTTCATCCAGCGTCACACGTACTGGCTTAGGATTACGAAGTCGTTCTTTCACTATCTCCACAAGTTCAGCATCTTCATCACTCAGGAGTGTCTGTTTGAACGGCAAGCGTTCATTGTCAGCGATATACTCGAGCATGAGACGAAGCGCTTCAGAAGGAGTTACGCCCATTTTTTCAAGCGCGGCGTAAGAACGCGCTTTAAGTTCATCGTCAATACGTAGGTTAATGCTACCCATGTCTTACACCCCTTGTAATTACAAATGTCATTACAAGTATCGCACTACAACATGCTTAGGGCAAGTCACGAAGTAAGTCAGAAAGTAGTCGTAAGAACGGTGATCACTGTCCGCTTTGTGCCAGAAGCGGACTTTTTAAAAATATTGCGTGCCCAACAATTGGGCGCAGGTCACATCAAGTACCCTCAGAATTATAGAGAATACCTGAAATTTTTGTAGAGCGAGGTTTGTTACCCTGCCCGACCAGCGACATGTGGTTAGTTTAGTGATCAGAAATGTCGAGCGTTTGGTCGTTCATTGACGCGGGATCTTCCAACGGTTCCACATGAGTGGTGATATGGATAAAAGGCAGTGCGGTGCGGATATCATTCTCTATACGCTCGGCCCAGTCGTGCCCATATTGAACAGTCCATCGCCCAGGAACTAGGATGTGCATTGTCATAAACGCCCGCCCGCCAGCCTGGCGTGTACGTAGTGCATGGAAATCAAGCCCCTGTTCACGATATCCTGCCAGCAGTGACTCGATTTTTTTGAGTTCTTCCGTGGGTAGCGATACGTCCATCAGACCTGCAGCTGAACGACTCATAAGCTGATAACCAGTCCAAACGATGTTGGCTGCGACCAGCAATGCAACGATCGGATCGACCCAAAACCAGCCGGTCAGATAAACCAGTCCGACACCAAAAATGACACCGACCGACGTCCAGACATCGGTCAGCAGGTGATGAGCATCTGCCTCAAGAGTGATAGAGTTGTGCTGCCTGCCAGCCCTTAACAAAATGAGAGCCGTCACAAAATTAAGGATTGATGCGACTGTTGAAACCAGTAATCCGAGACCAATCTCCTCAAGCGGCTGTGGAGTTAACATCCGCTCAACTGCGGTATAGGCGATACTGGCTGCCGCCAATAGGATCAGAAATCCTTCGAAAGCACTCGAGAAATATTCGGCTTTGCCGTGCCCATATGCATGGTTCTCATCGGCCGGAAGCGCAGCCAAGGTCAGCATCCAGAGCGCCATTAGGGCTCCTGCGAGGTTAACTACGGATTCGATGGCATCAGATAGCAGACCGACCGAACCGGTCATTTTCCACGCCACACCTTTGAGTCCGATAGTGGCAATAGCCGTGGCAATGGAAAGCCAAGCGTAGTGCGTCAGCGGACGAGGTAACCCTTTTGTTTTAGTCATTATTAACTTCCTAAAATAGGACGACTAACTCACATTTCTATCCATGATAGATAATTAAACAATCATTTCGCCATGAATATTTTTTCGTTTTTATTAAATTTAATTAAAAAGTCTCTGCAAGTGCTGTTTCATCTTCTAGTAAACTAAATTTTATTTTTAGGGTTTTCTTCAACTTGAAGTAATATTATCTCACAACAGATTAGTCACTTAGGTTAACTGAGCGGCTTTTATATTTTTCAATTAAAATATGCAAAACTCCCATTGCACCATGTGCATAAAAATAGACCTCAATGAAAGTAGTAAAGAACTTATGCCAGTGGATTACTGTTTCAGCCAGATTTGACTGCATGGTATTCAACAAGAACCATAGGCCACCTGAAAGTGCTACAATTAGCAATGCTAGAACTCCAAATCCTTGGATTGTACTGGCAATACCTCCCGAATGTGCATCGGGCAGTCGGAAACTAGTCAACGTTTTTATATCTTGCTTAATACCACTAAAGTCAAGCCCTACCCATGAAAAATAATAAGTAAAACCTCTTTGAGTAAGCATCCAACTTAACATAATAAAACCACAAATAATCAGTCCTAACCCTGAAATAATGTGCATCCAGGTTATAACTCCTTCAAGACTATGTTCACCAATTGCTTCGGTCTCTGTCAGATTAGAGTTAATAATTTGTGATAATATTAGAAATGCCACAATGATGTGAAGAATACGAAAAAAAGGAGCGTAATCATGGGGTAATAGATTCCAGAGTCGCAATTTCATTAATGAGTCCTTAGTAAATTTATCGATGATCTTAATCATACAAAAGAATTATTAGGATAACCTTAATTCTTAAAATTGCAGCAGGCATTAGTTCACCTCTGATATGGCCACTTGCGAAATGGGAATGGTAACTGTTATTACTATGTGTTTACTTGCTGTTCTTGTTACGCAGCCCCTTAAACACATTACTTTCAAATATGATTTCCTGCTGGGTTTAAATATGTGTCTTTCTATAGTGCGGCAACCTATTTTTACACCAACTCATGAATTAAATAAGAATCATAAATTAAATGAGAGGTTTAATTCTCTTGCTTAACGCGATGATATTAAATGGAAATTTTAATTTTTGTAATTTATTAAACAGTTAGAATGAGACATGGTAAATACGATCTTCCTTTAGATAATTCTGATAGCACTTTTTCTACTGGGCAGTCTGCAATGTCCGCTTCACGCCCTGAGACATTCGACAAGCTTTTTATGGCTTCAGTAAGGGCGAGTGGCGCGCTTCGAGAGCCAGCAAATATTTTGCTTCATCGTACTGGGTTCTGGCCTTCCAGCAGCGGTAAATGATCCTTATCCATTTGAACGCCAGTGCCCGGATCGCAGACTGATGAGATTTGCCCTTCTCTCTGAGGCCCTGATAATACAGTCTGGCCCAGTATGATGAATTAACCGTCTTGGCAGCCCATTCAACAAAGGTTTGCCTGACGAACTTGGCACACTGCCATCGCCAGTGAACCCAGGATTTCTGGCCACTTCGTTCTGTCACCGGTGCAATACCTGCGTAGTTTTGAATTTCTTCAGCGCTGTTAAACCGGTCACGGTTATCACCAAGTGCAGCAAGCATTCGTGGGCCCATACACGGCCCCATGCCCGGAAGTGATTTGAACAGCTCCGCATCTGGCAATGTGTCAAACAACGCTTCGATTCGTTCGTCATAGGTTTTGATGATTTCACTCACGACTTTAATTTGTGTCGCCAGTGCTGTTGCCATCAAAGCATTAGCCTCTATAACGCTCGGGTCTGTAGTCAATGGGATCGCGTTATCAATACTCGCAACACGTTGCTCGGTAAGAGCCATTGCGCGGCCACCTTTGGCATTCAGAAAGTTGCGGATCGTGTCGCGCCTCGCTCGTTTCAGTTGTTGCAGACTGGGCCACCGGATAATCAGCTCACACAATAGTAAGCTACCCCGATGTGAGAACCACTCCAGTGGCTGAGGATAATACTGTTTAAGTGTGTTGATTATCCGGTTCACAAAACGGCGTTTATCTTCAACCAGCTGACGGCGCTGCTCAACCAGTTGCTGGAGTAACCGGATATCCGCATTGTCGGGTTCAATGGCTTTTATCTTTTGGGGATAACGCAGCATTAACTCTAATGCCAGCTCGGCATCCTGCTGGTCATCTTTAGCGCCGCTGGGCGAGAAGGCCTGCCGGTAACGAGCCAGGGACAAAGCGTGGACGGGGAAAACGGTGATAAATGGATATTTCTGAAGAGCATACACCACGGGACCTTTCTTCAGCTCAACGGCGATAGCGATCCTGCCTTTTACCTTCTGGTGTAACTCGGTAAGCCAGACATCAAGTGCTTCCGGCGTATGTTCAATCACATGGAATGTGCGTTCACCGTTTTTAAACTGAACACAGACATCGTGCTTTTTATCTGCCCAGTCCAGACCAACGTGCGCAGCAAATTGATTAGTCGCAGTCATCACCAACTCCTTTTTATCGGGGATTGGTATGCATTCCACGCTCTTCGAAAGAAATATAGCCAGCAGTTTATCTGCATGCCCTGAGTATTCGTTAGCGAACGTGGAGCACCCACTGGCTCGAAAGAAAAGCGGCGATCATCACGTGATTCTCGCTCAATATTCGTAACCAGTAAGCGCATCCCCTGAATCACTTAAAGTGTAATTCTCAGGGTGCGAATGACTATATCTCGCTCTTAGCGGACATTAGCATAGGCTATTTACCATAACGCCGCATTACGCGTACCGCTCAGACGGCCTGAGCGCGTTTCTGACGTGTCCCCGTTAAAAACAGTAACAAACCACCCGAAAATGCACGCCAGAAACGCTACGTAAGAATCTATCCTATGACTGGATATGCACTCAACTGAATAACGCCTGGTTTCAGTCCATTTTATCGGGATCAGCCTTCTTTCTGGGTAATTTAGGGGGCTTCACTTGCTGATTACTTTGCGTGCGGCGCGTGAGCCAAGGATGGTCAGCTTTAGGTTTTACGTAGAATTTTGAGCGTAAATCAAAACGGGCATTATCCACACGTTCATGGACACTTTTTTCATCATCCAGTGGTATAGGCTCCGGGCCATCAACATATTTTTCCCATCCCAACGCTTTCCCATCATACAGAACCTTAATTTCACCGTTAAAGCTTTCGCATACCGTGACAACCGAATGCCGAAGTCGATATCCCCGGCCTTCACTGCGAATCTGAAACGCACTGCTTTTGTACTGGAAAGTGAGATTTTTGGAGAGAACGCGCTTCGCCTGGAGGCTGAAGATATAACCCAGTTCCTCTTCAGAATGGTGTACATCAAGATGGGCGTTATCAGCAATACGAGGCGGCGTAGCAAACCGGTTGTTATAGGCTTCAATAAAGGTCGGCAACCATGCGTTTGCTGTTTCAATATCACTGATACCCTGAAGCCGCATTTCTTTGACCAGCCTGTCCTGCAGTGTCTGATTGGCACGCTCTACCCGCCCTTTTGCCTGCGGGCTGTTGGCATGGATTGGCTCGATGCCCAGTGTCTTTATCGCACGTGTGAACTGAGTCAACTCTCCTTCCCGCTCCGGGTTATTTACTCTGAATATACTGTGTCTGTCAGAATAGAGAGCCAGTGGTACGCCATGATCATTAAGGTAACCCCGGAGGGTTTCCATGTAAGCCCGGGTTGTTTCTGCAGGAGCGAATCGTAGCGCCATCAGAGCGCTGGTAGCATCATCGATAAAGACTATCAGTGTGCATTTGGGGCCCCGACCTTCAAACCAGTCATGAGGCGAGCCATCAATCTGGATGAGTTCACCGTAGGATGGGCGCCGCATCCGGCGCTGATAAATTCGGGCAAACTTACGACGACGTTCGCGCCATATGCCCTCCTCTACCATCCACTTCCTGAGAGTTTCAATGGATAAACACAAGCCGTGTATCTCGCGCAATTTTTCGCACGCAAGCGTAGGTCCAAAATCAGCGTAGCGGCCTTTGAGGAGTGAAATTACTGTTGCTCTGAATTCGGTAGAAAAGGAATTATTGGGACGCTTTCCACGTCGGCGGGAAACTAGACCAGAAGGCCCTTCATTTCTATACCGTTGCACCAGACGTTTAACCTGCCGAATAGAAATGCCAATGCGTGCCGCAGCTTGTTCCTGAGTAATATGGCGATTAAGTGACTCCTGAATAATGTGAAGTCGGTCGAGTTCCTTATGACTCATCGTAACAGTCTCTTTGATCATGAAAAATCCCCCAGAGAATTGTCTGGGGACATTTTAGAATGGTTCAAAGGAAGTGTGGACAAATTCCTGGACCTTCAGGAGTTAATTTATGCATTCATACGAGGACCGGATTCGGGCCGTCAAACTCTATTACCGGTACGGAAAGAAAGCCTCCGTTGTCGTCATGGAGCTGGGATATCCTTCCACAAAACAGCTGGGCCGTTGGGTTCGGATTTATGAAGAGAAGGGCGATTTACCCAGGGAATTAAAACCAAGAGAACGCTATTCACGTACACAGAAAATTGCTGCTGTTGAGCATTATCTTACTCACGGTGGTTGCCTGTCGTACACTCGCCGAGCCATCGGCTACCCCAGTAACGAAATTCTAAAGCGCTGGATTGAAGAGTTTTACCCAAATGCGCGTCCCCTGGTCATTCGCTCAGGCACAAGCAAATGCTTCAGCCCGGAAGAGAGGTCTCAGGCCGTCCGGGAGCTCTGTAACCGACGTGGAACCGCGCGTAAAGTTGCACAAAGCATAGGCGTCAGCGTCCCGGTCCTGTACAAATGGAAGAAAGACCTTATCAGTGACGAGGCTTATCAATCCATGCGCAAACGAAAGTCAGCCCCTCAGGATAAAAATCAGGATGCTTTACTCGGTGAAATCCAGCGTCTCAGGAAGCAGGTTCATCAGCTGCAGCTCGAACGTGACATACTGACAAAGGCGAATGAACTGATAAAAAAAGATCTGGGCGTCAGCTTTCTGAAACTGAAAAACAGGGAGAAAACCCTGATAGTTGATGCCCTTAAGAAAAAGTACCCCGTTGCTGAGTTGCTAAGCGTTCTGCAACTTGCCCGCAGCTGTTATTTTTACCACAAAGCCAGCAAACGTCTGTACGATAAGTATGCGGAAATACGCGTGATCATGGCCGATATCTTTGAGGAGAATTACCGCTGTTACGGCTACCGGCGCCTTCACGCGATGCTTCGCAGTAACAACAGAGTTATTTCTGAAAAGGTTGTCCGCAGACTGATGGCAGAAGAGCAGCTCGTTGTTAAGCGCACCAGGCGACGACGATATAACTCTTACTGTGGCGAAATCGGTCCGGCACCGGAAAATTTACTCGCCCGGGATTTTAGTTCCTGCAGGCCAAATGAGAAGTGGCTGACCGATATTACGGAGTTCCAGCTTCCGGCTGGAAAAGTCTATCTGTCGCCGGTTATCGACTGCTTTGATGGCCAGGTTGTAAGCTGGTCGATAGGAACACGCCCGGACGCGACGCTGGTGAATACGATGCTCGATGACGCACTCGATACGCTCAGCGAACATGATAAACCGGTGATACACAGCGATAGTAATAATGCCGATGTCAGTCTTTACCACCACTTAGTTTGCCGTT
>OGTO01000043.1_pt1 | contig 43205 bp, 37 predicted proteins | sample 1574671 | NCBI WGS metagenome assembly OGTO01 (sample SAMN03295809, study PRJEB24534) | human gut metagenome | isolation source: fecal sample 4 from infant 1 | host: Homo sapiens | place: USA: Pittsburgh, PA | collected 2014-07 | reverse complement strand
TGAAAACCTATATTATCAACGACTCAGAAGTGTCTAGGTTATCCGTGGCGATTCAGCGTTCACTGAATGTCGTTGGCGGAAAATTTTGTTCATCGACACTAAATGTAACTTCTTCTGCCTCAACTTCAGAAACTCCTGCCCTCATTCGCAAAAATGCAGCTGCCAGATCGCGGCCAGCTTTCTGGGCTGTGTATCTTGCTGCTTCGCGTTTTTTGGATGACTTGGACATCCGAAGTGTAGTAACAGCTTTTTCAAAGCAACAGAGTTGCTGCGTGACATAGGGTCCACAATCATAGAGTCTGAAGTCCTGAAGATAATAAGATTGTTCTTCATACAGGCATTTATTGATACATTTTTCCAGTTCACTTTCTTCAATGGCTTTAAGCGCTTTGCGAGCTGCATGCGAGATATCAAAATAACTCATTAGAAAACCTTCCTTATGTCAGAAACCACCGGCAATAGCGATCTTCCTGCCTGTTCGGATAGTTAGCATATTTTGCCCAAGACTAACAGGCAAGAAGTACCGAATAAACCGAACCCTGACCGAATCTGGCCAGAGAACGGCCGAGACCGCGTTTACTGCTGCGACCTTACGGCAAAAACAGACCCAGACTTGCCGGAACGGGTTTGGGCTGACCTCATATAGCTGGAAAGGATGACCGACCGCTTTATGCCAGATATAGTCATTCTCACCGTTTTGCCTCTTGCGTTCAAAAGATTGATTGATAAAATCCGGATTGAGGAAATAAACAGTTCAAAAAGGAGACAAACATATGGCGATGATTGATTTATATAGAAGAAATGTTGATCGTAAAAGAGATGAAATCGCGCGTTTGATTGATCAAAAAGCTAAAGAATATGCAAAAATAACAAGCTTAAGTAATAAAATTCAGTCAGCAACAAAAAAAATGAACTCATCGAAGTCATTAACGACGATAAATAATAAGCAAAAAGAAATATACAAACATCAAGCAGATATATCTAAAGTTGAAAAGAAAATCTCAGAATTTGAATCAAAAATCTCCAGAAAAAATAAAGAACTGCAAGCGGTGCAAAGAAAGTTTGATAATGAGGAAATGAAAGAATATAAAAAACACCAAGAGCTTCAAGATAAATTTCAACGCGAACAAACTAGAGCATTATGCACTGTCAATAAAACTTTGTCGGAACACTCTGAAATGATAAAAAATTTAAGTGATTTACCTGAAGAAATTACGGTGTTGTTTCTTGCATCAAACCCCAAAGATCAAGGACAGTTAAGGTTAGATGAAGAAGTTCGTTCTATAAAAGAAATGATCAGGAAATCACATCACCGTGATGCAGTGAAATTGGAATCATGTTGGGCAGTTAGACCAGGCGATATTCTACAGTATATAAATGAATATATGCCAACAATTGTGCACTTCAGTGGTCACGGAAGCGCTAATGATGAATTAGTCCTTATGGATAACAACTTCAATACTAAATTAGTGTCAATGGAATCTATCGTTCAGGCAATGAGTGTTGCAAATGACAATTTAAGACTAGTATTTTTCAACACATGCTACTCAAAAAACCAAGCTAATAAAGTTGTTGAACACATTGAATGTGCCATTGGAATGAGTGACTCAATTACAGATGATGCTGCGAGAACCTTTTCTGCGCAATTTTATTCATCTTTAACTTTTGGTCTTTCTGTTGAGAACTCGTTTAATCAAGCGAAGGCAGCTTTAATGCTAGAGGGTATTCCAGAACAAAATACACCAACACTTTTTATGAAGACTGGCTACGATGCAGCTAATACATACATTATCGCACAATCAGATCAATAGATATTTTTAATAAATATTTAGTTGCTCAACATATCTCATTTGTTAGGTGTTGAGCAAAATTAATATTAATAGATAAATGGCAATGTAACATCCTCTTCTCGCTGCGAGTTCAATCGATGGATACAATGCACTGGCTATGCCAATAAGCGTGGGAGTAGGTCAACCTAAACGTATTTCATTGAAAGCGCACTATTTGCCATTGACAGTTTCATCAAGACCCAGATTAATATACAGTAACTATATCTTTTTACGTAGAATTTTAAACAAACTAAAAAGAGTCGGTTCTCTGATTTGATTGGCTAATAAAGCAAGGATTTAATATGTACAATGAAGAAATTAAAGCTTTTGCTCAAAGGCAAGAGCAGAAACTTATCGCTTCTCTGGGGCACAGTAGGGAGCATTCTGATCCCAGCAATGAAGTAAGGAACAGGGATGATTATCAGCGCGATTATGCGCGTATTCTATACTCATCTTCATTTCGGCGACTTCAGGGCAAAATGCAGCTGTTTGAAGTTGATCCCGAAAAATTCAATAGAAACAGATTAACACATAGCCTTGAAGTCGCGCAGATAGCTCGGAGTATCGCATCAGACCTTGAGCTGAAACACTCCGTGGTAGTTGAGCTGGCAGCTCTGGCGCATGACATTGGTAATCCTCCTTTCGGGCACTCAGGGGAAAAATTGCTTAATCGGTTATCTGCTGATATAGGTGGATATGAAGGGAATGCCCAAGCGCTTCGTATCTTAAGAAAGCTCGAAAAGAAATATGCTCACTGTGGCGGTCTGGATCTGACCCACCGAAGCTTGCTCTCTGTCATCAAGTATCCAAATACAAAATCCATTGCTGAGAAATTCATTTATGATGAAGATTATGAGTTCTACCAGCAATTGCTTATAAAGCATCGGCTTGAACTGCAGGCAGGAGAGAAAACTATAGATGCACAGATAATGGATCTTGCTGATGAAATTGCCTACGCTGCGCATGATCTTGAAGACGCGCTTAGCAGAAATATGGTGACCATTGAAGACATTGAGTATGAGTTTTTTATCTCAGAAAAGTACAAAGATGCTTTGCCCCACTTTACAGAGATTGTCAAGAAGTCAAAGGAAACTGCTGCTAAAGCTAATTCAATGAAGTCGTCCGAAGAGTTCGCCATGATTTTTCGCAAAGAGCTTACTTCCAATATAGTAAATCGTCTAGTCATGGATATTTCAGTCGTCATGAGTAAGCATGGCTTTGAAGAACTTGGGTTCGGAAAGTTACAGAAACTATCAGAAGGTCTGAAAAAACTGCTATTTAAAGTAATTATGCGTAAGAGGAATATACTGACTTACGAGTTCAGAGGTAACGAGATCATCGCTGACTTATACGAGTTTTATAATCAGGAAGACAATTTCAAATTTTTGCCCCCTGAACTCAAGTTTGCGATACCGGAAGAAAATTCCACTGACTACACCAGTAAAAAGGCACGAGCTGTTGTTGACTACATCTCAGGCATGATGGATACGTTTGCCATTAAAGAATGGGAAACCCACTGCAAGAAATAACTGTAGTGATCGCTGACTGCGCGACATAAGAAATATTTCTTATGTCGCGGAGCCCGAATTTCGCTTAAAAAATTCCCGATGTACATTATCTCTGTGCTCACCACACTATTCCTTGCTCGGCCCGAAATGCATCGTTTCTCGGTTCGATAGGAATTGCCTACATTGCTAGGCTTTACTTATGGCTATCTTTATATTGTTCTGATTTGAGCCGCTGTTATCTATCAAAAATCTGGACACTGACATATGAACTCCTTTTACTAAATGTTAAGAGGAATCTCAGCGCTTTGGCCTAGAGCTTAATATTTTTTAATTGTCATGAATACTAAGCATGTGTTATCTCAAACATCGTCGTCATCGTCTTTTTCTGGTTTATCCTCAATTACTGGTAGGGCTTCAAGTTGTGATTTGAGTTGTTCGTCTAACTGAGCGGCTAATGAAAGAAATACGGCAAGATTTTTTTGTCGTTTTTCCAGAACTCGCCGTTGTGCACTACTGGGATTAGTTGTGTTGGATGGGTTCCCACGTAATTGGAAAATACGAAGTTCAATTAGATCAATGTCGTCGTCTAATCCAGCTTTTTGTGCCAGTTCCACCCATTCTTGAGATTTATCAATAGAATTTTCTGCAGCTAAAGAGAGACAATAGTCAATCAGGATTTTTGAGGCCGAATCGATACTTTCGGCAACTTTTAACCATTTTTGAGTCTCCGAAGTTTCCTTTTCTCTATCAGTTAGCCTTGGGTAGGGAAAGAAATACCTTGGTAGCAGGTTTTCAGGATCAAGACTTTCTAAAGCCCTTAGGATGGGTTCTAGTTCTTTAAATGGCTTATTACCAAATGGTAATTCGTAGCGGTTAGTCCAAAAGGCCCACACAGAGTTCCTAATCTCCATGTGTTTCGCGATGCGCACAGTGTCATCCGTAGTATTTTCAGCGTCGTAAATCAGTTCTGCAATATGATGAGCCATCCAACGGCCTAACGTATCAACAGAATTGTTTAACGCTAGTTCTTCAACCAACTTTTTCCCCAGTTGTACAATTGCCGTATAGCGTTCGGAAAGTTCCGTCATGTTTAAGGAGGAAGATTCTGTTACTTGATGGGATATTCTCGAGTTCATTTTCATTACTCCGTCCATATCTGTTACTCCGCGAGTAGCGATTTACACCAACCTCTATAATGAGATCCATGCTTAATGTAGTTAACATTTTTTTGATAAACTCCACCGAGGCGTAAAGCTTGTAACCACTTGGTTTCTCATCTTCATTTTTTTCTGCTAGGCTACCCCAGATTCTGGATATCATTTCTGGTTCGGTGCTATGAGTGGTATGCCATACCCGCTGGTCTTTATCCGTAGTTAATTTCATTGCTTCAACGATAAACGACGCAGGCTTAGGTAACGGGAATGTCACATCGCCAGCCCATGGATCGTGTTCATCAATGCCTTTATATTCACCGATGTCTTTAATCCATCCCTTTAACTTATAAGACATATGGTCAATTTCCATATCCTCACCAGTGCTGGGGATTTTATAGTCATATGCATTTTCAGTAGTTTGTAGCGCCCGGAGTAAAGATAAAGATCTTTCGGGTGAGACTAACGCAGTAGAAACCGAAATCGACTCTCTTCGGTCATTGCGCTTATCTGACCAGTGTCCCCATACTGTCAGTAATCCAGAGGCAGGGCTTAATGATTCGTCAAAGATGTTTTCCGAAATTGATCCCAGCCATTCATTGAGATTATCAGAAGTATCGTTAATCCAGCTTGGCCTGATTTCGGGTTGTGGATCTCGTCGATCGGCTAGCCAGCGCCCATCACTACGTGAAATATCATGCCTTTTTAGCCAATCCTGAAAAACGTCATCTATTTCATCGTAACGGCTATCCACTAATGGCTTGGTTGCCAATAGTTTTCCAGCCGAGATGAACATTGCATGGTAGGAGAGATAAAAATGGTAATCATCAACACGTGGATAGGAACCATGGCTGTGATGATTATCTCTGTCTCGATAATAACGCCGTTTGTTTCGCTCATCTTCTTCCCAGTTACGGGTTCCTTTAAAATCAAAATCATCGCGAATAATGCGTAACATTTCGGGTTCAAGCTGTTTTTGAGATACTCCAAAACAGCGGCCTAAAGGTTCCAGCCAATATGGGCCAAAATCAATACCAAAAGTGTATGAATCCTCGCCCACTAAACTTTCAGAGTCACTCACTGTTGGGTCATACGTTGACCGGTTTATGTTGGAAAGATTGTCTCTTTCTTGAGCGGTTATAGATATCAATCCAGCTTCATTAAGCGCGAGCAGGGTTCTGGCGGCAAAAAGGCGGATTAATACATGTGGTTGTTCAGTTGTCGCGTAGCGATAAAAATAATCGGTATAGGGTATCAGCGCTTTTCCGTCATCTTGCGCGGCACGTGCAACAGCAATTAATAACCATAATTGAGCATGGAGGTTATAGAAGGGAAGATTGCGATCGCAAAAGGGCTGTGTTGAGCAATTTTCAGCATGTTGAAATATTGCTTGAAGCACTTTGGAACGTTCTAATCGGCAGAGCATAAAAACGGCATGAGCGGCTTCCCAGCGAACGGTTGATTCTGGCGACGCTAGCCTGGCCCATATGTACCCCGCAAGAGAATCTTCTACCTGAGTTGGGGGAATTAATGTTGGCCCCCATGGACCATCACCATCTTCCTCTTTCAATACTTCATTGAATAAGTCCAACCCATAAGATAGGACATTTAATGCTTCTTCTGGGGTCAACTTATTAACCAAAAGCCCGACAAGGCTAAACAGTTGTTGTGAATCTGATGGTTCTGGTGATTCAGATGTTGCATTTAGAACAATACTGATTAACTCATCTTCATTGAGCCCGGAAAGTTCGCTGGCAAGCTTAAAAGGGAACATTTCGTAGTAGCGATGCTTTCTAATAAGCATGCAAAACCGCTGGCAGTAACTTTTGGTTACTGAAGCAATAGTTGTTTTTATGCTTAACCGGGCTGTCCATTCCTCAGGGATGGATTCAAGAAAAGTCCCGAAACTATAAAGGCTGATCTCAGATAATTTAACAAAAGCGTTAATAAAGTCTTTTTCTTTGCCAAAACTAATACGAGTTATCGCCTCTTGAATAAATAACTCGGTTGAATAGAGCTCAGGTTCATGACGGAAGTTTTGGTATGCGATAGAAATTCCTTCGGATGTGGATAAATCACACATGTTAAAAACTCTTTGCCATGCTGTTTTAGATTTTTCGTCAGTTTCAGTGGCGTGGTCGCTTGTTGATTCCAAATTTAATCTGGACTGTTCTTCAACTGAAATGTTTATATTTAGAACAGTGAGGTTTATTCCGATGGACAAAGCTATGGTTTTAATTCGTGTTAATTTTTCTGAACGAGGTGAGGTGAATTGTATGTAATTATAAACCCATTGAAAAAGCGTTTGTTTGTCCTGATCGCTTTTACATAAAGGCAGAGCAGCTATTAGTAACTTATCTTCGTCCCACTCTTCCCGGAAAGGGATTAATGCTGCTGCATCAAGTGGATTGATTTTATTTTTCTTTACTAGTTGTTCTATCGTTAACGCCAGTATATTTCGGTGATCGCCAAACGTACGATCTCGCCAACGACTAATGATGGCCAGTGTGGAAGATGGGCATAATTCAGACAACGCTTTGATCGTATCATTCCATGCAAAATGTTTATCACGATCAACATATTCTCGAGTTACTTCGGCACAGCGTGAGAATTTATAGGCAATTTCTGGTGATGCTATGTTTTTGTCGGCAATGTATTCCGCCAGATCAAGTAATGCTCCCCATCGTTCCAGATTTTCATCACCGAGTTTATTGGTGACCTCAATAGCGTGGTTAAAATATTCTTGTGCTTCTGACTTATCAATTAAAATAAGTGATCTGGCTATATCGATATAGTTCTCAGCCTTGGTTTGTGCGTCAGTGTGGTCATCTTTCCACAAAGATAGTGCCTGTTGCGCGAAGATAAATGAAAATTTTTCAAGCCCAGTTATCTGCGAGCAAAGACGGGAAAATCTGTGCAATGTCGGTGTAAAGACCCGGTTGTCCTTATGTTGATACCATGCAGTGATTTCTTCGATATCAGCGCAAGTAATATCTCCGACTTCAGATAAAATATCGAACCAGATATTAGCTATTTCATCACTGCTAAAGGAATGCTCCGAGTATGAATACCCTTTTATTTCCGCTGATAATTTTTTTGCATCAGCGAGTTGATTATCTAACTCAGCCTTGGATACTTTCCCTAAAAGGGCTTTAGCCCATAAGTTATACCAAGGAATTAACACACCACTATATTGCTTTAATTCGCGAAGTTCCTGTGATTCACTATGCTTTCTTTCAGAGTTTATCTCTTCAATGACCTTTTCAGATGCAATATCACTCAAACTTAATGGTGAGTTAGTTAATGTCGCGCGTAGCGCATACATTCGTATATATTGCACACGTTCTTTACTGTGTTTAGAGGACAGGGCATTCGGAGCGGATTGGGGCAAGTAGCGGTTTAAAAGTGTTATAGCTTCTTTGTCATTACAGACATTGAGCCGTAGCGCCATTTCAACCATGCTGGTTATTGCTGCTATTGTCTGATTATCAAATGAGTATCTGATTTTGATTTTCAGATGAGGACTAGCCAATAAACGGTAGCCTCTCTTGATAGATTGTTCAGGTAACTGGTAATGGAACCTTCTGGCGGTCAGTACAATAGCCAAAATTAATCCAAGATCATTTCCTGCCGCAATAGCTAACTGGTTCAGCTCTGTATAACGGCCGTGATCCAGTAATTGTTTGGCAATGATTATGCCGGCACTGAAAGATAATTCTCGAGGTCGCCATTGGCGAAGACTTCTTGCCGCTTCATCTGCCCCATGAATATTCAGATAGGCGATCGCCATAACGGCTATGTCCTGAGCGGTTACGTTTTCTCTGCTGCGTTCATCATCGTTTAGTGAGCTCCAATTATCTAACCATTCCAGAGCAATACGTAGTCGGCTACGGGCGTCACCAGAGAGCTCAGAAAATTCCGATAAAAGTGCAGAGTTATAGACGTTTTGTGACCCAACCCAACCAGTATCAGTAAAGGCACGGCGTGAAATAAGCTCCTGAACACTGTGGCTGTCCATAAATTTTGCAGTCAGATCAAGATTATCCTGCAATAATTTTCGCCGCCTGCTGTCGCCTGCACTTTCTCCACCGGCTTTGAGCGCAAGTTTTGCCGCATCCTGATACTTCTCAAGGCGTAACGCAGCTTTCAGGGCGAACTGCAGTCTTTGAAGTTCAACATCTCGGCGTTCGATAGGACTCGTTTCTGGTAACCCTTGGGATGTCATTGCCAGAGTGACGAGTTCCGAAAATTGCCCAGCCTCAAGCATTAGCGGTGGTAATACTGACGCAGCGTAGGCACTATTTTTTGTTAACGGCGTCAGTCGGGCAATAAACTGACGAAGCTCTTTTTCTTTAGGACGATATCGTTCCTGAAACCACGTTTCAGCAGGTTCATCAAAGAACTGGATAGTATCCCCATTGACGATTAGCGGCCGCCCAAGATCCAACGCAAAGCTTTTTATTGCGGATTCATCGATTTCAGCGATGGCAGACAAAATAGCGATAGGAATGAGTGGGCGGAGTACCGCCAGTGCTGCACAAATAAAATCGATCTGCGTACGTTCTGTATGCCCAGAGGCATCCTTCAACTGGCAGATGGCGGCTTCGAGTACTTCTCCGATTGTATCTTCCACCGTTTTGGGATTAGGACCTAACAATCTCAATGTATCTGGCAGTGATAAATGTCGAGAAAGTGACAATGCCTGAACCCTGGGGTTATGAGAGCTCAGTCGATGGAATTCATCCACATCCTGATCGTTTGCATCCGGGAATATTCCACGCAGGTGTGCGGCTGTTTCGCTGCGATCGAAAGGTTGTAAAGTCAGGCTGGGAGTGCCGGGACGTGGATTAAGCAGGCTCTGCCTATGTGGTCTGCAAAGTGCGACAATACAAACGCCTGCGGGAATGTTCTCTCTGAGCAGATCTCTTATAAATGAGCGTGATTCGTTGATTTCCTTTGCGGCCATTTGTGCATTATCCGCAGCATCAACAATAATGCACAATATTGCCTCAGGATGTGACGCCCGAAGCGTGGAAATCCCCTGAGAAATACGATACATAAATGCACGCATATAGTGAGAAATGTCAGTGCTGGCGTTCGGAATTAAAGGATGACATAGACCATGTGAGGCTATCTCATTGGCAATCTGCACTAATGCGGTTCGGTGGTGATGGCGATAAGCTGAAGCATTGCGATATTGTCCATTACCAAAACAGTCATACAGAATACTGACTGACCCCTCAGGCAGGTGTTGATGAATACGGGTTGAGAAAATTGATTTGCCTACACCAGCGTCGGCATGAACGATGATAGGTGAGCCCATGGACTCCACAATATTTTTGACCAGTGAAACCTCTTGTATTCGGGGTATCACATTTTCAATTTTCTCTATCAGGCAAGGTGCAGGGAATAGATCTGTTTCGTCTACCCCTAACGCACGTAAAACATCCATTCTGGTAATAGCTGGATCGGATGCACTTTCTGATAGCGCTTTCCGGGTAATCAGTTCTTTTAGGTTCAGCGGGGCTTGGGTGTCAAGATCAGGGAGATATCCGTTAGATTCTCTCAGGAGAATATTTCGCTGTTCCCAGTAACCATCCTGTCGTTCTTCAATGCGAAGCATCTGGCAAAAGGACACCAACCCTTGATCTTCCAGACCTGTGAATTTTTTTAGTTTAGCAAGGTCGTCTGGATGGCGAGGAGTGCGTTGATTTGCCACATCTGTAATTGCTTCACTGAAACTCGTACTGACAGGGCGGTTAGTGACAAACCATAATTCAAGCTTAGTATGCAAGGATTCAGCAGGAAATCGCTGCAAAAGTTCTTTATACCGTTTAGCGAATCCTTCTATCGTTTTCTGTAATCCGCTGGGGGGCCATGCGGTTTCAGCATGTAATGTTGAATGCTTCAATTGCATATATCTGACAGTAGTTGCTTGCTCGAACTCATTACTGCCGTAATATTCGGCAATATCAATGATCTCTTCGCCTTCCTCCACCGATGGTTGAGATCCCATTTCCGTTGTCGAAGCACCTTCAATGGTAAGTGCGGTTAAAGACGCTTTAGGGTCTAGCAACCGGAGGGCTCGGCGAGCAGCCCAAAGATAGTGAAATTGATCTCCATCCCTACTGGCTCGAACAAGCAAGCTGTCTGACATTGATTTTTATCCTTATATTCAGATAGGCTTTTGGATTATAACCCCCTAAAATTTAAGTGACTATCCTGTATGAGGGAATTGATATGGAAATTGAGAAAGGAAGAGTGTAGGCAGTGACATACCCGTAACTTTTAGCCCAAAATTTATATCTTGCTCTCTGAGAACTGCTACAGCTGCTACATGTAGCAGGTTGTAGCAGGGTATCGAGAAACAATACCGAATTTTTTACCGAGAAATGTATCAATTATGTTAATTGACAGGGTGAGGATAAATACCTCACCCAGAGTGCTATTAACAAGCTAATCCGCTTAAGCATGGACACTGGCTTGTGCCAAAGTTGCGGTAACCGCTGTGGACGTCCTTAGTTCTGGTTTTAGCCAGATACGCCAGTCGAATCAGGAAATCCCAGTAGACTGGGCTACGATCCAAGGCGTCGAATCGGCTAAACCTATAAACAGCATTGGGAGGAAATTCAGCTAATGTTGCGTAATCTTCGTGGGCAAGCCCTACAGCACTGCACCAGGCTTTCTGTATCCGGGTAGACATGTTATCACCATTGCGGTCTTTGTAATTGCCAAGATACCTGTAGACATCTCCGTTGAACAACAACATCAGGTGATAATGGGGATGTTCGCTTGTATCGCGTTCCCTGCACCATCCATAAGATGGTAATGTCGGATCTCCCGGTCTCCCGGACCGGTTATGATCTGCTCGTAGCTGGCTTTTCAGTGACTCGAAGAAGCGAGAGATTGCCTGCGTATCATCGCGCTGGAAGCACAGGGGTAGATCAGGTTCTCCTGGTACATGAGACTGGGCAAATCTCAGATCAGAACGAATACCTAGTATTCGGTTATTCTGCTCCAAAGTGCCGTAGACCATGTTAAGTAGTGGGTTGAGAATATTGAGGTCAATGGGTGATTTATACTTTCTGGAGGCTATTTCTATCAAGTCATCGGTCTCTTCGTTGGTAAGTGAATATTGTGATTCCATAATAATCCTTAAGTATGTAAATAATAATCTTTGGATAATGGGTAGCCCTCACGCTACCCATGTGATGTTGGATATAATCCCTGTAGGGGGATGTACAGATATAAGATTAGATCATTGATGAAGGTATATTACATATACCAGTTAAAACCAATTAATTGCCCTCCCCAATAATTTAAACTAAAGCCGCAGCGTTACTGGCCTTAGGAACAAAAAATATTAATCTGAATAACTTCAGTTACTCTGAAGTTATTCAGGTCGTGGTAGCTTATTAAAAGCAACTGATCCAGATGAAAGTGTCGGTATATTTAATGCACTTGCGAGATTTTCAGGTTTCATTTCTGAACCTATAAATTTCACATAATCAACGCCACCCGCCTTGAATAACTGAACCTTCCCCTCACTTTCAAGCTTCGTTAAAACAGATATCAGACGCTCGATGTTCCTAAGACAATTTGGGCCATCTCTACGAATACTATGCCTCCTGAAATCGTAAGATTGATTACTGATAACATGTTCCTCAAGCCAAAATAGCAATATTTCAGAATCACTAGGCTTTCTGGTAGAGTCTATTTTTACAATTAAATGATTAAGGCACCATTCAGTTATTTTAAACGCTGATACCAAAGTCTCCTTAGAAATTATTGGTGAGTCGGGTGTGATAAACATTTGCATTACAGCTGCAATTCTTGAAGCATGTTCCATAAACCGAGCACCAAAATCATCATAATGGTGTAATTCACCTCCTTTTTTTATCTTTTCCTGAATGTATTCACTCTGTGAATCCCAAAGGACTTGTGCCTCCGAGGAAAAAGTGACACAAATACGTTCTTCATTATTCTCTCTGCGCTTTATCCCATCTTGCAAATGCTTAGTGAGAATAGAGAAAAATCCTTCAAGCCCTAGCTCATCAGACCATGTACCAACATCAGGGATACAGCACAGTTCTGGGATCTGTTCCATGTCGACAGGCAATAAACGAGCTAACCACCCTGAACTCTTTGCCTTTTTTCCCTGTTTATCAAGAAAGTCATCAAACAAACCAGGTTGCATCATCAGCAGCATCGTTAGCCGTGCATCATCAACATCATAGCTGTCGCGTGAAGCCCTGCTGTCTGCTATTTTCCCTTCTCCCCAAAGAGAGTTGAGTACTGGTGTATTACGGAAAAGATTACCGTCGAATAACCCTCCAGCCTCATCAGACCCGAGCATCAACGACGGAGACCCCTGCACTAATACCTTTCTAAGTCCCTCACTTGTTGAATCGTTTTTAGTAAGAAACTTTCTTATCGGTGCAACCGGTTTTCTTGCATGACATTCCTCCTGTGCTTCAAGCGCTTCAGTTACACCGTTCTTCTGACGAATAGCTTTACTGTATTGTTTTTTGTACTCTTTTAATTCTACTTCCCAAGATGCGAATTTCTGCTCATAAACTTTCGCCTTTAACAGGAAATCATCTTTCAGTTCTTTTTCCAGTTGATAAATCTCCCCCATCAACAGCCTGAATACCGTTGATTTCCTGCTACCTGAGCGTGCCAATAGCATCAGATAAAGTGATGTAAAGGTTCTCCCATTTTTAAGCTGAATATCAAATTTGTCCTGGCAGGCAAGTGCCATTACCCCAAGTAACACTATTAAAATAAGTTCAGCGGCGGCTCCTGTTTTATAATGTATGTAGCTTATTAACCGTTGTGCAAAAGTGGGAAGCGTCTGGAACTTTAGTCCAAGTTCTTTATTTTGCGTTGAGCTGTTTTTTTTAGACATACATCCTATCTAACTCCTCTTTATAATTAATTAATAAGACTACGATGTAACAACCATTCATCAATTTCTGATTCAAGCCATCCAACTGATTGTGTTCCAAGCTTTCTTTTCTTCGGAAAAGTTGGATCATATCGTGGCGACCTCGGGTTCAACCAGTCATAAATTGTGGCTCGCGAGATACCTGTTTTATGGATAACAGCAGGTAAGCGGAGTATCCTGACTGCTGATGAAGTGTTCACACTAGTTTGCCTCTTGTTAGCTCAGTTTGGTTCCAGCAAAGAATAGCTGCAAGGATTCTTCGAAAAAATACGGCTAGCAAAGGTTTATTTTTAACAGGTTTAACTTGTTGATATTGTGGGGCTAAATGTTTTCTATTGAAATTTTTAGTGAAGAAATTAGTCGAAAACGCAGTGCTCTCTCCAGTGAAATTAAAGACTGTGAATGGCGCATGTATGCCCAAATTCTGGATGAAAAGCATACATACATGCAGGCTGAACTGACTATGATGAAAGAGCGGGCCTGGAACTCCAAAAAATTTGGTCCGGGAATATTATTGTATTCATCCTCTTATCTGAAAAAGCATAGGTACACTGACTCTCATAAGGACTTTCCATCAAATGAGAAAAGCATTGAGTTAGCTACGCTTATTGAACGTTATTGGAGTTCATTAGAGGCTGAACTTCTGAGGGATAATGTTGCTGTCATTATCCCTGAATATATCTCTATGGATGAACTCTTTAAATTTCATCTTAGGTATGCACAGAAGTGCTATAAATGGGGTGAATTAGTTATATCAGACAATGAGGATGTTGCATTTGAAGCATTTAAAAAAGCATCTGAGTTATTTGATAAAAGCATGGGGATGGTTTTGTATAAAACTTCTGTAGATAAACGAAATAAACTTTTAAGTATCAGAAAGGAGTCTGGGCGAAAAGGAGGGATGAAAAAAGCTGAAGTTTATGGAATTATCCAAGGAAAACTTGTGGAGCTTATTAATGTTTTAGCCCCAGAGCAGGGATGGGGAAGTAAAGCTGCTGCCGTGAGAGTTCTCATTGAACCTTTGTGGGAATTTGTTGAGGAATCAGATTTTATGATTGATAACCAAAGTAAAAAATATAGATTAGCAACTGCTAGTCAAGATGCTTTAGCTGAAACTATCATAAAATCTTGGTCGCAAAATAATGAAATTATTAAACAAGCTTTTGATGCGAATGTAAGAAAAAAATAATCAGTTATTAATCGGAGCTTCGGATTTGAGTGAAAGATATAAGCGCCAGTTTGAGGCGCTTATATAAATACTATCCGACGAGCCTTATACCTCGAATGCCATCTCCAATCATATTTCCGTGATCAGCAGCCATAACGAAGTCAGCCCACCACTGCATCATCGGGCGTCTCTGCTCAAGATAATCGCTGCGGTTATATGCTCGACGTACCTCATTCTTATCCACGTGGGCCAGTGCTGCCTCAATAACATCAGGCGGAAAGCCTTGTTCATTAAGGGCTGTACTGGCGATAGATCGCAGACCGTGTGAAACGAGCACTCCACCAAAACCTGCGCGTTTTAGCGATGCGTTTACGGTCTGACTGTTCATAGGTTGGTTTGGCTTGATGCGGCTGGGAAAGATAAATTCTCGATTTCCACTTAACGGCTTCATCATCTCTAGTATCGCAATTGCTTCATCTGACAATGGAACAGTATGGTCGCGGTTCATTTTCATGCGTGCTGCAGGAATCTTCCACTCTTGTGCTTCTATGTCTATCTCTTCCCAGCGAGCTTCAGCCGCTTCGGCAGGGCGGGTAATAGTAAGAAGTTGCCACATGAACAGGCAGCGTGTGGAAAGGCTAATACTGGCTGTTCGCATTGTCTGCATCAATTGAGGTAGCTGATCCGGTCGAATGCTGGGCATGTTCTTTTTCTGAGGCTTCTCGAAGGCTTTACCAATATTAACGCTGGGAACAGCATCAATCAGCCCTGTGTTTTGGGCATAGATCATGACCTCATTAATGCGCTGGCACAGGCGACGAACGGTTTCCAGTGCTCCTCTGGCCTGAACCGGTTGGACGGCCTGAACCAGTGTGTGAGCTTTAATATCTGTAACGCTAACGTCGCCAATCGCAGGAAAGACATCTCTTTCAAGAGAGCGCCATATATCTTCCGCATAGTCCTCTGTCACGCTGGCTTTCTTCACATTCCACCATCGTTCAGCTACGAGCTGGAAAGTATTTGTTTTGGCTTCAAGCGAACTGCGCAGTTGTTCTTGCTGATACTCCTGAGGATCGATTTGTTTCGCAAGGAGAGAGCGAGATTCTGCTCGATAGTTTCTGGCATCGGCAAGCGTAACTGACGGGTAGGGGCCTATGCTCTTCTTCGCACGTTTCTTGGTGACAGGGCGAATGTAGCGAAACTGCCAGATTTTACTCCCGCTGGATTTAATCAGTAGCTCAAGGCCATCGCCATCATAGAGAACGTAGTCCGCTTCCTTGGGTTTAGCAGATTCGATTTCTTTAACGGATAGAGGTTTGGTTTGTCTTGCCATTGCCGGGTTTCCATAGTTTTAGGCACCTCAAAAACAATAAAGCTTTACGAGGTGCCTAACAAGGTGCCTAAAAGGTTCGGATTTAATTAGTTGGCATCAGACTTCGCGGGACAAATTGCAGGTACAAAAAAGCCCGCAGGGCTTGCGCCGTGCGGGCTCTTAGGACTTCATCGGATGACTCTGGTAATCACCGATGGAGAATTTTGGTGGAGCTGGCGGGAGTTGAACCCGCGTCCGAAATTCCTACATCCTCGGTACTACATGCTTAGTCTGTCTTTACATTCGCCTGGCACCTGCGGACGGACACGCCACTACCAGACTAGCCTGATTAGTTTTAACGCTTCAACCCCAGGCAGGGCTTCCACGCGATCTCTTTTGGGTTTGACCTCTCTTTGATCCCCGTCTTAAGAGCGGAAGCTAGGGAGAGAGGGCTCAGAGCAGGTTATTAAGCTGCTAAAGCGTAGTTTTCGTCGTTTGCGACTATTTTTTTGCGGCTTTTTACGAGGCCAACCGCCCCTCGGCATGCACCTTGGGTTTCGCAAATCCCGTCGAATCCAGAATCAGCCCCAATGTGTACGGTGAGTATAACAGATTTATGAATGTGCTTACCAGTGCTCGTTTTGAGGATTATGGCGTCAGGTTGGGTGAAAAATCAGCATCAACAACGATATAGCATCAGGGCCAGCAAAACTGACCCTGACAGGAAGGGGAATTAACGACCGGCGTGTTTCATAATTCGGGCTTTATCTACCGCCCACTCGCGGTCTTTGATATCGGTACGCTTGTCGTGCTGTTTCTTACCTTTCGCTACGCCGATTTTGACTTTGCACCAGGCATTCTTCCAGTACAGAGAAAGAGCAACCACGGTGTAACCTTCGCGGTTGATGCGCCCGTACAGGGTATCCAGTTCGCGCTGGTTGAGCAGAAGCTTACGGGTACGCGTCGGGTCGCAAACGTAATGAGTGGAAGCAACGGCCATTGGCGTAAAGTTGGCGCCAAATAGATAGGCTTCGCCATCTTTTAAAATGACATAGCTATCGCCAATGTTGGCTTTACCTGCGCGGAGAGATTTTACTTCCCATCCCTGCAGGGCAAGACCAGCCTCGTATTCATCTTCGATAAAGTATTCATGACGAGCGCGTTTATTCAGCGCAATGGTGGCTGATCCAGGTTTGTGGGCTTTTTTCTTAGTCATAGTATCCTGAAGTCATCGTCTTAAAACAGTCGTACCTCAATCTTCCCGCGAGGTGTAATGGGCTATCTTAGCACGAGTTGCGGTACAGCGTTTTTTTTAGCAGCAGATAAATGATATTATTTACACCGTGTTTATATGTGGAACCTGCTATGCCTCAGATTAGCCGTACCGCCCTGGTGCCGTTCAGTGCGGAACAGATGTACCAACTGGTAAATGATGTGAAGTCCTACCCTGATTTTCTGCCGGGCTGCACCGGTAGCCGGGTTCTGGAGCTCGGTCCGACGCAAATGACCGCGGCGGTTGACGTCTCCAAAGCGGGTATCAGCAAGACCTTCACAACGCGAAATACGCTGACCAGTAACCAAAGTATTCTGATGAGTCTGGTCGATGGACCGTTCAAAAAGCTGATTGGCGGCTGGAAGTTTATTCCCTTAAGCCCGGAAGCGTGCAAAATTGAGTTCCATCTCGATTTTGAATTCACTAATAAGCTGATTGAAATGGCCTTTGGTCGCATTTTCAAAGAGTTGGCCATGAATATGGTGCAGGCGTTCACGACCCGCGCTAAAGAGGTCTACAGTGTCGGCTAAAATCGTGGTTGAAGTGGCCTACGCATTGCCGGAAAAGCAGTATCTGCAAAGCGTTAAGCTGGAGGAGGGCGCGACGGTCGAGCAGGCGATCGTGGCCAGCGGCCTTCTGGCGCTGCGTGATGATATCGATCTGACGAAGAACAAAGTGGGGATTTATAGCCGCCCGGCTAAGCTTCACGATCGGGTCCACGATGGCGATCGGGTAGAAATCTATCGGCCGCTGATTGCTGACCCAAAAGAGCTGCGCCGCCAGCGGGCAGAGAAAAGCGCCGGAAAGTAACCGTTTCGCACGAAGATGCAGATATAAAAAAAGCGCTCATTGAGCGCTTTTTGCGTATTGATAGCTTTACTCCGCCGTCAGGGCAGGTTTGTTATCTATGTTGGTCAGCACACCGCTGCTGTTGAAGGTCAGGGTAAGCGTCTGCTGGGTAACTTTCTCATGCCCAGGCTGCTGACGGAAAACGTAGAACCAGGTATTGGTGCCAAACGGATCCGACATCATCGGGGTACCAAGAGCATAGGCAACCTGTTGTTGCGTCATGCCGACGCGGATTTTTGCTACATCGGTTGGTGCCAGATAGTTACCCTGGTTGATGTCAGGACGGTAAACCACTCGTTCCAGAGTGGAACAGCCTGCGGTCAACATAAGAAGAACCGCTGCGGCAGCAGTCAGCATTTTACAGCGCATAGTGATTTGATTCCTTTTTGGGCCCGAGCAGTACGTGGCTCATCTGTAATATGCCGATGATAATAGACCTTTGCCCGGTTGGGAACCTTCGGCTGCAGGTCTGTCGGCAATTTGCTGTTCACTATGACTCTGTGAAAATCAAAAAGTTTACGCGGCGAGCAACTCTTTCGCGTTTGCCAGGGTGTTACGAGTGACTTCACTACCGCCCAGCAGTCGGGCCAGTTCCTGCAAACGAGCGCGTTTATCCAGAGGGTGCATATGCGTCTCGGTCATTTCACCGTCGGTTTCCTTGCAGACGAAGAAATGGTGATGTCCGCAACCGGCAACCTGCGGTAAGTGGGTAACGCACATCACCTGGGTTGATTCACCCAATTGACGCAGCAGCTTACCGACGACCGCCGCCGTAGGGCCGCTGATGCCGACGTCCACTTCATCGAAAATCAGCGCCGGAGTTTCCATCTTACGCGCGGTGATGACCTGAATCGCCAGCGCAATACGAGACAGCTCGCCGCCGGAGGCAACTTTAGCAATCGGCTGCAGCGGTTGACCCGGGTTAGTGGTGACGCGGAATTCGATATGGTCTGCGCCTTCAGCCGTAAGATGGCGCTCATCAAACGCGACATCAATGGAGAACACCCCATGCGGCATCGAAAGTGAGTGCATACTCTCCGTAATGAGCTGAGTCAGCTCATCGGCGCTATTTTGGCGTAAGGCATGCAGCTGTTTCGCTGTATCCAGCGCCAGCTGATGATGCTCCACAACCCTCTGGCTGAGTGATTCCAGAGAACCCGCGCTATCATCCAGCATACGCTGTTCTTCCAGCAGTGACTGGTAAAGGTCAGGAAGCTCTTCGGGCGTAATTTGATGCTTCCGCGCGAGGGCAATTTGCCGGGAGATACGCTGTTCCAGCTCAAACAGGCGGTTCGGATCGAGATCGAGGCGGTCATGATAATGGCGCAGTTCGTCCGTGGCTTCGCTAAGCTGAATAGACGCTTCTTCGAGCATATCGAGTACTCCGGAGAGCTTACTGTCCATACCAACCAGCTCGCTGACCAGCTGCTTCGCGGCGTAGAGTTGGCTTTGCAGGTTGGATTCTTCGCCGTCTGCCAGCACCGTCAGCGCATGCTGGCAGGTGGTCAGCAGCTGACCGCTGTTAGCAAGGCGTTTGTACTCTTCATCAATTTGCTCAAATTCGCCCGACAGCGGGTTGAACTCGTTTAGCTCTTTTAACTGATATTGCAGCAGGTCCGCACGCGCTGCGCGCTCCTGGCTTTGCTGCTGATGCTGCGCCAGATCGCGACAGCTTTTATGCCACTGACGATAGCGCTCTGCCATAAGCTGAGTAAGCGCATACTCACCGGTATAGCCATCAAGCAGCGTTTTCTGGTGTTCGGGCTTAGTCAGTAGCTGGTGGGCATGTTGGCCGTGGATCTGGATTAGCAGCTGACCGAGCTCACGAAGCTGGGATAAAGGGACTGCCGTACCGTTAATAAACCCGCGAGAACGGCCGTCTGCGCTGATGACGCGACGAAGTAAACACTCACGCCCGCTTTCAAGCTGGTTCTGTTCCAGCCAGCGCTGCGCGGCAGGCGTGTCCTTCAGGGAGAAACGGGCGCACAAATCAGCCCGGCTGGCGCCTCTGCGCACCATGTCGGCTTCCGCCCGACCACCGAGGCACAGCCCCAGCGCGTCGATAGCGATCGATTTACCGGCGCCGGTCTCGCCGGTAATGGCGGTCATCCCGCTGTGAAAATCGATTTCCAGCTCACGAACGATAGCAAAATGACTGATAGTGAGTTGTGCCAACATAGCTGCCTTCCTGTATGAAAAACCATTACTGTGTTTTCGTACAGTATAATATGGTTTTTTATCCAGTAAAGGGGCTGGCTATAAAATCAGAACAATTTTTTCGACCAGCCAAGCTTGGTGCTTAATGTATTGAAATAGCTGTAATCTTTTGGATGAATGAGATTGAGGTGATAGTCACAGCGGCGGATCAGCACATCTTCACCATCCTGAATCGGCAGCGCTATCTGGCTATCGCAGCTAATCTCGAGGTCGCTACAGCGTTGAGAAAAGCGCAGGCGAATCGTGCTGTCACCGTTGATCACCAGCGGGCGTGCCGACAGCGTATGCGGGAACATGGGGACCAGGGTGATCGCATCCAGCGAAGGCGTAAGGATCGGCCCGCCGGCGGAGAGGGAATAAGCCGTGGAGCCGGTTGGCGTGGAGATAATCAGGCCATCGGAGCGCTGAGAGAAAGCAAACACCTCATCAATGTAGACTTCAAACTCGATCATATGCGCCACTTTGCCGGGGTGCAGGACGACTTCGTTAATCGCCGTGCTGATGCGCTTCTGGCAATCCTGCTGACATACCTGCGCTTCCAGCAGGAAGCGTTTTTCGGCGATATAGTGGCCTTCGAGGACATCGGCGAGCTGCTGTAGCGCGTTATCCGGGTCGAGGTCGGTCAGGAAACCGAGGTTACCGCGGTTAATCCCAATAACGTTAATGTCGTAGCGGGCCAGCGTCCGCGCTGCGCCGAGCATATTGCCATCACCGCCCACCACGACGGCCAGGTCTGCCTGCTGGCCGATTTCCGCCAGCGTCCCGGTCTTCACATTGCTGAGCTGCAGTTCATGAGCAATTTGCTGCTCAACCAGCACTTCATAACCTTTGCCAGACAGCCAGCGCCAGAGCATTTCATGTGTGGTCAGCGCGGTTGGGTGACGAGGGTGTCCCACAATGCCTATACACTTGAAGTGGTTCTTCATGATCTGGATGTCCTTGCGTTAAATGAATAGTGACAATCTGGCTGCGTTCCCTTGAAACCAGGAAACTGATCCCCATAATAAGCGAAGTTAGCGAGATGAATGCGAAAAAAAACGCGGAGAAATTCATGAGTAGTAAAGAACAGAAAACGCCTGAGGGGCAAGCCCCGGAAGAAATTATCACGGAGCAGCACGACGACGTTGAGGCGGTAGAGCCTGAGGTTTCGGCTGAGCAGGTGGATCCGCGCGATGAAAAAATTGCGAATCTGGAAGCTCAGCTTGCTGAAGCGCAGAAGCGTGAACGTGAAGTATTGCTGCGTGCGAAAGCCGATGAAGATAACCTGCGCCGCCGCACCGAGCTGGATATCGAAAAAGCGCATAAGTTTGCGCTGGAGAAGTTCGTTAACGAGCTGCTGCCGGTCATCGACAGCCTGGATCGCGCGCTGGAAGTCGCTGATAAAGCTAACCCGGATATGGCGCCGATGGTTGAAGGCATCGAACTGACGCTGAAGTCCATGCTCGACGTGGTGCGCAAGTTCGGCGTGGAAGTGATTGGCGATACTAACGTGCCGCTGGATCCGAACGTACATCAGGCCATTGCGATGGTTGAGTCTGAAGACGTTGCGGCAGGTAACGTTCTGGGCGTCATGCAAAAGGGTTATACCCTGAACGGGCGTACTATTCGCGCGGCGATGGTCACCGTGGCGAAAGCGAAGTAAATAAGCGAAACGGCTACCGCGAGGTAGCCGTTTTTCTATTCCTCTCAGCCAGGCCCCAGGGTTGCTATGACTCGGCCACGCTTTCGCGAATGGGTTTTACCGGCATCACTTTCACCCTTTTAATCATATTCTCCTGAACATCAAGAATATCGATATCATACTGTTCAATGCGTACGCGGGTGCCCGGAGCGGGAATCTCTTCAAGTGCTTCCAGGATAATACCGTTAATAGTTCGCGCTTCATCTTCCGGCAGATGCCAGTTAAAAGCCTTGTTGATTTCACGTACGTTGGCGGTACCGTCGATAATCACTGAACCGTCGTTAAGCGGCGTCACCTCTTCAGCAAGCGTAGGCGACATTGACGTCGTAAAATCGCCAACGATCTCTTCGAGGATATCCTCAACCGTGACCAGACCCTGAATGTCTCCATATTCATCAACAACCAGGCCCACTTTCTTCTTATTGCGCTGGAATTTCACCAGTTGCGTACTGAGCGGCGTACCTTCCGGCACGAAGTAAATTTCATCGGCGGCGCGCAGCATGACTTCTTTCGTGAACTCTTTTTTCTCCGTCATCAGGCGATAAGCTTCGCGAACCCGCAGCATGCTGATGGCATCGTCCAGCGTGTCGCGGTACAGCACAATGCGTCCGTGCGGAGAGTGGGTCAGCTGGCGGACAATGGATTTCCAGTCATCGTTAATATTGATACCGACAATATCGTTGCGCGGGACCATGATATCGTCAACGCTGACTTTCTCGAGGTCCAGAACGGAGAGCAGCATGTCCTGATTGCGGCGGGAGATTTGCGAGCGTGATTCATTAACGATAGTGCGCAGTTCATCTTTGCTTAAGGCCCCGCTCACGACGATGTCGGTTTTTATACCCATCATGCGCATCAGAATGCGGGTAATGGTGTTGAGCAACCACACCAGCGGCATCATCAGGATTTGCAGCGGCGCGAGCAGGAGGCTGCTGGGATAGGCGACCTTTTCCGGATAGAGCGCGGCAATGGTTTTTGGCAGCACTTCGGCAAACACCAGCACCACAAACGTCAGGACGCCGGTGGCAATGGCGACGCCGGCATCCCCGTACAGGCGCATACCGACAATGGTGCCCAGCGCCGAGGCAAGAATGTTGACGAGGTTATTGCCAATGAGGACCAGACTAATGAGACGGTCAGGTTTGCGCAGCAGCTTTTCGACACGTTTTGCCTGACGATTGCCCTGCTTGGCCATATGACGCAGGCGATAGCGGTTCAGCGTCATCATGCCGGTTTCAGAACCGGAGAAATAGGCGGAGATGACCACCATGACGATCAGCGTCACGATCAGCGTGGTGGTAGAGATATGTTCCACTTGGGATTCCTTAAAGACTTAGCTCATGAACTGTTGCAATACGCGGCTACCAAAGTAGGCCAGCGTCAACAGCCCCGCGCCAGTCACGTTAAACCAGACGACCCGGCGTCCGCGCCACCCTTCATGATAGTGGCCCCAAAGCAGGACGATATAAACGAACCACGCAACGATAGACAGCACTGCTTTATCAATATTTTCCGCACTAAATAGGTTGTGCATGTAAAACAGCCCGGTACACAGCGTCAGGGTTAACAGAACCACGCCTATCTGGGTGATATGAAACATTTTACGTTCAATGCTCATCAGCGGCGGCATTTCGCTACTGAAGGTCAACTTTTTATTCTTCAGCTGATAGTCAATCCACGCCAGCTGCAGCGCGTAAAGCGCAGCGATAATCAGCGTAGCATAAGAGAAGAGCGACAGGCCGATATGGACCAGCATCCCCGGCGTGGTTTCCAGATGCGTGATGTACTCGTTCGGCATAAAAGTAGCGAACGCGAGGTTGATTAAGGCGAAGGTGTAGACAATGGGTAGCAATAGCCAGCCGCGATTACGCGAGGCGACGATGGTCATCACCGTACAGATCATCAGGCTGACCAGCGATCCCACGTTTAACAGACTGAGATTTTGCCCGCTTTCGCCGCCGGGAAAAATGCGTGACTCCAGCGCGAAGGCGTGACAAATCAACGCAATAGTTGCGGAAAGAATCGCCATCCGCCGCCAGCTGCTGTTTTTTTGCAGCAGGCCAGGGACGATCAGCGCGAGGCTGATGGAGTAGGCGACAAGGGCGAGTAGAGCAAAAACAGGCATAGGGGTGTCGACTGTTGACTAAATAGTAAAGAGAAGCAGTATAGCGTCACGCGACTCTGGCTCCAACCGTTGCAGCACATTCGCGTTTATGTCGTGTTATACTGCGCCCATTCCGTTTTTGTGTCGCTGCGGCGACCGACCGTTTCCACCTCAGGCGAGAGACAATGTTTGATAATTTAACCGATCGTTTGTCGCGTACGCTGCGCAACATTAGCGGCCGCGGACGCCTTACTGAAGACAATATTAAAGATACCCTGCGCGAAGTGCGTATGGCGCTGCTGGAGGCGGATGTTGCTCTGCCTGTGGTACGTGATTTCATCAACCGCGTAAAAGAAAGCGCGGTAGGTCATGAAGTCAACAAAAGCCTGACCCCGGGCCAGGAGTTCGTCAAAATCGTGCGCAACGAACTGGTTGCCGCGATGGGCGAAGAGAACCAGGCGCTGGATTTAGCGGCGCAGCCGCCAGCCGTGGTGCTGATGGCCGGTTTGCAGGGGGCGGGTAAAACCACCAGCGTCGCTAAGCTGGGTAAATTCCTGCGTGAAAAGCACAAGAAGAAAGTCCTTGTCGTTTCCGCTGACGTCTATCGCCCTGCGGCGATCAAACAGCTGGAAACGCTGGCCGAGCAGGTTAGCGTTGATTTCTTCCCGTCTGACGTGGGTCAGAAGCCGGTTGATATCGTTAATGCCGCGCTGAAAGAAGCGAAGCTCAAATTCTACGACGTGCTGCTGGTGGATACCGCCGGTCGTCTGCACGTTGATGAAGCGATGATGGATGAGATTAAGCAGGTCCATGCGTCTCTCAATCCAGTAGAAACCCTTTTTGTTGTCGATGCGATGACCGGCCAGGATGCGGCTAACACGGCGAAAGCCTTTAACGAAGCTCTGCCGCTGACCGGGGTTGTGCTGACCAAAGTGGACGGCGACGCCCGCGGCGGTGCGGCGCTGTCGATTCGTCATATCACCGGCAAGCCGATTAAGTTCCTCGGAGTTGGCGAGAAAACCGAAGCGCTGGAGCCGTTCCATCCGGATCGTATCGCTTCCCGTATTCTCGGCATGGGCGACGTCCTGTCGTTGATCGAAGATATCGAAAGTAAGGTCGACCGCGCGCAGGCTGAAAAGCTGGCCTCTAAGCTGAAAAAAGGCGACGGTTTTGACCTGACCGATTTCCTTGAACAGCTGCGGCAGATGAAAAATATGGGCGGTATGGCCAGCCTGATGGGCAAGCTGCCGGGTATGGGGCAGATACCGGACAACGTTAAATCGCAGATGGATGATAAAGTTCTGGTGCGTATGGAAGCCATCATCAACTCGATGACGCTGAAAGAGCGCGCTAAACCGGAAATTATTAAAGGTTCGCGCAAGCGCCGCATCGCCGCAGGCTGCGGAATGCAGGTGCAGGATGTGAACCGGCTGCTCAAGCAGTTTGACGATATGCAGCGCATGATGAAGAAGATGAAGTCGAAAGGCGGCATGATGAAGATGATGCGCGGAATGAAAGGAATGATGCCGCCAGGGTTCCCTGGAGGCCGATAGGCTGGTCGCCATTTCTGCCGGGGCGCGCTTCTTTTCTGACACATGGTTGGCGCATTCTGGCTAGGACTTATACTCCGGTACCCAATTTAAGGGTGCCGGAGTCGCCCTTCCACAGCAGAGTTTATAACTGCTGATTGCAATTTCCCCAGAAATCAGTAAAATTTTCGGGCTTTTAATATGACACCGGGCTCCGTTCCTCGATGGGGCCCGGTGTTTTATTCACACAAGAGGATGTTATGGTTACTATTCGTTTAGCACGTCACGGCGCGAAAAAGCGTCCGTTCTACCAGGTTGTTGTTACCGACAGCCGTAATGCACGCAACGGTCGCTTCATCGAGCGCGTTGGTTTCTTCAACCCGATCGCTTCTGCGACCGAAGAAGGAACTCGTCTGGATCTGGATCGTATCGCTCACTGGGTTGGCCTGGGCGCTACTGTTTCCGATCGCGTAGCTGCGCTGATCAAAGCCGCTAACAAAGCAGCTTAATCTGTCACGGTGGTCATGATGAGCAAGCAACACACCGCACAAGCACCTGTTGAACCGATTGTATTGGGCAAGATGGGTTCTTCCTACGGTATCCGTGGTTGGCTCAGAGTGTTTTCCTCCACCGAAGACGCCGAAAGCATTTTTGACTATCAGCCCTGGTTTATCCAGAAGGCGGGTCAGTGGCAGGTTGTTGAGCTGGAAAGCTGGCGCCACCACAATCAGGATATCGTCATTAAGCTGAAAGGCATTGACGATCGCGATGCAGCGAATCTGTTGACTAATTGCGAAATTGTCGTGGATTCATCGCAGCTGCCTGCGCTTGAAGAGGGTGACTACTACTGGAAAGACCTGATGGGCTGCCAGGTAGTGACCACGGAAGGCTATAGCCTCGGCAAAGTCATCGACATGATGGAAACCGGGTCTAATGACGTTCTCGTCATCAAGGCAAACCTGAAAGATGCATTTGGTATCAAGGAGCGGCTGGTTCCGTTCCTCGATGGGCAGGTTATCAAGAAAGTCGATCTCGCTACTCGTACCATCGAAGTAGACTGGGATCCTGGTTTTTAAATTCTCCGAATAAACGGTAAAAAAACGGCACTATGGGGATTGGCTTGTGTTTATAGGTATCGTTAGCCTGTTTCCTGAAATGTTCCGCGCAATTACCGATTACGGGGTAACTGGCCGGGCAGTAAAAAATGGCCTGCTGAGCATCCAGAGCTGGAGTCCTCGCGATTTCGCTCATGACCGACACCGTACCGTGGACGATCGTCCTTACGGCGGCGGACCGGGGATGTTAATGATGGTGCAACCTTTACGGGATGCCATTCATGCAGCAAAAGCCGCGGCAGGTGAAGGCGCAAAGGTGATTTATCTTTCACCTCAGGGACGCAAGCTTGATCAAGCGGGCGTCAGCGAACTGGCAACAAATCAGAAGCTGATTTTGGTGTGCGGTCGCTATGAAGGCGTAGATGAGCGCGTAATTCAGACCGAGATTGATGAAGAATGGTCAATTGGCGATTACGTTCTCAGCGGTGGTGAGCTACCGGCAATGACGCTGATTGACTCCGTTTCCCGGTTTATTCCGGGGGTGCTGGGTCATGAAGCTTCAGCAATCGAAGATTCGTTTGCTGAAGGATTGCTGGATTGCCCGCACTATACGCGTCCTGAAGTGTTAGAAGGTATGGAAGTACCGCCGGTATTGCTGTCGGGAAACCATGCTGAGATACGTCGCTGGCGTCTGAAGCAGTCGCTGGGCCGTACCTGGCTTAGAAGACCTGAACTTTTGGAAAACCTGGCTCTGACTGAAGAGCAAGCAAGGTTGCTGGCAGAGTTCAAAAAGGAACTCGCGCAACAGCAACATAAACATGATGGGATGGCGTAAGCCCCCAATATCAGTTTACCCAGGATAAGAGATTAAATTATGAGCAACATTATTAAGCAACTTGAACAAGAACAGATGAAGCAGGACGTACCTTCCTTCCGTCCGGGTGATACCGTGGAAGTGAAAGTATGGGTTGTTGAAGGTTCCAAAAAACGTCTGCAGGCATTCGAGGGCGTGGTTATCGCTATTCGTAACCGCGGTCTGCACTCTGCATTCACTGTTCGCAAAATTTCCAACGGCGAAGGCGTTGAGCGTGTCTTCCAGACTCACTCTCCGGTAGTTGACAGCATTTCTGTCAAACGTCGTGGTGCTGTACGTAAAGCTAAACTGTACTACCTGCGTGAGCGTACCGGTAAGTCTGCTCGTATCAAAGAGCGTCTTAACTAAGATTCGCTTTCGCGACATCCTGAATGAGAGGGCTGGCCTGATGGGCCGGCCCTTTTTTTATCTTTATTTTAACCATTCCATTGCGAATCATTTACAATACGCCCCTCATGGGGAGGGACGGTGGTCAGCAATATTTTTCATCACGCAGCATTACAACGGCGGGCCGTACGGCTGGCGCTGTTTGCGATCCTGCTGATCGTGGTGGCGCCGTTGATCTCCATCGCCCTGCAAAAAGATCCGATGAATGGCATGCACCACGCAATGATGGGGATGCCGGAAGGTATGCCATCACATCAGATGTCCCTGATGAATACCGATGCTTCGATGCCGGAACACGCGCACAGCGTGCCGCTCGATCATGCTGAAGCCTGTGGCTACTGCGTACTGTTAGCTCATGTTCCGGGCCTGATTTTCGCGCTGGTGCTGCTGCTCAGCCTGATGCTTCGACGCCAGCGAGCCCCGGTTTCCCGCCCGGAGAGGAGACGCTGGCATGACTTTACCTGGCTTTATCCCCACACCCGCGCGCCACCGCGCCCGTCTGCTTTCTCCCTTACATAAAAAATAATTTGCGCACTGCGCAACGTTCTCTTTTGCTTAAAAAAAGGAAAAGTATGACTACCTGCACCTCGCGCGCGGCATGGCTGAACCTGCTGCGTCGTCTTCATTTCTATATCGGATTGTTTATCGGGCCGTTTATTTTTGTGGCGGCCCTGACCGGTACGCTATATGTCGCCACCCCTCAGCTGGAAAACTGGCTCTATCGTGATGCTCTGTACGGTACGTTGACTGGGGAAAAACAGCCGCTAAGCGCGCAAATTACCGTAGCGACGGAGGCCATTCAGGGAAACCTCCGCCTGCATGCGGTTCGACCGGGGATAGTGGCTGGCGATACGACCCGAGTGATGTTTATTGACCCGACCCTTGGCGAGTCGGAAACGCGGGCAATTTTTGTCGATCCGGTGACGCTACGGGTGACAGGCGATATGCCGGTTTATGGCACCAGCGGTATTTTGCCCCTGCGTCAGTGGATTGATTATGCCCATCGCTCTTTGCTGCTGGGTAACTTCGGCCGACTGTATAGCGAGCTGGCAGCCTCCTGGATGTGGGTTGCCGCTCTGGGCGGGATCGCGCTGTGGTCGATGACCCGGCCTCGTCGTCGTATAAATAACAGCGTGCAGAATAACCGTCGCCTGCACGTTTCTCTCGGCTGGGTGCTGCTGGTCGGTATGTTGTTATTCTCTGCGACCGGTTTAACCTGGTCGCAATGGGCCGGTAGTCACGTCGATAGGATGCGTGCCGCTTTTGGCTGGCTGACGCCGCAGGTGAATACCCGGCTGGAAAGTGCCGCTCCGGCCGCTCACGATCCGCATGCCGAACATCATGTGGGACATGGAGCGATGGGGGAGATGAGGGCGCAGTTGCGCGTAGAGGATTTTGACCCGGTTCTGCTGGCTGCCCGCGCGGCGGGGCTGAATGCCGGCAAGCTGGAGATTCGACCGCCGTCGGGTGCCGGGCGCGCGTGGACGGTAAATGAAATCGACAGAAGCTGGCCAACCCGGGTTGATGCTGTTGCGATAGATGGTGCAACGATGCAAATCGTGGACCGCACTCATTTTTCCGACTTTCCGCTCATGGCTAAGCTGACCCGCTGGGGCGTTGATTTCCATATGGGAATTTTGTTCGGTCTTGCTAACCAGCTACTGCTTATCGCGTTCGGAACCGCACTCTGCGTGATGATAGCGGTGGGGTACCGGCTGTGGTGGATCCGTCGCCCGGCGCGCGCGGCGTTTAACCCGGCCAATACGTTGATAGAGGCGTGGTTTGGCTTAGCGTGGCCCGCTCGTTTGCTGACTGCCGTTATTGCGGTGTTGTTGGGCCTGGCGCTGCCGCTCACAGGAAGCAGCCTCGCGCTATGTCTCGCCGTTGATTATCTGCGCTGGCGCTCAGCAACGGCGGTGATAGCGGCTAAACCAGTCGAATAGGTGTTTAAGGCGTGCTGATAACCACCGTGACGCGGCGGTTTTCAGCGCGCCCTTTCGCGGTATCGTTGCTGGCTATAGGATACTTTTTCCCGAGTCCGCGAGTGGTCAAGTTTGCGCGTGGAATATTCGCCCCTTCGGCCCAGGCATCCGCCACGCTGTTAGCCCGCTTAAGCGATAGCATTTCGTTGTAGCTGTCTTCGCCGTAATTATCAGTATGACCTTCAAGGCGACTATGGGTAATTCCGGTGCTCGCCAGACGTGAAGCCATTGTGCGAATTTGCTGTTTGCTTTCGGCACGCAGATGATAGTCGTTTTTATCAAACAGGATGGTATCAGATATTCCTAATAACCAGTCGCCGTTGGTTTCAGTAAAGCCATATGACTTCATTGCTGCAATTTGTTCTGCCGAGAATTTTCCTTGCGGAGCCTGGCAGCCGCTAAGAAAAAGTGCGGCCAGTAAAGCAGGAGCAAAATATTTTCCGATCATGGTGATTCCTTTTATTTTTGCGTTTGCTGTAAGCGCTGGTGTTTCATCCGATACATATTTTGATCGGCAAGCTCTTGCAGATTTTCCGCTGAGGTATGTTCCCAGGTTAAAGCGTAACCAATGCTCAGTGACAGGCTGGCGGTGTGGCCATTGTGTAGATTAAACGGCGGGATAAACTGTTCGGACAACGCGCGGCACAGTGCCCGAACTTCGGTTTCTGAATGAACATCCCGTAGCAGAACGGCAAATTCATCGCCGCCGAGACGCCATGCCTGATGCTGTTTACCGACAAAGGCCATCAGGCGGCTCGCGACCTCAATTAACACTTTATCGCCGGCTGCGTGGCCCCAGTTGTCGTTAATAAGCTTGAAGTTATCGCCATCAAGAAATAACAGCGCAGAATGACTTTGGGAGGTTTCATCCTTCATCAGATCATTAATGACATTCCGGAAAGCCGCTCTGTTAGCCAGCCCGGTTAGCGGGTCGTGTAATGAACTGCGCAGGAGCTGGGCGTTTTTAGCCTGAAGCTGCCGCTGCCAGTCCTCCATTTCACCCAGCAGGCTATTGAAGTCCTGGGCGAACAGGTGGAATTCTTCAATGCGCTCTTCGGGCACCCGGCGGGAGAAATGACGATTTTCGCGGATGTCATGTACCACCTCGGTAATGCTCTGTAACGCAGCCACGATGCCGCGATGCAGCGAGTGGGTAAGGAGCAAGGCGATGCAGGAAGCGAGAAAAATGCTGCCGGTGAGCACAATAATAGAGATACCAAGAAAATAGCTTATCAATCTGTCCAGCGCGGTCAGACGGAGTTCACCGATAATTTTTCCCTGGTGCAGGATAGTTTGCACCGTGGGTTTCGGGAAGAGCCATTTGCTGATGACGTCGCTGATTTTATCCTGACTGACCAGACCATCGTTATGCCATGAGGCGAAGGGTCTTTGCTGGCCATCGACCAGAATTGCTTGAGAAAATTGCCCCTGTCTGCCCAGCGTGGCCAGCGTGTCTTCAGCCGCTGCGCTATCGCCAAAAACGAGCGCTGCTTCCAGGCTACGGCCCATGGTGGCGGCGGTAAGTTCCAGATTTTTTTGGGCGTATTGCTTGAGTGTAAATATGGAAGCGGTGCAGAGTAACAGCCAGACCAGTGTCATAGAGATCACCACGCTTATCATGCTGATACGGCGCAGCGCTCTTTTAAATGTGGGGCGCGGGGCCTGAGAAAAATCCTTATTCATGTGATGTTTTCCGGGCAAGCATCAGCACCTCGGGATTAACCCGAACGCCGCTGTGCGTCAGTACATCCAGATTTACGGAAAATCTGACTCTCTCATTGTTGATGAGCAGGCAAAAAGCGCTGCCAATAGAGCAATCGGTGTTTTGTTCCGCAATAAGTAATAGGGGCCGGTTTCCATATTTAGCCGTAAATTCAGCCTGTTGGGTCGGTGATTCACTGCCAAAATAAAAACCATCGCAGGTCGTCTGTAAGGCTTCTTGTGTATTACGAACAATCACGGGTTTATAAGGCAATATTTCCGGAGCGTCTTCGGCCAGGCTATGGATATATCGTGATGTTGAAAAAATACAGAGCCTTGGAGGACCGGATAATTGCGGCCAGCGAGTATAAGTCACGATCCCCGAAACGATTGTCCGAACATTTTCAGACGGTCCGGAGGCAACAGCAGAGATACCCACGAGTGATAGTACTAAAGTCAAAAAGAGACGGTGAAGAACAGTCATTACGGTTCCGTCAGATTGTCATAGCGTGGGGGATGCAGATTGCTGAAACCCGGGCGAAGAATAGCATTGTTGAGGAAAATCGTCATTAGTCAGCCTCGCCGCTTTGAGATAATTCTTACCAGGATTTTTCGTAAAAGAAATTCGTGGAAGCAGGGAAAAACTGGCGTTTAATGACTCACTGTAAATAATTTGATACGCATTAAGTGAAATACAGCGCGATTTAATTTCTATGTGTAAAGTAAAATTTACGGAATATGGATTGAAATCTTTACTTTGTGTGGTATCGTTACGTCATCCTCGCTGAGGCAATAACTATCGCAAACGAGCTATACAGGATCGCAATCATGCAAAAAGACGCGCTGAACAACGTACACATTACCGACGAACAGGTTTTGATCACTCCGGATCAGTTGAAGGCTGAATTCCCTCTGAGCGTTGAGCAGGAGGCGCAGATCGCGCAGTCTCGCCAGACTATCTCCAACATCATCGCCGGCCGCGATCCGCGTCTGCTGGTGGTATGTGGCCCTTGTTCGATCCACGATCCTGAAACCGCCATTGAGTACGCTCGTCGTTTTAAAGCCCTTGCCGAAGAGGTCAGCGATAGCCTCTATCTGGTCATGCGCGTCTATTTTGAAAAACCCCGCACCACCGTTGGCTGGAAAGGGCTGATTAACGATCCGCATATGGATGGTTCGTTTGATGTGGAAGGCGGCCTGAAGATTGCGCGCCGTCTGCTGGTTGAACTGGTCAATATGGGGCTACCGTTGGCGACGGAAGCGTTGGATCCAAACAGTCCTCAGTATCTCGGCGATCTGTTTAGCTGGTCTGCTATCGGCGCGCGTACGACCGAATCCCAGACTCACCGTGAGATGGCTTCTGGCCTGTCGATGCCGGTAGGGTTTAAAAACGGCACCGATGGCAGCCTTGCCACGGCAATTAACGCAATGCGCGCTGCCGCGATGCCGCACCGTTTCGTCGGCATCAACCAGGCCGGACAGGTGTGCCTGCTGCAAACGCAGGGCAACCCGAACGGTCACGTCATTCTGCGCGGCGGGAAAGCGCCAAACTACGGCCCGGAAGATGTTGCGAAGTGTGAAAAAGAGATGACTCAGGCGGGACTGAAGCCCTCTCTGATGGTAGATTGCAGCCATGGGAATTCTAATAAAGACTACCGCCGTCAGCCTGCGGTTGCGGAATCCGTGGTCGCGCAGATTAAAGATGGTAACCGTTCCATTATTGGTCTGATGATTGAGAGCAATATCCACGAAGGTAACCAGTCCTCTGAGCAGCCGCGTTGCGATATGAAATACGGCGTCTCAGTGACCGATGCCTGCATTAGTTGGGAAACCACCGATGCGCTGCTCCGCGAACTTGATAAGGATCTGCGAGGCCATCTGGCGGCTCGTCTGGCGTAAGAGGATGATATGGTTGCTGAACTGACCGCATTGCGCGATCAAATTGATGAAGTCGATAAGGCGCTACTGGAACTGCTGGCTAAGCGCCTGGAGCTGGTAGCGGAAGTCGGAGAGGTTAAAAGCCAATATGGCCTGCCAATTTACGTTCCTGAACGTGAATCGGCGATGCTGGCGTCCCGGCGCGAGGAGGCTGCTGCGCTTGGGGTCCCGCCGGATCTTATCGAAGATGTTTTGCGTCGCGTCATGCGGGAGTCTTATTCCAGCGAAAACGATAAAGGTTTTAAAACGCTTTATCCGAGCCTGCGTCCGGTCGTGATTGTTGGCGGCGGCGGGCAAATGGGGCGTCTGTTTGAGAAAATGCTGACGCTTTCCGGATATCAGGTTCGTATCCTTGAAAAAGACGACTGGTCGCGGGTGGAAGAGATTGTCGCCGATGCCGGTATGGTTATCGTCAGCGTGCCGATTCATATCACGGCGGCAACGATTGCTCAGCTGCCACCGCTGCCGGCGGACTGCATCCTGGTCGATTTGGCCTCGGTGAAAGCGGAACCGCTGCAGGCGATGCTGGCCGCGCATAAAGGTCCGGTATTGGGGTTACACCCCATGTTTGGGCCGGACAGCGGCAGCCTGGCGAAGCAGGTGGTGGTGTACTGCGATGGCCGCCAGCCCGAAGCGTATCAGTGGTTCCTGGAGCAAATTCAGGTCTGGGGCGCGCGGCTCCATCGTATCAGCGCCGTCGAACACGATCAGAATATGGCCTTTATTCAGGCGTTGCGCCACTTTGCGACCTTCGCTTACGGCCTGCACCTCGCCGAAGAGAATGTGCGTCTTGAGCAACTTCTGGCGCTGTCGTCGCCTATTTATCGTCTGGAACTGGCGATGGTTGGCCGGCTGTTTGCCCAGGATCCGCAGCTCTATGCTGACATTATTATGTCCTCGGAAAATAATCTGGCGCTGATTAAGCGATACTACCAGCGCTTCGGTGAAGCTATCGGCCTGCTGGAGCAGGGGGATAAACAGGCGTTCATCGATAGCTTCCGTAAGGTTGAGCACTGGTTCGGTGACTATGCCCAGCGCTTCCAGAGCGAAAGTCGGACGTTGCTGCGCCAGGCAAATGATAATCGGCAGTAAGTCGTCAAACACGTATACAATAAAGCCAGAGGGGTGACCCGCTGGCTTTTTTTATAGGGATGAAAACGATGGCTGAACCACAACCGCTGTTTGATTACACCGGGCATTTACCGGAATGTCCGACCTGGAGCGAAGCCGAACAGGCATTGTACTGGGCCGATATTATGGAATGCGAGATTCATCGCTACGACGTGCAGACGGGTGAACATCAGGTTCTGCAATTTCCCGAGGAGCCCGGCTGTTTTGCCCTGCGCGAGAAGGGCGGTTTTATCGTCGCTTTACGCAGCGGTATCTGGCTCACTGATACGCATGGTCTTCTACAGCGCAAAGTCTGCGATAACCCCAGCAACCCGCAATTAGCGCGCTTTAATGATGGTGGAACCGATCGCGACGGCCGCTTTTATGCCGGGACTTTCTGGGGGCCGGGAGATTTTAACGGCGCGCTCTTAGTGCGCATCGATAACGCTCTCTCCCCGCAGGTTATCCAGTGCGATATTCACGGCGCTAACGGTCTGGCGTTTAGCGAAGACAAACGTTGGATGTATACCTCGGATACGCCAAATGCCGTTATCTATCGAACACCTCTCGATGAGGGGGGCGAGGCGGGTAAACGTGAGGTCTTCCTGCGTTTTCAGCCGGGAGAGGGGATTCCAGACGGCGCGGCCATCGATGCTGAAGGTTGCTACTGGAGCGCGATGTTTGACGGCTGGCGTATTGCGCGCTTCTCGCCGACGGGCGAGCAGCTGGAGGAGCATCGTCTACCGGTGCGTTGCCCGACGATGGTCTGTTTTGGCGGAGCGGATATGAAGACGCTCTACATTACCACCACGCGGGAGAATATGGATGCCGAAGAAGTGGCGAAATATCCGCTTTCCGGCGCGATCTTCACCCTGCCAGTTGCCGTGGCAGGGATGAAGAAATTGCCGTTTATCGAACGTTAAACCGGGTCGACCGGTACCACGTTTTCGCTGGCATAGCAGCCCAGCACTTTCATTGAACGCGTTATCTCGGCCAGCTCTTTTAATGCCTTGCGCATTGGCAGTGATTCCAGGTTGGCCTGGATATCCAGATAAAACATCTCTTCCCACGGATTACCGTGAATGGGGCGTGATTCCAGCTTGGTCATGATCAGATTATGGTTTCGCAGCACCAGCAGCGCTTCAACCAGGGCCCCGGCTTGCTGGCCGGTGGCCATCAACAGCGTGGTTTTCGCGGGGACCTGATCGGAGACTTCCACCGCTTTACGCGCCAGAACCAGGAAGCGGGTGATATTTTGCGTCTGGTTCGCCTGACAATGTTCCAGGACCTGCAAACCGTGCAGCGCTCCGCCTGCTTCGCTGCCCAAGGCGGCAACGGTCGGCGATTTAGCCTGAGCGACTTTTTCCATCGCTGAGGAGGTGCTGTCGGTATATTCAATGTTCCAGTGCGGATAGCGGCTCAGATACTGGCTGCACTGCTGAAACGGCTGCGGATGGCTGTAGACCGTCGTAATCTGTTGCGCATCGGTGGACGTTGAGACCAGCACGCAGTGATCGATAGGCAGCGTCAGCTCGCCCACGATGGATAAGCTGGTGTGCTGCAGAAGATCGTAAACATCATTGATGCCGCCGGAACTGGTATTTTCAATAGGAACGACTGCATAGTCAGCCTGGCCGGTCTCCACTTGCTCAAAGATATCGGCGAACTTCGCGCAGCCGCTTTCGATAAACTGTTCAAAGTGGCGGGCGGCGTACTGACGAGCCGCAAGATGCGAATATGAACCTTTAGGTCCGAGGAATGCCACCCGCGCGGAGTGCGGATTAATTTTATTCAGGTGCTGTTGCAGCAGCGTTTGTTGGGTAAGGACCGAGTCTTCAATGATCAGCTGGAACAGGCGCGTGATGTAATGGGCATCAAGATGGTGTTTTTTCCCCAGCGTCATCAGGCGTTCCAGCAGGTCCCGCTCGCGGTCGATATCCCGCACCGGCCGGTGCGATGCCAGCTTGGCTTTACCGACCTCGACGGCCAGGCCGCGTCGCTCAGCCAGCAGCGCAAGCAGTTTCTCATCCAGAGCGCTGATCTTATCGCGTAGGGCCAGTAATGGGTTTTCCTCGGTCATATGTGTTGCCTTTCTTGTTATTGATTATCAATAAAAAAGGCCTCCCGTTTGGGAGGCCTTGTTGTTCGTCTTCGCATTCTTTATCACACGACGAATTGCCTCCCATTCAGGGGAAGGTAAAAAAGAATGCGAAGAAAAACGGGATCAGTTTCACGATGAATTCCTTGAGTTAGTGGGGATTACAGTACCTGTACTGTTTTCACTCTGTCAATAAAAAACGCGCCCGAAGGCGCGTGGCATGACACAAGCTTAAGTTAAGGATTACTCTTCTTCTTCCACAAAGCCTGCCTCTTTCACCGACGTCGCGGCGCGGCGGGCTTCCCCTTTGTGTTGCACTTTATTGAGCTGCCGTTCCAGCTTGTTGATCAATTCGTTAATTGCGGCATACATGTCTTCGTGCCGTGCGCTGGCGACCAGGTGCCCGTTTGGTGTATTGATGGTTGCGTCAGCGACAAAACCCTGCGGCTCCTTAGAGAGGATGATGTGCGGGTTAATTAAGTGGGTTTGCCATTTATCCAGTTTGGCGAGACGGTCTGCGACGTGCTGGCGAATTGCCGGAGTAATTTCCATTTGTTTACTGGTAATGTTCATTGTCATAAATTTTACCTCTTGTCTTTCCCGTCTTGGTAAACTCAGCATACCTCGCCCAATGTCAAAATGCGTGATTTAAATCACATTTTATTGTCACTTTTTGTCAACGAATCTGTTTTGTGAGACAGGACAGGAACAGGTGAGATTTTACTTGTGGAAAGGAAGAAAGAGAGCCATATTTGATGAGTTAACTCGGCGCTAAACCGCTTCAGCTTAACAATTTAACGAATAAAAAAACGGCAGCCACTCGGCTGCCGTTTTGCTTATCTAAGGGCTATCAGGTGTTCTTGCTGTTAGCCGCGATGATTTTCGCAACCTTGTCGGCCTGCGCGTTCATCTGCATCTGACGGTAGGCGTTTTCCATTTTCGGAAGCGCGTCGCGGGTGGCCTGCGTATCCGGATAGTTACGCAGCATGCCGTCTACGCGGTTAACAACCGCAACCCATGCGCCACGATCGGTATAGTAATCCACGACCGACAGCTCGTACTTCGCCAGACGATCTTTCAGGAACACCATACGCTTGTAGGCGTCAGTAGCGTACTGGCTGTTAGGATAGCCACGAACCAGTTTGGAGAAGTCGTTAAAGGCATCGCGCGCGTGTTGTGGGTCGCGGTCAGAACGATCGACACCGAAGAAGCCCTGCAGCGCACTGTCATCCAACGCCATATTTGTCAGACCACGCATATAAATGACGTAATCAATGTTAGGATGGGTAGGGTTCAGGCGCACAAAGCGATCGATAGCTGCCTGAGCTAACGGCAGATCGGCGTTTTTGTAGTACGCATAAATCAGATCCAACTGTACCTGTTGGGAATAAGGTCCAAAGGGATAACGGTTATCCAACGCTTCCAGTTGCGTTATTGCCTGTTTCCAGTTACCGTCCTGCAGCTTTTGCTGAGCGGTCGCGTAGATCTCATTCGGCGGATTATCGGGCACCTCCTCCTTTGAGCCAGAGCAACCCACCAAAGCCAGGCTCAGTGTGGCTGCTGCCACCAGGTATTTCATGCGCGTCATGACGTTTTGACTTCCTCAAAATGTTTATGCGGGAGAATCTCTGTTCCTGCTCCCGATTAAGACCAGCTACAATAGCACACTATATTAAACGGCAAAGCCGTAAAACCCAACGTTAAAACGAAGAAGCTGTATATGGCACAACGAGTACAACTCAACGCAACGGTGTCCGAAAATCAACTCGGACAACGCTTAGATCAGGCTTTGGCCGAATTGTTCCCGGATTATTCGCGTTCGCGCATAAAAGAATGGATCCTTGACCAGAGAGTGCTGGTAAACGGCAGCGTCAGCGACAAGCCGAAAGAGAAAGTGCTGGGGGGAGAAACGATTGCTATCGATGTTGAAATCGAAGAAGAAGTCCGTTTCCAACCGCAGGATATTCCGCTCAATATCGTTTATGAAGATGATGACATCCTCGTAATTAATAAACCGCGCGATTTAGTTGTGCACCCTGGCGCGGGCAACCCTGACGGTACTGTGCTGAATGCGCTGTTGCACTACTATCCGGCCATTGCTGACGTGCCGCGTGCGGGGATCGTGCACCGTCTTGATAAAGACACCACCGGCTTGATGGTGGTCGCGAAGACCATTCCGGCGCAAACCCGCCTGGTGGAATCCCTGCAGCTGCGCGAAATCACCCGCGAGTATGAAGCGGTGGCGATTGGTCACATGACCGCTGGCGGAACGGTGGAAGAACCGATTAGCCGCCACCCGACCAAGCGTACGCATATGGCGGTACATCCCATGGGAAAACCGGCGGTGACGCACTATCGGATCATGGAGCATTTTCGCATTCATACTCGTCTGCGTTTGCGCCTGGAGACCGGCCGTACGCATCAGATTCGCGTACACATGGCGCACATCACTCATCCGCTGGTGGGCGATCAGGTCTATGGCGGGCGCCCGCGTCCGCCTAAAGGCGCATCGGAAGAGTTCATCACCGCTCTGCGTAAGTTCGATCGCCAGGCCCTGCATGCCACCATGCTGCGTTTATACCATCCGATCAGCGGCATTGAGATGGAATGGCATGCGCCAATTCCACAGGATATGGTTGATTTGATTGATGCCATGCGCGCTGATTTTGAAACCCATAAAGACGATATTGACTGGCTATGACTAAACTGATTGTACCGCAATGGCCAATGCCGGAAGGCGTGGCAGCCTGTAGTTCCACGCGCGCTGGCGGGGTGAGTTTGTCGCCATACGATTCACTTAACCTCGGTGCCCATTGCGGAGACAATCTGCAGCACGTAGAAGAGAACCGTCGGCGCATGTTCGCCGCTGGCGGTCTTCCGTCATACCCGGTGTGGCTGGAGCAGGTTCACGGTACGGCAGTGTTAAAGCTCGACGGCGGGCCGTACGAGTCAAAGCGCGCTGATGCTTCATACTGCAATGTGCCGGGTACGGTATGCGCGGTGATGACCGCTGATTGCCTGCCGGTGCTTTTTTGCAACCGCGCGGGAACGGAAGTTGCGGCTGCTCATGCCGGCTGGCGGGGCCTTTGTGAAGGCGTGCTGGAAGAAACCGTGGCCTGTTTTGCCGATAAACCGGAAAACATCATGGCCTGGCTTGGTCCCGCCATTGGGCCGGACGCGTTTGAGGTTGGTCCGGAGGTGCGTGAGGCCTTTATGGCAAAAGATACTCAGGCGGAGCGCGCATTTCGTCCTGCAGGTGAAAAGTATTTTGCTGATATCTATCAGCTTGCGCGTCAGCGGCTGGCGAGCGTTGGCGTTGAGCAGATTTTTGGCGGTGACCGCTGTACCCTCAGCGAAAAAGATGATTTTTTCTCTTATCGTCGCGACAAGACGACGGGTCGTATGGCAAGTTTCATCTGGCTGATATAACCTCCCGAACTAAGACGATCCAGAAGGCAAACTTATTTTTGCATAGTTCAGGTCTTTAACCTTGAATAATTGAGGGATGACCTCATTTAATCTCCAGTAGCAAATTTGACCTGTTATGGGAGGAGTTATGCGTCTGGATCGTCTTACCAATAAATTCCAGCTTGCTCTTGCCGATGCCCAGTCCCTTGCACTCGGGCACGACAACCAATTCATCGAACCTCTTCATCTTATGAGCGCCTTGCTGAATCAGGAAGGGGGATCGATACGTCCTTTATTAACTTCGGCGGGCATCAATGCCGGAGAGTTGCGCACCAATATTGAACAGGCGTTGAGCCGATTGCCGCAGGTGGAAGGTACCGGCGGCGATGTTCAACCGTCCCAGGATTTAGTGCGTATTCTGAACCTTTGCGACAAGCTGGCGCAAAAGAGAAAGGACAACTTTATTTCGTCAGAGCTGTTCGTTCTGGCAGCGCTTGAATCACGCGGCACGCTGACCGACCTTTTAAAATCCGCCGGGGCCACAACCGCCAACGTGAGTCAGGCGATCGAACAAATGCGCGGAGGTGAAAGCGTGAACGATCAGGGAGCCGAAGACCAACGTCAGGCCTTGAAAAAATTTACCGTCGATCTGACCGAACGTGCCGAGCAGGGCAAGCTTGACCCGGTGATTGGCCGCGATGAAGAAATTCGTCGTACGATTCAGGTTCTGCAGCGCCGTACCAAAAACAACCCGGTGCTGATTGGTGAACCCGGTGTAGGTAAAACGGCCATTGTTGAAGGGCTGGCGCAGCGGATTGTCAACGGTGAAGTGCCGGAAGGGCTGAAGGGGCGCCGGGTGCTGGCGCTCGATATGGGCGCGCTGGTGGCGGGTGCCAAATACCGCGGTGAGTTTGAAGAGCGCTTAAAAGGCGTTCTGAATGACCTCGCCAAGCAGGAAGGCAACGTCATCCTGTTTATCGATGAGCTGCACACCATGGTGGGCGCGGGTAAAGCGGACGGCGCAATGGACGCCGGTAACATGCTGAAACCGGCGCTGGCGCGCGGTGAGCTGCACTGCGTGGGCGCTACGACGCTGGATGAATATCGCCAGTACATTGAGAAAGACGCCGCGCTGGAACGTCGTTTCCAGAAAGTATTCGTGGCGGAGCCGACCGTTGAAGATACCATTGCGATTTTGCGTGGTCTGAAAGAACGTTATGAACTGCACCACCACGTGCAGATCACCGACCCGGCGATTGTTGCGGCAGCCACGCTGTCTCATCGCTATATCGCCGACCGACAGCTGCCGGATAAAGCTATCGACCTGATCGATGAAGCCGCATCCAGCATTCGGATGCAGATTGACTCAAAACCGGAAGAGCTGGACAGACTCGACCGTCGCATCATTCAGCTCAAGCTGGAACAGCAGGCGCTGAAGAAAGAGTCTGATGAAGCCAGCATTAAGCGGCTGGATATGCTGAATGAGGAGCTGGCCGATAAAGAACGTCAATATTCAGTCTTAGAAGAAGAGTGGAAGGCTGAAAAAGCATCGCTCTCCGGAACCCAGACGATTAAGGCTGAGCTGGAACAGGCGAAAATCGCTATTGAGCAGGCGCGTCGCGTCGGCGATCTGGCGCGGATGTCCGAGCTGCAGTACGGCAAAATCCCGGAGCTGGAAAAACAGCTGGCGGCGGCAACGCAATCCGAAGGCAAGACGATGCGTCTGTTGCGTAATAAAGTCACGGATGCGGAAATCGCGGAAGTGCTGGCTCGCTGGACGGGGATCCCGGTGGCCAGAATGCTGGAAGGCGAGCGTGAGAAGCTGCTGCGTATGGAGCAGGAGCTGCATAGTCGCGTCATTGGTCAGAATGAAGCGGTTGAAGCGGTATCGAATGCGATCCGCCGTAGCCGTGCTGGATTATCCGATCCTAATCGTCCAATCGGCTCGTTCCTGTTCCTGGGCCCTACCGGTGTAGGTAAAACAGAACTCTGTAAAGCGCTGGCCAACTTTATGTTTGATAGCGACGATGCGATGGTACGTATCGACATGTCAGAGTTTATGGAGAAACACTCCGTTTCACGTCTGGTTGGGGCGCCTCCGGGATACGTCGGTTATGAAGAAGGCGGCTATCTCACTGAAGCGGTCCGCCGTCGTCCTTATTCCGTCATCCTGCTGGATGAAGTGGAAAAAGCGCATCCGGATGTCTTTAACATTCTGCTGCAGGTACTGGACGATGGACGTTTGACTGACGGGCAGGGGAGAACGGTCGACTTCCGCAATACGGTCGTCATCATGACCTCTAACCTCGGTTCGGATCTCATTCAGGAACGTTTTGGTGCCCTGGATTATAGCCACATGAAAGAGCTGGTTCTGGGCGTGGTTAGCCAAAGCTTCCGGCCGGAGTTTATCAACCGTATTGATGAAGTGGTGGTATTCCACCCGTTAGGTGAAAAACACATTGCTTCTATTGCGCAGATTCAGCTGCAGCGGTTGTATAAACGACTTGAGGAACGCGGCTATGAAGTTCACCTCTCTGATGAGGCACTGAAGCTGCTGAGCGAAAACGGTTACGATCCGGTTTATGGCGCACGTCCTCTGAAACGTGCTATCCAGCAGCAGATCGAAAACCCGCTGGCGCAGCAGATTCTCTCTGGTGAGCTGATACCGGGTAAAGAAGTACAGCTGGTTGTGAAAAACGACCGGATAGTGGCAGTGCAGTAAATCACAAAACAGCAAAAACGGGCCCGCTGGGCTCGTTTTTGTTTAAAAACCAGGCGATAATGTACTCTCAGTTGCTGCTTTGGTTGAAAAATAAGCGGGTGGAGTTTTTTTTTGAAATTCCTCTTGCCACTTCAGAATTACTCCCTATAATGCGCCTCCACTGACACGGAACAACGGCTTACAGCCCGCCGGGTCAGCGGGATTCAGCGATGAATACCGGCAGAGAAAAGCGAAATTAAACGCTTGACTCTGAATGAGGAAAGCGTAATATACGCCACCTCGCAACGGTGAGCGAAAGCCGCGTTGCACTGCTCTTTAACAATTTATCAGACAATCTGTGTGGGCACTCAAAGTGACATGGA
>OGTO01000023.1_pt1 | contig 89918 bp, 80 predicted proteins | sample 1574671 | NCBI WGS metagenome assembly OGTO01 (sample SAMN03295809, study PRJEB24534) | human gut metagenome | isolation source: fecal sample 4 from infant 1 | host: Homo sapiens | place: USA: Pittsburgh, PA | collected 2014-07 | reverse complement strand
TGCGCTCCGGATGAATATGATGATCTCATATCAGGAACTTGTTCGCACCTTCCCTAGAAGATATTGACGAAAAAACGGTCTGTGATTTCTTACTGGAGATCGTCGACGGCTGGGCATTATCTGAACCCTGTACGCGAGAAAATATGGGCGTGCTGGTAGATAACTATCCGGGGGCCGTTAAAGCAATAATGGCTACTTATTATCAGGAGCTGACGGGAAATCGCGAAAAAAACTGATTGCGGTTGCCTCTGCATTCTATACGCCTGAACCATCAGCGGATGAGCTAAGCGCATTCGGTCTGACAGCCGAAGACTATGACGATATTGTCATCAACGTCTGGCCCGATATCTGGCCTGCGTTTGTGGTCTTTCGCACGGCCAGCACGCAGTGGCGCACCAGTCCAGGAGGGGTTATCGGTCTGGACTACAGTGTCCTCGCATGGCTCATGAGGGTTTATGATATAGCTGATGAGGTAACCGCAATAAACGATATTCAGGTAATGGAACGGGTGGCCTTGAATATCCTGAATAAACTACAGAACTAGCCTGGGTTTTAGCAGAAGTATGTTCACATTATTAATCAATGTAAACCAGATAAGTAGTTGGTTTATTCTTTCAGGAGATAATCAATGGCGGGTGATACAACAATAACACTGCGCATGAATAACAGTGAACTGGAAAAAAGCAATCAGCTTCTGGATAAATATCAACAGAAAGTAACTGTCGCCAGCCGTAAAAGTGAAGAGTTTAATAAGACTTTTCGTGCTGCAACAGATATCCAGAAAAAGCATACGGATGGCCTGAAAAGGTTAATACAGACGTTACCCCTTCCTCCAGCCAGAATGGGATCCATACTTCAGGATATGATAAAGAAATCTGAGGATGAGACCTACAATATAACGTCAGGCTCTAAAAGTTACTGGGATTCACTGGCAGGAATATGTAGCCCTCCAAAAGAAGAACTGGGTAATACGCCAAAAGTTTTTCGCCCAGGCGCAAATATGGAAGAGCGTTCTGACGATGATACGGAAAAAGGGGGGAAGAGCGATTGGCTCGGCGGTTTAATGGCAGGAGCCAAAGAGGCGTGGGATAAATTCCTTAAGGATGGAGAAAACGTTCATGGCAAGCTTAAGGATTTAGCTAAAGACGCTTTTAGCTCAATGGGAAACTCGCTGGTGGAATATATAACCACAGGAAAGGCGAATTTTAGTGATTTCCTGATGACCTTTCTGAAAGGGACGCTGAAGATGCTTAGCCAATTATTGTTGGTAAAAGCCATGCAGGCTTCCTTTAACGCGATGTCGAATTCCGGCATTGGCTGGGTAGCATCCATCGGTAAAGTTTTCACGGGCCACTCCGATGGCGGCTATACCGGCGACGGGGGTAAATATGAGCCGAGAGGGATTGTTCATGGCGGCGAATTTGTTTTTACCAAAGAGGCGACCTCGGCGATAGGGATTGGCAACCTTTACGCCATGATGCGCGGTGCGCAGGGGTATGCGGGCGGCGGCTATGTGGGAACGGCATCAATGCTGGGACTGGGTTCTTCAGGCGCAGGGCCACTGACCATTCAGACCTCAGTACTTATTCAGAATCAGGGCTCAGAACCGCAGGCGGCCGACAATAACGGCGCGTTAAATCGCGCCTGGCAGCAGACGATAGACCGTTCCGTTCGCGCTGGCGTGGCAAATGAATTGAGGCCTGGTGGCCTTATCTGGAATGCAAACCACGCACGTTAATTTTTTGATTCCCGGAGAAGATATGGCAATAGAAACCTTTACCTGGCGAACGCAAATACAAGCGGGTTTGCAGGGGGATTTTAATTTCACCGTTCGCGAGGCTCGTTTTGGCGACGGATATCAGCAGATCGTCGGCGATGGTCTACATTTTGAAAAACAAAGCTGGCCAGTGACCTTGACCGGAGAAAAGGAAGAGATATTAGCCGTGCTTGAATTTATGCGGCGTCATGTAACGAAGTCGTTTATCTGGGATAACCCTGCGGGGGAATCCGGGCTTTATCGTGTTAGCGCCGATTCACTAAAACTTTCGCCATTATCGAGTCAGATAATGACGGTAACCGCCACATTTAACCAGGCATATGCACCATGATTACAGCTGATTATCAAAAACTTGAACCCGGGAGTGAAATACGTTTACTGGAAATTGATGGCAGCGTCTTTGGCATGGATGATGTCTTATATTTCCACGGGCACAGTATCGCCCATAGCGAAGCTGAAATCCAGGCTGCTGGAGGGGACGAAACGCGTTTGCCTGCAAAATCCATTTGGTGGCAGGGCAATGAATATATGCCATGGCCTTGTATTATTGACGGGATTGAATCTTCTACCAGCGGTCGGGACGCGCAACCATCGCTGAAGGTGGCAAATATTGATGCTTCGATTACCGCGCTGTGCTTGTATTACGATGACCTGGTTCAGGCGAAAGTCACCATTCACGATACGCTGGCAAAATATCTCGACGCACGTAATTTCCCTGAAGGTAATGCGAGAGCCGACCCCACGCAGGAAAAACGAAAAGTCTTCTTTATTGATGCCAAAAGTGAGGAGACCAATGAAGCGATTGAGTTCACGCTTGCCAGTCCAATGGATTTGCAAGGAATAATGATCCCAACGCGTCAGCTGCATTCTATCTGTACCTGGTGTATCAGGAATAAATACCGCAGCGGCGATGGTTGTGATTATACAGGCCAGCGATATTTTGATAACAATAATACACCTGTTACCGATCCGGCGCTGGATGTTTGTAACGGCACTTTGTCGGCCTGTAAATTACGCTTTGGCGAAGACAATGAGCTGCCTTTTGGTGGTTTTCCCGGCACGTCTTTAATTCGGAGCTAACATGCGCCAGAAAGTTATCAGGGCTATTCAGGTGCATGCTCAGGAGCAATATCCTCGAGAATGCTGCGGTGCGATTGCCCAAAGGGGGCGGGTAGAGCGCTATTTCCCCTGTCGTAATATTGCCGATGACCCCCAGGAGCATTTTGTTCTTGCGCCAGAGGATTTTGCACGGGTAGAGGATTGGGGCACCGTAACGGGGATCGTCCACAGTCACCCCGACGCGACGACCCAGCCAAGCGAGCTGGATAAGGCTCAGTGTGACGCGATGTTGTTACCCTGGCATATTTTCAGCTGGCCGGAAGGCGATTTTCGTACCATTTATCCGCGAGGAGAATTGCCGCTGCTGGAACGTCCGTTCGTGCTTGGCCATTATGATTGCTGGGGACTGGTAATGAGCTATTTTCGCCAGCAGCATAATGTTGAGTTGACGGATTATCGTGTGGATTATGCCTCGTGATATTGATTACACCTATACCAGGGCTAACGTCATCAATGGTCGTTTTCACTATGCCAGCAGCAGTAGCAAAACGCGCTATACCAACGCGCTCGTCTCATGGTCTGATCCAGAGAATGAGTATGCGGATGCGATGGAGCCGGTTTTTGAGCAGCCGCTTGTCGCCCGCTATGGATTTAATCAGCTAGAACTTACGGCGATTGGCTGTACCCGTCAGTCGGAGGCCAACCGTAAAGGGCGTTGGGGAATTCTGACCAACAATAAAGATCGCGTAGTGACTTTTTCAGTCGGACTGGACGGTAATATTCCACAACCCGGCTATATCATTGCGGTGGCGGACGAAATGCTGGCGGGAAAAGTCAACGGTGGCCGTACCCGCGAAGTGGATGGCTGCGTTATTACGCTCGATCGTAAAACGGAAGCGAAAGCCGGGGACCGTCTGTTATTGAACCTGCCATCGGGGGGGACGCAAGGCCGAACCATTGAGAGCGTCGATGGACACGTCGTCACCGTCACCGCTGAATATGCCGAAAGACCAGAACCGGAATGCGTATGGGCCATTGAGTCTGACTCTCTGAGGGTCCAGCAATATCGTGTTGTGGGTGTTAAAGATAATAACGATAGCACCTTTACAATTTCCGCAGCCGCTCACGATCCGGATAAATACGCCAGGATTGATTCCGGTGCGATTATTGATAGTCGGCCAATCAGCGTTATTCCTCCAGGGAAGCAAAGCGCGCCAGCTAATATCGTTGTTGAGTCTTATTCCGTGGTTAATCAGGGGATTAGCGTTGAAACGCTGCAGGTTCACTGGACGGCAGTACAGAATGCCATTGCTTATGAAGCACAGTGGCGCCGCAATGAAGGCAACTGGATAAACGTGCCCCGGAGTTCCGTTGCCTCGTTTGATGTCAGCGGAATTTATGCCGGCCGATACATCGTAAGGGTGCGCGCTATCAATGCCGCGGAAGTGTCGAGCGGCTGGGCATATTCGCAAGAGAAAACGCTGACCGGCAAAATCGGCCTGCCTTCGGCACCTGTTTCGCTGACCACAACATCCCTTCTGCATGGCGTTCAACTAAACTGGGCGTTCCCGGAGGGAAGTGGCGATACGCAAAAAACCGAGCTGCAGTACAGCCCAAATCCAACCGGCAACGGCGCGATGGCGCTTTCTGACGTAACGTATCCGGGAAACTCGTATCAGCAGATGGGCCTGCAGATTGCGGCGACGTTCTGGTACCGGGCACGCATTGTCGATCGCCTTGGTAACGAAAGTCCGTGGACCGTCTGGGTGCAGGGGATGGCCAGCGACGATATCGGGGAGTATTACGACAAGCTGACCGACGCAATTAAGGACACCGAAGCCTGGCAAGAATCTCAGCGGGATATGGAGGAAACCCACAAAACGCTGACGGAAACCGCTGATGCCATCCGTGAAGAGGTCGAGCAGCAGGTTAACGAAATAAACCAGAGCATTAATGAGACCGCCGGGGGGATCCGTAAGCAGGTTGATGGGCAGATAGCGACGGTCAATAAGTCGATAACAGAGAATATTGACCTCGTTAATCAGACCCTCAATGACACCATCTCGACAGTAAACAAAAGCATCAACGATGCTGTGAGTGATATTAATACTTCCGTCGACCAGCAGATAGCAGATGTCAATAAAGCCCTGACTGCGGGGGACTCGGCGTTAAAATCCCAGCTGCAGACGGTTGAAAACGGCCTGAAACAGTCCATTGCTCAGGCAAATACGGGCTGGGATAAAGCGGTAAAACAGGAGACCGCTGACCGCATTGCGGACGTCAACGCGAAAGCGGCGCAGGCGGCAGACCAGTTGCTCAATGAAAAAAATGAGCGGGTGGCCGCCATCGAGTCAACTCAACAAATAATACAGGATATTAATAACTCCCTGGCCACGCAGATGGCTCAGATTTCGGCGGGTACCGGGGAGCAGTTCGACAGTCAAGCTATCTGGTACTTCGATAACGATCGTGAAGGATGGACATCCAACGGAGGCATACCTTCAGTTATTGAAAATGGCTGGCTGAGGCCGACAAATCATGCGACCGATGCTTATATCACATCTCCTGTAATCAGTATTAGTGGCAGGGCTTATCGCTTTCTGAAGTTGCGATTGAAGAAAACGGGCACACCTGTGTGGAGTGGCCAGGTTCGTTGGCGTTATGAAGGGCAGACGTTCAATGACAGCCGCATGCTGACCGTGGCGGAGCCGGACTATGATAGTAGCGGCAGGGCTGTCCTCAGTATTCAGGATATCCCTTGGGGAAGTGCCGATGGTAAACCGGTGATCCAGTTCCGGCTTGATTTAACATTGGATCAATCTGATGAGAACTTCATTACCATTGACTGGATTGCCGTTGGCCGACCGACTCCGGGAGCCAGTACGGCAGCATTGCGCGAAGAAGCAACAACCCGTGCTAATGCAGATGCGGTAGAAGCGACAAAGAGAACTACGCTGGCCGCGCAGATACGCGGGACGAGTGAGAGTAATGATCTGGCTGACCTGAGTTCCGGTCTGTTGTTTCAGGAGATGAACGCGCGTATCACCGCTGATAAAGCAGAGGTGACGGCCAGAGAATCGCTGCAGGCGCAGTTCAACGACAATAAATCCTCGGTGGTGGAGGAACTGAGCTCCCTGACGACAGCGCAGAGCGCGCAGGCCAGCAAAATTAGCGGTCTGGAAACCAGTCTGGGTAAAAAAGCCGACGCAACCGCGCTCCAGACGCTGACGCAAAAGGTCGAACAGCAGGGCACCACGTTAACCAGCCAAGGAAATACGCTGACCTCGCTGTCTAACCGCGTCGGGAAAACGGAATCGGGCGTGGCCGCAAACAGCAACGCCATCACAGGTCTGCAGTCTACTGTCAGTCAGCAGGAAGATAAGCTCACCAGCCAGGGTTTGTCTCTAACAAAGTTGACGAACGATCTGTCAGCAACAAATGCCAACGTCAGCAAGAAAGCGGATGCAAGCGCGCTGCAGACGCTGCAGAACACGGTCACGCAGCAGGGGGGGACGCTGACCACTCAGGGCAGCGCGATCGTCTCGCTGGAAAACTCACTGAATGCGCTGGATGTGGGTGGGGCGAACCAGATCCCCGATTCCGGCAGTCTGATCAGATATGGCAACGTGAGTACGGATAAATATAACGGAAACGGCGTGATGGCCTTCACGCTGAAAGCCGGAGCAGCATACCGTGACCTTATCAGTATCAACCTGTCCGCGCCGGTGGACGGAACCGAGTACGTTCTGAGTTTTTACGCGAAGGCGGCGATAAACGGGCAGAAGGTCCGGAGCCATTTCTACAGCCCGAACAGCACGAAAAAGGCGGTGAGCAGCCAGGGGAACACGTTTACCAATTCAGATGGGCTGTGTGATTTCACTCTGACGACGGAATGGCAGCGTTACTGGGTGAAATGGACGCAGGGTGCGGGTACTGGCAGCAAAAAGCTGATTGTTGCGCGTATTCAGCAGGGGTCGACAGACCAGACGGTGTACCTGAGTTCCCCGAAGTTTGAGCGGGGGAATGTGCCGACGGCATGGAGTGAAGCGCCGGAAGATAACGCCAGCGCGGCGGCAGTGAGCGCTCTGACATCGCGGGTGGATTCAGCGGAGGGCGTCCTGACCAGCCAGGGGCAGTTGCTGACGAGCCTGCAGAACGGACTGACGACAGCAGACCAGAACATCGGAAAGAAAGCTGACAGCAGCGCCGTGAACACGCTGACAAACCGGGTCAGCCAGGTTGAAAACACGCTGACCACGCAGTCAGAAAGCATCACCTCGCTGTCCGGAAGCATCAGCACGCTGCGCAACCAGGTCTCCAACCCGTGGTTTGATGGCTCGCTGGAAAGCTATGCGGATGGTCAGCAGATAAGCGGCAGCGGCGCAATCGTGACCACGGCGCAGAAATTTAACGGCAGCAGGAGCCTGAGGCTGCGCCGTGAGGCGAATAACGGCGGCAACAGCGACAAGCAGATAGGGCCATGGTCGAGTATCCGCGAGAATGCCGTGTACAGTGTTGAGCTGTGGGCAATGATGCCGGCAGACCAGTCCCCGTCGACGGGCTGGCAGACGATAGTCGGCATTCAGGGTCAGAATGCGGCAGGGCAGAACAGTTGGCAGGGGGCGGTCACCATAACGGAAAGTGGCCTGGGCGAGCGCGGGAAGTGGGTGAAGTTCAACGGCAAGGCGCGGATGAACGGAACCGGCAGGACGCGCGGTGTGGTATGGATTTCCACACGCGGAGCGACGGGTAGCGGAACGCCAGGTTACGATCTGTATATTGACGATATTGTCATTACGGATGTGACCGATGCTCAGAAAGCACTGGATGTAGCTGATGCCAGTACCACAGCTGTCAGTGGACTGACTACCCGCGTAACGAATGCTGAGACTAAAATCACGGCACACAGCCAGCAAATAACCAGTCTGCAGAGCTCCCTTAGTGGTAAAGCTGATGCTGGAGCAGTCAATACATTGTCCAGTCGGGTGACCAGTGCTGAAGATAAAATCGAATCAACAGCCAGCAGCCTGACCAGCCTGAATAGTACCGTCGGTACGTTATCCTCGACCGTACAGGCCCAGGGACAGACTCTGTCGGATACAAACGGCAAGGTTAACTCGACATACTCCATTAAGGTTGAAACAAATAACGGTAAGAAGGTTGGTGCGGGGATCGTGTTAGGGAGCGACGGCTCCACCAGTGACATGCTCCTCTATGCAGACCGCTTTTCACTGTTTAACCGCAACAGCAAAACCGCCGTGCCGGTGATGATTGCGGAAGGTAACGAGCTGTATATTGATTCGGCACGAATTAAAAACGGCGCGATTGATATTGCCAAAATCACAGATCGACTTTCCTCTACTAATTATGTGGCCGGATGGAGAGGCTGGAGTATTACCAAGAGCGGAAGTAGTGAATTCAATAACGTTGTGGTTCGCGGTGAAATTCAGGCTGATACAGGTACTTTAAATAATGTAGTTATTAATGAGAGTTGTAATATCCTGGGCACCGTAAGGGCTAATAAGATTATTGGAGACGTCGGCTCGTGGGCAATCAATATTGCTCAGCACCGCTCCCGTCGAATTGCGAAAGCACAATGGGCCTGGTTCGATTTGCTTGCTGTTGATCGCCAGCCGTTCGAGCAACGAGTGCAGCTTTTAGGCGCGCTTCGCCAGGACGACTCAATTAATATTACGGGTGGAGGTAAATTAACGGCAGGTATGGAGTACAAGAGTTATGAAGGTGGCTCGTTGAGTATGGGTAAACTAGGGTACTGTATTCTCATGCTGGGTACCGGCGCTACTTCGGGTGGTGGCCCCATGACCTGTGCGCTCTCTATTGATGGCGTTTTATATAAGCAGGAAAATGGGAGTATGGAAATTCAATCAATGGATTTCATCGTTCCGCCAGGTACCGGCCAGACTGTTGTGCGTTATGGGTACTATCTGGACAGAAACGGTGGTATGACGGGTGTAATCTTGTCACGTTTTCACGCGTTTGTTATGCGTAATTCAAATATTATTCGAGGTGTTTCAAGTGATTAAAAGGCTAAGCTCTGTTCTAAGGTGGTGATTTACCAGACCACGGATTGCGCAGTGAGTTAAATTTAATAGCCTGAAATACAAACCGAAACGGCGCCCTCATCATGGATGACATAGTGAGGGCGCTTTGCGTTCTGAAACTGAGGATGAATAAAAGCGACCAAAAAATTTGCTAATAAATGTTAATACAGCGCATAAATACGTACTTCGCCTCTCGACGCGGCGCGCTGAGCTGCCTATTATCCTTAGGCTTGTTCATTTTAAGATGTATCTGAGGGGAGAGAAGATGCGAGCTGCGTTTTTAGTGGGATGTGCTGCGCTGTTACTGTCGGCGTGTAGTAGCAATGATGAACCTGTTCAGCAGGCAACGGCGGCGCACGTGTCGCCGGGAATGCGTGCCGCGATGAGCAGCTCCGGCCAGGCAAACTGCGCCATGGTTGGCGGCTCGTTATCGGTCGCCCGCCAGCTTGATGGCTCCGCTATCGGCATGTGCGCATTGCCGAACGGCAAGCGCTGCAGCGAGCAGGCGCTGGCAGGCGGAAGCTGCGGTAACTATTAATTCATCAGGTCGGCGAGCTTATACACCAGCGTCTGGTCGGCGGTCGCCAGCGTTAGCTGCGTTTCCGTCAGGTCGACCTGCGCGCCTTCGCGCAGCATTTTGCTCAGCGTGGCGTCCAGCGCGTTCAGCTGCGAGTCCGTGCAGAGCATGCGGGTCATCGCCAGCTCTTCAACCTTCAGCTCGCCGTCCGAGACTTTGCCCGTGCCGCTGAAGCGGTTGCACATATTACCTGAAACAGACATCTTGCCCGTAATGGGCATTTTTTCGCCGAAGCTCAGCTCCTGCGGCTTATCCGCGGCATTCAGCGGCTGCCCGTTAACGCTGGTCAGCACAAAACGGTGATGCTGAAGCTGTTCCGCTCTGGTTGACACCTTGCTGTTATAAACGCAGCCCGATAGCAACATTCCCGCCGCCAGCAGCGCAGCAAACTTGTTCATTTAGTCTCCATAAATATTTATCGTATTAATAAATGAAGGGAATTGTAACTTTATCGCAGGCGATTACTGTGGGGATTATCTGAATGTGCCCCCCGCAGAGGAGGAGCACAAAAGGGAAAGGAATATCAGACCAGCGCGTTAGGGCAGGTTTCGCCAGCGTCCACCTGACGCAGGTTGTCGAGGGTGGTTTGTGAAATGCTGATCAGCGCTTCCGCGGTCAGAAACGCCTGGTGACCGGTAAACAGGACGTTATGGCAGGCAGAGAGACGGCGGAACACATCATCCTGAATCACGTCATTAGACTTATCTTCAAAGAACAGATCGCGTTCGTTCTCATATACGTCCATCCCCAGCGCGCCAATTTTCTGATGCTTCAGGGCGTCGATCGCTGCCTGCGAATCGATGAGCGCGCCGCGGCTGGTGTTGATGATCATCACCCCGTCTTTCATGCGATCGAACGCGGCATGGTTCAGCAAATGGTAGTTTTCATCAGTCAGCGGGCAGTGCAGGGAGATAACGTCAGACTCCCGGTACAGGGTTTCAAGATCGACATACTCCACGCCCATATCCAGCGCGGCGGCGCTTGGGTAGGGATCAAACGCCAGCAGACGCATACCGAAGCCTTTCAGAATGCGCAGCGCGGCGACGCCGATTTTACCGGTGCCGATAACGCCGGCGGTTTTACCGTGCATGGTGAAACCGGTTAGTCCTTCAAGGGAGAAGTTTGCATCGCGGGTGCGCTGATAGGCGCGATGAATACGGCGGTTCAGCGACATCATCATGCCGATCGCGTGCTCTGCGACCGCTTCCGGCGAGTAGGCCGGGACGCGCACCACGCGCAGGCCCAGCTCTTTCGCGGCATCGAGATCAACGTTGTTGAACCCCGCGCAGCGCAGCGCGATGTACTTCACGCCGTGGGCTTTCAGTTCTTCTAGTACCGGGCGGCTTCCGTCATCGTTTACGAAGATGCACACCGCTTCACAGCCGTTGGCGGTTTTGGCGGTTTTTTCGGTTAGCAGGAAGTCAAAAAATTCCAGTTCAAAGCCGTATGCATCATTGACGTGCTGCAGATACTTCTTGTCGTACTGTTTCGTACTGTATACAGCGATTTTCATAAGACTTTTCTCCAGTAATAATACCGTCACGGTAGCATAATTAAAATAATCTTACAAATGTTAAAAACTAGTTTAATCAGCAGGTTATAGTATTAATTCTAGAGCATATCGTAGAGTTAAGAAATCTCTTTAAAAGACAATACGTTTCATTAAAAGTTGAGGCTCAGCGCCCCTGGCGCCAGCAGGACCAGCGGCCAGAGTAAACCTGAACTGACGTTAGCGAGCTGAAACTGCCAGAGAGAGGTCCCGCTGGCGCCGGTGACCAGCGGCACGGTGGCGCGCAGCGGAGAGAGAAAGCGGCTAAAAAAGACCGCCCACGCGCCGTGGCGGCGCAGGAACAGCTGGCCGCGAGCGAGGCGTTCGGCATTAAGCCAGCGGATACGATGCAGATGGTGCCGGTAGCGGTAGCCCGTCAGCCACGAGAGCCAGAATCCGCCGATGGCGCCGAGGCTGGCGCTCATCCACATTAACAAAAAATGGCCGACGCTGGCCGATGCCAGGGTGCCGAACAGCAGCAGTCCGGAGGTGCCGGGGATCAGCAGCGAGATAACGGCGCAAGATTTCGTGAATGTCAGCAGGAAAACCATCAGCAATACCAATGAATAGCGGCTCAGAGCGTATTCCATCAGCGAGATAATTAAGTCCACAGCACCATCCGTTTACGTTCGCAGGTGTGGACCAGTGTCGCAGGCGAAAACTAAACCCCGGTTAAATAGCCGGCTGGTGAATCACATAGCGGCGACTACGCTTAAACGGGATGGAAACTTTAACTCACAGGTCGAACGTGCCACAATAGCGGCCTCTCGGCTTTTACTTATTTCGAATCAGGATATTAGCTGCCCATGAAGGGTAAATATAAAGCCGCCATCGCGCTATTATTAGCCCTCGTGCTGCTACCGCTGGCTTTGCTATTAACGCTCACCCACTGGGTGCCCACGCTGGCAGGTATCTGGCTACCGGCGGGAACCCGAATCTCACTTAATGAAAGCCCGCGACTGACGCGCTCCGCGCTGCGTATTCCGGATCTGCGCTACCTGGTCGGCGACTGCGAAATCGCGCGCGTCGCCAATGCCTCGCTCTCGCGTCCCAGCCGCTGGCGTTTACATATCAGCGAGCTGGATATAAACAGCGCCTGCCTGAACAAGCTCCCGGAAAGCGAAGCCGCGCCGGGGGCGCCGAAAACCCTTGCCGAATGGCAATCAATGCTCCCTTACAGCTGGCTGACGATTGACAATCTGCGCCTGTCGCCGTGGGAGAAATGGCAGGGGCGGCTGGTGATGTCGCTAACGCCGCAGCAGCAGGATATCGGCTATGCCGGTAAAGAGGTTACCCTCCAGGCGCGGCTGCGCGGCCAGGTGCTGACGGTCAGCGATTTTTCCGCGCGTCTGGTGGAAGACCAGGCGCCGGTGAAGCTGGTGGGCGAGTTTCAGATGCCGCTGGTGCCGGACGGCTTGCCGGTCGACGGCCACCTGTTCAGCACCTTTGAATTTCCACAAACCCCCGGTCTTGTCGATGCCGAGCTGGAGTGGCAGAAGAACCGCGGGCAGCTGCTGGTCACGCCGCGCGGTGAAGTGGAGCCGATGCTTGACCTGCCGTGGGAAATCACCCCGGATCGTATCGTCATCAGCGATGGCCGTTGGCACACCGAATACGCGGGCAACGCCTTGAGCGGCCGGGTTGCGCTTTCGCTGGGCAACTGGCAGCAGGGCACCGAGCAGATGCAGGTCAGCGGGCGTCTTAACGTGCTCACTCAGGGCCAGGCCGGGAAGGGCAACGCCGTGCTGAATATCGGCCCCGGTAAGCTGAGCATGGACAGCAGCGACATGCCGCTACAGCTGACCGGCGAGGCCAAGCTCGGCGATCTGATTTTTTATGCCCGACTGCCCGCGCAGCTGAGCGGGCCGCTTACCGCGCCGGTGCTCAATTTTCACCCCGGCGCGCTGCTGCGTTCGCGCGGGCGGGTCATCGATTCGTTGAATATCGATGAAATCCGCTGGCCGCTGGCGGGCGTTAAAGTGACGCAACAGGGCGTTGATGGCCGCCTGCAGGCTATTCTGCGCGCCCATGAGCAGGAGATGGGGGATTTTATCCTGCATCTTGATGGCCAGGCCGACAACTTTATGCCCGACCGCGGCCGCTGGCAGTGGCGCTACTGGGGCGATGGCCATTTCACCCCGATGCAGGCGCGCTGGGATGTTAAAGGCGCGGGCGAATGGGTTGATAGCGCCATTGTGCTCAATAGCCTGTCGACCGGCTTCGATAAGCTGCAGTATGGATCCATGCTGGTGAGTACCCCGCGCCTGACGCTGGAAAAACCGATCCACTGGCTGCGCGATGAGCAGCATCCTAAACTGACCGGCGCGCTGTCGCTGGATGCCGGGAAAACCACCTTCAGCGGCGGCAGCGAACTGCCGCCGTCAACGCTTAAGTTCAACATTGATGGCCGCGATCCGACCCGGTTCCGGTTCAGCGGCTCCCTGCATGCGCAAAAAATTGGCCCCGTGCGCGTGACCGGGCGCTGGGACGGCGAACGTCTGCGCGGCGAGGCGTGGTGGCCAAAACAGTCGCTGACCGTTTTCCAGCCGTTGGTGCCGCCGGAGTGGAAGATGAACCTGCGTGAGGGAACGCTCTACGCGCAGGTGGCATTCTCTGCCGCCGCCGAACAGGGCTTCGAGGCGGGCGGTCACGGTGTGCTCAAAGACGGCAGCGCCTGGATGCCGGATAACCAGATCAACGGCGTCGATTTTGTGCTGCCGTTCCGCTTTAGCGGCGGCACCTGGCAGCTTGGCACCCGCCATCCGGTATCGCTGCGCATCGGCGAAGTCGTCAACCAGTTCACCGCGCGCAATCTGACGGCGGATCTCCAGGGCGCCTGGCCCTGGAGTGAAGACGCACCTTTACAGTTGAGCAACGTCAGCGTCGATATTCTCGGCGGCAAGCTGACCATGCAGCAGCTGCGGATGCCGCAGCACGATCCGGCGCTGCTGCGTCTGCAAAATATCTCCAGCAGCGAGTTAATTAGCGCGATTAAAGTGAAGCAGTTCGCCGTGTCCGGCCCGTTTAACGGTGCGCTGCCGCTGTGGCTGGATAACGATAAATGGATTATCAAGGACGGCTGGTTCAGCAATCCGGGGCCGATGACGATGCGTCTTGATAAAGACACGGCAGACGCGCTGGTGGCCGACAACGTCTCCGCCGGGGCGGCCATTAACTGGCTGCGCTATATGGAAGTGGCCACCTCGTGGACGCGGATCAACCTCGATAACCTCGGCGTGCTGACGCTGAAGGCGACGATTAGCGGCACCAGCCGGGTAGAAGGCAAAAGCAATACGGTGCACTTAAACTACTCCCATGAAGAGAATATTTTTGACCTGTGGCGCAGCTTGCGTTTCGGCGACAATCTGCAGGCGTGGCTGGAGCAGAACGCCAGGCTGCCCGCGCCGCGCTGTCAGGACAGTCATACCTGTAAGGAACAACAATAATGATCAAACTATTCGCCGCCTTTCTGGCCACCGCGCTGCTGGCGGGCTGTACGCCGCGTATTGAAATCGCGGCATCGAAAGAGCCGATCACCATCAATATGAACGTCAAAATTGAGCATGAAATTCATATCAAGCTGGATAAAGACGTTGAGAATCTGCTCAAATCGCGTAGCGATCTGTTCTGAGGCGATGATGAGAATACGACTGATAACCGCCGCGCTGGCGCTGGTGCTGTTCAGCGCTCAGGCGCAGGCCCTGACCCTGAATGAGGCTCGCCAGCAGGGGCGGGTCGGCGAAACCCTCAACGGCTATCTTGAACCGCTGCGTCAGGATAAAGAAACCCTTGAGCTGGTGAAGCAGATCAACGCCGCCCGCAGCGACAGCTATCAGCAGCTGGCGGATGACAATAATCTACCGGTGGATCAGGTGGCGAAAATGGCCGGTCAGAAGCTGGTCGCCAGGGCGCAGCCGGGCGAGTACGTGAAGGGCCTTAACGGCAAATGGCTGAAAAAATAGCTATCGGCAGCGCTTGCGATACTCCCCCGGCGAGACGCCGAAGCGCTGCTTAAAGGCGGTGGAAAAATGGCTATGATCGCTGAAGCCCCAGCTGTAGCCGATCCCCGCCAGCTTTTCGTCATCATGGGCGCTTTGCAGCGCGCGGGCGCACAAATCGAGCCGACGATTCTTGATATATTGCGCCACCACCAGCCCCTTTTCCGCAAACAGCCGATAGAGGCTGCGCACCGACATGCCGGTTTCGCTGGCCAGCCACTCCGGGCGCAGATGTTCCGCCTGAATCGACTCATCGATTAACGCCATGATTTTCTGAAACTGCTTATCGCGCCGGGACGGCTGGGCCTCCTGATGATGCAGCATCGGGCGCAGCAGGCAGACGATGGCCTCCAGCGCCGCTTTGCTTTCGCTGGCCGAGAGTTCAGGGCTATTCATGCTTTCATGCAGCAGGCGCTGGCTGAGCTGGACCATCGGCAGGCTTTTCGCCAGCCGGGTAGCGATGCTGATTTCACTGCCGCGCAGCTGTTGCTCCAGCAGCGATCTTGGCAGCAGCAGGGAGGCCTGACGCGAGGTTTGCTGCCAGATAATTGAACAGGGACGAGACGCGTCGATCAGGGTGATATCGCCGCTTTCCAGCATCGCCTGGCGGCCATCCTGCTCGATCGTCGCCTGGCCCGCGAGCTGGAAGACGGTATAAAACCAGGCGTCGTTATCGCGCTGGATCTCTTGTCGGGTGCGGTAAAGATTAATGCCGCGGGCGGTCACCGTGCTGACTTTCAGGTCGCCGGCATAGCTGGCGTCGATCTCACCGTGGAAATTATCAGCCAGCGGACGGGCGGCAAACTGCCCGCAGACCTGATTGATTTTTGCTAACCAATGCTGGTAGTTCTGCCCACGATTTGCCGTACTCATCGCGCATCCCTTGTAATAATAATGTTTTTGCATTGTTGCACTTATGATGCCGGAGGCAAGGGTCAACGGCGGAGTATATGAAAGAACTATTACCTGGATCACAGTATTATTATAAAAAAATATTACGTAACACGTTTACTCGGTCACCGCAAATCCGTTATGAAATTTAACAGGCTAAAAATAAAAGAAGATATGATTAGCGGCGGGGCAAACAAGAAATAGCACGTTGTTAACATTGAAGGAGGGTTGTGTCATCCCTCTATGACTGGAATGTTCAGGAATGACACAGAATTTCTAACGCCCACCGATATATTGCAGTGAGCAAATGAAATCAGACGGGGATGCCTTGGGCACTTTCTGAATATAGGGAGCTATATCCTGATAATATTACAATGGGGAATGCGATTAATTACATGTGCATCATGCTATACTCTTCATGACTATAGGGTCACATTAAGGTTCGAAGTATTGATGCGTGCCAATATAATACGGGAGTCGTTATATTATAGGCTCACTCAAAAATGTGGGGCCCTGTTGCACCATTTTGCATAGAATCGCCAGGCGCATCAAACCCAGATCTTGCCCATGATTTATTACTCGCCACTACATTTTTGCGTCTTGTCCATAGTTGGTCGAGCTGTTTCGCTTGACGCTCCTGCGGTTCGGGTCTCTGCGATGATTGTTTTACACCAAGGGGGGGTAACGTGGATTTTTCCATAAAATTCTCCTGTCTGAATTTTTGCAGACGTTTCCTGTTATTCATAAATGCTGAGTGGATATTAGCATCACCAGGAGAGAATTTATTTCAGCCTTTGTTTATCTTTGTAAATGTATAAAATGCTTCTGAAATCTATTTTAGATAAAATACAATCGAGCGCAATCCCTGTCTGGGGGATGTTATCCGCAACTGTTGTCGATATCATAATATAATCTGCATGGCATTAATGAATCAGTGCTGGAATAATATTATTATTCCAGCACTGTGTATCATGATAGTGATTATACCTTTACCACCCTGCTGGCGACTCTCGCAGAATGATAAAAGGAATTATATTTACGATTAATAATCAATGGGCTCGCGAATAATGGGGCAGGTCATGCAGTGACCGCCGCCGCGACCGCGACCTAGTTCGCTGCCAACAATGGTGATCACCTCAACGCCGCTTTTCCGCAGTTGTGCATTAGTCTTGGTATTTCGGTCATAGGCCACGACCACGCCAGGCTCAAGCGCAACCATATTCGCGCCGCTATCCCACTGCTGACGTTCCATGTCGTAGTCATTACCGGCTGTTTCCACAACTCTTAATTGTTTCAGATTTAGCGCGTGGGCTACCGCGTCTACAAAATTATCTTCATCCCTGGTTAAGCGTATTCCGTGGGGCGATCTTTCATCAGGTCGCAATGAAAATGTTTTGATTTGATTAACAATAGGTGGATAAAGCGTGACGAGGTCCCGGTCGCAGAAGGTAAAAACGGTATCAAGATGCATCGCGGCGCGTAGCTTCGGCATGGCGGCAATCATCACCCTCTCTATCCCCGAATGCGGATTCGCAAAAAGCGCTTGCGCAAGCTGTGCTATCGCCTGGTAAGAGGTGCGCTCGCTCATGCCAATTAACACTGTTTTATTACCAATCGGCATTACGTCACCACCTTCAAGGGTAGCCGTACCGTGGTGGACCGTTGGATCGCCGTACCACACGTTAACCTTGCCTGCGAAATCAGGATGGAACCGGTAAACGGCAGTCGCAAGCACCGTCTCTTCATGGCGGGCTGGCCAGTAGAGGGGATTAAGAGTAACGCCGCCATTGATCCAGCAGGTGGTATCGCGGGTGTAAAGCGCGTTAGGTAAAGGAGGAAGCAGGTACTGACTCTGTGCGATAGCGGCGTGGACAAGTCTGCATTCTTCTTTATCGTATTTTCCGCCTGAGGCGTGTAGCAGTTCCAGCGTTGAAAGGCCGCCAAGTAGAGTCTGCGCGAGTTCGCGGGCGGAAATATTATCGAGAAAGTCTCGCGTTTCGTCTATCAGACTCAAGGGGACTTCATCAGGTACCACTTGTAAATCCAGAATCCATTTTCGCGCCAGAGGATTTTTTACCGTTTCTTCCAGCAATTGATGGAACTCAACAACCTCAACTTCGCGCTCACGCATTTTATTCATAAAATCGAAGTGATCGCGTTTGGCGTTCGCTACCCACTGAACATCGTCAAACAACATACGGTCACAGTTCCCCGGAGTAAGGCGTTCATGCGCCATCCCCGGTGAACATACCATAACTTTTTTTAAGTTACCGACCTCTGAATAAACGCCAAAGGCGGGTGATGTGTTTTTATTTTCAGTAAGCATAATATTTCCGTTTATTAAATTTGAATGAGTCCCGTTGCGATTGCATAGATACCGATGATGGCTCCTGACATCAGCATGGCAAACAGAAGACGCTCATGCCTGGTGAAAACTTTCGCCAAATTCTCTTTTCTCGCGAAATAGTAAAGAATGGTTCCCGGACCGTAAATAATGGTAGAAAGTAAAAGATATTTTACGCCACCAGCGTAAATCATCATCAGCGAATAAATCAGGGCAATGGCGGAAAGTATCAGCCCCTTCCTTATCTCTGTTGCCGAGCCGGAGTAGGATTCCCCGGTTAACGCAAGCTTTAAAGCATATGCGCTGACGAGGAAATAAGGAATTAACGTCAGCGAGCTGGTTAACTCCAGTGCCAGCTGGAAGGCGTAGTCGGTGAACAGCGTGATGATTAAAAAGACCTGAATAAATATGTTGGTCAGCCAGACAGCCTTATAGGGGACCCGGTTAGCGTTCTCTTTAGCCAATACTTTTGGCATCAATCCGGATTTTGCTGCGCTGTATAACACTTCTGCTGCCAGTAATGACCAGGAGAGATAGGCGCCTAAAACCGATATGACCAGGCCAATACTGATAAAAATCATCCCCGGACGACCGACAATTGTCTCCAGTACGCCGGCCATCGAGGGTTGACGTAGCGCGGCAAGCTCCGGTCGTAAAAGTACCCCATATGAGAGGAGAGTGACCAGACACAGAATGCACAGGACACCGATAAAACCGAACACCGTGGCGGTACCGATATGGCTACGTTTTTTCGCCAGACGGGAATACACGCTCGCTCCCTCTATCCCGAGAAAGACGAATACCGTCACCAGCATGGTATTGCGGACCTGCGAAAATAAGGACTCGTGCTCATTGTCAGGCGCGGCGATATAGTGCACAAGGTCATGGTACCCTTCAGACAGGGTATAGGAGTGAATATCCCTGATGTCGGGTACCCCCCAGAAGTTAACGGTGAAAATGTCAGCGTTGAACGCGAACATAAGAACGACAATAAAGACACCTATGGGAATAATCTTGGCCCAGGTGACCACCGTATTAATAATTGCAGCTTCTTTTACGCCCCTTAATACCAGGATATGAAAACACCACAGGACAACAGAGGCAGTGAGAATCGCGTATAAAGTATTGCCATCGCCGAAGATGGGGGAGAATGTGCCGAGGGTTGATTTTATCAGCACAAAATAAGATACGTTGCCGATACAGGTCCCTGCCCAAAAACCGAGCGCGGAAGTAAACCCAAGGTAATTTCCAAAGCCTTCTTTAGCGTAAATAAATATACCCGAATCCAGATGCGGTTTTCTTATCGCCAGAGTCTGAAAGACCAGGGCGAGGGTTAACATTCCCCCGCCAGCGATACACCACGCGATGATGGCAGCAAGCCCGCCCGCTGCGCGCCCGAAAGTGGCGGGAAGTGAAAATATTCCTGCACCAATCATCGAACCGACCACCAACGCGGTCAGCGCAGGCAAAGACAGCTTTGCATCTGATTTATTCATGATTGAATATCTTGCTCATATAAATTAATGATAAAAACGCTTCTCACCGCAGACTCTCTGCGTAAGTCCATACCGATAAAATGAGGTGGCATCCCGTCAGATGAAACTTCATATAATGCTAAAGTCCGGTATAAATCAGCGTGAAAAAACGGATATTGACAGTGATGGCCAGCATCACCAGCATAGACAGAACAAACATTATGCCCATTCGCATAGACTCTATTTTTTTCTCATAGAAGTTGAGGTCTTTATTTTTATGAATTTTTCTGCGTTGATAGATAAACATAATGCATAGCGAGATATAAAGTACGGGGGAAATAAGGTGAAGGTAGCCGTAAGACCATAATAACAGTTCACTGGTGCCCATGGCGATAAGCCAGGCTATAATAAACAACATATCAAACCCTTTTATAAAGTGTTTTTAACGAAATTTCGACTTTAAGTAGAAAAAAATGGAGAAAATGACATCTACGAAAATCCATAGGCCGCTTAGTAATGCGATGTTTTTAATAGCACCTATCCAGAATGCCGTATCGTGACGCATTCGATGTTCAGTGAACGGGGATGAGGAACTAAAATATAGAGTATAAATACTGATGGTTAGCATTAATGCATTCACTATAATGAACGCGATAAATACAATGCTGCTGATGCTTTTCTTTCTCTTCGGTTTATTTTTCATAATGTTCACACAATTGGCTTTCGTTTTATTAATCAGATGTTAGTAATCTATATTAAACGGATATTAAACAAAGGGGGCAGGCTCTTTGATCAGAATCAATTTAACGTATATTAAAAGACCATAGAGGGTCGTTTATGAATTGTTTAATAAGGCATGGTATCGTGATGTTATCTTACGTGTAGTTTAGTTATTAAACTAACAAAGAGAGTCTTGTCAGGCGTGCGATATGACATCAACGATCCTGTCTGCGATTGTAGAATGTTGAATCGATATCGGTTGAAAATGCCACGCTCAGTACAATGGGTGCTATTTATACGCTGAAATTAGGCATTGCTTATATTTTGATGAATTTCAACGGGACGGCTATTTGCATGGTTGTTGCAATACTTCATAAATGTTATGAGTGACAGGGTTAATGCGCCGGAATATCATCCTTTCTGTGATTTTTTTACTCACAATCGTCGGGTGTAGAGGACCTTCGATTGATGCCAATGATGATATGGGAAATACCTTTTATGAACAAGAATCTCCCCCATCATATGGCATTGTTACGGGTGTAAACTATATAACTATTCAAAACGATACGGGTTACAATACCGTAGGTACAGTTAGCGGCGGGGCTCTCGGCGGTATTACCGGACATACCCTTACTGGTCAGCGCCAGGCGATAGTGGGTGTTGCCGCCGCTGGCGTGTTGGCCGGGCAAGCGATACAGAGGCGGTTGGCCCGTAGCCAGCTTGTTGAATTGTTTATCAGACCCACTGATGGACGTGATTTTGTTATTGTCCAGCCAACAAGAGGAACGCCTTTTTTCGTCGGACAGAGAGTCAAGGTCGCCTATCGACGCGGCAATATTGTCATTTTGCCAGGATAAATGAGTAGCGTATCAAGGTTAATATAACGGCAAGAGAGGATATCGTCATTGAATGTGTTCTCGGGCATCTCAATCAGGCCTGGCCAGCGGGCGTTTTCCAATAATGTATACCTGTCCACCCAATCAACTTAATTGCGGCGCCTGTCACAGCGGCAACAGCGAATGTCACAGAGAAAAAAGCGTGAATCGCGACCCCGGCATAAACTGAAACCACTATCCGTGAACAATAAGGAAGGGGTATGTCCACATCACAGGTCGCGCTACTCGCCAGCGTGCAGCAGTTTTTAGACAGACAGCATGGGTTGTATCTCGACGGTGCGCAGCAGGCGGCAGAGAGCGAAAAGCGTTTAACTGTCTGGGATCCGGCCACCGGTCAGGCTATCGCCAGCACCGCGGATGCTAACGCCGCGGATGTCGATCGGGCGGTGATGTCCGCCTGGCGCGCTTTCGTTTCCCGCAGCTGGGCAGGGCGGACGCCCGCCGACCGCGAACGGATCCTGCTGCGCTTCGCCGATTTGGTGGAGCAGCACGGCGAGGAGCTGGCGCAGCTGGAGACCCTGGAACAGGGAAAATCGATTAACATTTCCCGCGCCTTTGAAGTGGGCTGCACGCTGAACTGGATGCGCTATACCGCCGGGCTGACCACTAAAATCAGCGGCCGCACCCTCGACGTATCGATTCCCTTCCCACCGGGGGCGCGCTATCAGGCGTGGACCAAAAAAGAGCCGGTGGGCGTGGTGGCCGGGATCGTGCCGTGGAACTTCCCGCTGATGATCGGCATGTGGAAAGTGATGCCCGCGCTGGCGGCTGGCTGCTCGATCGTCATTAAGCCGTCGGAAACCACGCCGCTGACCCTGCTGCGGGTAGCGGAACTGGCAACCGAGGCCGGCGTGCCGGACGGCGTTTTTAACGTGGTGACCGGCAGCGGCGCCGGGTGCGGCGCGGCGCTGACCTCGCATCCTCAGGTCGCCAAGGTGAGCTTTACCGGATCGACCGCTACCGGTAAACAGATTGCCCGCGTGGCCGCTGACCGACTGACCCGGGTCACGCTGGAGCTGGGCGGCAAGAACCCGGCCATCGTGCTGAAAGATGCCGATCCGCAGTGGGTTATTGAGGGATTAATGACCGGTAGCTTTCTGAATCAGGGGCAGGTGTGCGCCGCCAGTTCGCGAATTTATATCGAAGCGCCGCTGTTCGATACGCTGGTGAGCGGCTTCGAGCAGGCGGTGAAGTCGCTACAGGTCGGGCCCGGTATGCTCGAGAGCAGCCAGATTAACCCGGTAGTGTCGCAGGCGCACTGCGCAAAAGTGGCGGCCTATCTTGATGAAGCCCGTCAGCAGAAGGCAGAGCTGATTAGCGGTAACGTGGGGCCGAATGCGCAGGGCTACTATATTGCGCCAACGCTGGTGATTAATCCCGACGCCGGGCTGCGCCTTAGCCGGGAAGAGGTTTTCGGTCCGGTGGTGAACCTGGTACGCGTGGCCGACGGGGAAGAGGCGCTGCGCCTGGCCAACGACAGCGATTTTGGCCTGACCGCCAGCGTCTGGACCCGCGACCTGAGCCAGGCGCTGAGCTATACCGATCGCCTGCAGGCGGGGACGGTGTGGGTCAACAGCCATACGCTGATCGACGCCAACCTGCCGTTCGGCGGCATGAAGCAGTCCGGTACCGGCCGCGATTTCGGCCCCGACTGGCTGGACGACTGGTGCGAAACAAAGTCGGTCTGCGTGCGCTACTAGCCGCCTTTTCCCCGGTGGCGGCTGGCGCCTTACCGGGGCTACAAGCGCGTAACTTGCGGATTCTGTCGCCAGGCCTACGGCAAAATCCGCACCTCGATACCTCAAATCCGTCTCATCTCCGTATGCCCGGTTGCGCCTGCCGCCGGGCGCCTTTTTCCAGGAGTAAGCCGTCACTCCAGCAAGGACGGGTCGGCGTCGATCATCATCTGCTTCATCTCTGCAAAATGCTGGCGTGAAAAGTCGGCGATCCCCTCCCAGTCCTGCGCGGTTTTCTCCGCCACCGCAGCGGAGAGCACTTTCAGCGGCTGCCCCGTTGACCAGGCGGTCACCAGAATCTGGCAGGCGCGCTCCAGAGTCCAGATATCATCGAAAGCCTCGCCAATCGACGGTGCGGTCACCAGTACGCCGTGGTTGCCCATCAGCAGCCGGCGCTTGTCGGCCAGCAGCGACGCCAGACGCGCGCCTTCCGCCGTGGTGTCCGCCATGCCGCCGTACAACCTATCGACGGCTACCCGATTGAAATAGCGCGCCGTGTTCTGATCGATCGGCGGGATATGCGGCGTCTCGAGGCAAGCAACGCTGGTGGTATACACCGGATGCAGGTGCAGTACCACCCGCACCTCCGGCAGGCGCTGGTGGATCTGCCCGTGAATCGCCCACGCCGTGGCGTCCACGTCCGCTCGCCGGGCGCAGGCTTCATCATCGGCGTCCAGCAGCAGCAGGTCGCTGGCGCGGATGCGCGAAAAGTGTTTCCACTTCGGATTCAGCAGGAATTTTTTGCCGTCCGCCGAGATGGCCGCGCTAAAGTGGTTGGCCACCGCTTCGTGCATCCCGAGATGGGCGATAATGCGAAAGGTCGCCGCCAGGTCGATACGCGTCTGTTCTTCATAAGAGCGGGCCATATGATTACTCCGCTTTCGGCATCAGGGTCTGCAGATCCTCTGGCGTCGGCGCCTGGAAGTTATATTTCTTCAGCAGCGCGGCGTATTCCGGCGTCGCGCTGTATTTCTTCAGTCCTTCCTCCAGCGCGGTTTTCACTTCGCTATTGCCTTTTTTCACCCCAAAACCATTGAGCACCGGATAGATCAAGGTTTCGGAAGAGATGGTCACCCGATCGCCAAGCTTATCAATCACGCCGCGCGCCACCGCCGCATCGGTGATTTGCGCCTCAACCGCCCGCGAGAGCAGCGCCTGGGTGGTTTGCGGGTCTGTGGTGTATTCACTGAGCGCTATCGGCTTCAGGCCCTTTTTCACGCAGTAGTCGGCGGAGAGCTTTTGCAGCTGCGCCAGCCATGACGTCGCCCCCATTGAACCAATTTTGTGGCCGCAAAACTCTTCCGGCGTTTTCGGCTGATAGTCGCTGCCTTTCAGCGCGAGGATCGCTTCGCCGCTTTTCAGATAGGGCACCATATCGATAACCTTCAGACGCTCGGCGGTGATGTACATTGACGAGTTGGTGATATCGAAGCGTCCCCCCTGCAAGCCCGGAATCAAATTCGGAAACCGGGTATCAATATTCACCGCCTCGCGGCCCATGGTTTTCGCCAGCCCGGCAAGAAACTCGATATCGAACCCGGCGGGCTTGTTGTTTTCCATATATTCATACGGGAAAAAGGTCATATCCGAACCGGCGGTGATTTTCCCCGGCTGCTGGAAGGCCTGGGCGCTAAAGGACGACAGGGCGCCAGCGGTGCAAAGGAGCAGGGCAGCAGGGCGGAAAGCTTTAAAACGTTTCATAGAACCTCCAAAAAGTGGGCAAATTACATGCTGGCGCGATCGGTACCGGCCTGCTGGACAAAAAAGGATGCGCCGCGCGGTTTTTGCGGCAGACGTAAATGATTAACGGTACTACGCACCAGGCCACTCTCTTCACCGGCAACCATCTGCCCGGCGTGAACGCTGGGCAGCGGATTTTCACCGAACGGCAGGGCATCTTCCGCCGCGTAGACGCTGATAAACAGCGTGCGCGGGAGATCGGTTTCATTAGGGCTGGAGGCGTGAAGCAGGCGGGTATGCATAAAGCACACCGAACCCGCCGGGCCGAAACAGGCCTGCGGCTGCTGGCAGTGGGCTTCTTCTACCTGCGGGGCCACGGCGCCGGTAAAACGCTCGTTTTGCCAGTGGGACCACAGCGGTCCCTGGTGGCTTCCCGGGACCACGTTGAGCGGACCGTTTTCTGGCGTCACTTCGCTAACCATCAATAGGGCAGTGATAATGTCGTCGTTGCTGTGGGGAGTGAACAGAAAATCCTGATGCCATTTCACCTGCGTGGCGGTGTGCGGCAGTTTGGAGTTGATTTTGCTGTGATGAAAGCGGGTCCCGCTGCCGCCGATGAGCTGGCCGGCAATCGCCGCCATCCGCGAATTAAAGGCGGCGTGGCGGTAGGCGGCGGAAATCTCGGTGGGCGAACTGACCCGGCGCAGCGAGGGGTGGTTCGGCGCGTGATCGCTTTCGAGGTCGAAGCGCGGACGGCCGTCCAGGGTTTCTCCCCACGCCTCGCTATGCTGGCGGCTCTCTTCGACCCATGCGTCGAAATCGGTCTGCAGCAGAGCCACCTCCTCGGCGGAGAGCACCTCTTCAACAACCAGAAAACCCTGCTGATGAAACTGTTCGATTTGCCACTGCGCGATCATATTTTTCTCCTTTCAGGAACGGAAGCGTTAAGCCAAAGAGACATCTTTCAGGAAGGCGTCCACGCGCGGATGCTGGCCATCGCGCATTGCCTGAGGCGTGTCGTCGCAGACCACGCGTCCTTTTTCCATAAACACAATTCGATCGGAAACCTTAAAGGCGAAGTTCATCTCATGGGTGACGATCACCATGGTGATACCTTCATGGGCCAGCGATTCGATAACCTGCAGAACCTCGTTAACCTTTTCCGGATCCAGCGCCGAGGTGGGTTCATCGAACAGCATAATTTGCGGACGCATCATCAGAGCGCGGGCAATCGCTACCCGCTGCTGCTGGCCGCCGGAAAGCTGATGCGGATATTTCCACGCGTGTTCCAGCATGCCGACTTTATGCAGCAGTTCGCAGGCGTGCTGCTTCAGCTCGTCTTCGCTGGCCAGATGGTGATAGCGAGGCGCCAGCAGCAGGTTGCCGAGTACGGTCAGGTGGGGGAACAGGTTGAAGCTCTGAAAGACCATGCCGATATTCTGGCGATGCTCGCTGTTCTCCATAAAACGCGGCTTCTGCTGCCCCTGGCGGTCAAGGTGAATAAAAGGCTGGCCGTTGATTTTGATCTCGCCGTTATCAATCTGCTCAAGGCCGTTCAGCAGGCGGATCAGTGTGGTTTTACCGGAGCCGGACGGGCCGATGACGGAGACCACTTCGCCGGGCTGAATTTGCAGGCTGACGGCGCCCAGCACTTCGACATTGTTATAGGCTTTATGCAGCTTTGAAGCCTGTAGCGCCGGTTCCTGCGCGACGCTAACGCTGCGGGCCATTGCCGGACGCCGCGCGGTAGCCAGCTGCTGCATTTCTTCATCCACCGGTCGCGTGGTCTTACGCTGGGTGACGTCGAGCCAGGTCTCGAGGCGCTTAAGCAGGAAATCAAACACCGTGACGATCAGGATGTAGTAAAACGCCACCGCCGCCATGGTCTCCATGACGAGGAAATTCTGCGAATAGAGCCGCTGGCCGACCATTAAGATCTCGGTCAGGGAGATAACCGACACCAGCGAGCTGAGCTTGACGATGGCGATATACTCATTAGCCAGCGCCGGCAGGGCGACGCGCAGCGCCTGCGGGATCACCACACGCCACTGGGTGCCGGCATAGCGCAGCCCGAGCGCGCGGGCGGCTTCGCTCTGTCCTTTCGGAATCGACAGCAGTCCGCCGCGATGAATTTCAGCAATATAGGCGGCTTCGCTCAGCACCATCGCCAGCAGTCCGGCCCAGAACGGGTCGTTCAGCACCGGCGCGAAGGCGGGCAGCGCCTGCGGCATGTTGTAGACAAAAATCAGCAGCACCAGCAGCGGCATGCTGCGAAACAGCCAGATATAGAGGCGGGCAGGCGCGTTAAACAGCTTGCGCGGCGACTGTTTGGCCAGCGCCAGAATAAACCCCAGCACAATACTGAAAGCCCAGGTCAGCAAACTTAATTTGATGACGGTCCAGGTGGCCTGCCAGAAATCGACATCGCTGAGCAGGCTTAACATATAGTTCCAGTTAAACGTCATGGGCTATTTCACTCGCCATAATTAACGGAAATTAAGGCGATTCCCCTGTTCTAAAATGGGGAGCCGCCGGCGTTCATCTTGCCATGACACTATGCTGGCACTCTTCGACCGGTGGCAATTAGTAAATTTTTGGCCTTTAAGTTTAAAAAAACTATACAGCTATATTAACCTCAGGGAATTTAACGCAATTAATGAGAAACAGCATTGAAACAACTTAAAAACAATCACCCTTATTTTTAAACCTGATTTTTCGTAAAATGACAATTTGTGCAATATTGGGGCGCGCCGCGGGCGAATAAGGTGCAGGGCGATGCTTTATGGTGCAATACGCGAAATCAGGCAAAAAAAGAGGGCGGGTTATTAAATAGAAACGGCGGTTATTTACCGACGAGGTAAAGCGCAAACGGCATGGCACGATGCTTGCAGGCTGCTTATCGTAAAACTAAGCCCGTTCGTAATAAGACAATATTTTAACAATGGTGAAGCGATGAACCGATTTACCCTCAAACAGCTTAAATATTTCGTGACGGTGGTGGAAACGGAGAGTATCGCTGAGGCTTCCCGTCAGCTGCACATTGCCCAGCCGTCGATCTCTATTGCGATTAAAAACCTCGAAAGTACCTTCGACCAGCAGCTGTTTATTCGTCACCACGCGCAGGGCGTATCCCTGACCTCAAGCGGGCGGCGCTTCTACGATAAAGCTAAAGAGCTGCTGCGGCTGTCCTATGAGTTTGAGCAGAACTCGCGGGCGGATAAAGAGCTGGTATCCGGGACTATTTCCGTCGGCTGCTTTGAATCCGTCGCGCCGCTGTATATGCCAAAACTGGTGGCGGGGTTTAAAAAAATGTATCCCGAAATCACTCTCCAGCTCTACGACGGCGAACAGCATGAACTGATGCACGGTCTGCACCGCGGGCGCTTCGATCTGGCGCTGGTCTACGACCTTGAGCTGGGTCACTCCATTCATAAAGAGCTGCTGAACGCCCCGCATAAACCCTATGCTTTGCTGCCCGCTTCTCATCCGCTGGCGCAGAAAAAATGCGTCACGCTCCAGGAATTAAGCCGGGAACCGATGATTTTGCTCGATGCGGTCCCCAGCAAAAACTATTTTGTCTCGATATTTAAAGAGAAAGGTTATCACCCGGAAGTGGCCTACAGTTCGCCGTCCATAGAAATGGTGCGCTGTATGGTCGGGCAGGGATTAGGCTTTTCGGTACTGGTTACCCGTCCGCTGTGCGATATGACCTATGACGGCGAAAAGCTGGTGCAGCTGGATATTGCCGACGAAATGCCCGCATCGACATTAATTATGGCGCATCTTGCCAATAATGAACCCACGCGTCCGACGCAGCTATTTATGGATTATTGCCGCAGCATAGAATTAACGCCGCATCAGCACGCGTAATTTAATTAACGCGGCCGCAAGCGTTATTTTCTTGTCGCGTTATTCAGCCTCGTAAATTTCTATTCAGACGATCGTTTTATAATAATTTACCATTTCATCACACTTACTTAACCTGAGTTCTGTCAATCCCGGCGGATAAGCCGGACAACCGTGCTTGAAGGACACAGATATGACAGAGCAGATTACAGAGATCGATACCCTGGTGGTAGGCGCGGGGCAGGCGGGCGTCGCCATGAGCGAGCATCTGACGCATCACGGCATTCCCCATCTGGTGCTGGAAAAAAAGCGCATCGCTGAGGCCTGGCGCAGCGGCCGCTGGGATTCGCTGGTGGCCAACGGCCCGGCCTGGCACGATCGGTTTCCCGGCATGACCTTTCCCGGCTGCGACGCCGACAGCTTTGTCGCCAAAGAGCAGATCGCCGACTACTTCGCCGCGTATGCCAAAACCTTTAATGCACCGATCAAGACCGGCGTTGAGGTCTTTAGCGCCGAGCGTTTAAAAGGCCGTCCGGGGTTTCGCGTGGAAACGTCACTGGGCGTGATTGAGGCGCAGCGTATCGTCGCCGCTACCGGGCCGTTCCAGCGCCCGGTGATACCGGCCATCGCGCCGCAGGATAGCGCTGTACAGCAGATTCATTCCGCGCACTATTTCAACCCGCAGCAGCTTCCGGAAGGCGGCGTGCTGGTGGTTGGCGCGGGGTCGTCCGGCGTGCAAATCGCCGATGAGCTCCGCCGGGCGGGGCGCGCGGTATGGCTCTCCGTCGGCGCGCACGATCGCCCGCCGCGCCGCTACCGCCAGCGCGATTTTTGCTGGTGGCTGGGGGTGTTAGGGCTGTGGGATGCGGCGGCCAATCAGCCCGGCAAAGAGCACGTGACGATTGCGGTCAGCGGCGCGCGCGGCGGTCATACCGTTGATTTTCGCCAGCTGGCGCACCAGGGAATTACCCTGGTCGGACAGACGCACGGCTTTACCGAGGGCAAAGCCGTATTCCGTGCCGATCTGGCGGACAACATTCGTCTCGGCGACGCCTCTTATCTGGCGCTGCTCGACGCCGCGGATGAGTATATCGCCCGCAACGGGCTGTCGCTGCCGGAAGAGCCGGAAGCGCGCTTTTTCCTGCCCGACCCCGATTGCCTGACCCAGCCCCTCACCGAGCTCGACCTGGCAGCCGCGGGGGTGAGCTGCATTATCTGGGCTACCGGCTATACCACCGATTATCGCTGGCTGAAGGTCAACGCCTTTAATGAACAGCAGCGCCCGCAGCATCATCGCGGCGTTTCCAGCGAACCGGGCGTCTATTTCCTCGGTCTGCCGTGGCTCTCCCGCCGTGGCTCAACCTTTATCTGGGGCGTCTGGCACGATGCGAAATATATCGCCGACCAGATTGCCATTCAGCGCCAGTATCAACGCTATCAACCTTCCTGCTAATGCCTGATTTGAGGACGCAACCTATGCCAACCCATACCCGTATTCGGATGTTTAACACCAAAGAAACCTATCCCAATCAGACGCTCAATAACGATCTGTGCCAGGCGGTGCGCGCGGGAAACACCGTGTACGTTCGCGGCCAGGTGGGTACCGATTTTGACGGCAATCTGATTGGGCTGGGCGACGCGCGCGCCCAGGCGGAACAGGCGATGAAGAACGTTAAACAGCTGCTGGAAGAAGCCGGCAGCGATCTGACGCATATTGTGAAAACGACGACCTATCTGATCGACCCGCGCTACCGCGAACCGGTGTACCAGGAGGTGGGGAAATGGCTCAAAGGCGTGTTTCCCATTTCGACCGGCGTGGTGGTATCGGCTCTCGCGCAGCCGCAGTGGCTGATGGAAATTGACGTTACGGCGGTGATCCCTGACGACTGGCATGCGCAGGAGGCACCATGACCCTCTCTATTTCCGCCCTGTGCCCGGAGTCGGGTCAACTGGGCATTGCGATTAGCTCATCCAGCATTGCCGTCGGCGCCCGCTGCCCGTGGCTGCTGGCGGGCGTTGGCGCGGTGTCCAGCCAGAACATCACGCTGCCCGCGCTCGGACCGCAGATCCTTGCCGGGATTGAGGCGGGGCTCACTCCGCAGCAGGCCCTGACGCAGGCGCTGGGCGAAGACCGGTTTAGCGATTATCGCCAGGTGGCGGTCATCGACGCCAGCGGCGAGAGCGCCGTGTTCAGCGGCGAGCATACGCTCGGCATCTGGCAGCTGGCGCAGGGCGAGAACTGCGTGGCGGCGGGGAATATGCTGGCCAACCCGCAGGTGATTACCACCATGACGGCGGCGTTCGAAGCCGCCAGCGGCGAACTGGCCAGCCGCCTGATCGCGGCTTTGCAGGCGGGTATCGATGCGGGCGGCGAAGCCGGGCCGGAGCACTCGGCGGCGCTTAAAGTCGTGGAGGATTACGCCTGGCCGGTGGTGGATTTACGCGTCGACTGGGCGGAAGAACGCCCGGTAGCGGCGCTGGAAGCGCTGTGGCTGGCCTACGAGCCGCAGATGGAAGCGTACATCACCCGCGCGCTTGACCCGCGCGAAGCGCCGACCTACGGGGTGCCGGGCGATGAATAACCGCGTGCGTGAGATCCTCGGCGCGCTGCTGGCGTTTGATACCACCAGCCGCGAGTCGAATCTGGCGCTGATTGCCTGGATCGGCGACTTTCTGCGCGCGCGCGGCGTAACGTCGCAGCTGTTTTATGACGACGAAGGGCGCAAGGCAAACCTCTATGCCCGCCTTGGGCCAACCGGCCCCGGCGGGGTGATGCTCTCCGGCCATACCGACGTGGTGCCGGTGGATGGTCAGGCGTGGACGGTGCCGCCGTTCGCCCTTACCGAACGTGACGGGCGCTACTACGGTCGCGGCAGCGCGGATATGAAAGGGTTTATCGCCTGCGTGCTGGCGTCGCTGGAGGCGTTTCTTGCCGCGCCGCTGCGGATGCCGCTGCACCTGGGATTCTCTTATGATGAGGAGGTTGGCTGCCTGGGCGTGCGCAGCCTGGTGGATTTTCTCCGCGCCTCCGCCGGGAAACCGGCGCTGTGCATTATCGGCGAGCCGACCGACATGCGCCCGGTCTATGGCCATAAAGGCAAGCTCGCGGTGCGCTGTCGCGTGGAAGGGCACGCCTGCCACTCGGCCTACGCCCCGGAAGGGGTTAACGCGATCAGCTATGCGGCCAGGCTGATTTCCCGGCTGGACGCGCTGGGTGAAAGCCTTGCGCAGCAGCAGGATAGCCGGTTTTCGCCGCCCTCGGGCACGCTGCAGGTGGGGACGATTCACGGCGGCGCGGCGCTGAATATCGTTCCGCAATCCTGCTGGTTCGACTTTGAAATTCGCTATTTACCCGGCACGCGCCCGCAGGCCGTGACCGACGCCCTGGGCGATTATGCCCGCGAGCAGCTGCTTCCGGCGATGCGCAAGGTGGCGCAGCGCAGCGATATTCATTTCCAGACGCTGAGCCACTATCCGGGGCTGCTGAGCGACCCGCAGTCAGAGTTCGCCCGCTGGCTGGCGCAGTGGTGCGGCAGCGACGATTTCACCACCGTCGCCTACGGCACCGAAGGCGGCCTGTTCGATGAGGCGGGCGTCGCGACGCTGATCTGTGGGCCGGGCAGCATGGCGCAGGGCCACAAGGCGGACGAATATATCAGTATCCCCCAGACCGAACGCTGTATGGCGATGCTGGAAAACCTTTGCGCCTGGATGCGCGCCGATCCCTCCGATTCTCTTCGCTGATTTATCAACACAGGATGGCGACTATGCAAAACCCGAACTCCCCGCTTATTGATCAACAGACCGTCGACCGCTGGCAGGCCGACGGCGTCGTGCTACTTAAAGGCGTGTTCACGCCGTGGATCGAGAGCCTGTCGCACGGCGTTGCCGCGCTGATGGCGAACCCCAGCGAGTACGGTCACGCGCGAACCGTGATCCCCGAGGACGGCTCGGCGCCGTTTTTTCAGGACTATTGTAACTGGCAACGAATCCCGGAATTTCGCGATTTTGTTTTTCAGTCGCCGGCGGCGGAGATCGCCGCGGCGCTGATGGGGTCGCAGACGGCGAAGTTTTTCCACGAGCACACGCTGGTGAAACAGCCCGGCGGCAGTACGGTAACGCCATGGCACCACGATCAGCCCTATTACTGCGTGGAGGGGCGGCAGAATGTCAGCCTGTGGATCCCGCTCGATCCGGTAGCGGAGGCGATTTCGCTGCGCTGTATTCGCGGTTCCCATCGCTGGAACGATGAGTTCAGCCCAACGCGGTTTAACGGTTCAAAGCTCTATTCCCATTCGCGCTTTAAAGAGCTGCCGGACATTGATGCCCATCAGGAGGATTACGATATCGTCAGCTGGGCGCTGGAGCCGGGCGATGCGGTCGCTTTTCATTTCCGCACGCTGCATGGCGCAAAGGGCAATTCAACCGCCCGCGCGCGGCGGGTATTTTCCGCCCGTTGGGTAGGGGATGATGCGACATTCGCCGACCGCGGCGGCGTGACGTCGCCGCCGTTTCCGGGGCTTAAGCTTCGCGACGGAGAGCCGCTTGTCGCCGATGAGTTTCCGCAGGTCTGGCCGCGGTAGCGTGCCCAACCACGTTGCGGATAGATGTTTTTACTCTACGACTGAGGGGATCCAAAGCCCATTCCCTCTTCTTTTTCTGGTTGTTCCAGTTGCCAACCAGCTTTGTCATAAGTTCGATTGAATGCTCACACTGGGTCGTATCCCTGCCGCAAAGGTAAGCGGGCCAGAGGTTCCCTGTGAGTTTTAACCTGTTGGCGATATGCTTCAGTAGCGCATCAGAGGGGGGGTATCCGGGGCAAAGCCGAAATTTTTCAGATACCAAAGAAGGACGGCAAAACCAAAACGGCTGGCGGGTTTATGTTGACCACTTATAAGGCCAGATCATGCTTACTGAATGTCCCACTTGGACTGCGTTAATTCATCGTATGGCAATGCGAGTAATGATTCTCTTCCGACAGAGAAAAAATATGCCTCCTTGCCATATAGTTTCCCTAATAAATTATTCGATTTCTTATTTTTAACAAAAATGGTTATCGCATCAGGGTAGGCCTAATTGCGATAGGTAAACCCATTCAATAAATAGCTTGCTGAATAACACTATCATAATACTGAATGCCCCTAAAAGATCATTGCGACTTATATTTCAGCGTGATTATATTCGCATAAATGATTAATCATTAAGAATTGATCGGTTTTTATAATATATACGCTAAATTTAAGATCCTTATCACATTTTAAACGTTCTTCCACGGGCATCATTATTAATGAAGGCCGTACCCGAATCATAAGGATATGTAGCATATTACATATTTTTGGCGTTTCTATGCCTTCTGTCATATATCTATTAATGAGGGGGATTTATGATTATTGAAAAATTAGTCGGCGCTGATATTTGTAAAACTGTTAATGCAGGTTCCGTCCCGTTGGATTCATACACTTTCGCATCACCTGCACTCACAAAAAATGCAGGTGGTAATTTTATGGCTGCGAGTAACGGCGATACTGAGAAGGAAGCCCAATTCCGAATGAACCAAACGGGAAATATATTTTATGTGTCTACTACACCGGAACTTACTCACAGGACTAAAGATCTATTTGATAGTGTCACAGTATTGTTCGCTGCCATGACCGCAGCGCTTCATGAGACAAAAAAATCATTATTCGATTATGAAGCATGGAGTAATTTAATCGGTGGATCTGGATTTTTTGTTGAAGTGCAAAAGACCAGAAACATGATGACCATTAAAAACAGCGGTGTTACCGTTAACACTCAGATTATTCAGCAGCTCCTTCCTGGTTTAAGTGGCGGCAGCGCTATGGAGATTGCAAAAGGTGTACTGAGTGCAGTAAATGGTGAGTTTCAGGCGGTTGAGCGCGATGAAAATGCCAAACTTGGCCACATCCTTTTCATCTGTGAAGAGCTTTTCGGCGCTCCAAGCGTGACCGTACGCTTGTTCTTTGCGTCAAAAAAATCGCACAGTGCAATCACACAATCGCCGTGCCACAAATCTGTCACTACAACCTTTGAACAATTGCAGGAGTCCAATACGTTCCTGTTTGTATCACCGGACACTATAGCTAAATACGCCAAACTATTCACTGAGCAACCGGAGGAATATACGAACTTAATCGGTCGCCTTAAAGAATTGATTAAATAAGTCAACACGGAAATCCACGATAGGCTGTGAATCAACAGCCTATAATGATACTGAATCGCCACGGGTTTAACAGACCGACCCCCTGCGTCAGTGTGAAAAATATTAAGTAGTTCAGAAACGAATTACGTGGAAAACAATATGGTTATGGTCGCCCGAAAATAGTGAGGCAGAACTGAGGAGATGTCATGGAAGTTTACGATCTGTTTAGTTACCGGCTCTGCTTCTGTTAAAGCTAATTCGCGCTGTTCAATGCAAAGGGAGTTGCCATAGGTATCGCAAGAACAAGGTAAGTACCGCTGGCAGGGCGGCACTGTTGCTTTAGCGTAGGCCGCCGTCAGGTTTATATGCCGTTTATGACGTCAGCCGATAGTGCGACTGCACCAGTCCCGAAGGGAAGCTGCGGCTTGATAACAGAGTCAAATCGATATCCCTGGTCAGGGATCCGAACAATGGTATTCCCGAACCGAGCAGGACAGGAACGGTCGTGATAACGATATCGGCGACCAGACCTTCGCGCAGGAACGACTGTATTACCTGCCCGCCATCCAGATAGACGCGATGCGCGTTTTGCGCCGCCAGGTCAGCAAGCACTTCACCCGGCGTGCGGCTTGAGAGCTGCACTTTGCCCTTCAGCGCCTCGGGAATGGCGGTATCGGTTAGCTGTCGGGAGAGAACCAGCACGGGTCGATCGTAAGGCCATTGGTCAAAAGTCAGCGCCTTCTCATAGCTCCCCCGGCCCATAACGATCCAATCTTTGTCCGCGATGAATGCGGCATAGCCATGATCTTCTGTCGGGTCATCGCGCTGCAACAGCCAGTCGATATCGCCATCCTGTCGGGCGATATAACCATCAAGACTGACCGCGATAAAAACATGTGTGGTGACCATCAAGTGCTCCGTATTCAGCTTGTATCTATGCCGTTGAGTTTAGGGGGGACTTACTCCCTGCGATAAAACATAAAATAACCCCTCACGGTGGTTTAGCTATTCCGTTATGAGGTTGCGCTTGCTAGCCGTGCTGCAAATCCAATGAAGAACATCCCAACCAGCGCGTTTCCGATGGCAGAGAGTCTACGGTTACCTTTTATACGGCTAAGCAGATAAGCGCCGCAGAAGACGAGAAAGCCGAAATATACAAGAGTTATGGCGAACATCACCACAGCAAGAATGATAAACGCCACCCAGGAGTGTTCAGCCTGAGCATTGATGAACTGCGCGAAGAAAGAGATATAGAACAGTAGCGTCTTTGGATTCAGTAGGGTCACCAGCATTCCGCGTCCGATGATCCCCCCAGCCTCTGCAGAGGACTTCTTTTCCTCAATGGTTTCGATGGCTGGCTTAAGTACTGTGCGTATCGTCTGGACACCAAGCCAGAAAAGATAAGCAGCGCCTGCGTATTTGATAGCGTTAAATAAGGCAGGCGTTGAGCTTATGACCGCGGCCAGCCCACACCATGCCAGCAGAACAAGAATAACGTCGCTCAGGAGAATAGAAAATATTGCCGCAAAGCCCCGCTTGATGCCGCTGGTGATGCTCGTTTTAATCACGAACATGGTTTCAGGGCCGGGCGCAAGGACTATCAGCGTCGCACCAAGCAGGTATGTCCAGAAATTCACGACACCAAAATCAGCAAACATTTTCACTCCAGTTCTCTCATTTTCACTCCGGCCATTCTAACGAAACCGCTGTTAATGAAAACACCGCAGCGACTTTCAATTCAGCAAATGTCGTTGATGGTACTTCGCAGCCAGACTGAGCAACGCCCTGGTCTGCTAACACCTACCGGGTAGGTGTTTTGTCCAAATAATATGATTCAAGCTTTGCCAGCCAAAATATTCAACATGCGGCGTAATGGTTCCGCTGCTCCCCACAATAGCTGATCGCCGACCGTCAGGACCGAGTAGATCGGTTCATTGTTTAGCGACATTTTCTTGTAACGGCCAATACCCACCTTAAGCGAACCGCTGATACAGGCCGGTGTCAGGGTACGGACACTCTCTTCCTTGTTATTGGGCACATAGTTAACCCAGGGGTGGGAATTCATCACTAATTCGGCAAATTCCTCTTCGTTGACTTCACGCTTGAGCTTAAGGGTTATAGCAGCGCTGTGGCAGCGGATCACGCCGACGCGTATGCATAAGCCGTTTACCGGGATCGTACCGGGAGACAGGCCTAAAATTTTGTTGGTTTCCGCCTCACCTTTCCATTCTTCACGGCTATTGCCATCGCCTAAATCGCTGTCAATCCAGGGAATGATGCTGCCCATCAAAGGTGCACCGAAGTTCTGGGTCGGCATATCAGCGCTGTTAATCAATTCACTGACCTTATTAACTAACGGAAGCACTGAACCTGAGGATGCCAGCTCATCCGGAGATAAATGGCGGCTTATGTAAGCACTTTGCGCAATGAGTTCCCGTACATACTGTGCACCAGCACCCGATGCGGACTGGTAGGTCATCACACTCATCCATTCGATCAAGTCAGCCTTTATCAACCCAGCCAGCCCCATAAGACTCAGCGTAATGGAACAGTTGCCGCCGACAAAAAGTTTAATACCTTCTTTAATTGCACGATCGATATTGTTGCGGTTGACGGGGTCGAGAATAATGCAGGCTTTCTCATCCATCCGCAGCGCTGAAGCCGCGTCAATCCAGTAGCCTTCCCAGCCATGGTTAAGCAAAGCAGGGTATATTGCTTTGGTATAATCCCCGCCCTGGCAGGTTATGATGATGTCCATTTTGGCCAGCGCACTTACGGAATTAGCATCTTTAAGTGTGTAGCTGACGCCATCAATGACAGGACCGGCGGCTCCTGCACTGGAGGTGCTGAAAAAATGCGCTGATATATTGTCGAAGTCGTTCTCTTCGATCATTCGCTGTAGCAAAACAGAACCGACCATTCCTCGCCAACCAACAATGCCAACCTGCTTCATTTGCTTAACCCTAATTACGTTATGAGAATGTTAATTTTCTTCGAGGCACGTTATATCTCATTCCAAATTAAAGGTCATTACGAACAACATCCGATTCCGTCATTATTAAAATCTTTCATCTGGCATCAGCGATTTTTATCTCTTTCACAGCTAAAAAATCATAACCTGTTGACCTGCGGCATTTGTATTTAAAGACAAGAACAGGCTTAAGACATCCGCTTCTGGCACACAACAGCCAGACTGAACAAAGCCAGGGTTTGCAATGAGCGGGGAGCGGACGCTGGTTTACCGCGCCTTGTCACGGTAAATATCTGGCAGCAAGAGCCGTGCTTCGTTCAGTTAATATAGTGGAATCGATTTTTATTTGAGGTTATAGGGAAAAGCCGCTCTATTATCTTTCCTGTCCCTGATAGTTAATGAATAAGTAATAAATGAAGGTTAGCAAATAATGAAGTCAGTTCAGCCAACAATGATTGCCGCCGCCGAAACTCGCGGCGGTAGGGGAGTAATGGTGACTGACTCCTGATAAAACAGATTCTCACGCCCCGCCAAACCTGACGGGGAAGGAAATCTCTCCGTTCAGAACGTTCTGAGACGTCAGGAGGCGCGACTATAATCTATCCAGCTCATGTACAGTACGTTCATTGACGATATTGCCCGTATTCAGCGTCGTTTTTGGCTCAAGTAAAACGACGCAGCACTCTTCAGTTAACGCTTCAGGACAATGCTCGGTTCCTTTCGGCACAATGATAAACTCACCCGCTTCAAGCACGATATCGCCCGTTCTTAACCCCATTCGCAAGCGGCCGCTGATAACAAGAAAAAGCTCGTCCTCATGCTCATGATGATGCCAGTCAAACTTTCCGGCTAACTTAGCCAGTTTGACATACTCGTTATTAATTTCGCCGACAATTTTGGGGCTCCAGCATTCGCTGAACAGAGTAAAACTTTCTTTTAAATTAACTTTATGCACTCATCTTCTCCGTCACATATATAATCCAGATGGATTTATTTGGCATAGTAAAAGAACCGACAATGGTAGCGCGGTGCGCCACCGGAAGGTCGATATTCATTGCTAAAAAACTCCGGCGGACCGAAGATAAATTGGCCGTAACATGGCCAGTTTTCGGGCGCTAACAACTGCTTCGCATTGCGGCAAAATACAGCGCAGGGAAGCCAGTGCGGTTGTTCGAAATAACAATACAGTCAGCCCGCACGCAGAACAATGGGTTTCCCGGTTACGGGCGCAATAATTTATCAATACGAAATCAGTCGGCTGAATTTACTTCATTTTATTTATAAAAGAATTTTCCGCCTTGCTTTCAGGAGAGCGTTTTTGTTTCTTTAAGTGAACACATGTCCGCTCTTCGGCATTTTATCAGAGGGCTCCTGGCCAGATAATCGCGTAGAGGAGTTAACCTGGCTCGAGGTGAGTCATCACCACCGTTGCGCTAATCGCCGTCTCTTTTGAGCTGTATGTGTGCGCAACCTGCGCGGAGAAAGCGTAAAAATCCCCGGGTTCTAATGTGATGACTTCGTACTGACTAAAGCGCAGATGCAGGGTGCCGCTGTGAACCAGAATATGTTCATGCGACCCGTCTGAATGCCCGGGACTGTGGATGGTGACCTGCGGCTCCATTTGCAGCAACCATATCTCGGAGGTATTGCCGGGGCCGATGCGGAATTTCATCATTTGTGAATATTCGCCCGGCGCGGGACGATGCTTATCAAAACAGGGATATATCCTGCTGCCGCCGCTCAGTAAATCGCCAACCGGTAAACGTAATGCAGTGGCGATAGCGTCCAACGTATCGACACGGGGGCTGGAAAATCCTGACTCCAGTTTGGATAATGCCCCCTTTGAAACCCCTGACAATTTAGACAGGTCGTTTAACGAAATCCCCCGTGACTGCCGCAGTCGTCTTATTTTATTGCCGATATTTAATGACAACGCAGCAGGTTTATCGTGTCCTGAATCAGCCATTATTGCGACCCTCCCCGAGTGTGGCTTTCTCATATGAATAAATGCCCGCCCAGTTATGATCGCGGTAAGGACATGACGATGCTGTCGCCGGCCTGATATATCGTAGCTGCATCAACAGGCAGCAATTTATCACGCGCCCGCAATGCCTGGATACTCTATTTATCCATTCAGATGACCCCCCTGGGGTTTACAGACTCATGAGGGGCCGCCTGAAAAACGGGAAATATTGCACATCAAGTAAAAATTTTAGCGCTCAGATGTTGATGGGCTGCTTTGAACGATAAGCCGGTCTTCAATGATTTGTATCAGACTCTCTGACGAGAGTTCCATTGGTCGCGAGTGGTTTCCCGGATAGCGGTGTTAGTCCTGGGATTTGAGTATTGGTGGCATCTTCCACGATAGTTTTACATTCCGGCCATGTAAGCGGCCGGAAGTATCGTTTAAACCCGTTCAGAATACGCTTTCAGCATGGCAAGGAGCGCCCGTCGTGCCGCATCGTCCGCGATATTTTCAGGCAGCGCATCAGCGCGCAGATTGATATAAGCGTCAACCGCCTTGCTGATGGCGATGCTGACGGAGTCACGATCGTGCGTGGCCAGCGTGGAGGTCAGCAGGCCCTCAGGATCGATATTGTGGCATTCAATGCGGCGAACCCCACGCTGCGGTAGATTGGCGCGGCGGTACAGCATCGGTCCCAGCACTTGCTCCCGGAAGAATGACAGCATACCCATCGCTTCGAAAAGTTCGCCCCTTCCCAGTTTAACCACCGCATAATGAAGCCAGATCCAGGCTCGGGACTCAAACCACTCCGGCGTCATGTCAGGCCACTGGGCCCGAAATTGTGCCAGATGTCGCTCCAGGGCATGGCGATCGCGAGAAAATAACACTACCGGCTCCTCAACGCGTTGAGTGAGCATGTCCAGGGTGACAAATTTCAGATCGACATGGAGGAGTTCAGGACCATACAGGCATATCAGCAGGCGAGGCTCTCCGACATGTTCCCCGGTGAACGCATGCAGCAGGTTGCCTGCTGTTCCGGCGAACGCCACACGCTGCGCCATGATTTCATCATAGTAAAGAGGGTCTACCACAACGACAAAATCCAAATCGGAGTATTTATCAAATCCGCCATGAATAAGCGATCCGCCCCCGAGCAGGGAGTGAATCCGGGCGTCAGACTGAACGTTAAGCTTGAGTTGCTCTGCAAAACTTCTGTGTAAATCGGGTAACGTACTAAGCATACTTTTTCCTGTTCACAAAAAATACAAAGCATTACAGAATATCGAGTTCGGTATATTCGGGCCAGATCTTTTTGCAGGAAGCGTCGTTTCCTCATTGAGTCTCGGGTCCACTATGGGTGGATAGCCTGAGCCACGTAGCCCGATCCTCCGCTACGCCCGCCGTCAGGGCTTTCAGGCAGGATGGAAACGCTGGCGGATAGTCCCGCCACCAGTTCAATCCCTTCCGGTATCTTATCTAGCTGAATACGAACGGGGACTCGCTGCGCAAGTCGCACCCAGCTGAAGGTGGGATTGACATCCGGCAGCCCCAGCCCGCCGGTCTCGTCATTGCTATCATCGATCCCCCGGCCGATACTCTCCACGTGCCCGGTGATGAGCGGGTCAAACCCCATCAGCGAAATGTGTGCGGCGCTCCCGACGCGAATATGACGCAGCTTAGTCTCTTCAAAATAGCCCACCACCCAGAAACTGTGCGCATCGACCACGGCGATCTTTGTCTCTCCCGCCGCGGCGTAGTCGCCGGGGCGGAGCCGAAGATGCGTCACGTAGCCGGTAACCGGGGCGCGCACCGTTGCATGGGATAAATTCAGCTGCGCCAGTTCCAGCGCAGCCAGCGCCCCCTGATAATTGGCCGCCGCGACGCGCGCTGCGCTGCCTGTTTGCTGGATATCCTCGCCGGAAATGACCCCTTTGATGAGCGCGCGTCGCCGGGCGGCATCCTGGCGCATCAGCATTTCATGACGTTTTGCTTCGACGTCGGCCTGCGCGCTGAGCACCGCCAGCTTCAGCCAGCGCGGGTCGATGGCATAAAGCACATCGCCGCGGTTAACCCACTGATTATCCCGCACCGCCACGCTGCTCACCGGCCCGGAAACATCCGGCGCAATCTGCACCACATCTGCCCGAACCCGGCCATCGCGCGTCCAGGGCGTCTGCGCATACTGTTTCCAGAAAATAAACGCCACGCAGGCCGCTACCGCTACTGCGATTAACGTCAGCGCGTAACGGCCCAGCAAAGAGAAAAAAGATTTCATGCGAATAACCCCAGTGTGGTCAGGCCCTGCAAAAGCAGGAAAAAGGTCACGATATAGGTTGAAACATCAAGCAGCGGGCGTAAGGGCAAGCGGCGGTAAAGCCTGATGCAGGAGAAAAGCGGTACGAGTAGCAGCGTACAGACCAGGGCAATGAGCGCGGTCAGCAGCAGTCCGGGGATAAAAACGCCCCCGATATTGATGTCATTTATCATGGGTGGGTTCCTCGTTCTGCGTCCGTAACGCGCAGTGCAGATCGACCAGTCGGTCGACAAACTGGCATGATTGTTCATCCCTCGCGGGCAAGCAGCGGTTCGCCATGGCGGCAATGCGCTCGCGTAAGGCTTCGGTCTCCGTTGTGCGGGTAAGACGAGAAAGCACCTCGTGGATATCGCTGCCGGCGGGCGTTTCGCAACGGCGCAGGCGCATCACGCAGAGGCCTATGCGCAGAAAGTGCACCAGGCGATCGAGCGCCCGGGCGGAGGACTGCCCGCTGCGCGGCAAGCGTGGCATCAGCAGAGCGGCCCGGTCGATCATCAGGTTGGTCCAGTGCGTTTCATCGCCTTTAAATACGCCGCTCACGCTGCGGCGAATATCGCGTTGGCACAGTTTCAGCAGACGCTTTATCGCCGCGTCCGCCTGGACGGTTTGCAGCAGACTCATGCCGATAACCGCAAAGCCGGTCGCGAAAAACAGGGCGATCGCGGTGTTGGCCGCGTCGGCGAAGTCGCCGCTGTAGCGTGCGCCCAGCTCGCACAGTACCGGCAGCGTCAGGGTTATCCCCATGGCCATAAAGGTCGTGGGAGGCCGCGCCTGCAGCGATCCGGCAAGCAGATAGACCGGGGCAAGCACCGCCACCAGCACGGGGAAATCGCTGAGCGGAGGAAGCAGGGCGAAGCTATAGATAAGGCTTATCACTACGCCCCAGAGAGAGCCGATAATATATTTCACAATATGCGGGGCCGGCGTGTCGAAACTCCCAAACAGCGTGCAGCAAACCCCGAGAATCGACACCGCCGTGCCGCCATCGGGCCAGGCAGAGTAAATCCATAGCAGACAGCCGCTCAGAATGATGACAAAAGCGCCCAGCGCCGTGCGGGCGGCGCTGAGGGGATCGCGATGGAAAACGTATCCTGTCGCCGCACGATCTTCCGCCTGCGCTGGCGCAGGCCTGGCGTGATGAATGGCCTCCGAAAGCCGCTCACACTGCTGCAGGAGGGTAATCAACTCAGCGATATAGCGTAAGAAATTTACCCGCAGCGCATCTTCAAAGGTCAGCGCCTGCGCCGCGAGCCGCTGCGCTAACTGCGCGCTGCGCTGGTGCAGCGCTTCTGCGGCGTTTTTGCGTTGGCCGGTATCGTCGCAGGTCAGCCAGACCTGCACGTCATTCAGTAGAGCCTGCATCGCGGCGGGCATCTCGGCGATGATCTGCAAACGATCGCGCACTTCGCCGTTGACAATCACTAACCGCGCCAGCCTGTCATGGAGCGCTTTCCTGGCCTGGCGGGCCGGAACCGAAAGGGCAAAATCATACGGGATATGGTGGCTGATACCCTGCAGAAACTGTAGCGCCAGCGCCAGATGCAGCGGCTCTGACTGCGCGTCGGCCTTGCCTGCCAGGGTGTCGGCAATCCGCTGGCGCGCGGCGTGCAGCGTCTGGGCTAATTTGCTGTTGAACAGCCCTGATATCCGGGCAGGTAAAATGTAGCGGTGAATCAGCGCGGCGCAGACGATACCGATCGCGATTTCCTGTACCCGGATGAGGGCGATGTTAAACACCGTGCCGGGATCGGCGACGGCGGGAAAACCAATCAGGCTTGCGGTATAACCGGCCAGCACAAAGGCATAGGCGCGGGGCGTGCGTTCAAGCAGGGATAAATAGAGGCAGAAGGTGATCCAGCCTGCCAGAATCACGCTACATAGAATTGGCGTATTCACAAACGTCGGCACAATCAATACCGTGGCCCCCGCGCCGGCCACGGTACCGGCCAGGCGATAAAGGCTTCTGCTCAGGGACGCGCCCACCGAGGTTTGCGACACGATGTAGACGGTGATGATGGCCCATGAGGGCCGTTCAAGGCCAATCGCCAGGGCAACGTAATAGGCGAGCATCGCGGCGGCAAAACTCCTGACGGAATAGAGCAGGGCATGGGCGTCGCTCAGCAGCGAGGGAGAGGCTATGCGGCCTGACCAACGGCTTATCGCGTGTAAAAAACGGCTGTGATGGGAAGTTAATGTGCTCATGCCGGGAATTATTCCCGCTTTGCGCGTCTCCTTAAATACTCTATTCTGTCAAAAAATACCTAAATGTTGCCAATGAGATGCCATCCAGACTTGCCCATACCCTGTTTGATCCCGATAGCACGCCGAGCCCTGCCGTCGCGCGGCATATTGATTTCGTTGATTACGCGGCAGAAGTGCCGGTTCATACCCACCGCAAGGGACAACTGATCGTTGCCCTCTATGGGGCGGTGATTTGTCGTGCGGAAAACGATATCTGGATAGTGCCGCCAGACTGCGCGGTGTGGATCCCCGGTGGGATCCCGCACAGCGCCAAAGCGACCTGGAATGCGCATCTCAACTATTTGTTTATTGAACCCGGCGCCGCCGCGCTGCCGGAGAAATGCTGCACGCTGGCGATTTCGCCGCTGATTAAAGCGTTAGTTGACCGCTTAACGAATGCGGACGTCGATTACGCCGCGGAGAGCCATGTCGGCAGGCTGACCAGAGTGACGCTCGATGAGCTGGCCACCATGCCGCAGCAGAAGCTGAGTCTGCCGGTTTCGGCGCATCCTAAGATCCGCGCCATGGCGGATGCGCTGGTCAGCCACCCGGAGGATCGCAGCACCTTTAAAGTTTGGGCGAAACGGCTGGCGCTCAGCGAGCGCTCATTAGCGCGCCTGATGCTGCGCGAAACCGGCCTGACCTTCGGGCGATGGCGTCAGCAGCTGCATTTGATTATTGCCCTGCGGGAGCTGGCAAGCGGGGTATCGGTGCAAAACGTGGCGGCTAATCTGGGGTATGAGTCGGTCAACGCGTTTATCACCATGTTCAGAAAAACGATGGGGAGCACCCCCGCGCACTATTTTGCCGGTCGAAGAACGGCAGATCCCTGAGCGGCGCGCAGGCTGGATGCGGAGTGAGGCGCTTAATATCCGCCGCGGCCACAGCGCCGCGGCGAGCGCAAAATTTAGTCAGAGAAGGGCGGGGGCGGCTGGCGTAATCCCGTCGTATCCGGGTTGCCGATGCTGCGGCGCCATGCGCCGGGGGCCTGGCCGAACTGACGCTTGAAGCTGCGGTTGAAGGACTGCTGGGAGTCAAAGCCCAGGGCGATCGCCACGTTCAAAATCGGTTCGTCGCTGTGGGCTAAGCGCTCGACCGATTTTTGTAGCTTTTGCGCGCGAATATACTCGGCAAGAGGATAACCGGTATGCTCCTTAAATAGCCGCTGCAGATGCCATTTCGAATAGCCTGCTCGCCTGGCGACGGTGCCAATATCCAGACGGCTATCAAGATTGTTGTCGATCCAGTCGAGTAAATCGTGAATGAATGCGCCAGTGTTCATCTGATGTACCTCTACGCAGCGTCTAAAAAAGCATCTTTATCTGTTGCATTTAAAGGTGGCCCGTTTTTGCACTAATTGCAAGTTTTATTGTTGCATTTAAATCCATGCCGGAAACGCGCCATTTTTAGGCGCCAGGAATAGCACATAAAGTGCAACAATTATTCTTGCACTTAATTAAGCGCCTTCCTACAATCGCCGCGATAGTGTATTCGCAACTGTTACAGTTTTGTGGCGATGAACGACACAAATGGCCTTAAGCCAGCTACCGGACAAAGGAAGTGGCGCGGCGTCTCCCGCAGCGTCTTGCCCGGCGGCTACCAATACCGGAATAAAAATAATGAGCCTGCAAAAATACTGGGGTAACTTTCATCTGACTGTGCCGGGCGTGATGCTGCTCTCCGCGCTCCTCGTTGGATGCGATGAGGGCGTCGCGCAAAACGCCGCGCCGCAGGCGCCCGCCGTCAGCGCCGCTGATGTGGTCGTCAAATCCATTAGTCAGTGGGACAGCTTTAACGGTCGGATTGAAGCGGTGGAAAGCGTCCAGCTGCGACCCCGCGTCTCCGGCTACATTGACAAAGTGAATTACACCGACGGCCAGGAGGTGAAAAAGGGGGAGGTGCTGTTCACTATCGATGACAGAACCTATCGCGCCGCGCTGGAACAGGCGCAGGCGACGCTGGCGAGAGCCAAAACGCAGGCCAGCCTGGCGCGAAGCGAGGCTAACCGTACCGATAAATTAGTCAATACCAACCTGGTCTCCCGCGAAGAGTGGGAGCAGCGCCGCGCCGCGGCCACTCAAGCGCAGGCCGACATTCGCGCCGCCCAGGCGGCAGTCGACGCCGCGCAGCTTAACCTGGACTTCACCAAAGTGACCGCGCCTATCGACGGCCGCGCCAGCCGGGCGTTGATCACCAGCGGTAACCTCGTCACCGCCGGCGACAGCGCCAGCGTGCTCACCACGCTGGTGTCGCAGAAGACGGTTTACGTCTACTTTGACGTGGACGAGTCGACCTACCTCCATTATCAAAATCTCGCCCGCAGCGGGCAGGGCGCGTCCAGCAATCACCTGGCTCTGCCGGTTGAGATTGGCCTGGTTGGCGAAGAGGGCTACCCCCATCAGGGCAAAGTGGATTTTCTGGATAATCAGTTAACGCCGAGCACCGGCACCATCCGGATGCGCGCGCTGCTGGATAACGCGCAGCGTCAGTTCACGCCGGGTCTCTTTGCCCGCGTCCGCCTGCCGGGCAGCGCGGAATTCAACGCCACGCTTATCGATGATAAAGCGGTGTTGACCGATCAGGATCGCAAATATGTTTATGTCGTTGATAAAGAGGGTAAAGCGCAGCGCCGTGATATTACGCCGGGCCGTCTGGCCGACGGTTTGCGCATCGTGCAGCAGGGGCTGAAGCCGGGCGACAGAGTCATCGTCGATGGTCTACAGAAAGTGTTTATGCCGGGCATGCCGGTTAACGCGAAAACCGTGGCCATGACCGCCAGCACCGCCCTCAACTGATCCCTTGACCTGAGAATCCAACCCATGGACTTTTCCCGTTTTTTCATCGACAGGCCGATTTTTGCCGCCGTTCTGTCGATTCTGATTTTTATCACCGGATTAATCGCCATCCCGCTGCTGCCGGTGAGCGAATATCCTGACGTCGTACCGCCCAGCGTGCAGGTGCGCGCGGAGTATCCGGGCGCCAACCCGAAAGTGATTGCTGAGACCGTGGCGACGCCGCTGGAAGAGGCGATCAACGGCGTTGAAAATATGATGTACATGAAATCCGTCGCCGGTTCTGACGGCGTACTGGTGACCACCGTAACCTTCCGTCCGGGTACCGATCCCGATCAGGCGCAGGTTCAGGTGCAAAACCGGGTATCGCAGGCCGAAGCGCGTCTGCCGGAAGATGTGCGGCGTTTGGGGATCACCACCCAGAAACAGTCGCCGACGCTGACGCTGGTGGTGCATCTGTTTTCGCCCGGCGGTAAATACGATTCCCTGTATATGCGTAACTACGCCACGCTGAAGGTGAAGGATGAACTGGCGCGCCTGCCCGGCGTCGGCCAAATTCAGATCTTCGGCTCGGGCGAATACGCGATGCGCGTCTGGCTCGATCCCAACAAGGTGGCGGCGCGCGGGTTGACCGCGTCGGATGTGGTCACGGCGATGCAGGAGCAGAACGTCCAGGTTTCCGCCGGGCAGCTTGGCGCCGAGCCGCTGCCGAAAGAGAGCGACTTCCTGATCTCCATTAACGCCCAGGGGCGCCTGCATACCGAAGAAGAGTTTGGCAATATTGTCCTGAAAACAACGCAGGACGGTACGGTCGTCCGCCTGCGCGACGTGGCGCGTATCGAAATGGGCTCCGGCAGCTATGCGCTGCGTTCCCAGCTGAACAATAAAGACGCGGTCGGGATTGGTATCTTCCAGTCGCCGGGGGCGAACGCCATCGATTTGTCTAACGCGGTGCGCGCCAAAATGGACGAGCTGTCGAAGCGTTTCCCGCAGGATATGAAATGGGCGGCGCCTTACGATCCGACGGTATTTGTTCGCGATTCCATTCGCGCGGTGGTGCAAACGCTGCTGGAAGCGGTGGTGCTGGTTGTGCTGGTGGTGATCCTGTTCCTGCAAACCTGGCGCGCGTCGATTATTCCGCTGATCGCGGTGCCGGTTTCGGTGGTGGGTACCTTCAGCATTCTCTACCTGCTGGGCTTCTCGCTGAATACCCTGAGCTTGTTCGGGCTGGTGCTGGCCATCGGCATCGTGGTGGATGACGCCATCGTGGTGGTGGAAAACGTCGAGCGAAATATCGAGGAAGGGCTGGCTCCGCTCGCCGCGGCGCATCAGGCGATGCGTGAGGTGTCCGGCCCGATTATCGCCATTGCGCTGGTGCTGTGCGCGGTGTTTGTGCCGATGGCGTTTCTCTCGGGCGTAACCGGCCAGTTCTACAAGCAGTTTGCGGTGACGATCGCCATCTCCACGGTGATCTCCGCCATCAACTCGCTGACGCTCTCTCCGGCGCTGGCCGCGCTGCTGCTAAAACCGCACGGCGCGCCGAAAGACTTCCCGACCCGGCTTATCGACCGTCTTTTCGGCTGGATTTTCCGTCCGTTTAACCGCTTTTTCCACCGCTGCTCGAACGGCTATCAGGGGCTGGTGGGAAAAACGCTCGGACGACGCGGGGCGGTGTTTGTGGTCTATGTGCTGCTGCTCTGCGCGGCGGGCGTCATGTTTAAAGCGGTACCCGGCGGATTTATACCGACGCAGGATAAACTGTATTTAATCGGCGGCGTGAAAATGCCGGAAGGTTCTTCGCTGGCGCGCACCGATGCGGTGATCCGCAAAATGAGCGAAATCGGGATGAATACCGAAGGCGTGGATTACGCGGTCGCGTTTCCGGGGCTTAACGCGCTGCAGTTCACCAATACGCCGAATACCGGAACGGTCTTCTTTGGCCTGAAGCCGTTCGACCAGCGTAAACATTCGGCGGCGGAAATTAACGCTGAGATCAACGCGAAAATCGCGCAAATCCAGCAGGGCTTTGGCTTCTCTATTTTGCCTCCGCCGATTTTAGGGCTCGGCCAGGGTTCCGGCTATTCGCTCTATATTCAGGACCGGGCAGGTCTTGGCTATGGTGCGCTGCAAAGCGCGGTAAACGCGATGTCCGGTACCATTATGCAGACGCCGGGGATGCACTTCCCGATCTCCACCTACCAGGCGAACGTGCCGCAGCTGGATGTCCAGGTCGATCGTGATAAGGCGAAAGCGCAGGGCGTGTCGCTCACCGATCTGTTTGGTACGCTGCAAACCTATCTGGGATCGTCTTACGTCAATGATTTTAACCAGTTCGGGCGGACCTGGCGCGTGATGGCGCAGGCTGACGGCCCGTTCCGCGAAAGCGTGGAGGATATTGCCAATTTGCGCACGCGGAATAATCAGGGCGAAATGGTGCCAATCGGCAGTATGGTGAATATCAGCACCACCTACGGGCCGGACCCGGTGATTCGCTACAATGGCTATCCGGCGGCGGATTTGATTGGCGATGCCGATCCGCGCGTACTCTCTTCCTCGCAGGCGATGACGCAGCTGGAGAAGATGTCCGGCCAGATATTGCCGAACGGGATGAATATCGAATGGACGGATCTGAGCTTCCAGCAGGCCACGCAGGGCAATACGGCGCTGATCGTCTTCCCGGTGGCGGTGCTGCTGGCGTTCCTGGTGCTGGCGGCGCTGTATGAAAGCTGGACGCTGCCGCTGGCGGTGATTCTTATCGTGCCGATGACGATGCTCTCCGCGCTGTTTGGCGTCTGGCTGACCGGCGGCGATAACAACGTGTTCGTACAGGTGGGGCTGGTGGTGCTGATGGGGCTGGCCTGTAAAAACGCGATTCTGATCGTGGAGTTTGCCCGCGAGCTGGAAATCCAGGGGAAAGGGATCATGGAAGCGGCGCTGGAGGCGTGTCGCCTGCGTTTACGCCCGATTGTGATGACCTCTATCGCCTTTATTGCCGGGACCATCCCGCTGATCCTCGGTCACGGCGCGGGCGCGGAAGTGCGCGGCGTTACCGGGATCACGGTGTTCTCCGGGATGCTGGGGGTGACGCTGTTTGGTCTGTTCCTGACCCCGGTGTTTTACGTGACGCTGCGTAAATTCGTGACGCGCGGTAAACCTGCTGAGGACGTTTCGCCGGCGTAGGGTGCGGCAGATAACAAAAAACCGCCTTCACTGTGAAGGCGGTTTTTTGGCGCTCAAGGAAAATTAATGGGCTTCTTTATATTTGGCGATAAGTTCAGGCACCGGATCGCACCCGCTGGTATCGGCTTTTTTCACTTCTTCCAGCGCGCTTGCCACGGTGTGGCGTGCCAGTACCTGTAGCGAAGCCTGCTCCGCTTCATCGGCGATAGATTTGAAGTACCAGCACGCGTTCGCGCTGACCACGCAGCGGGCGGGGACGTCAGGGCGCGACGCCCACAGTTTTTTATCTTCGATAACGGAGACGTAGATATCGCGCAGGGTGATCTCTTCCGCCGGGCGGCCAAGATGAATAGAGCCGTTGCGGCCAAGCGTTGAGACAATAATGCCGTCACGCGTGAGAGGAACCATGAGTTTGCGGATAAAGCTCGGGTTCGCTTCCAGGCCGTAGGCCAGAATCGCGCTCGTCGAACGTTCACCCAACTGCTCCGCCATTGCTACGCTGAGAACCATCTGCAAAGCTGTCGGGAAGCGGTAATCTAACATTTTCTTATCCTGGGTAGCGGTGAATCTTGTTCTTTTTGGCACCGCAGAGGTGAGTAAGCAATAAACAACAATATACCAAATACGGTAATTTTTTTGAAGCAATCTGCGCTTTTCCCGCCAGGTAAAAAAGCGTGAGTGAGAGCGGGGCCAGCCGATGCCTCACGCCATGGCGTGAGGCACTGATGAAAAAGGTATCAGCATTTAATACCCGCTCGGGCGCACAGAACCCCCGGGGTCTTAATGGGCGTTTATCGTTGAAGTTGAATGAGATGGGTAGCCATCCCCCATCTGAGCGCGGCGCATTTGCCGTCCGTAAAATCGAAAACAGAGTAACTCGCATTGGGGTGCGCATAGCGAGAGAAGTTATCGAGAGTCCCCTCTTTAAGTAACGCCAGCACGCCCTGACTGACATGCCCGTGAGAAACAACACCGACGATCTGATGTTCATTGGTATTTTGCAGGTGTTGTAAGAAATTTATCACGCGTCGAGTCGCCTGGGCTAACGACTCTCCCTCCGGGGGACAATAGGCTGCATCAAGGGCGAGCAACGCATCTGCATCACGCGGATTGTCTCGCCTGAAGTGCTCAAAAGATATCCCTTCAAAGCAACCAAACGACTGTTCCTTAAGAGATTCTTCAACTTTTAACGGGCAGCCAAGACCTTCAGACAGCTTCAGCCCCATGTGCAAGGCGCGCCCAAGCGGGGAGCTGTAAACACATTCTATCGGATATGCCTCTTTCGTCAGCGCTGTCAGTAACGCCGCTGTTTCTTGCATACCGCGGTGGGTTACGAAGCTGTCGCGATGCCCCTGAATAATCCCTCTATGATTCCACTCGGTTTCTGCGTGCCTCACCCATATCACTTTCATCGTATTTGAGATCCGTTATCCAACGATAGTGTCCGCTTCTTGCCATTTGACGCCGGAGTACCCTGATGGAATACCATTTTCCATTGGCCATTCTCTGACATTTCCCAGCATGAGGAACGAAGAGAGGCACAGCTGCCATCTTGATAAAAAGTCCTGTAATGTAATATTGCGAAATTATCTCTAACGCTGATAAGTCTGAAATCGCAACTGAGAAGGGGCGGAATATTTTCTTCAGTAGAAAGTGCCTCTATTGTTCCTGCACGATCAACTAGTACACCCGATCGTGTTATTTCTCTAAATTCCTCATGAAGTATCTGCTCAAGCCATTCCCGCTCTTTGCGCTTGTCGCCATGAAGAGAACATTCGAGTACTTTAAGCGTCTCCAGGGGCATAGTGTTTGTCCTCATAACCTTCGGTCATTCACTCTTAGGGCAATAATCGCTGGAAAGCAACACCCGCTCCCGGCTATCACTGATATTTGGTGACCACATACTCCTCTTCGCTGCGTCGCCAGAAATGTGAAGGAATAAACGGGGATATATACTCATACGAGGGCGCGAAGAAGGATCGTACCTGAGCCCGGCGATAAAAAACGAAAAAACGTATTTTTTATCGAATAGATTAAAAGGTTGTGGCGTTAACTCATCATCAACGTACTGATGGAGTCATCATTTATGACTGCAACAACGCAACCGCTAACACAACAGTGCCGCGATAGTTTTACCCTGGCACGGCATTGGGTCACCGCAGCCAATGTCATTTTCCTGTTTGCAAGCGCACATATCCGGGAGCCGCTGGAGCGGGGAACGCCCCTGAAAAAAAGCGGCGGGCCGGTCATATTTGCTGCGCGCTTTTCCCTCACTATCTGCTACGGGACAGCATACCGCGTCGTATGCTGCCTTGCCGTTCTTTCGTTAACCCGGAGTTCACTATGAACACGTTGTCGTTTTTACATTCCGCCATTAATCAACGTCTGCTGCTGCCCGTGGTGTTTGCTCTGCTGACCACGCCGGTTTTGGCCGCAGGTGACAATAGTACCAATAGCAAAACGCCGGACTGCCCCAGCGGTCAGGTGTATGACAGCACGAAAAAACAGTGCGTCCCTGAAAAAACAAGCCAGCTCAGCGATGAAGATAAAACGCGTTATGCCTATCATCTGGCCAAAAAAGGGGAGTACCAGGCGGCCCTGGACCTGCTCAACACCCTGAAAAATGGCGATACCGCGGAAGCCTGGAATTACCGGGGCTATGCCACGCGTAAGCTGGGCCGTACCGATGAGGGCATCGGCTACTATCAGCGTTCAATCGCGCTCGATCCGACCTATGCCAAAGTACGTGAATACCTTGGTGAAGCATGGCTGGCGAAAGGCCGTCCTGACCTGGCAAAAGAGCAATTGAAAACTATCGCCACGCTGTGCGGCCATAGCTGCGAGGAGTACCGGGATCTTCAGGCAGCGATCGACGGTCATCCTGAGTCCTGAATAAGAGTATGAGGATAAAAAAATTACGACCAGCGGCGTCCGTCAGCATCTTGCTGCACATCTGACACGCCTGTGGCGCTATGGGCTGGTTCTGGTTGTCGAAGAGCTGGTTCAGTCTGCCTGTGCCCGCGCGCTTGAAAAAAGCGCGCGGTTCACCCCGAGGAGGCGGCCGACACGTTGCCCGTCCCGATTGGTTACCCTATCCTGGTTTTATCTCCAATTGACCGGCCCCGGGCAATAGCCGCTGTCAATGTCCTCTGGCCAATTCGTGGCATACGATACCGAGCTGTTCTACGGCATGCAAAAGTGCGGGGGTGGGTTCATTCGCACCGTTCAGGCGCAGGTAGTTTTGCAGTTCCGCCGCGCCCGGGGAAAACAGCGGCCCCGGACTGACGCCAATGCCCAGGGCGAGTGCGCGACGATGTACCTCCAGCGCATCTATCCTGGAGGGGAGTTGAACCCAAATCAAAAAGCCGGCTTCCGGAGCCGCGACGCGCGTGCCCGGTGGGAAGCAGGCTTCAACTCGGGTGATGATAGCGCGCATACCTTCCGCAATCCGCAGCTTTAGATGCCGCAGGTGCCTGTCGTAATCGCCGCTGGCGAGGATCTCGTTTGCCGCGGCTTCAATCAGCGGCGCGCCTGCCCATTCTCCGGCCATGCGGGCCTGCAATACCGCGGAGTGATAGCGTCCGGCAGCAATCCAGCCAATTCGCCAGCCCGGCGCCAGGGTTTTCGACAGCGAACTGCAATAAATCACATTTCCGTCCCTGTCGAAGGCTTTACACGCGGGCGGACGCTGCGCGCCACCGGCCAGATCGCCATACACATCGTCCTCAATGAGCGGGATGCCCTTATCGGCGAGCAGCGCCACCAGCGCCTGTTTGCGCACCACGGGCATGCTGGCACCCAGCGGATTTTGCACCGTGGGTGAGGCAAGCACGGCCGCAGGGCGGTGGCGCTGGATAGCGTCTTCAAGGGGCGCCAACAATAAGCCTTCAATCGGGTCTGTGGGGATCTGTAACGCCTTCAGACCCAGATCTTCCAGCAGCAGAAGCGTGCCGAAGTAGGCGGGCTGCTCAATCGCCACCGCATCGCCCGGCTGGCATACCGCGCGGAGCGCCAGACGTAGCGCCTGGGTTGCGCCTGCTGTAATGATAAGGTCATCCGCGCCAAAAAGAGCGCCCCACTGCGCAGCGCGTGCGGCAATCTTTCTGCGCAGATCCGCTCTTCCCGGGGGCAGGCTATAGCTCTGCCCGCGCGCATCAAGCCGACGACCGGCGGTGTGCAGCGCCCGCTGTAGTGCATCCACGGGAAGCCAGGCGGGATCGGGTAGCGCGGCGCCAAGCGGCACCAGACGCGCTTCGGCGCTACCGAACAGCGACCGGGCAATGGCGGACATAGTTACCGGCACCGGCCCGGGCAAAGAGGCAGCGCGCTGTTCGTTTCCTGAGGCGGCTGGCTGGCGGACAAAATAGCCTGAACGCGGTCGCGCGATAATCAGACCCTCCGCCTCAAGATAACGCAGCGCTTCCAGGGCCGTGGGGAGGCTGACCTGTTCGCGTTCGGCCAGTTTACGCGCGGAGATAATGCGATCGCCTGCCCGTAACGCGCCTGAAGCAAGCGTCAGCCGCAGCATATCGGCTATACGGCGGTAGTGGGGCGTCGGCGGGGATATTTCGGACATCGTCATCTGTATAGTCTGCTTTTTGATAAATCTGACTATACAGGCGAAGCGGGGCGCCATCTATAGTGTGTTCCACACCAACCAGCCGGGGAAATCACATGCACAGCGACAGTTTTGACCTTTCACTTTACTTCCGCCGCATAGGCTATAGCGGGCCTGCGGCAGCGGATACCGCAACGCTACACGCGCTCATGCGTCACCAGCTCTTTGCCATCCCCTTCGAAAATCTGGACGTACAGGCAGGTAAAATCGTGTCGATGGAGCCCGATGATATTGCCAACAAGCTCTTACGGCAGAGACGGGGCGGCTACTGCTATGAACTCAACGGGCTGTTTACCATGGCGCTGGAAGCGCTGGGCATTGCCTGGCGGTTTGTCGCGGCGCGGCCCATGTTCTATCCCGCGCGCCGGCCTAAAACCCATATGGCGGTCGTCGCGGAAGTCGAGGGCCGTCAGTGGCTTTGCGACCTTGGCTTTGGGAGCTACGGTATTCGCGCGCCGCTGGCCCTGGATGAACTTGATACGGACATTATCCAGGATTTCGATACGTTCCGGCTTAGCCGCGATGCGCACGGCGACTACCTGCTGCAGGCAAAAGTTGAAGGAAGCTGGGCCAATCAATATGGTTTTGACCTGTCACCTCAGGAATGGATTGATTTTGCTCCAGCCAATTTCCTTAACTCCACGCACCCCGACGCGGTCTTTGTACAAAAGCTGCTGGTTATACAGCATCAGCCCGAGGGGCGCTTTATTCTGCTGGGCAATACGCTCAAGAGCATTACCGCGGATCGGGTAGAAAAGCAGCGGCTGGAAGACGATGAGATTGCGCATGTACTTGAGCAGCGCTTTGCGTTGTCTGCCCGCTAATTAATCAAAAGGGCCAATGAGTCCAGGCGGAACGGGCACGAAGCGGGGATGCCGGGGGAGCCATCGCGATCGCCATGAGGCGGGAGTGACCGCTTCCCCGTGCCCCTCTCAATCTGTTCATCTGCTGCGACATCAGCAGCGGGCGATTATTTACGTTGCCGGCGGGTATATGAAATAGCAGATAATGCAAATAAAAAACTAACGCCACTTTTAATAAATAAGGCTATTCAGTTAATTACCACTACAAAAATAAGATAATTCTATCTGGGCTGGCCAATCCGTATCCGTAGTACATATTTCCGCCACATAATCCCCTGCGTCTGTAAATTCATTGCTAACAAGTAGTTACAGCTATACGGCAATATTTTTGGCGATAAAGAATGGTTAAAATAAAATCATCTACTAAAATCAAATTGTTGATTAAATTCATGCACTGCTCGTTCGTATTAATTTAGATAATTGGCTCTGTGTCGAATGCCCAAAATTTAAGCAGCGAGTGATGGCTGCTGACGATAATTATCCCGCTCGATATTGCCCTGGGTCTGGCAGGTAAATTCCTGCTCTGGACATTTGTGTAAAACGACACCGGGCTAATTGAGTTATTTCAAAGGACAACGTAAATGACGAATATCTACGACTCTACCAATATAAGCAGTCAGGAAGCGGCCAGGCACTTGCCTGCGGCTGCTGTAAACAGCGCGAGCGCGGTTTCATGGGGGGCGATATTTGCAGGCGCCGCCGCTGCCGCCTCGCTGGCGCTTATGCTGCTCATGCTTGGCGCCGGATTAGGCCTCACCTCAATCTCTCCCTGGGAAAATCAAGGTCTTGCGGCGGGTACCGTCGGTATTGCCGCCATCGCCTGGCTGACGTTTACCCAAATTGTGGCGTCAGGAATGGGGGGATATCTGGCCGGACGGCTTCGGACTAAATGGGTTGATACGCATACCAATGAAATCTATTTCCGCGATACGGCGCATGGCTTTCTGACGTGGGCGGTGGCGCTGCTGGTATCAGCCGTTCTTTTAACCACCACCATCAGTTCACTCATCGGCGGCAGCGCAAAAGTCGTTGGTTCCGTTGCCGGGGGCGCGACGGCAACCGCCGTGAATAACGCGGGGGAGGGATCATCGATGTTATCGAAGTCATCTATGGAATATTTTACCCGCTCGCTGTTCAGGGCTAGCGGTTCCACTCCGGCAGGTAACAGCAACGCATCAGGCAATAATGTTATGGCCATGAATCAGCCGGCGCCGCCAAAGGCGGAGTCACCCGCTCAATTAGCCGAGGTGACGGGCATTTTTGCTAACAGTATTTATTCTGGCGCGCTTCCCAAGGATGATCTGACCTATGTGGCGCAGCTGGTTTCTCAGAATACCGGCATCAGTCAGCAAGAGGCCGAGCAGCGGGTACAGGCGGTTTATGATAAAGCCCAGGCTAATTTGAAAGAGGCAAAAGATAAAGCGCAGCAGGCCGCAGACGCTGCCAGAAAAACCACCAGCTACGTCACTCTGTGGTCATTTATTTCTCTGTTAATTGGCGCTTTTGTTGCCAGTCTCTGTGCCACCTATGGCGGCCGTCAGCGTGATTTATAACGTCTAATACTCATTATACGGGAGGAACCTATGCGTTCAATATTGCTTTTCTTTCTGGGTGTGCCAATCCCTATCATTATTTTAATCGCGCTATTTGTGCACTGACTATTTTCCGGCCCCGCAGGAATAGTGGTTAAGTAAATACTGACCCTCGCACATTACCGCTAAAGCATAAATGCCCTTCGAGGGCATTTATGCTTTTTATCCCTGCATGAACACCACCTCCTATGGAGGTGGTCAGCAATAAGTTGGCTCTGCCAGTAATGCTACTCATGGGAAAATCCGAATCTGTTATCCCCATAACTGATAAGGATTTAACCATGAGTAGATTCCAGAAAGCATCTCATGTGCTCTGGTGTTGTCAATATCATATCGTATGGACACCCAAGTACCGATTTCGCATTCTTAGGAACAATGTTGGTAAAGAGGTCTATAAGCAGATAAGGATCTCAAGTGAGCAGCTCGGGATAGAAGTAGTGGAGCTGAATGTCCAGATAGACCATGTCCATTTGCTGGTAAAAGTGCCTCCACGGCTTTCGATTTCCCATGTAATAGGCCACTTAAAGGGTAAAACAGCCCTTCGATTGTTCAGTAAATTTCCCTACTTGCGTAAGAACAAGCTGTGGGGGAATCATTTTTGGGCAAGAGGTTATTGTGTCGACACCGTAGGTATAAACGAAGAAATGATAAGAAAGTACGTGAAGTATCAGGAAAAACATGAAGTTGAAGAGAGCCAGCTTCCACTGAAAGAAGTGTGAAGGGAAGGCTCTCTGAGTCTGGACTTAGTGCGCCCCTATGGGGCGAAATCAATGCCACCTGCTATGCAGGTGGTTTTTTACCAGGCGCTCAGAGGAGCCTGCTGCGCGTCACCAGGGAAAGCTCTCCGGGACAGAGTGATGTCAACTATCAATAGCACCCGCAGTGAATTAACGCTCACGCCTTGCCATCATTAGCGCCAGGTCAACGAGGCGGTTAGAGAAGCCCCATTCATTGTCGTACCACGCCAGAATTTTAACCATATTGCCGCCAATCACCAGCGTTGACAGACCGTCGATAATCGACGAGCGCGGGTCACCCTGGTAGTCGCTGGAGACGAGCGGTTCATCGCTATAGCCGAGAATCCCTTTTAGCGGCCCCGCGGCGGCGGCTTCACGAAAGGCATTGTTCACCTCTTCGGCCGTCACCTCTCGCGCCAGCGTCACTGTCAGGTCGACAATAGACACCACCGGTACCGGGACGCGCAGCGAGTATCCCGTTAAGCGGCCATCCAGCTCAGGAATAACTTTGCCCAGCGCCTTCGCTGCGCCGCTGGAGTAAGGCACTATCGACAGCGCAGCGGCGCGAGCGCCGCGCAGATCTTTTTCCGGCTGATCGTGCAGGGCCTGGCTGTTGGTGTAGGCGTGGGTGGTGTTCATTAAGCCGTGCTTAATACCGAAATGCTGGTGCAGAACCTGGGCGGCAGGCGCCAGACCGTTGGTGGTGCAGCTACCGTTGCTGACCACGTAGTGTTTATCCGGGGAGTAGAGGCTATCGTTAACGCCCATCACGATGGTTAAATCATCGTTTTTGCCGGGGGCGGAGATAATCACGCGCTTTGCGCCACCGCGGTGGATATGCACCGCCGCCTTGTCGCGATCGGTGAAGAATCCGGTGGCTTCAATGACGATATCGACTTCACGCTGATGCCACGGGATATTGGCCGGGTCGCGTTCGCTGAATACGGTTATGGGTTTACCGTCAACCACAAGCTGCCCTTCACCGGCGGTAACGTCCGCCTCGAGCTTACCGAGCAGCGAATCGTATTTTAGCAGATGCGCCAGCGTTTTGCTGTCCGTCAAATCGTTGATCGCCACAATCTGAATATCCGAATTGCCCAGTGCAGCGCGCAGTACGTTGCGTCCAATACGGCCAAAACCGTTAATACCGACCTTTACCATGATTAACTCCTTATCCATTGTCTCTGGCGTCAGAGTAGGCCGGGCAGGCTTTGGCGTAAATGACAAAAAAGGATCACTTTACGCCATTTTGCGACAGTGAAATCGCTGGCGATATTCCCCGGGTGTGAGGTGAAGCTGTTTTTCAAACAGCCGTCGCAGGTTAATGCTGCTGCCAAATCCCGTTTGTTCGGCGATACGAGCCAGCGTCTCGTTAGTTTGCTCCAGACGCTGCCGCGCGGCGGCCAGACGGGCTTCGGCGACGTAGCGCGCCGGCGAAGCACCGGTTTCTCGGGTAAATACGCGGGTGAAATTCCTTGGACTCATGGCGACTCTTTCCGCCAGTTTATCCACGCTGAGATCGGCGGTGAGGTTTGCGAGCAACCACGCCAGCAGATCGTTAATGGGGCCCAGGGTGCTGGTCTGCTGAAGGTTGTAGCGGCTAAACTGCAGCTGGCCGCCGGGACGACGCAGGTACATGACGAAATCCTGGGCAATATCGCGCGCCAGGCTAAAGCCGTAGTCCTCTTCAACCAGCGCCAGGGTGAGGTCGAAGCCGGAACTGACCCCGCCAGAGGTCCATATGTGTTCGTCCTGAATGTAGAGCGGACCGCCTTCGACGCGTACCTGAGGAAATTCCGCCTGCAGGGTATCCAGTAGCTTCCAGTGGGTAGTGGCTCGTCTGCCGTCCAGCAGCCCGGTTTGCGCAAGCAGCAAGGCTCCGCCGCAAATGGAGGCAATGCGGCGGGCATGGGGTGCGGCAAGGCGCAGCCAGTCAACCACCGCGATCCCTTCCTGCGGGTTTTGACCTCTGCCGGTAATCATGATGGTATCGAGCGGCTCGCGAGGATCTATCTCATGCAGGCGATGATCGGCCAGCAGATTTAATCCGGACTGACCATGGATCACCTGATGCGGCTGGGTGGTCGCTAGCTGGACCTGGTAGCAGAGCTCCCCGGCGCCTTCCGGGTGCAGGCGGTTGGCCTGCATCAGAATGTCGGCAATACCGGCGGATTCAAACAGCATGCCGCCATCGGGGACGATAATAAGTATCTTCTTCATGTCTTGAAAAGTAATCTTTTTACAGAATAAGTCAACCGGACAGGCGGGGGAGAGATAATTTTTACCCCCGCAGCGACGCTGTTCTCTCGTTCGCTGATGGTTTGACGTCGACGGGATGGGATTACCTGCTGAGGTAGGTTTCGTACAAACTGGACTGGAAAAATAGTACCGAATATCTGCTTTGAGCGAGGAGCGGAAGTTCGCAATTGCTCCGCCTTTGAGGACGTATTTTTGCTGACGAGCATCAGAACACGTCTACAAAGATGATAAGTGAACCTAACGACCCAGACATTCCCGCATACAGTCAATGAAAATTTTCATCGCCGGGCTTAATGTTCTGCCAGCATGGTGAGCGCAAAGAGCAGTAATTGACAATGAGGGAGTTGAGAAAGGAAGCTCTTTCAGTTCACCGGATTCGAGTTCGCGCAACACGCTAAATCGCGGCAAAAATGAAATTCCAAGATTTCCGGCTACGCATTTTTTTATGCTCTCAATACTCCACAGTTCAATCGTGTTGTCTAATGTGATCTTTCTTTCACGAAGGGTGGATTCGAAAATCTGCCTGAAAACACACTGAGGCTCATTGATAATGAAGCTTACCGGAATATGCTGTTCAATCTGGGTAAAATCGAAATCAGGGAATTGCGGGGATGCAACAAGTACTAATTCCTGTTGTCCGAAATACTCCATCTGTAATGCTTCATCATGTCCCACACGGTAAAACACGCCCAGATCGGTATTATCGTTAAGCAGCGAATCTCTGATCACATAGCAATTAACAGATTGCAGTGACAAGCGTACCTTCGGCGCTTTTAACCTGAACAGTCTTAAAACCTCGGGCATTTTGTATGCCAGTAATGTCTCTCCAACCATCACTCGCAAGTCACCAGCAACGATCTCTTCACTGGTGGAAATCTGGCGTATTCCTTCCAGTACGCGCGTCAGCTCGCGTACTTGCGGTAAGAGTAATTTTCCAGCCGGTGTGAGCGCCATCCGCCTGCCCACTTTTTCAAAGACTGGGTAAGAGAGTTCCTGTTCAAGCTGTTGAATCTGAAAGGTCACGGTTGACTGAGTGCAGCATAGCTTACGTGCGGCTTGAGCGAAAGATCCCTCTTCAACAATCGTTTTAAACGTAATGAATCGACGCAGATCCATAAAGCTTCCTCAAACGTAAACATCTAAATATTGAAACTGTGACTTTAAAAACATTCGCTTTTTTGAATGTTTTTGCCTGGCTACTATGCTCCGGTAACAAGGAGAAGACAAGTGACACCAACAATCATTAGTGGTTTTTTGACATATACATTGATTACCGCGTTAACACCCGGACCGAATAACATCCTGGCGCTTAGCTCAGTGAATCAATATGGTTTTCGGAATAGCCTTCGTACATTGGCAGGAATGAGTGCAGGTTTTTTGGCGCTTATGCTGGTCTGCGGCGCCTTTACCTTTAGTTTGATCAGCATACTGCCGTCAGCAACCCGCTGGCTGGTGTGGGCAGGTGCTGCGTATATCCTTTGGCTCGCATGGCGCATTGCTAACAGTTCATCAGACAGCTCTGAGAACGCAACTCAACCACTCAGTTTTTGGGTGAGTTTCTGGCTTCAGTTTGCCAACGTTAAAATTATTCTTTATGGCATTACCGCCCTGTCTGCATTTGTTTTGCCGTATACGCAGAATGTTTTATGGGTTACTTCCGTTAGTATCCTACTTGCCATCATAGGTTGCTTAGGGAATCTGGTCTGGGCTCTGGCTGGTCATATGTTCCAGTCACTGTTTCGCAAACATGGCCGGTTAGTTAATCGCATTCTGGCGCTTTTACTGGTTTATTGCGCTGTCAGGATGTTCTTCTGACAAGTCTGAATGAAGCAAAACTACTGCAAAATTGCCCTCATTAATGGATATATTCGTGCGGGCAATGTCCTCTCCTGGCACGAAGCAGACCCTATTTAAGGGGGGAGACTGCCGAGAACGAAAGCAGATGAATGCTTTAAAGGATGCTGAACGCTTTAAAAGTACATCGTTTTTTTGCAGTACACAGGGACCAGAGCAGCTGTTACTTTTCGGGAAAAGGTGAGTTGTGGATGAGGAAATGCTCAATTGAGTCGATTAAACCGGGAGCTAAGGGGAGCGCTGGATCAGCGTATGAAGCGATATTCGCCTTGCTATCGTCCGAAGTCACCTCCTTCATAACATGGTTCATATCGGGCAGTATAATTAAGGACGCTTGAGGATTCGCGGCCTTAAGCAGTCTTGCATCCGTTTCTTCCACCTGAAGATCGCGTAGCCCTTGTAGCACTAACACGGGTTTGGAAATACGCGAAATGAGCTGACCCGGATTATATGAAAACGCATTGATCAAAAATCCCTGCACCCCAGGATTAAAGAGATTTTGCAGTGCTGGATGCATATTCGAAATATCTACCCGGCGCCGATGTTCGAGAGCATCAATGATCGGCAGTGCCTGCTTTAATAGCACTTCGTTTTCCGGATTAGCGTAAAGTTGCCCCCTCAACACCTCGCCCATCGGCCTCCCGGGCGTTGCAATAAGAACCACCCCGCACAGATCCTCTTCTTGAGCCGAGGCAAGGGCGACTACGCCTCCTTCGCTGTGTCCTAAAACCCAAATACAGGAAGCGTGCATCTGACGTCTAAGCACTTCTACCCAGGATCGAACGTCGTCAACATAGTCAGCCATCGTCACCGCATTGCCATCCTCTACGGCCATTGCGCTAGCGAACATTCCACGTTTGTCGATACGAAGCGTTGCAAAGCCTTTTGCCGCCAGACCTTCAGCAAGAAGTCGGTAAGGCGATGCATTCACACCAAGCGGGTTGTTTCCATCCCGATCGGTCGGCCCGGAGCCAGGAATGATAAGAACAACCGCGGTTGGTTTAGAATTTGGGGTGAGTAACGTACCCTTCAAAGGACCTTTCGGCCCAGCGGCCTCCAGGACAGTTTCGGAAAAGGTCACCGGCACTGCCGCCAGACTCACAAATGGGCAAGCGCTCAAAAGGGCAATGGAGGCGGCAGTATTCATCGGTGATATTCCTGTAAAACTCAGCGTGTCCGTTAATTTATATGATAAATAGGACCTGTTCTCCATTGATTAATACCTCAGCGGCGGTAGAAAAGTCCGAACCGGCACTGTGTTGAAGCGGCGCGGAGCCAGTTCTTCGACACAGAACACTTTACAATTCCTAATGGAAAACGAATGACTTTCCATACCTAAAAGGGTATGGCTGGGCATCATTATAGTATTGGAAAGGATGTCATACCTGTTATTAAGATTGAATCACCCGCCAGACAGGGCGAACGAATATGCAGATAGAGGTGATCATTCTATGAGTAACGCAATAACTAAAGTCCACAACGCCAATGCACGTCGTGGCGGTGATGTATTGTTAGAAGTTCTGGAAAGTGAAGGGGTGGAATATGTGTTTGGTAATCCAGGCACAACCGAACTGCCCTTCATGGATGCGCTGTTAAGAAAACCGTCAATTCAGTACGTGTTAGCTCTGCAGGAAGCGAGCGCAGTAGCCATGGCGGACGGTTATGCGCAGGCAGCAAAAAAACCAGGATTCCTGAATCTGCATACCGCCGGTGGTTTAGGCCACGGCATGGGAAACCTGTTGAATGCAAAATGTTCACAGACGCCACTCGTGGTGACAGCGGGGCAGCAGGATTTACGCCACACGACAGCCGATCCGCTATTGTTGGGTGATCTGGTGGGAATGGGTAAAACGTTCGCTAAATGGTCACAGGAGGTGACTCACGTTGACCAGCTACCGGTATTAGTTCGCCGGGCTTTCCACGATTCAGACGCTGCACCGAAAGGCTCCGTTTTCCTGTCGCTTCCGATGGATGTAATGGAGGCGATGAGTTCTATCGGGATCGGGGCGCCTTCCACTATTGACCGCAATGCAGTCGCGGGTTCGTTACCTTTGCTGGCAAGTAAGCTAGCGGCATTTACTCCAGGTAAAGTCGCACTGATTGCCGGCGACGAAATTTACCAAAGTGGAGCGGCCAGCGAGGTTGTTGCTCTTGCTGAGATGCTTGCCGCTGACGTATACGGTTCAACATGGCCAAACCGGATCCCCTACCCAACAGCACACCCTCTCTGGCGGGGCAACCTGTCCACTAAAGCGACGGAAATTAACAGAGCATTAGGCCAGTACGATGCTATTTTCGCACTTGGTGGTAAGTCGCTTATCACCATTCTTTATACAGAAGGTCAGGCAGTACCGGAGCAGTGTAAAGTGTTCCAGTTATCAGCCGATGCGGGCGACCTGGGACGCACTTACAGTAGTGAACTCTCAGTGGTTGGCGATATTAAATCATCGTTAATGGTGCTACTGCCCGAGCTGGAAAAAGCCACGGCAAACCATCGAAGTGATTATCAACGTCGTTTTGAAAGCGCGGTTAATGAGTTTGAATTGAGCAGAGATCGTCTGCTAGAGCAGGTTAAGGAACAACAATCTGCTACCGTTATTACGCCACTCGTGGCTGCCTTTGAGGCCGCAAGGGCGATCGGACCCGATGTGGCAATTGTTGACGAAGCGATTGCAACCAGCGGCTCGCTTCGTAAATCACTCAACAGCCCCCGCGCGGATCAATATGCCTTTTTACGCGGCGGTGGTCTGGGGTGGGGGATGCCTGCAGCTGTGGGCTATTCACTCGGTTTGGGAAGAGCGCCTGTGGTGTGCTTTGTGGGCGACGGCGCTGCGATGTACTCTCCTCAGGCTCTCTGGACGGCCGCACATGAAAAACTGCCGGTAACCTTTATTGTAATGAATAACACGGAATATAACGTATTGAAAAACTTCATGCGTTCACAGGCGGATTATACTTCGGCACAAACAGAACGCTTTATCGCAATGGATTTGGTTAATCCGGCAGTTGATTATCAGGCGCTGGGTGCATCGATGGGACTGGAAACCAGAAAAGTTCTTCGTGCCGGGGATATCGCCCCGGCAGTTGAGGCCGCACTGGCGAGTGGCAAACCTAATGTGATCGAAATCATTATCAGTAAAAGTTAATCATTAATCCGTTCGGCCTGCGGTGCATGCAGTTTATCCCTGATACTGCGGCACTGGTTCACAAAACCCGGTAAAGCCGGGTTTTTGTTCTTTGTCGACCACATCAGCATATTCTCCACCATATTCGGATTTTCCAGCCTCCGGTAAACTACACCACGCAATTGGGCATTCTCCATACTTGCGGGAATAAGCGCCACGCCAACGCCATGGGCCACAAAATTCATTACAGTCTGCTGTATGGAGGCTTCCAGTCCTATTTTCGGGCTAAATCCGGCCTTGAGGCACTGATGAAGGATGGAATCATAGAGCATCGGTGCACTCTGGCGCGGAACAGTGATGAACGGGTCATCACTGAGTGATTCAAGCCTGAAATGCTCGCTTTGAACCTGGGGGTGATTGGCAGGAAGGGCGGCGATTAGCGGCTCACGCAAGAGCACCAGTGAATGAATTCCCGGAGTGGCCGTCTCGGAGAAGCTGATTGCCGCGTCTAATCTGCCATCCTGTAATGCGGCGTGTAAATCAGAGGGGACCATCTCCTGAAAATGCAATTCCACATCAGAATAGGTATCCCGGTGCTGTATGGCAACATGAGGCACAACGCTATAGCTGGCATACATTGTTGCACCTAATTTCAGAACACCTTTCTGCCCTGATTCTACTGCCCGTACGTTATTACAAGCCTGCTCCAGCATTGCCAGCACCGCCTGGCAGTCCACCAGAAATTGCTCTCCGGCAAGGGTTAAACTGACACCTTTAGCGGCCCGGTTAAATAGCTTTGCACCGAGGATGGTTTCCAGCTGGGCAATTTGCCGGCTTAAGGGGGGCTGCGAAATATTGAGTTTATTGGCGGCTTTGCCGATGTTTCCGGTTTCAGCAACAGTGCAAAAGTTAATCAACTGATTAAGGGTCGGTTTCATGAGCATTCCTGAAGCAGGTTCATACCTTCTATGGTATCACTTGTTTGCAGGGCGGAGATGCACATGAAGTCGCAGGGTCAACGCACTATCACTCTGTCCCTGAATAATACCCTTCACATTGCACTCTGTTTCCGCGTGTCGAACAGGTATCACTTACATTATTAAAGGCCATGTATGTCATTGATTTAAATGCTACAGAACAAACATATCCCTTTAATATAGTGGTTTTTTTCTGTTCTGGCCGCAAACAGGAATAAGTGTGGCTGAATATTATTTTCAGTCTCATAAATGATGTATTGAAGGTCGTTAACAGACGGAGTTCGAACTAGCGGCCTTTTCTCCATGGCGATTCACTGTGCCTGTTTCTGGCTGATATATTCCTCTAATCCCTTTGCCAGAACATCGAAAACCAATTTGCAGCACAGACTATTGCGCAGGTCTTCGTGCATGACGATCCAGGTATCAAGATAGAAAGAAAAGAAATTCGGCAGTAATCTCTGCAGTGGAACAGAGCCATTGGCCAACTGCACCTGGCATATGCCAATGCCGGCCCCGGCGCGAATAAGATTCAGCTGAGCCACGTCGCTGTCGGTGCGCATGGAAAATGCATTCCGGCTTAGCTGAGGGAATTTTTCCAGGGCCTTACGGATGAAAGGCGTATCCTGATCAAAGCCAATCAGCGCATGTTTCAGCAGATCTTCGCTATTTTCAGGCGTGCCATGTCGTGCAAGATAGGACGTCGATGCGTGGAGACCGAGTTCAATGCGGCCAACGCGACGCGCAATAAGCTGTTCCTGTACTGGCGTGGTCATGCGTACAGCAATATCGGCTTCCCTGTGCAGTAAATCCTGAACCCGGTTCGACAGAACTAATTCAATCGTTATTTGTGGGTGAGACTTCCTGAGCCTGGCAATAAGCGGTGGCAGAACCTCAACGCCGATAACGTCACTTGCGGAGACGCGGACAACGCCACAAATGGACGCGCTGTTATGACTAAAGTTGGAGGCTGTACGCGCTAACGTATTCGCGGTGCTCTCCATCGCTTCGGCATGCACCCTCAGCGCCAGCGCCGTCTCAGTCGCCAGCAGGCCCGTCTGCGACCGCGTGAACAACACCTGGCCCAGAGCGGACTCCAGCGCAGCGATATGGCGTCCTGCCGTAGGCTGCGTAATCGAAAGCCTGCGTGATGCGCCGGAAAGCGAGCCTTCCCTGAGCACAGCCAGAAATGTTCGGTACCACTCCCATGGGATAGATGTATTCATACAAATTTGTATAGCTGCCCTATAAAGATATGCAATTCCATTTAGCTCTGCCTGTACGTACGCTGTCAAGGTCAAATCAGCAAAGAGGCAGACAATATGGAAACCCGAGGCAAGGTCCTGATACTTGGCGCAACCGGCGGAATCGGTGGTGAAACGGCGCGCCGGCTCATTCAGAAAAAATGGGACGTTCGTGCACTAAAACGAGGACTTCATGGCAGTGAACGACGTGGTGACATCCAGTGGGTAGGGGGCGACGCTCTCGACCCGGAGCAGGTCGCCGCTGCGGCAGCAGACTGTAGCGCGATCGTTCACGCCGTCAATCCGCCCGGCTACAGAAACTGGAAGCATCTGGTGCTGCCTATGCTGCGCAACACGATTGGCGCAGCAGAAAGAACCGGCGCCTTGATCGTGCTTCCCGGGACCGTTTACAACTATGGTCCTGACGCTTTTCCGCTATTACGGGAAGACGCTCAGCAGACGCCGGTCACCAGGAAGGGAGCTATCAGGGTACAAATGGAGAAAGAACTGTCGGCCTATTCGCAGCGTGGCGGACGGGTATTGATCGTCCGCGCGGGGGATTTTTTTGGTCCGCGCGCCGGTAATAACTGGTTTTCTCAAGGTCTGATTAAGCCCGGCAAGCTGCCTGGCGTCATTACCAATCCAGCTTCGTTTGCAACCGGTCACCAGTGGGCTTACTTACCTGATGTCGCGGAAACGATAGCTGCGCTGCTGGCACGACGCGAGCAGCTTGAGCCCTTTGCACGTTTTCATATGCAAGGTCACTGGGATGCCGACGGCAGCGAAATGGTCAGCGCGATTCAACGCACAGCGGCACGCTATGGCGGCATGGCCAAAATACAATCATTTCCGTGGTGGTTGATGTACCTGGCAGCACCTTTCAACGCAACCTTACGCGAACTTCTGGAGATGCGGTACCTGTGGCGCCAGCCGGTTCGCCTGGACAATACGAAACTGGTGAATTTTTTAGGTGCCGAGCCTCACACCCCTCTTGATGAAGCTGTCCATGCGACATTACAGGGCCTGGGCTGCATTGATCGTACCGAGATGCCTCGTATAACAATATAGAGACGCTCCAGGGTTGCATCTGGCATGAAGCGGACAGGCTAATTGGGCTGAAGGTCCGCTATGAGCGAAGAGCGGACCTTTGACCAATAAGATGGTTACCGAAGTCTTGCTACCCAAACTTGCTTAAGCACATTATTCTACAGTAATTAAAGATGGAAGTATTTAGTTATGTAGATGTACCAAATTTTATCATATAGATTTTTTTTAAGAGTGATAAGACAGTAATGAGTTATAATTAAAAATAGAGTGTCACAGGAATTATTTTAAATGAAACATTATTCCTATCTGATTTTTCTATTTTTCCTCAATGGATGTTTCTATAAGCGCGTACCTGTCCCTGATACTATTTCATTAGTGAATTATCCCACGCAGTTAAAGGATGCTAATGACCAAAATAAAAAAGAGTATGCCGCCGCATGGGAGGATTTTATTTTAGCTAGTAACCGATGCCGGTTGATTCATAATAATTATGAAATAGGATATAAAAATGCTGAGCAGGCTAAGTTAATTCTCGGTGGACTTGGTGGCGTAGCTGGTCTGACTGGAGCGGTTCTTGCGACTTCAGGAAGTGCAGTTGTTGTTGGAGCCATTGCCGCTGGAGTTTCAGGGTTAGCAAGTATGACATTAGGAAATGCAGAAAAAGGCCCATTGGGTACAAGCTATTATTTATCTCAAAAGGAAGGTATTGCGAGGCAAATACAGCAAGCGTCAGTAGAAGCGCTGAATTCAGAAGATCCTAAGAAAATTTACGGCATAGCATCAAGGTTGGCTGCATCTTGTTTATCATCTGAAATAAAATAACTTACTCCTGTTTATTAAATCAACCCTAGGAGGAAATATGAGTGTATTAACAGCACGACATGTGACAGTTTATGTTTTTATCTTGTTATCTTTAAGTAGTATATCATTTTTATTAATCGCGAATAGTGAATTAACTTCGAAAAAAAATCCTATGACGTTTGAACCTATAAACGATAAGGATAGCCGTTATCTGTTTGATTTGCCGCCGCCTACAAATTCACAGATTGAAGGTACTATACGTGTTGCGGCCACGCGTTACTACGACCAAATCGTACCACCTAGCATTGCAGAAGATAGTATTCCATATCGTGATATGAAAGGTAACCCTGTAAGTGATCGCGTGAGTCCTTATTACTGGTGTCTCGGTGCAATTGAAGGATCTATTTCTACAACTTTTAATGGTAAACCTGTGATTCTTAATTACCATGATTTCAAACGTGAGAGTAAGTATCATGTTCGGTGCACAGATTACATTGTAAATGGAAGTAGAGATATAGATGGGGATACGAGGTATAAAATTACGAATGCTAAGTACGGAAAAGGTGTGAACGACTGGTTCTTAGTTCCTTACAGGACAATTGCCACTGACCCATTATATATTAAGCATGGGGGGGTTATTTACATAGAGAAAGCCAGGGGCCAGAATATTACTTTGCCCTCTGGTAAGGTGGTAAAGCACGATGGATATTTCTTCGCTGGTGATCGAGGAGCTAGAGACGTAGTAAAAGGGAAGCTGATAGATGTATTCTGTGGGTTTGATTCTAAATGTTTGAGCAAACAAGTAACGATTAGTACGAAAGACGATTTGCGTTTAATTGATGCGAAGGTGATTAATGATCAAAGCATAAAGAATAGATTTAAACAATACCATTTAAAAGAGTGATTTGTCGAGTTTCAAAACCATTTTGTGTAAATATTTTTTCTCATGTAGCGACCAGTTAGGTGGTCACGGAACTCGATAATAAAATGATTCATTGCCAACCTCCTGTCCTAATAGGCTGTACCTTCAGTCCCGAACGGAACAGATTGCCCCTCTGAACACGAATATAATGCCATGCCCATAAATAATCGACTTCTCACATGATAAAAGAAGCCCTTCATAAAAAATTCAATGGTATTACAGGGTTTTGATGGGCTGGATGGCAGATAACAATACCATTTTTTAGCTGTAAGGAAGGCGATAGTGGTGAATATGAAGTATGCATCCCCAATAAAATAGTACCTACAACAATTATAGTTGAGAAGTCTCTATGAATCGTACAACTAATTACATTTTATCTGTTCCCCGTTGATTGCCTGGATGCTATTAGCAACATCCGCTCCTGGCACGCAGCAGACGGCCATCGGACGCACAATCCGCTCTCGACGAGGAGCGGACTTTCTATTTTGCAGATACTCAAAAGCGGTGTCCCGCAATCAGCGATTACCAACCTTAAAGCGACGCCTCGGCCAGTAATGCGGCCTGTACCGCAGGACGGGCATTGATCGTTTCCCTGTACGCCAATAGCGCAGGCCAGCGATCCAGTGGGATTGAGAAAAATTTACACCAGCCCAGCACAGTGAAAAGGTAGGCATCAGCCACGCTGAAGGATGGGCCAGTCAGATAGGTTTGTTCGTTGAGAGTCGCCTGAAGGAAATCGAACTGTCGGAACAGCTTCTCACGAAAAATCGCTCTGACCTCTTCGGGCAGCGCGGGATTGAACAACGGTGCCGAGCCAGCGTGTATTTCACTGGTGATAAAGTTAAGCCATTCCTGCAGACGCACCCGAGCCCAGCTGTCCGCACGCGGCGCCAGGCCGTGTTCTGGTTTTAGATCGGCGAGGTACTGCACGATGGCCGGGCCCTCAGTGAGTATCTGACCATCATCGAGCTCAAGGGCCGCGACATAACCCTTAGGGTTAATGGCGCGGAAGTCGCGACCATCAGCGGTGATCTTGCTTCTGTTGTTGACTCTAACCAGTTCAAACTCAAGTTGCAGTTCGCGCAGCACAATGTGCGGCGATAACGAACAGGTATCCGGGGCGTAATAGAGTTTCATTTTGTCTCCGATAAAGGTGAAAAGCGGTCGGGGGACGTCCTGAACTCACTGTATTTGACGCGGAATGCGCTGTAAAATTAATGATAAAGAAAATAACTATTAGTTGAGCTACTGATAATCATGATGAACCTTTTACATTGGCGCTTACTGGTGGCCGTGGCGGATGCCGGCAACATCTCGCGCGCCGCAGAGGAGATAGGAATGACTCAGTCCGGCGCCAGCCAGGCAATCGCCCAGTTAGAGTCTTCACTGGGATTTTCGGTATTTATACGTGAGCGACGATATATCGGCGTGACCGCGCTGGGCGGGCAGGTTGTTGAACACGCAAGAAACATGCTTTCGCAGCTAAATGCCATCCGCGAACTGGCCAATGAGAGCCGGGGTTTAAATCGCGGGCGCATTCGCCTGGCCAGCTTTCCATCAGTGACGTCCACCTTGTTGCCTGGACTGCTGCGGGACTTTAAGCGCCTGCATCCGGGTATTGACGTCGTCATCCTGGAAGGCTCGGACGAGGAGGTCGAGGAGTGGCTGGCCGCAGATACCGTTGAGCTGGGGGTAGTCATGAATCCCGAACCCGGCCGTGCTGACGTTGTATTAGGGCAGGATGCATGGGTAGCGGTACTGCCAGCCACTCATCGGCTGGCACATCATGCCAGGACGTGTGGCATAACGCTAAAGGCGCTGGCAGACCAGCCCTTTATTTTGGCGACAGGCGGATGCGCCGTTAATGGCAAAAGCCTGGTGGAAAAGGCGGGTCTGCAACTTGTTGATATACGCGTGACGGTACGCGACTGGATTAGCGCCTGTAAGCTGGTCGCGGAAGGGATGGGCGTCGCCATTGTGCCTGAATCAGCCCTGCCAGAGGCGTTGCGCAATCTGTGCGTGGTGCCAGTGACGCCTGCCATACACCGTGAGTTTCGGCTGGTCTGTTCGTCATCCGGAACGTCTTCCGGCGCAACGCAGGCGCTACTTAACGCGCTACGTAAACGAGGATGAGCGGGCACGCGGCGAACCGGATCGTCGGCGATAAGCGACAAACCGGCTTATTGTTTATATCGGCGCAGGCTGGAGGCGGGATGCCGAAGGAGGGCTGATTCGGGGCGTATTGGGCGGCGCACCAGCTCTCCCCCACAGTTCGGGCACCGGCCTTGCAGCCGCTGAGTCACGCAGTCAACGCAAAAGGTGCATTCGAATGAACAGATGTACGCGCTTGTTGATTCTGGCGGCAGATCGTTATCACAGCATTCACAATTAGGGCGAAGTTCAAGCATGGTGATCTCTGCTATTAAATAAAGGGGCGTCATGAGCGCGCGAGGGGCATCTGCCTGTCCCGTATTCGAACCGCTGCGCTTAATCTGCACGAGATGAGCATGATCGACAGGTCGAAAAAAAGCAAGAGATTGAGTGGCTTATCAGTACCAACCGCTTCTGGCGCTGGTGGTTGGGGGAAAAGACCGCTGAGCCTGTGCAGCGCGAGAAGAGGACGTTAATAGAGGAATAAAAACATCGCCAGATTTGCCCGTGGCGGCTACAGTTAAAATTATTTAACTGGTATGACCACATGGGCGGATATCTTTTATGAACCTGATAACAATCCCTGTAAAGCAGGGGGATGTTCTGGCTGCCACAGTATGGGAGAGAAGCGATGCTAAAGCGCTGGTGATCCTCCATCCTGCCACCGCGGTATCACAGGCGTTTTACAAGGACTTCGCTGAGTATCTTTACGCAATGGGATTCAATGTTCTGACCTACGACTATCGGGGGATAGGTCATTCCAGGTCAGGCACGCTGCAACACTGTCATGTCTCAATGTCTGACTGGATCGAGCAGGATGTCGGCTGCGTCACCGCGTGGGCAAAGCTGCGTTTCCCCAATCTTCTGCTGATGGCGGTAGGGCACAGCGTTGGCGGGCACGCTATTCTGCTTTCGACGGCCACCCGGTCGCTGCATGCGGCGGTTCTTGTTGCTTCGCACGCTGGCGTCACCCGCACAATTAAACAAACGCAGGAAAAGCTCAGAGTCTGGTTTTTATTACGTATTCTGGCGCCGGTTCTGTGTCGTACCTTTGGCTATATGCCTGCCAGACGCCTCGGGCTGGGGGAAGATTTACCCGCGCCCGTCATGCTGCAATGGGGGCGCTGGAGTGCCATGCCCGACTATTTTTATGACGATCGCGCCTGGGATGCGCGCCGACGGGCAAGCGAAGTCACGTTACCCCTTCTGGTACTCGGTTTTGATGACGATCCCTGGGCTAATTCTGCAGCGATTACGCGCCTGATGGCGCCGGTGGAAAACGCAAAAATTGAACGCCGCGAGATCCGGCACGGGGATTATGGTATTCCGGCCGTCGGCCACATGGGCTTTTTCCGTACCCGATGTGCGGAAAAAATATGGCCTGAAGTCGGTCGCTGGCTGGAGAGACAGTGTCAACCCCAGGGATAATGTCTTCCCGGCTATTTTTCTTATAGTCGAAGAGATTAACAGGACATGGTATGCCGTAACCGTCGGTGCTCAGGTTTCAACGCGGCAACAGGCGCATCCGGGGAAATAGTTCATCGCGACTCAGAGAGATATCATGTCTGTTCAAAAAAGGGCAAAGAGGATGCACTAAGATGCTGGCTTATATCACTATAGGTACAAATGACTTTCAGCGCTCCGTGGACTTTTATGAGGCTATTTTTAAAGTTCTTGGCTACTCACGACTGCCAGCCTGGACAGAAAGCTGGGCAATGTGGGGGGATGAAAATAACCCACATGAGGTATTCAACTTCTGTATTTGTCCTCCTTTTGACCGGCATCCCGCAACGGCGGGAAACGGGACAATGTTCGCATTCCATGCAGACAGCGCTGACCTTGTCAGGCGGTTTCATGCAGCAGACCTCCTTGCGGGAGGGGAGAATGAAGGCGAGCCAGGGACACGAACCGCATACGGCCCCGACTTTTATGTTGCCTATCTGCGCGATCCTGACGGGCATAAGCTGGCATGCGTTTGTCAGCATTATTCTCCTGAAGCAGATAAGTTCGTAGATGAAGAATAGTGGCTTCACTTATCACATTTTAGGGTTTTGAGCGTTTATAACGCTTAGCGGTGAAAGGCGGCATTTCCGGCAAAGACACTCAATATCGTCTTCGGCTTGCACAGTCCGCTCCCGGCACAAAGCGGACCGTCTGAAGCGTCGCGAGGTCTGCTATAAGCGAGGGGTGGACATACAACTCTGGTGGTGTAAAAACTCTCTGATAACAAGGTGGTATTTGTGTATCAGTCGTCGGTAAACTTAGGCGTAGTCGCTGCAAATCAAATGATGACTCGCTTATCCTCCGTTCGCACATTTCACTTAATCAGCAGGGGATGCGCCGCTGAAATCGCTGTCTGGTAAATCTATAATCACCAGGGTGCCAAAGCTGCCTGTTTCTACCGTATGAGGAATTCCCGCTTTGGCTATATAAAGCTGGCCGGGCGCGACGGAGATTTTTTTCTCCTGCACGCTCAGTTCCAGACGTCCGTCTATAACCAGTAATCCCTCGTCATATTCATGTACCTCCTCAGCGACTGAGTGGGCATCCATGCGCAGGACTTTGAGATTCGTTGCCCCAACGCGGCCTAAGATCCGGGAGCGCCAGGACGCCGGCAATGCCTGCGCTTCGGTTCTGAGATCGTAAAGCGACATAAAGCCATTCTCATTGATATTCGTTACCTGCTTTTATGCCATATAAGTTAATCGCCGACATCTAACATATATGGCAAAAGAAGTTGAAAAACAGGCTATACCGGTCCTGCTGCCCGCTGCATGTGCATTGACCGCGGATAAATAAAAACGGCCCCATCGCTGAGGCCGTGACGTGCCTATTGTTTCTTCTCGCCCAGCGTCGGCGTCTCGTCAAAGAAGTTCCACGGTTTCAGCAGCGCGTGCGCCCACTCGGTCGGCATAATCGGCCACTCCTCGGCGCGAGCCACGTGGGTGGTGCCGGTGGTGATCCACACCACGTTATCATGGTTGTCCAGCGACTCGTCATCTTTCGCGTACTGGCCGAGGCCGGTGTCGTGAATCGAACGGTTAGGGTACTTGCCTTCCGGGAAGCGCTCGGTGGGATGATAGCGGGTGACCCACAGCTGCTTATCCATAAAGCTCAGACGATGGTAAATCCACTCATCAGGCGCGAATTTTGCCCCGGTGGCGACCGGATGCGTGCCGCCCGCGTAGGGGATAATCTGATACGACACCGGGTTACCCATCCGGTTTTCTTTCGTGGTATTGCTCAGCAGACGGATGGTGCCCGGGTCAAATTTCTGTGCCGCTTTCTGCTCGCTATCAATCGTGTACTGATTGATCTGCATGGTGCTGGTACGCGGACCGCCGGCGGTATTCGGCTTCACTTCCGGGTCCATGGCCACCAGCGTGTTGTTCTCGCCGTCAACGTCTAGATCGAGGCGGAAGTTGTAAATATGCTGGTGGGTGGTGCCGACAATATTATGGTCAATCAGCGTGCCGTAGCGGGTGTCCTCTTTGGCGCTCGGATCGTGCATGGTCTTCGCCTGCACGCCTTTCACCGCTTCGATGCCGGTCGCCCCGGCATCAATGCCGATGGTGCCGTTTTCGTGGAATACCCAATCAAAAATATAGTCGTAGTTGCCGACGGTGCTGATCCAGCGCACCACCAGCTCGCGGCGCTCGGTACTGACGTTCGGCTTGCCCATCTCCTGATGCTTATACTCCGGCCCCGCGTAGCGTTCGAAGATGGCGATTGCGCGCGGGATGGTCGTGGGCGTGCCGGTATAGTCGGCGATGGTTTCATCCAGCAGGACCGCGTTGGACGGCGCGTCCTTGCCGCGCACGATAGGCGAGGTCAGGGTGCCCATGCCGTAGTCGCCGGAGTCCAGATAGGCTTTAAAATACCAGCCCACGTCCGGGTCGCCGTAGGGCACGATCATCCCGCCCAGCGAACCTTCATACATCACCTGACGTTTCTTGCCGTTATCGTTATATGTCACGGTGGAGAGAATCGGCCCAACGCGGGAGTTCATGCGCAGGTGGAAATCCCAGTTTTGCCAGTGGATCATATCGCCGGTAATGGTGTAGTTTTTGCCCTCTGGCTCAATGATATCCAGCGGTTTAACCTTTGGCGCAACGCGGTCGCGACCATCATAGGGGCGGGCCGCCATCGGCACCGGGATCGTCGGCCCCTCTTCGATTTTGATGATCTTCTTCTGCTCAAGGTCGACCACCGCGACCAGGTTTTCAATCGGGTGCGCCCAGTAGTTACCGTCGCCAACGTCAAGATAGCTGACCACTTTCAGCAGCCGCGCGTCCTGCTTGAGGCCATCTTTGCCGTCGAAGTAGCCGACGGTCAGCGGGGTGGTAATCACCTTGCTCGGGTCATCGATGCCGTGTTTTTTTAACACTTCGGCAAATTCGCTGCTGGCGTTGATGATGTTCTGCACGCTGGCGAAATCATCCAGCAGCACCATGCCGTGGGCGTCTTTAATCGGCGTCCATGAAAGCACTTTTTTATTCTGTAAATCCACCACCGCCTCAATAACGTGCTTGCCGTCGAGCATGATCACGTCGGCAGCGCGCGGGGCGTTGACCGGCGTACCGCTGAGGGCAAAATCCCACACCGCTTTTTTATCCGGCTCGCGCAGGGAGATCTCGGTGAATCGGGTATTGGGTTTGAAATCCGCCGCGGCTTTAACGATAGCGACCGCTGCGCTGATTTCCGCCGCTGACAGCGAGTTCAGCGGATGCGGGCGTTTTTCCACCTGGAAAGTCTGGTCAAGACCGGACTGAAACACGTCGTTGATAAAAGTGTCAGAAACCCACGCTTTGCCGTCTTTCATCACTACCGGCACCTGCAGCTCCAGGGTTTTACCATTGACGATGGCTGTTTTCGCCCCCGGTTTTACCTTTACGTAAGCGCCGTCTTTAATCAGGGTAAACATTTGCGCGTAGTCATCCCACTGAACGTCCGCGCCAAAATCCTGCAGGGTTTTGTCCATCGGGACCATATGGGCTTCGCCGCCGTGGGCGAACGCCGGGCTTTGCCAGGCGCAAAACAGAGCGACAGCCAACGCCAGAGCCGTTTTGCGGGGAGAAAGAATCGCCATTGAGACCTCACCTTATTGTTGTGTTGTGCAGTGCCGCTGCGAATGTCGGCTTGTGTATCGTTAACCTAACAGCGGTCAGCGCCGAGGCGTTTGCCTGCTTTTGCCAGGTTGTTTGTCAGTTTTGCCAGTTACAAAAAATGCCTCCGCAGAGGCATGAAGAGGGCGATAAAGAGAGGCGAATTTCTAATATTTACTCCGCAAAATCCCCCTGCTGGCGGGCCACCAGGGTCAGGATGGAGTAGAGCGCGACCGCCTGCTGGTGCTGGTTAAAAATCTCTACCGCCCACTCGACGACGCCGGTCGCTTTCTCCTCCGCGCTGCGCTGGCGTTTCACCGTTTTGCGTTTGCAGGTCAGGCGTACCTGGATGGTATCGCCCGGCTTCACCGGCTCGATAAAGCGCAGATTTTCCATTCCGTAGTTGGCGATCACCGGGCCGACCCCGGCGTCAACAAATAGCCCGGCAGCGGCGGAAATCAGGAAATAGCCGTGCACCACGCGCTCGCCGAAAATCGACTCCGCGGCGGCAATCTTATCCATATGAGCGTAAAAGTGATCGCCGCTCAGGCAGGCGAAGTTGACGATATCCGCCTCGGTCAGGGTGCGGCGCGGCGTCAGCAGGCTGTCGCCCGGCTGGATCTCCTCGAAATATTTACGGAACGGGTGAATGCGGTCTTCCACCACCTGCGCGCCGCGCACCCACTGCTGGCCAATGGCGGCGAGCATCGTCGGGCTGCCCTGAACCGCGGTGCGCTGCATATAGTGCTTCACCGCCCGCAGGCCGCCCAGCTCTTCGCCGCCGCCGGCGCGCCCCGGGCCGCCGTGTACCAGCTGCGGCAGCGGGGAGCCGTGGCCGGTGGACTCTGCGGAAGACTCTTCGTTCAGTATCTGAATACGCCCGTGGGCGCGGGCGGCGCCGAGAATAAACGCCCGCGCCAGTTCGCCGCTGGCGGTCACCAGGGTTCCGGCCAGGCTACCTTCGCCGGCCCGCGCCAGGGTCATGGCGTGCTCAACGTTCTGATACGGCATCAGGGTGGCGACGGGACCAAACGCTTCAATAGCGTGTACCGCCGGGGTCTCGTCCGGCTGCGGGCAGTACAGCAGCGTTGGCGGGAAGAAGGCGCCGGCGGCGCTGAAATCGGCCTGGCCGCCCAGCAGCACGTCACATCCGGCGGCCACCAGACGGTTGACGTTATCCTGCACGTCCTGACGCTGTTCGTGGTTGACCAGCGCGCCCATCTTCACGCCTTCCTGCGCCGGGTCGCCGACCACCACTTTTTGCAGGCGCGCAATCAGCGCGTCGCTCACCGCTTTCACCTGCGCCTGCGGCACGATAATACGCCGGATGGCGGTGCACTTTTGCCCGGCCTTCGCCGTCATCTCTCGTACCACTTCGCGAATAAATAGCGCGAACTCCGGCTGCGCCGGCGTGACGTCGTCACCGAGTACGCAGCAGTTCAGCGAATCCGCTTCCATGGTGAAGGGAATGGACTTCGCGACCAGGTTGGGATGCACCCGCAGCTGCTGTCCGGTACGGGCCGAGCCGGTAAAGGTGACAACGTCCTGGCTATCGAGATGGTCGAGCAGATCGCCCGCGCCGCCGCAGATCAGGCTAATTGCCCCCTCCGGCACCAGCCCGCTATCAACAATCATTTTGACCATCGCCTGCGTCAGCTGCGCGGTGGCGGTAGCCGGTTTGATGATGGCCGGCATACCGGCAAGCCAGGTGGGCGCCAGCTTTTCCAGCATGCCCCAGCAGGGAAAGTTAAAGGCGTTGATATGCACCGCCACGCCGGATTTTGACGTGAGCACGTGGCGGGCGGCGAAGCCTCCCTGTTTTGACAGCGGAATCAGCTCATCTTCCGGCCACAGGGTATCGTCCGGCAGCTCGCGGCTGCCGAGACCGGCGTAGGTGAAAAGGGTGCCAATGCCCCCTTCGATATCTACCCAGCTATCGGCGCGGGTGGCGCCGGTTTCGGCGGAGATCGCGTACAGCTCTGCCTTCTGCTCCAGCAAATATCTGGCGAGCGCCTTCAGCATCGCGCTGCGCTCAATAAAGCTCATCGCCCCCAGCGCTTTGCCGCCGCGCTCAATCGCGAAGCGTCGCGCCTGCGCCATATCCAGACCCGCGCTGGTGACTTCCCATAGCGCTTCGCCGCTGATGGCGTGATGGATGGTACGCGCGTTGCCCCGGCCGGTCTGCCACGCGCCGGACAAGTAGCTGGCTAACTGCTGCATGGTTTATCTCCAGATGTGTTACGTGAAATATCTATAAATAGTTCTTTGGTGAATCATAAAAATCAAGCTCGCATTTAATAATTTATTAACATTGTGATCGGTGATGATCTGCGTTATGCACTTAATATCTTGTTAATAAGGGTTTTTACAAAAGCTTTTGCGGTCGCTATCACAAAAAGAACAAACAAAATTTGTGGTTTTATTTAACCTGAATGTAACTTTTATAAAACAAAGTGATTCGAAAATTATTTTTAATCGAATTTATTGGAATCATAAAGGTGATGACGTGACAGAAGAACAACGCTTTGACCGGCGCATCGCGCAGGAGACGGCCATCGAACCGCAGGACTGGATGCCGGAAGCCTACCGCAAAACGCTGATCCGCCAGATTGGTCAGCACGCGCACTCGGAAATCGTCGGCATGCTGCCGGAAGGCAACTGGATCACTCGCGCGCCGACCCTTAGGCGCAAAGCGATTCTGCTGGCGAAAGTACAGGATGAAGCCGGGCACGGTCTGTACCTCTACAGCGCGGCGGAAACCCTCGGCTGCGCCCGCGAAGACCTGTATCAGAAGATGCTCGACGGCAAGATGAAGTACTCCTCCATTTTTAACTACCCGACCCTGAGCTGGGCGGATATCGGCGTGATTGGCTGGCTGGTGGACGGCGCGGCCATCGTCAATCAGGTGGCGCTGTGCCGCACCTCCTACGGACCCTACGCCCGGGCAATGGTCAAGATCTGCAAAGAGGAGAGCTTTCACCAGCGCCAGGGGTTTGAAGCCTGCATGGCGCTGGCGCAGGGCAGCGACGCGCAGCGGCAGATGCTGCAGGACGCCATCAACCGTTTCTGGTGGCCGGCGCTGATGATGTTTGGCCCGGGCGACGATAACTCGCCAAACAGCGCCCGCAGCATGGCGTGGAAAATCAAGCTCCACTCGAACGACGAACTGCGCCAGCGCTTTGTCGATAACACCATTCCACAGGTGGAAATCCTCGGCATGACCGTACCCGACCCGGATTTGCGGCTGGATGAAACCAGCGGCCACTACCGCTTTGGCGCCATCGACTGGCACGAATTTAACGAAGTGATTGCCGGACGCGGGATCTGCAACCACGAACGCCTGGGCGCTAAACGCAAGGCATGGGAAGAGGGCGCGTGGGTGCGGGAAGCCGCGCTGGCGCATGCGCAAAAACAGCAGGCTCGCGACGCCGCGTAAGGAGAATGAAGATGAGCAAAAACTACTGGCCGTTATATGAAGTGTTCGTTCGCAGCAAACAGGGACTGTCGCACCGCCACGTCGGCAGCCTGCACGCCGCCGATGACCAGATGGCGCTGGAAAACGCCCGCGATGCCTATACCCGCCGCAGCGAAGGCTGTTCGATTTGGGTGGTGAAGGCCAGCGAAATCGTCGCCTCGCAGCCCGAAGAGCGCGGCGCGTTTTTCGACCCGGCGGAGAGCAAAGTCTATCGTCATCCCACCTTCTACACCGTGCCCGACGGCATGGAACATATGTGAGGCCACGATGAAAAACGATAACCCCGTTGCCGCTTATGCTCTGCGCCTTGGCGATAACGGCCTGGTGCTGGCCCAGCGTCTGGGCGAGTGGTGCGGCCACGCGCCGGAGCTGGAGATCGATCTGGCGCTGGCCAATATCGGCCTCGACCTGCTGGGGCAGGCGCGCCATTTCCTCAGCTACGCCGCCGAACTGACCGGCAGCGGCGATGAAGATACCCTGGCCTTTGGCCGCGACGAGCGCCAGTTTTGCAATTTACTGCTGGCGGAGCAGCCAAACGGCAACTTCGCCGACACCCTCGCTCGCCAGTTTTTCATCGATGTCTGGCACGTGGCGCTGTTCGGCCGCCTGGTCGGCAGTCGCGATGCGCAGCTTGCCGCCATCGCCGCCAGGGCGCTGAAAGAGGTGCGCTACCACCAGCGCTTTAGCCGCGGCTGGCTGGAGCGTCTGGGCAACGGCACGGCGCTTTCCGCCCAGAGAATGCAGAGCGCGGTGGATAACCTGTGGCGCTTTACCGGCGAGCTGTTCCAGGCCGATGAGCTGGAAATTGAGCTAAGTGCGCAGGGCATCGCCGTCGACCCCCGCGAACTGCAGGCCGAATGGCAGAACGCGGTGCACACGGCGCTGATCGACGCCGGTTTGCAGATCCCGCAAGAAGCGGCTTTCCGCAGCGGCGGTAAGCAGGGGCTGCACAGCGAACATCTCGGGCCGCTGCTGGCGGAGATGCAGTATTTACAGCGCGCCTATCCCGGCCAGCAGTGGTAGCAGGAGGGGATTATGCAACGTCTGGTTGATATCGCGCCCCCGGAGGTCCACGCCGTCTGGGATCTGTTAGGCGCCATTCCCGATCCGGAAGTGCCGGTGCTGACCATTACCGACCTCGGCCTGGTGCGCAGCGTGGAGCGCCGCGGCGATGGCTGGGTGATTGGCTTCACGCCAACCTATTCGGGCTGCCCGGCCACCGAACATCTACTGGGAGAAATCCGCGCGGCAATGACGGAAAACGGCTACGCGCCGGTGCATATCGTGCTGCAGCTTGACCCGCCGTGGACCACCGACTGGATGGGGCCGGACGCGCGTGAACGCCTGCGCCAGTACGGCATCAGTCCGCCGCAGGGTCATGCCTGCCATGCCCACATGCCGGAGGACGTGGTCTGCCCGCGCTGCGGCAGCCGCCACACCTCGCTGATTAGCGAATTCGGTTCCACGGCCTGCAAAGCGCTGTATCGCTGCGACAGCTGCCGGGAACCCTTTGATTACTTTAAATGTATTTGAGGTTGCGATGACGACATTTCATTCGCTTACCGTGGCGAAAGTGGAGCCGGAAACCCGCGATGCGGTCACCATCACCTTTGCCATTCCCGACGCGCTGCGTAATGCATACGCCTTCCGTCCGGGCCAGCATCTGACCCTGAAAGCGCGCCTTGGCGGGGAAGAGCTCAGGCGCTGCTACTCCATTTGCCGCAGCCGCTCGCCGGGTGAAATCAGCGTGGCGGTGAAGGCCATCGACGGCGGGCGCTTCTCGCGCTATGCCCAGAGCGACATTCAGCAAGGCATGGCGCTGGACGTGATGGTGCCGCAGGGACATTTCGGCTACCAGCCGCAGGCCGGGCGTTGCGCTGACTACCTGGCGATTGCCGCCGGCTCCGGCATTACGCCGATGATGGCGATTATCGACGCCACCCTCGCCACCGAAGTCGACAGCCGCTTCACGCTGGTTTACGGCAACCGCAGCAGCCACAGCATGATGTTCCGTCAGGCGCTGGCCGACCTGAAAGACCGCTATCCGCAGCGTCTGCAGGTGGTACACCTGTTCAGCCAGGAGTCGATGGACAGCGATCTGCTGCAGGGGCGCATCAACGGCGACAAGCTGCGCGAACTGGCCGCCCATCTGCTGGACTTCAGCCGCTTCGAGCACGCCTTTATCTGCGGCCCGGCGGCGATGATGGATGAAGCGGAGATCGCCCTGCGCGAGCTGGGCGTACCGGAGGACGCGATTCATCTGGAACGTTTTAATACCCCGGACAGCCGCGCCAGGCGGGCTACCGGCGTACAGGCAGAGGGCCGCGCGGTCACGATTCGTCAGGACGGCCGCGACCGAACCATTGCCCTGAGCGCGGAGGATGACAGCATTCTTGACGCCGCGCTGCGCCAGGGGGCGGACCTGCCGTTTGCCTGCAAGGGGGGCGTCTGCGCCACCTGTAAATGCAAAGTGCTGCGCGGCGAGGTGGCGATGGCCGCTAACTACAGCCTTGAAGCCGACGAACTGGCGGCGGGCTACGTGCTGAGCTGTCAGGCGCTGCCCACCAGCGACGATGTGGTTGTCGACTTTGACGCGCGGGGGATGGCATGAGCGAACTGTTCATTGCTCGTTACGCGCGCGTACTGCAGCTGACGCTAAATCGCCCGCAGGCGCGCAACGCTTTGAATAACGCGCTGCTGACGCAGATCGCCGACGTGCTCGACGCGGCGGCGCTGGACCCGTCGGTCGGCGTCTGCGTCATCAGCGGTAACGAACGCTTCTTTGCCGCAGGGGCTGACCTGAACGAAATGGCGGAAAAAGATCTGCCCGCCACGCTCGATGATATTCGCCCGCGGCTGTGGGCGCGTATCGACGCCTTCAGTAAACCGCTGATCGCTTCGGTTAACGGCTATGCTCTTGGCGCCGGATGCGAGCTGGCGCTGCTCTGCGATCTGATTGTCGCCGGCGATAACGCCCGCTTCGGCCTGCCGGAAATCACCCTCGGCATGATGCCGGGCGCGGGCGGGACCCAGCGCCTGATCCGCTCCGTCGGTAAGGCGCTGGCCAGCCGGATGGTCTTGAGCGGCGAAAGCATTGATGCCCATCAGGCGCAGCGGGCGGGGCTGGTATGCGAGGTTTATCCGCCAGCGCTCACCGATGAATATGCACTCGCTTTGGCGGCAACCGTGGCTCGCCACTCGCCGCTGGCGCTGCGCGCGGCTAAGCAGGCTTTGCGGCTGTCGCAGGAGGTGAGCCTGCAGGCCGGGCTTCAGCAGGAGCGCCAGCTGTTTACTTTGCTGAGCGCGACCGAAGATCGCCGCGAAGGCATCGACGCCTTTTTACATAAACGTACTGCGGAATTTAAAGGACGCTAATCGTGGAAGCTTTCATTCTCAGCGAAGTGGAACAGGGCGTGATGACGATTACCCTTAATCGCCCGGACCGTCTGAACAGTTTTAACGACCTGATGCACCAGCAGCTGGCGGCGTGCCTGAAACAGGCCGAACGCGACGACAGCGTGCGCTGTTTACTGCTGACCGGCGCCGGGCGCGGCTTTTGCGCCGGGCAGGATTTAAATGACCGCAACGTTGACCCCAGCGGGCCGGCGCCGGATCTCGGTTTATCGGTCGAGCGTTTCTACAACCCCCTGGTGCGCCGTCTGGCGGCGCTGCCGAAACCGGTGATTTGCGCGGTGAACGGCGTCGCGGCGGGCGCGGGGGCTACGCTGGCGATGGGCTGCGATATCGTGCTGGCGGCGCGTTCAGCGAAGTTCGTTATGGCGTTCAGCAAGCTTGGTCTGGTGCCGGACTGCGGCGGCAGCTGGTTTCTGCCGCGCGTGGCGGGGCGCGCGCGGGCGATGGGGCTGGCGCTGCTGGGCGATAGCCTGAGCGCGGAGCAGGCGGCGCAGTGGGGGATGATCTGGCAGGTGGTGGATGACGCCGAGCTGAAAGACACCAGCCTGGCGCTGGCCCGGCACCTGGCCGCCCAGCCGACCTATGGTCTCGGGCTGATTAAAAACGCGCTGCGGCTGGCGGAAACCCAGACCCTGGACCAGCAGCTTGACCTGGAGCGCGACTACCAGCGCCTGGCCGGACGCAGCGCCGACTATCGCGAAGGCGTCAGCGCTTTTCTGGCGAAGCGTCCACCTCACTTCAGCGGGAAATAGCCGATGAGCACAACGTTACCTACCGTCGCGGTGATAGGCAGCGGCACCATGGGCGCCGGCATTGCCGAAGTGGCCGCCGCCGCCGGGCATCCGGTACTGATTTACGACATCGCCCCTGAGGCGGTGGTTCGCGCCATCGACGGGATTCGCCAGCGGCTGGCCTCCCGCGTCAGCCGCGGCAAGCTGGCGGCGGAACAGGCCGGGGCGCTGCTGTCGCGTCTGGCACCGGCTGAGGATCTGAGCGCTTTAGCCCGTGCGGAGTTGGTTATTGAAGCCGCCTCCGAGCGCCTGGACGTGAAAAAAGCGCTGTTCAAACAGCTGGCCGAAATCTGCTCCCCGTCAGCGCTGCTGGTCAGCAACACGTCGTCGATATCGATCACCGCCATCGCCGCGGGAATAAAACACCCGGAGCGGGTCGCCGGGCTGCACTTCTTTAACCCGGCCCCGGTAATGAAGCTGGTGGAAGTGGTCAGCGGCCTGGCCACCTCGGCGGAAGTCGTTGAACAGCTCTGCCAGCGGGTCAGCGACTGGGGAAAACAGCCGGTTCGCTGCCGCTCTACGCCCGGCTTTATCGTCAACCGCGTGGCGCGGCCTTTTTATGCCGAAGCGTGGCGAGCGCTGGAGGAGCAGGTCGCCGCGCCGGAGGTGATTGACGCCGCCCTGCGCGACGGCGGCGGTTTTCCCATGGGGCCGCTGGCGCTGACCGACCTGATTGGCCAGGACGTCAACTTTGCGGTGACCTGTTCGGTATTTAACGCCTTCTGGCAGGACCGCCGCTATCTGCCGTCGCTGCAGCAGCAGGAGCTGGCGCTGGCCGGACGGCTGGGTAAAAAGAGCGGGCAGGGGGTCTACTGCTGGCCTGGCGAAGCGCAGCCTGAGCTGGCGCTGGCCGCCGTATCGGCAGAACGGGCAGCAAAGCGCATAAAACGTGACGTTGTCACCGAGCTGGACGAGGTGCTGCTGCTGGAAACGACCGGCGAAACCGCCCTGGCATTAAGCATCCAGCACGGCCGTCCGGTGGTGGTCTACGACCATAGCGCAGGCGATACGGTGGTGCTGGCCAGCGCGGAAACCACCTCTCAGGCGGCGATCGATAAAGCGACTTTCTATTTTCAGCAGCAGGGCAAAAAGGTGCTGCAGATCGCCGACTATCCCGGCCTGCTGGTGTGGCGGACGGTGGCGATGCTGGTTAACGAAGCGCTGGACGCGCTGCAGAAGGGCGTCGCCAGCGCGGAGGATATCGATACCGCCATGCGTCTGGGCGTCAACTACCCGCGCGGCCCGCTGGCGTGGGGTGAATCACTTGGCTGGGGCCGGGTGCTGCGGCTGCTGGAAAACCTGCAGCGGCACTACGGCGAAGAGCGCTATCGCCCCTGTTCCCTGCTGCGCCAGAAGGCGCTGATGGAGAGACATCATGAGCAATGAAGCCTGGCACAACGCCCGCGCGATGTACGAGAACGATAACTGTGCGAAAGCGCTGGGAATTGAAATTATCGAGATGGACCAGGGCTACGCGCAGATGACCATGGCGATCACCCCGAACATGCTCAACGGCCACCATACCTGCCACGGCGGACAGCTGTTTTCGCTCGCCGATACCGCCTTCGCCTACGCCTGCAACAGCCAGGGGCTGGCGGCGGTCGCGTCGGCGGCGAGCATCGATTTTCTGCGTCCGGCCTTTGTCGGCGAGCTGCTGACCGCGACGGCGAGAGTTAAGCATCAGGGCAAGCTGACCGGGGTCTATGACATAGAAATTGTTAACCAACAGCAAAAAGTTGTCGCTCTGTTCCGCGGTAAATCGCACCGCATCGGCGGCACAATCACAGGAGAAGTCTGATGCGCGACGCCTTTATTTGTGACGGGATCCGCACGCCGATTGGCCGCTACGGCGGGGCGCTGGCCAGCGTGCGCGCCGACGACCTCGCCGCCATCCCGCTGCGCGAACTGCTGAGCCGTAACCCGAAGTTCGATCCGGCATCGATTGATGATGTGATTCTCGGCTGCGCCAACCAGGCTGGCGAAGACAACCGCAACGTGGCCCATATGGCGACGCTACTGGCGGGCTATCCGCACACCGTACCTGGCACCACCATTAACCGTCTGTGCGGCTCCGGTCTCGACGCTATCGGCTTCGCCGCACGCGCCATCAAAGCCGGAGAGGCGGATCTGATGATCGCCGGCGGCGTCGAGTCCATGTCGCGGGCGCCGTTTGTGATGGCCAAAGCCAGCGCCCCCTGGCAGCGCCAGGCCGAGCTGTTTGATACCACCATCGGCTGGCGTTTTGTGAACCCGCTCATGCAGCAGCGATTTGGCACTGACAGCATGCCGGAAACGGCGGAGAATGTAGCTGAATTGTTAAATATCAGCCGCGCCGATCAGGACGCTTTCGCTTTCCGCAGCCAGCAGCGTACGGCTCAGGCCCAGCGCGACGGCATCCTGGCGCAGGAGATCGTACCGGTAAACGTTGTCGACAGGAAAGGAGCGGTAAACGTCGTGCGCGACGACGAGCATCCGCGGGCGGACACCACCATTGAACAGCTTTCGCGGCTAAAAACGCCGTTCCGTCAGGGTGGCGTAGTGACCGCGGGTAATGCCTCCGGCGTCAACGACGGCGCCGCGGCGCTGATTATCGCCAGCTCGCAGCAGGCCATCGTCCAGGGGCTGACGCCGCGGGCGCGTATTGTGGCGATGGCGACGGCGGGCGTCGAGCCGAAGCTGATGGGGCTTGGACCGGTACCGGCGGTACGTAAAGCGCTGGAGCGCGCCGGGCTGAATATAAACGATATGGATCTGATTGAGCTGAATGAAGCCTTCGCCGCCCAGGCGTTGGGCGTGCTCAGACAGCTGGGGCTGGCGGATGATGCCCCGCATGTTAACCCCAACGGCGGCGCCATCGCCTTAGGCCATCCGTTGGGAATGAGCGGCGCCCGGCTGGCATTAAGCGCCAGCCTGGAGCTGCAGCGCCGCGGCGGGCGCTATGCGCTGTGTACGATGTGTATTGGCGTGGGTCAGGGCATTGCCATGATCCTTGAGCGAGTGTGAGCGAATCTACCTGCGAGTACCCTACAAAATGACAACGATAACTCAATTAGACCCGATTGAAACCGCATCGCGCGACGAGCTACAGGCCCTGCAAACCCAGCGTCTGAAGTGGACCCTTAAGCATGCGTATGAGAACGTGCCGATGTATCGCCGTAAATTTGACGCGGCGGGCATTCATCCTGACGATTTTCATGAACTGAGCGATCTGAGCAAGTTTCCCTGCACCACCAAGCAGGATCTGCGCGACAACTACCCCTTTGATACCTTTGCGGTGCCGATGGAGCAGGTGGTGCGTATCCACGCGTCTTCGGGCACCACCGGCAAACCGACGGTGGTGGGCTATACGCAAAACGATATTGATAACTGGGCCAATATTGTCGCCCGCTCCCTGCGCGCGGCGGGCGGGACGGCAAAAGACAAAATTCATGTCGCCTACGGCTATGGTCTGTTTACCGGCGGGCTGGGCGCCCACTACGGCGCGGAGCGTTTAGGCGCGACGGTGATACCGATGTCCGGCGGGCAGACTGAAAAACAGGCGCAGCTGATCCGCGATTTTAAGCCGGATATGATTATGGTGACGCCGTCCTACTGTCTGAACCTGATTGAAGAGCTGGAGCGCCAGATGGGCGGCGACGCCAGCGGCTGCTCCCTGCGGGTGGGCGTGTTCGGCGCGGAGCCGTGGACCCATGCGATGCGGGCGGAAATCGAGCGTCGTCTGGGGATTTCGGCGCTGGATATCTACGGCCTGTCGGAGGTGATGGGGCCGGGGGTGGCGATGGAGTGTCTGGAAACCGCCGACGGTCCGACGATCTGGGAGGATCACTTCTACCCTGAAGTGGTGAATCCGGACACCGGTACGCCGCTGGCGGACGGCGAACACGGCGAGCTGCTGTTCACCACCCTGACCAAAGAAGCGCTGCCGGTGATCCGCTACCGCACCCGCGACCTGACGCGACTGCTGCCGGGCACCGCCCGCACCATGCGCCGGATGGATCGCATCAGCGGGCGGAGCGACGATATGCTGATTATCCGCGGCGTGAACGTCTTCCCGTCGCAGCTGGAAGAGGAGATCCTTAAGTTCGAACATCTGGCGCCGCACTATCAGCTGGAAGTTAACCGCCGGGGTCATCTTGATTCACTTTCGGTGCGCGTGGAGCTAAAAGAGAGCGGTCTGGCGCTGAACCACGAGCAACGCTGTCAGATTTGCCACCAGCTGCGCCACCGGATCAAGTCGATGGTGGGGATTTCGACCGATATCAGCATTGTTAACTGCGGCAGCATTCCGCGCTCCGAGGGTAAGGCCTGCCGCGTGTTCGATCTGCGCAAGGTGGCTGCTAACGGATAACGCATTCTCCCGGAGGCGGCGCATTGCGCCTGTCCGGGCTACCCGATGCCGCAACTCCCTTGGCCCGGACAGTGGTAGCCCGGGTAAGGCGTTTACGCCGCTGTGCCGGGGCTGATGTATCAGCTCGGCCTCTTCCCGGCTCGCGCTGCGGGGCTACGAATTCACCGTCGTCTGCGGGCTGGTAGCCCGGGTAAGGCGTTTACGCCGCGACCCGGGGAGTGTGCCGGGGCTGATGTATCAGCTCTGCCTCTTCCCGGCTCGCGCTGCGCTTAGCCGGGCTACGTATTCACCGTCGTCTGCGGGGCGGTAGCCCGGGTAAGGCGTTTACGCCGCGACCCGGGGAGTGTGCCGGGGTTGATGTATC
>OGTO01000013.1_pt1 | contig 143085 bp, 121 predicted proteins | sample 1574671 | NCBI WGS metagenome assembly OGTO01 (sample SAMN03295809, study PRJEB24534) | human gut metagenome | isolation source: fecal sample 4 from infant 1 | host: Homo sapiens | place: USA: Pittsburgh, PA | collected 2014-07 | reverse complement strand
CGTGAGGCTTAACCTTACAACGCCGAAGATGTTTTGGCGGATTGAGAGATTTTCAATACAGCTTGATACAGATTAAACAGAATTTGCCTGGCGGCGATAGCGCGGTGGTCCCACCTGACCCCATGCCGAACTCAGAAGTGAAACGCCGTAGCGCCGATGGTAGTGTGGGGTCTCCCCATGTGAGAGTAGGGAACTGCCAGGCATCAAACAAGTGAAGAGCCCATCCTGACGGATGGGCTTTTTGCGTTTTTGTCGTCTGAACCGAGCGGACATCGGTTTACCCATAAAACCCATCTCCGCGGTCATTTCTGCCTTTTACTCCCTGCTTTCATCCACATCTTCATAATAATAACCTGCCGGTTTTATGCGGGCTCTCTGTATAAAGATACAGAAGATTCCACTAGCCACACTTCAGTCTTATGTACCAGGCTTATAATGTCTATCAGCCAGCCCGTGAGAAAATAATGGCCATTAAGCCTTTTAATTACCAGCAAGACTTTTCCAGCATCGATTTTCGCCAGCATCCGGAGCTTTATCAGGTAGGAAGAGGTGAACAGGGCGTGTTGTTGGTTGAACCCTATAAAAGCGAAATTCTTCCCTACTGGCGCTATAAAGATGAAGCATCGGCGATTGAATCTGCCAGGAAAATTTATCAGCTCTTCGAGTTTTATCGACAGCACAATGATTTTGTCGGTATGGATATGGCGCGCAAATTTATTCAGATGGGCTACACCCGGGCAAGGCGTTATGCCAATTACAAAGGTGGTAAAAAATACGCGAAGGAGGGGCACCTGAATTCGCGAGGTAATGATCCTGTTAAGGCGGCAGCTGCGGCAGTTTTCAAACAATGGTGGGATAAGCTTCGTCAGGATGAAGATTATCTCCAGCGAAAAAAGAAACATCAGGCTCATTGGGGATAATTTTCAGCATCGATCTTCCTGCCCCACATAAACACATAAATTGTGCCGCAATATCGCCTGTATAAAAACCTGTTCTGGCCCGCTATTCACCATATTTCACTTTGCTAATCCTGAAGAATCTCCTTTTAATCGCGAAAACCTGCAATACGAAAAAAAATGTGAATTGCATCACAAACCAAAAAATAACAATTATATAACATTTAATTTACTAATCGATTTGTCTGATTGAGCGGGGTCACCCGACGCGGCAGATTGCAGTCTTTGCTGGAGCAGAATTACAATGACAGAAAGCAGTATTAGCGAACGCGGATCCCAGGATCAGGGTGATACCCGGCGCCGTATATGGGCAATTGTGGGGGCGTCATCAGGGAATTTGGTGGAATGGTTTGATTTCTACGTCTATTCATTTTGCTCACTCTACTTTGCGCACATCTTCTTTCCTTCTGGCAACACCACTACGCAATTGTTACAAACTGCAGGGGTATTTGCGGCGGGTTTTCTGATGCGTCCGATCGGGGGATGGATATTCGGGCGCATTGCTGACCGCCGTGGACGTAAAACCTCTATGCTTATCTCCGTATGCATGATGTGTTTTGGTTCACTGGTGATTGCCTGCCTGCCGGGTTATGCAACGATAGGGACCTGGGCCCCGGCTCTGCTGCTACTTGCACGCCTGTTCCAGGGCCTGTCCGTTGGCGGAGAATACGGTACCAGCGCGACCTATATGAGCGAAGTCGCGGTGGAAGGAAAGAAAGGTTTCTATGCCTCATTTCAGTACGTCACGCTGATTGGTGGGCAACTTCTGGCCGTGCTTGTTGTGGTTGCCTTACAGCAGATCCTCAGCGATGAAGAGCTTCATGCCTGGGGATGGCGTATCCCGTTTGCTCTTGGCGCAGTACTGGCTATCGTTGCCCTGTGGCTGAGACGACAGCTGGACGAAACGTCTAAACAGGAAACGCGCGCGTTAAAAGAAGCGGGATCGTTTAAAGGATTATGGCGTAACCGTAAGGCATTTATCATGGTGCTCGGATTCACTGCCGCAGGGTCGTTAAGCTTTTATACCTTTACAACCTATATGCAGAAATATCTGGTCAACACCGCAGGCATGAGCGCGGGTACCGCCAGCATGATTATGACCGCTGCCTTATTTGTTTATATGCTTGTTCAGCCGCTTTTCGGCGCGCTTTCGGATAAGATTGGCCGCCGGACCTCAATGCTCTGTTTTGGCTTACTCGTCACCGTCTTCACTGTCCCGATTCTCAATGCATTACAGAACGTGAGTTCACCGTATGCGGCATTTGCTTTAGTGATATGCGCCCTGTTGATAGTAAGCTTCTATACCTCAATCAGCGGCATTCTGAAGGCCGAAATGTTTCCTGCTCAGGTTCGTGCCCTGGGGGTTGGACTCTCTTATGCGGTGGCCAATGCGCTATTTGGCGGCTCGGCAGAGTATGTCGCGCTGTCGCTAAAATCAGCGGGAATTGAGCACGCCTTTTACTGGTACGTGACCGTCATGGGCGCGATTGCCTTCCTGGTCTCCCTGACGCTGCATCGTAAAGGCAAGGGGCTACGTTTGTAGCATTACTGATGTGCCAGCTGCCATACCGCATAGCCGGTAGTGGCACCTGCCACATCCCAGGCAAAGTCTTTCCAGCTCCAGCCGCTCCCTGACGGGCGGCTGTCCCATAGCTCCTTCGATGCCCCTAAGCTCACGGAAAACATAAAGCCTATAGCGGCACTCCGGTCGCGGCTATAGCCCTGATGCTGGGCATATTCGTTGCCTGCGGCGGAAAGCATGGCTGAGGCGAGGAAGTGTTGGGCTTTATCCTGGCCGCTCCATGAATCATTAGCCATATGGCTGCAGCCAGTTAGTAATAATAGTGGGGCAATAAGCATGATGACGCGCATACTAATTCCAGAAAAAGCCCCGCTGGGCGGGGCGTGAATTCAGAGAATACGGCTGATAAGGCGGTCGATTCGAATACGTCGCAGACGCCTGATCAGTTTGCGTACCTTTATCGGGTAATCGGCAATACTTTGCAAATCGCGATAGTGCTGAACGATCGTAGTATGTTTGCGGATGAGATTGAGCTCTTTTTCACGCATTGCGCCGAGCTGGTGTTTTGGATCGTGGATAAGTATCGCGTTTTCCAAATCCAGCCGCCATGCGCGCGGGTTCAGGTTATTGCCGGTCAGCAGCATCCATTCGTCATCAACCCACATGCCTTTCAGGTGGTAGCTGTTATCGTCGTCCTTCCATAAACGGACAATCAGCTGATCGGTATTGACATAATACTGCAGTCGGCTCAGGAAGCGTCGCAGATTGATTTCGTAAAGATAGGGCAGCGCGCCGATAATTTTAAACGGCTGATCTTCCGGAATATAGAAATCATTAGCGGTTTTATCACCAACGATAATTTCGACTTTCTTCCCGCTACGCAGCAGCTGGATGATATTACGTACCAGCAGAGCGGGCAGGTTGAAATAGGGGGTGCAGATAGTCAGCTTATGCTCAGCGCAGGGCATCAGATGAAAAATGGTTTTATTCAGCAGACTCGTCTTCCCGAGGCCCACTAACGGGGTGACCGACAGCTGGTCATCGTCAGCATTGCCGATAAAATGATAGCTGCTATCGCGGAGCTCCTGGCGATACTGGCGGATGTCATTTTTGATTTCCGGACTTTTTGGCCGATCGGCCCTGTCAAGGCGGTTAACGCCACGCCCTTGCACCAGGTTATTTTCAACCCAGTCGAACATTACATCAGCCATTTTACCATTGCGAATGCACTGGTAGCGGTCGTAGCGATACTTATCGTGTTGATGCAGGTAAACATCATTCAGACTGGCGCCGCTGTAGAGAACGCTGTCATCAATGATAAAACCTTTGAAGTGGAGGACGCCGAGCGCTTCCCGGGTATTGACCGGAACGCCATAAACCGGGATATCGACACCGGGATTTTCCTGCGCCATGCGGCAGTACCAGTCGGCATTGGTGTTTGACGCCGCGACGCCAATACGCCCGCGCTGGGCGCGATGCCAGTCGACCAACACCTGAACATCTAATTCGGGACGCTGACGCTTAGCGTCATAGAGCGCCTGCAAAATTCCTTTGCCGCCATCATCCTGTTCCAGATAAAGCGCAATGATACAAATACGCTGGGTGGCTTGAGCTATCCTGGCCAGTAACGCTTGCCGAAAATCTGCCGGAGCGTAAAAGAACTCGATATCATCAACTGACTGAGAAAGCTTAGGGAGTTGGGCAAGGTGTTGTTGATGTTTATTGCGTTTAAATTTTGACAACATCACAGTGCGTTTCTTCTCTGTTTATTGAAGGGTCTTCTGTACCATGCAGACGACGTAAGCGGGCAATAATACCATTACTACCCGTTAAAGTAGTCAACAATTGCGGCCAGCCGTTTGTAATTGCTCAGGTACAAGCTGTAGAGACAAACTGACAATTCCATCTTCAAGCTGAATATCAACCGAGAATCCTAGCTTTCTGGCGAGTCCGATCATGCCTTTATTATTCGGCATGGTAATGCCATTCAAACGCTGCAGGCCGTGGTTTTGCGTGTAGACAATCAGCTTTTCCAGGAGCTTGCGGCCTAACCCCATACCCTTCAGGTCGGAGCGCACCAGTACAGCAAACTCGGCATCGATATTATCCGGATCGGAGATCGCTCGCGTTACGCCGAGGATCTCGTTCCCCTCGGCGGTGGTGCGCACAGCAACAAAGGCCATTTCTCGATCGTAGTCGATCTGCGTCATATTGGCTAAATCATCATGAGTAAATTCGTTGATTTCGCTGAAGTAACGATAATAAAGATCTTCTTTCGTGACCTGAGCGATAAAGGCCATAAGCTGCGGCTCATCTTCCGGGAGGATGGGACGGAAAAGACAGCGTTCGCCATTCTTCATCACCACCCACTCCTCCTGCTGCTGAGGGTAAGGGCGTATGGCCAGGCGACTTTCACTATCGCCGGTAAACGGTGCGAGAGTTAACGTGACATCAAGCGCAGTAAACTCGTGGCCGGAAGCCAGAAGAGGGTGAATATCCAGGCGCTGTATTTCCGGACAGTCGACGATCAAATTCGATACCTGTACCAGAAGCTGGCTCAGGCCAGGAATATCGAGAGGGCGCAGCGCGCTGCGGCCGCGCACTTTTTTACTTTTGATGGCCTGGATAACCAGATAGCGCGCAAGGTTCATATTCAGCGGCGGGAGCGCGACGGCGGCCTGATCCTCAGCCCGCCATTCGACGCCGCCTTCTCCCAGCATGATCAGCGGCCCAAAAACCGGATCGTGCTCAACGACAACCCGCAGCTCCTGCGCCCCGGCGCGATTAGCCATGCTTTGCACCAGCAGCCCGTGAATACGCGCCTGAGGCCAGGTCATTTTGACGCGATCGATAATCGCGTCCGCGGCCTGCTGTACCTCGGTAGCCGTGCGCAGATAAAGCATAACCCCCTGAACTTCCGACTTGTGCGGAATATCAGGCGAGCGCAGCTTCAGAGCGACGGGGTAGCCAATCTGCTTGGCAATATGTACAGCCTCGGCGCTATCAGCGGCAATCCACGTCGGCAGGGTATGAATACCGTAAGCGTGCAGAACGGGGCTCACTTCATGGGTATCCAGCGACGTTGCGCCTTCATTCATTGCCCGTTGCAGCAGGTTGTGCGCTTCGGCAGCGTTAGTGGTTAACGAATCTGACAGGACCGGGGTTTCCCTGAGCTGTTTCTGGTTACGCCGGTACTCCACCATGTGCATAAAAGCGGTAATGGTTCCTTCAGGCGTTCGATAGGTCGGCAGCCCCGCATCGCTAAACAGGCGCCGGGCTTCTTGTGAAGAGAACTCACCGCACCAGTTGGTAAGAACCGTAACGTATTTGCCGCGCGGGTGGCGCTTCAGGGCGTCAATCAACGCCAGCGCGCTCTCTGTTCCCGGTGCGGCAGCGCTGGGAGAGTGGATCACCAGCAGCGCATCGTAGTCATGGCTATCCAGCAGTACGTTCAACGCTTTGAGGTAATGCTCGCTGCTGGCGTCATCGCGGAGATCCAGCGGGTTGGCGATATCGATGGTTTCAGGTAATGCCTGACGGAGAGCGCTGCTGGTCTCTTCGCTGAGCGCGGCGAGTTTGCCGTTACGCAGCCAGAGCTCATCCAGCGCCAGCGCAGCCGGAGCGGCGCCGTTGCTGATTATCATCAGTTTCTCGCCGCGCAGCGGGCGCATGTGGCTGAGGGTTTCGACCGCTGAGAACAGCTCGTGCGTGTCCTGTACGCGCAATAAACCTGCGCGCTGAATAGCGGCGTCCCAGGCCGGATCCATGCCAGAGTTGACGTGCAGAAGCTTCTGCGCAGCCGGACTGCGTCCGCTTTTAATCACCAGAATCGGCTTATTACGCGATGCGCTACGGGCCGCTGAGACAAAACGACGGGCATCGCTGAGGTGTTCGAGATAAAGCAAAATGGCGCTGGTTTTACTATCGCGAGCGAGGAAATCAAGCAGGTCATCAACGTCGATGTCCAGACTATCCCCCAGCGCAATAAAGTAAGAAAAACCCATCTCGCGCTGCTGGGCCCAGTCGAGGATGGTATTGGAGACCGCCGCCGATTGCGAAATAAACGCCAGTTTGCCGCGATGAATAGGCACCGGCGAAAAGCTGGCGTTGAGGCCCTGCCACGGCGCAAGCAGGCCAAGGCTGTTAGGGCCGAGCAGACGCATCTGGTAGCGGGAGGCGCATTCAAGCAGCGCAGGATACTGTTCCGGGATGGAGGAGAGAATGATGCAGGTTTTGCACCCTTTTTGCCCCAGCGCTTCCAGCAGCTCAAGATTTCGGCGGGCGTTAGTACAAAGCACGGCGAGATCGGGCGTGAAGGGCAGACTGTCTACGTCAGGCCAGGCCAGTACGCCCTGAACCGCTTTCCACGCTGGCGTTACGGGGAGAACGGGGCCGCTAAATCCGCCCGCCAGCAGGTTGCGCATCATCAGATAACCGGCGCGCTGTGGTTTCATTGATGCGCCAATAACGGCGATCGACTTTGGCCGCAGCAATGCTTCCAGGCCTCGTTGGCTCATACCGGTCTCCTTTGATCCCCAGTGACCGAATGATTTTAAACGTTTTCTGTCAGTTGTGCTGTGATACTGCCCTTATGCTGAGTTTTTCCTGCCAGGTAGCGCGTTCTGAATAAGCTGAAGTGCTCGCCAAGGGCCGTGGCTGCGCTTTTATCTCCCGCGAGATCCAGCAGCGCAATCGCGACTTCGGCAGTACAGTATTGGCCTTCTGCGTGAGCTTCCCGCAGGTGATAAGCGGAGATACGCGACAGATCGACGGAAATCATCGGCAGCGCGTCAAGCCATGGGCTTTTACGGAACATTTTTCGCGCTTCGGGCCAGGTGCCGTCGAGCATAATAAACAGCGGTGGTTTACCCGGGGGTGGGGAATCAAGTACCTGACGCTCTGGGCCAGCATAAGAGGCAGGAAAAACCACCATCGGCTGATATTGCGCGTCGGCGACGAGATCGAGAAGCGCCTGCGGCGGTTCGGTTCGTGACCACTGAAAGGCCTCCGTATCCGGCAGGATATCGGCAATCAGGCGGCCGGTATTGCTGGGCTTCATTGGCTCGGTATCGAACATCACCAGGCAAAAACGGCTGGCGGCGGCAGCCGGCTTGAGGGTGGCGCAAAGGCACTGCTTCAACGGCAGCAAGCAACGCTGGCAGCGGTGGATACGGTTGCCGCGAGCAAGAAAAGGCCTGGTGGCGCGCGCGAGGCGTTCGGCGCGAAGGCGAAGGACGGCGTTATCAGTCATGGGGATCGCTAAGAAAAAACGCCATTGTCGCAGAGGAGAAAACGGGGCACAAGCGGTGCCCCGTGAGGTTTACTGCTGGCCTGCTTCGTTTAGCCAGCTATCGAAAGGAGCTTTAGGTACGGCGCCATTGAGCATGTCGATAACTTCGCCATTTTTAAACATCATAATGGTCGGGATGCTGCGAATGCGGAAGCGAGCGCTCAGTTCACGCTCCATTTCGGTATTCACTTTCACGAAACGCATTTCGCCGCTGCGTTCTTCAGCCACATCTTCAAAGATTGGCGCAAAGTTACGGCAGGGGCCACACCACGGCGCCCAGAAATCAACAACCACGGGCAGATCGTCCTTCAGCAGTTTATCCAGCGTTGCCCCGGTCGCGTTGATCACATCGCCATCAAAAAGATCGTGACCGCAGCGCCCGCATTTCGCGCCATCGGCGCTACGATCGTCGGGGATGCGGTTCAGAGCCTGACAACTGGCACAAACGGTATTCATAACTAACCTCTGGTTATGGGTTGCAGCGCGGCACGTGGCCGATTTGTTTCTGTAATGTTACATATTATCGATGCACTGCGAATAAAGGACAATGAGTTTTATTCAATGAATACGATAGACTCAGGCTTTTAAATGAAATAATGGCTAAGTGATGGCACATCGGGTAATCTGCGCGCTTCGCGCAGCGCAGGTGGAGAAAATGAATGAGCGACGACGAACTGAAAAATAAAAGCGGCAAGGTCAAAGTGATGTATGTCCGCAGTGATGATGATTCTGACCGACGTACCCATAACCCGCGTACCGGGAAGGGCGGGGGACGTCCAGGAAAGTCTCGTGTTGACGGTCGTAACCGCCCTGCGCGCGATGAAAAAGAGAGCCGCGGTGGCGATCGTAGACGTGACGATCGCAAGCGTGAAGGCTTTGGCGGCGAGGGCTCCTCTCCGTGGCGTACCGTATCCCGCGCGCCGGGCGATGAGGCGCCGGTAAAAGCGGATCACGGCGGGATCAGCGGAAAAAGCTTTATCGATCCTGAAGTACTGCGCCGCCAGCGCGCGGAAGAAACCCGCGTTTATGGTGAAAACGCCTGCCAGGCGCTGTTCCAGAGCCGTCCGGACGCCATCGTTCGCGCCTGGTTTATCCAGAGCGTGACCCCGCGCTTCAAAGAAGCTCTGCGCTGGATGGCGGCGAATCGTAAAGCCTATCACGTGGTCGATGAAGCAGAGCTGGCGAAAGCGTCCGGCACTGAACACCACGGCGGGGTTTGCTTCCTGATTAAAAAGCGCCACGGCACTTCCGTTGAGCAGTGGGTGGCTAAAGCCGACGCTGAAGATTGTGTTCTGGCGCTGGAAGATGTCGGCAACCCGCATAACCTCGGCGCGATTATGCGCAGCTGTGCGCACTTTGGCGTCAAAGGCGTGATTGTGCAGGATGCCGGCGTTATGGAGTCCGGCGCCGCGATTCGTACTGCGGAAGGCGGCGCGGAGCACGTTGAGCCGATTACGGGCGACAGCTTCATCGATACGCTCGAGCGCTTCCGTAAAGCGGGCTACGCGATTGTTTCTACTTCCAGCCATAACGGGACTCCGCTGTTCAAAGCCGAGCTGCCGAAGAAAATGGTGCTGGTGTTAGGGCAGGAGAGTGACGGTCTTTCTGACGCCGCTATCTCCAGCGCCGATCTGAACATTGCGATTGAAGGCACCGGCAACGTTGAAAGCCTGAACGTGTCCGTAGCAACCGGCGTGCTGCTGGCTGAATGGTGGCGGCAGAACAAGGCGTAACACCTTGTCTCAGAGTCAAAATGCCAGCGTAATGCTGGCATTTTCATTTTCAGAGCTATTCGCTTTCAGCCGGTAGCCTGGGCAGCCAGTCAATGGGCGCTTCGCCGAGTTCGGTCAGCCACTGATTCGCCTGCACGAAATGATTACTGCCAAAGAACCCGCGGTGGGCGGAGAGCGGCGACGGGTGCGGCGCTTTGAGCACGCAGTGGCGCTGGCGATCGATTATCGCGCCTTTCTTCTGCGCATGCGAACCCCACAGCAGAAAGACGACGCCTTCCCGATGCTGGTTAATCAGCGAAATGACTTTATCGGTAAAGGTTTCCCAACCGAGGCTGGCGTGAGAGTGCGCTTGTCCGGCACGTACCGTTAATACGGTATTGAGCAGCAACACGCCCTGGCGCGCCCAGCTTTCGAGATAACCGTGAGTCGGGCGCTGAAAGCCTGGTATCGTCCCTTCCAGTTCCTTGTACATATTCAGCAGCGATGGCGGAATCTGAATGCCCGGTAGAACCGAGAAGGCGAGGCCGTGCGCCTGCCCGGGTCCGTGGTAAGGATCCTGGCCGAGAATCACCACTTTAACGTCGCTTAGCTCAGTATAACGAAACGCGTTAAAGACATCCTTTTGCGGGGGATAGATGGTGATTCCCGATTGCCGCTCGTCAGCAACGGTTTTCAGGGTATTAACAAAATAGGGTTGCTGCTTCTCTTCTGCCAGCACGTCATGCCAGGTTAATGGGGCGGTCATTTTGCTCTCCTGCAAAGTGTCATTGCCATAGCTTAACTGCATCTTTCAACATCACAAAATTTGCCCCACGCGATGGACGCTCTTTATGCAAAAAAAATTGAAAACTTACAAATTTATTTGGTGGGCGGCATGGCGTAACTTGATGTAAAACAATAATATCCGCCTATGACCACTTTTGTGATGTGGTTTTTGTTGATTTAAATCAAAGAATACCGGGTGTACGGCTGATATATATACACTCATAGAACAATGGTTTTACCAATTGGCCGCGAAGGCCAATAATCGAACAAACCCTGCCTGGGAGGCATAAAATGATTACTGGTATCCAAATTACTAAAGCTGCAAACGACGACCTGCTGAACTCTTTCTGGCTGCTGGATAGCGAAAAAGGCGAAGCCCGCTGCCTGTGCGCGAAAGCCGGTTTTGCTGAAGATGACGTGGTTGCAGTGAGCAATCTGGGTGAAATCGAATACCGTGAAATCCCGGTAGACGTGAAGCCTGAAGTCCGCGTTGAAGGCGGTCAGCACCTCAACGTTAACGTGCTGCGTCGCGAAACTCTGCTGGACGCGGTTGAACATCCGGAAAAATACCCGCAGCTGACCATTCGCGTGTCTGGCTATGCGGTACGCTTTAACTCTCTGACTCCGGAACAGCAGCGCGACGTTATCGCCCGTACTTTTACTGAAAGCCTGTAAGATTCCGTTTTAATGTAAAAACGCCGGGATATCCCGGCGTTTTTTTACTCTTCGTTTGACTTCTGCGGAGCATCCGCTGCGCTTGGTTTACGACGCTTACCAATGTTTTTGGTATCGCGATGGCGTTTTTTCACGCGCGGTTTCTCTTTTTCTTTCTCTTTCTTCTCTGCACGCTTGGCTAAAACCTTCTTGGAAGGTTTACCGGTTTGCTTCTCGCTGGGTGCGCGAGTGGTCGGGCGCAGTTCATCGATGACGCGGGCTTTTAACGGCTCTTCAATATAGCGGCCAATTTTACCCAGCAGCAGATGGTCGTGGGCTTCGACCAGAGAGATGGCCGTTCCCTTTTTACCCGCGCGTCCGGTACGACCGATACGGTGCAGATAGATGTCGGCCGTGCGCGGCAAGTCGAAGTTGAAAACGTGACTGACGTCCGCGATGTCGATCCCGCGCGCGGCAACGTCGGTGGCGATTAATACGTTAATACGGCCATCGGTCAGGCGGCTAATAGCTTCATTACGTTTTGCCTGTACCATCTCGCCTTCCAGCCAGCAGGTGTTGATACCCGCTTCACGCAGCCAGCCCGCCAGCTCATGCACGCGCTCGCGCTTACGGACGAAGACGATAGAACGCGTCGCTTCCGGCTGCTTCAGCAGATGGACCAGCAGAGCGGTCTTATGCTTGACGTCATCGGCGCGGTAATACCACTGGTGAATCTTTTTACGCTCGCGGGTGGAGGGGGTCGCAGAGACTTCCACCGGTTCTTCCAGCAGACGCTCAGCAAAATCTTTAATGGCGTCACCTTCGAGGGTGGCGGAGAACAGCATGGTCTGCTTACGCCAGCGGGTTTCACCGGCAATGTGTTCGATATCCTGCGCGAAGCCCATGTCCAGCATGCGGTCCGCTTCATCAAGGATCAGCGTTTCAACGGCGCGGCAATCAAAGTTTTCTTCTTTAATATATTGCAGCAGGCGACCGGTCGTGGCGACCACGATGTCCTGGTTCTCGCTGAACACTTCGGCATGGTTCATATAGGCGACACCGCCGGTGATCGTGGCGATATCCAGATGAGTATGTTTTGCCAGCTCACGCGCATGGTCGGCAACCTGCATCGCCAGTTCGCGCGTGGGGGTCAGGATAAGAATGCGCGGCGGACCAGACTTCTTGCGCGGAAAATCGAGCAGATGCTGCAACGCTGGCAGGAGATACGCCGCCGTTTTACCGGTGCCGGTCGGGGCTGAACCGAGAATATCACGGCCATCAAGCGCAGGCGGAATAGCGGCGGCCTGAATGGCTGTCGGGCGTGTGAAACCTTTATCCTGGAGGGCGTCCAGCAGGTTTTCGTCGAGTTCAAGTTCGGAAAAAGTCGTTACAGTCATGATCTACCTCTGAGTGGACCGCCGATTATAGACGTTACGGACGCAATGTTCATCTGTTTGTAAGGCTATCTGTTCTCCGGTATTGTGCATAGCCTTAAGCTCAGGAGTTTTTTGCCCGCAAGGTTATCGAGGATGTCCCAGTCGAAGTTCGCGCTGCCGCGCAATGGTTTTACGTTTAAGCAGTTTTTTGTCGCCCACGATCGCTGTGCGATGAAAGTGGGTACCGACGGCATTTTACTCGGCGCATGGGCCCCCATCGCTCAGGTTAAGCGCGTGCTGGATATCGGCGCGGGCAGCGGTCTGTTAGCGCTGATGCTCGCGCAGCGAACCGGCGAGACGGTGATTGTCGATGCCGTGGAGCTGGATGAAGAAGCGGCAGAACAGGCGCGAGAAAACGCCGCGGATTCTCCCTGGGCCGAGCGTCTGCAGATTCATCAGGCGGATATTCAGCAATGGCAGCCGCAGCAAACCCGGCGCTATGAGCTGATTGTCAGCAATCCGCCTTTTTTCGCTGAAGGCGTACCTTGCGCCACCTCGCAGCGCGAGCAGGCTCGCTATACCTCATCCCTCGATCACGCAACATTATTAACCTGCGCCGCCGAGCTTATTACGGAGGAGGGGTTTTTCTGCGTCGTGCTTCCGGTCGACATTGGTAACGCCTTTGTGCAGCGGGCGCAGAATATGGGCTGGCATCTGCGTCTGCGTACCGACGTGGCGGAAACGGAAGTGCGCCCGCCGCATCGGGTTCTGTTGGCTTTTTCGCCGACGGCGGGGGAGGAGTGCTTTAGCGACAGATTGGTCATCCGTGGGCCAGAGCAGCAGTATTCCGAAGGATTTACCGCTCTGACCCAGGACTTTTATCTTTTTATGTGAGCCAGCGGCGAGAGCACAGATGGCCCGCTCTCCGGCAACTGGTCAGGATAGTCCAGCGTATAGTGAAGCCCGCGGCTCTCTTTACGCAGCATGGCACAGCGCACAATCAGCTCGGCAACCTGCACCAGGTTCCGCAGCTCCAGTAAATTATTGGAGACGCGGAAGCGGGCGTAGTATTCGTCCAGCTCCTGCTGCAGCATAGTAATGCGGCGCAGGGCGCGCTCAAGACGGCGGGTGGTGCGCACGATGCCGACATAATCCCACATCAGCAAGCGCAGCTCATGCCAGTTGTGCTGAATCACGACCAGTTCATCAGGTATTTCAACCTGGCTTTCGTCCCATGATGGCAGTTCATTGACCGCCTGCGCGAACGGCAGACGCTTAACGATATCTTCGGCGGCGGACCACCCGTAGACAAGGCACTCAAGCAATGAGTTTGATGCCATCCGGTTAGCGCCGTGTAACCCGGTATAGCTTACTTCGCCGATGGCATACAGCCCGTCGACGTCGGTGCGCCCGTGATCGTCAACCATGACGCCGCCGCAGGTGTAGTGCGCGGCAGGAACCACGGGCACCGCTTCTTTTGTGAGATCGATGCCCAGCCCCAGCAGCTTCTCGTAGATCATCGGGAAGTGGTGGCGAATAAATTCTGCCGGTTTATGGCTGATATCCAGATACATGCAGTCAGCGCCAAGGCGCTTCATCTCATGATCGATGGCTCTGGCGACGATATCGCGCGGAGCCAGCTCGCCGCGCTCGTCAAAGTCCGGCATAAACCGCGTGCCGTCAGGGCGTTTCAACAGCGCGCCCTCGCCGCGCAGCGCTTCCGTCAGCAGGAAGTTGCGCGCTTGCGGATGGTACAGCGCGGTTGGGTGGAACTGATTAAATTCGAGGTTGGCGACCCGGCAGCCGGCACGCCAGGCCATCGCGATACCATCGCCGGAAGAGACGTCAGGATTCGTCGTATATTGATAAACTTTAGCCGCGCCGCCGGTAGCCAGCACCACGGCCTTTGCGCTACAGGTTTCAACCGCTTCTTTATTACGATTCCAGATCCACGCGCCCACCACCCGGCGCGTGCCGGGCAGGCCGATTTTATCGGAGATAATAAGGTCAACGGCGTTACTGCGTTCCAGTATGCGGATATTAGGGTGGGCCAGCGCCTGGCTCACCAGGGTAGTCTCAACGGCTTTACCGGTCGCATCGGCGGCGTGGAGAATTCTGCGGTGGCTGTGACCTCCCTCGCGGGTCAGATGGTAGCTCTCTTCGCCGTTCGCCTGAACCTGAGTATCAAACAGCACGCCCTGATCGATTAGCCACTGAACGCAAGGTTTAGCGTTGCTCGCCACGAATGATACCGCATGGCGATCGCAAAGACCCGCTCCGGCTATCAACGTATCCTCGATGTGCGATTCAACGCTATCGGTTTCATCAAATACGGCGGCAATACCGCCCTGAGCGTAGAAAGTAGAACCTTCACTGATAGGGCCTTTGCTGAGAACCGTGACCGCGCAGCGTTCCGCCAGGCGTAAGGCAAGGGATAATCCGGCAGCGCCGCTGCCAATAATCAGCACATCACAGGAGGAATCGGAAGTTGTTTTCATGGCCTTTGTTTAATTTACTAAACGCAATAAGCGAACAATAGCACCAGCCAGCGAGAAATCGTACATTTTTTTTACTCAGCGTTGTGAGGACTAAACATAACGGCGTAATGAGGCGGGCTGTAAATGGAAAAAAGGTTTTGCGAAGCGGCTCGTGAGCTTCAGATTTTATAGTGAAATAAAAGCCGGGTTACGTTACCCTTCTGGCGGGTCTTGCGCTTTTTCTTATTATCTTACATATCGTTTAGCGACCGGGACATATAATGAGAGATAACAATCCGTCAGCCGGTGCCGGACGAAAAACAAAGGCGTAACGGAACTTTATTGTTTTCAGACACTCCAACCCTCTGCTTGCTCACTTGATGCAGTAATTGGGTGGTGTTTTTGAATACGCATGGGAATTGGGTTTGGGGAGACATTACCTCGGATGAGCGAGCAGTTAACGGATCAGGTCCTCGTTGAACGGGTCCAGAAAGGAGATCAGAAAGCATTTAACCTGCTGGTGGTGCGCTATCAGCATAAGGTTGCAAGTCTGGTCTCCCGCTACGTGCCGCCGGGCGATATCGCTGACGTTGTTCAGGAATCGTTCGTTAAAGCATGGCGTGCGCTGGATTCTTTCCGGGGGGATAGCGCTTTTTACACCTGGTTATATCGCATCGCCGTAAACACGGCGAAGAATTATCTGGTTGCTCAGGGACGCCGTCCGCCATCCAGCGATGTTGATGCGAATGATGCTGAAAACTTCGAAAGTGGCGGGGCATTGAAAGAAATTTCGAACCCTGAGAACTTAATGTTGTCAGAAGAGCTGAGACAAATAGTTTTTCGTACCATTGAATCGCTTCCGGAAGATTTACGCATGGCAATTACCTTGCGGGAGCTGGATGGCATGAGCTATGAAGAAATAGCCGCCATCATGGATTGTCCGGTGGGCACAGTGCGTTCGCGCATCTTCCGGGCGCGAGAAGCTATTGATAATAAAGTTCAACCGCTAATCAGGCGTTGACGATAGCGGAATACTGGAAAAGGGTATCAGGCATGCAGAAAGAAAAACTTTCGGCCTTAATGGATGGTGAAACGCTGGATAACGAACTGCTCAACGAGCTGGAGCGTTCATCTGAAATGCAAAAAACCTGGGAGAGCTACCATCTCATCCGCGATACGCTGCGAGGCGATACGAGTGAGGTGCTCCATTTTGATATCTCAGCTCGCGTCATGGCCGCCATTGAAAACGAGCCCGTTCGTCAGACGGTTCCTCTAATTCCTGAATCTCAGCCCGCACCGCACCAGTGGCGTCAGATGCCTTTCTGGCAAAAAGTACGCCCGTGGGCCAGCTCGCTTACCCAGATGGGTGTTGCCGCGTGCGTATCCCTTGCTGTGATTGTCGGCGTTCAGCAGTATAATGGCCAGTCTGATTCATCCCAGCAGCCAGAGGCGCCGGTGTTTAACACCATGCCGATGATGGGTAAGGCCAGCCCGGTCAGCCTGGGCGTGCCGGCGGATGCTTCGGCAGGTAGCGGTCAGCAGGCTCAGGTGCAGGAACAGCGCCGCAGAATTAATGCTATGCTGCAGGACTATGAATTGCAGCGTCGCCTGCATGCGGAACAGCTTCAGTTTGGCCAGGCCCAGACTCAGCAAGCCGCTGTTCAGGTGCCGGGCTATCAAACTTTAGGAACACAATCGCAGTAATGAAGCAACTTTGGTGTGCCATGTCGCTCATGGCAGGCAGCCTGTTCTTCTCCGTCAACGCCTCGGCTGATACATCGTCCGGGGCGTTGTTGCAGCAGATGAACCTGGCCAGCCAGTCCCTTAATTACGAGCTCTCTTTCGTCAGCATCAACAAGCAGGGTGTTGAGTCGCTGCGTTATCGACACGCTAAACTAAACAATCGCACCCTGGCACAGCTGCTCCAGCTTGACGGGCCGCGTCGGGAGGTGGTGCTGCGCGGAACGGAAATCAGCTATTTTGAGCCCGGACTCGATCCTTTCACCCTGAACGGCGACTATATCGTTGATTCGCTGCCTTCATTGGTCTACTCCGACTTTAAACGTCTGTCATCCTATTACGACTTCATTTCTGTGGGACGGACGCGTATTGCCGATCGTTTATGCGATGTTGTGCGCGTCGTGGCTCGCGATGGCACCCGCTATAGCTATATCGCATGGTTAGATGCTGAAACTAAGCTGCCTCTGCGCGTTGATCTGCTTGATCGCGACGGCGAAACGCTTGAGCAGTTCCGCGTCGTCTCGTTCAACGTTGGCGATAACGTTAGCGCCAGTATGGAAACCCTGTCTAAGGCCAACCTGCCTCCGCAGCTGTCGGTACCGGAAGGGGGCAATAAGGCCAACTTTAACTGGGCGCCAACCTGGCTGCCGCAGGGCGTGGCCGAAGTCTCCAGCAGCCAGCGTCGTCTGCCTACTTTCGATGGCCCGGTAGAGTCCCGTTTGTATTCCGATGGGCTGTTTAGTTTCTCTGTCAATATCAATCGCGCCACGGCAAATAGCAGCGATCAGCTGCTGCGTACCGGCCGTCGTACCGTGGCGACTACCGTGCGTGATAACGCAGAGATAACCATCGTTGGCGAGCTGCCGCCGCAAACGGCGAAGCGTATTTCCGATAGTATTAAATTCAGGGCAGTACAATGATTAAAGAGTGGGCGACGGTCGTTTCCTGGCAAAATGGCGTTGCGCTGGTGCACTGCGATGTGAAAGCTTCCTGCAGCAGCTGTGCTTCTCGCGCCGGTTGTGGAAGCCGGGTGCTGAATAAGCTTGGGCCGCAAACCAGCCATACCCTTAGTGTCCCCTGCGAACAGCCGCTGTCGGCCGGGCAAAAAGTCGAACTGGGCATTGCCGAAAGCAGCCTGCTCGGGTCGGCGGTATTAGTTTATATGGCGCCGTTAGTCGGTTTGTTTGTGATGGCATCAATATTCCAGGTGCTGTTTGCCAACGACTTTGCCTCGCTTTGCGGGGCAATTTTGGGCGGCGTTGGCGGGTTTCTGGTCGCTCGCGGTCTTTCGCCTGGCTTAGCCTCCCGGCAGTCGTGGCAGCCGGTTATTATCAGCGTCGGTTTACCGCCAGATTTAGTCCGCATCGAGACGCCTTCCTCCCAACTGGGTCAGTGATTTCACTGGCCCTTATCTTTATTTACAACTCCCGCAGGAACTCATCATTTACTCCGGTTATGCTAGCGGTAAGAGCATTTCCTGGTTTCGTGGATGTAGTGTAGAATGCGGCGTTTTCGGATTAAAAAACGTCAGGCACAGAACAGCGGCCTCATGATTCGCGTAAGGCATAATTAACTCTAAATATGAAGAATATACGTAACTTTTCAATCATCGCTCACATCGACCACGGTAAGTCGACATTGTCTGACCGTATTATCCAGATTTGCGGTGGCCTTTCCGATCGTGAAATGGCAGCCCAGGTTCTGGACTCCATGGATCTTGAACGTGAGCGCGGTATCACTATCAAGGCGCAGAGCGTCACCCTGGATTACAAAGCGACTGATGGCGAAACCTATCAGCTGAACTTTATCGACACCCCCGGCCACGTCGACTTCTCTTATGAAGTTTCTCGTTCGCTTGCCGCCTGTGAAGGCGCTTTGCTGGTGGTTGATGCCGGCCAGGGCGTCGAAGCCCAGACGCTGGCTAACTGCTATACGGCGATGGAAATGGACCTTGAAGTCGTACCGGTCCTGAACAAAATCGACCTGCCCGCAGCCGATCCGGAACGCGTAGCGGAAGAGATTGAAGACATCGTTGGTATTGATGCCACCGATGCGGTGCGCTGTTCAGCGAAGACCGGCGTTGGCGTACCGGACGTGCTGGAGCGCCTGGTGCGCGATATTCCGCCGCCGGAAGGCGATCCGGAAGCGCCGCTGCAGGCTCTGATTATCGACTCCTGGTTTGATAACTACCTCGGCGTCGTTTCTCTGGTGCGTATCAAAAACGGCACCATGCGCAAAGGCGATAAAATTAAGGTGATGAGTACCGGGCAGGTGTATAACGCCGATCGCCTGGGCATCTTCACGCCGAAGCAGGTGGACCGTACCGAGCTGAAATGCGGCGAGGTAGGCTGGCTGGTTTGCGCCATTAAAGACATCCTCGGCGCGCCGGTCGGCGATACGCTGACGCTTGCGCGCAACCCGGCAGATAAAGCGCTGCCCGGCTTTAAAAAGGTGAAACCGCAGGTCTATGCCGGCCTGTTCCCGGTCAGCTCCGATGATTATGAAAACTTCCGCGACGCGCTGGGCAAACTGAGCCTCAACGATGCTTCTCTGTTCTATGAGCCGGAAAGCTCTACGGCGCTGGGCTTCGGTTTCCGCTGCGGCTTCCTGGGTCTTCTGCATATGGAGATCATCCAGGAGCGCCTGGAGCGTGAATACGATCTGGATCTGATCACCACGGCGCCGACGGTAGTTTATGAAGTCGAAACCACCTCGAAAGAGGTTATCTACGTCGACAGCCCGTCGAAGCTGCCGCCGCTGAACAATATTCAGGAGCTGCGCGAGCCGATCGCGGAGTGTCATATGCTGCTGCCGCAGGAGTTTTTGGGCAACGTCATCACCCTGTGTATCGAAAAGCGCGGCGTACAGACCAACATGGTCTACCACGGCAATCAGGTTGCGCTGACCTATGAAATCCCGATGGCGGAAGTGGTGCTCGATTTCTTCGACCGACTGAAGTCTACCTCCCGCGGCTATGCTTCGCTGGACTACAACTTCAAGCGCTTCCAGGCTTCCAACATGGTGCGTGTGGATGTGTTGATTAACGGCGAGCGTGTGGATGCGCTGGCGCTGATCACGCATAACGACAATGCGCCGTACCGCGGCCGCGAACTGGTAGAGAAGATGAAAGAGCTGATCCCGCGTCAGCAGTTCGATATCGCTATCCAGGCTGCCATCGGCAACCATATTATTGCCCGCTCTACCGTCAAACAGCTGCGTAAAAACGTTCTGGCGAAATGCTATGGCGGCGACGTCAGCCGTAAGAAAAAGCTGCTGCAGAAGCAGAAAGACGGTAAGAAACGCATGAAGCAGGTCGGTAACGTTGAGCTTCCGCAGGAAGCGTTCCTCGCCATTCTGCACGTTGGTAAAGACGGCAAATAACCCTAAGGAGTTGGCATGGCGAACATGTTTGCCCTGATCCTGGTCATCGCTACTGTGGTGACGGGTCTGTTGTGGTGCCTGGATAAGTTTATCTTTGCGCCAAAACGTCGCGAAAGTCAGGCCGCTGCGCAGGCGGCGACCGGCGACCAGTTGGACAAGAAAACGCTGAAAAAGGTCGGCCCGAAACCGGGCTGGCTGGAAACCGGCGCGTCAATCTTCCCGGTACTGGCGATTGTGCTGGTGGTTCGCTCATTCATTTATGAGCCCTTCCAGATCCCCTCCGGCTCGATGATGCCGACGCTGCTGATCGGCGATTTTATTCTGGTTGAGAAGTTTGCCTACGGCATTAAAGATCCGATTTACCAGAAGACGCTGATCGAAACCGGACATCCAAAGCGCGGCGATATTGTCGTCTTTAAATATCCGCAAGATCCGCGCCTGGATTATATCAAGCGTGCGGTCGGTTTACCGGGTGATAAAGTGACTTACGATCCGATTGCCAAGCAGGTCACTATCCAGCCGGGCTGTAGTTCTGGCCAGGCCTGCGGCAACGCGCTGCCGGTCACTTACTCCAACGTTGAGCCGAGCGATTTCGTACAGACCTTCTCCCGCAGCAACGGCGGCGAAGCGACCAGCGGTTTCTGGCAACTGCCGAAAGGCGAGACGAAAGCCGATGGCATCCGTCTGACCGAACGTAAAGAGACGCTGGGCGAAGTGACGCACCGTATATTGACCGTACCGATTGCTCAGGACCAGGTGGGGATGTATTACCATCAGTCCGGTCTGCCGCTGGCGACCTGGATTGTCCCGCCGGGGCAGTATTTTATGATGGGTGACAACCGCGATAACAGCGCCGATAGCCGTTATTGGGGCTTTGTGCCGGAAGCGAATCTGGTGGGTAAAGCAACCGCAATCTGGATGAGTTTCGAAAAACAGGAAGGCGAATGGCCTACCGGCGTACGTTTATCGCGTATCGGTGGTATCCAGTAAATTTTTCCTGCTTTATTCACGCTGCCGACGCAATAACGGCAGCGTGAATTATTTAAAATTTAAATCTATTCAAACTAACGACATCCCTTGTCGTTGCGTATAGAATATCCCCCCGAAGTTTTAGGTTGTCTCTCGTAAGATTGACACAGCACACGAAACCGCGTTGGTTTTTACTCAGGTCGGTTTCGTGTGCTGCATTTTTGACGCATTCATCTATTGGTAACGCATGAACCCCATCGTAATTAATCGGCTTCAACGGAAGCTGGGCTACACTTTTCATCATCAGGAGCTGTTGCAACAGGCATTAACTCACCGCAGTGCCAGCAGCAAACATAATGAGCGCCTGGAATTTTTAGGCGACTCAATATTGAGCTTTGTGATCGCGAACGCGCTCTATCATCGTTTCCCTCGGGTAGACGAAGGCGATATGAGCCGCATGCGCGCGACCCTGGTACGAGGCAACACGCTGGCAGAAATTGCCCGCGAGTTCGAATTAGGTGAATGTCTGCGTCTTGGGCCGGGTGAACTGAAAAGCGGGGGCTTTCGCCGTGAATCTATACTGGCGGACACCGTTGAAGCGTTAATCGGCGGGATTTTCCTCGACAGCGATATTCAGAACGTGGAGCGCCTTATTCTCTCCTGGTACCAGAGTCGTCTGGATGAAATCAGCCCGGGCGACAAGCAAAAAGATCCGAAGACGCGTTTGCAGGAGTATCTGCAGGGGCGCCATCTGCCGCTGCCGTCTTACCTGGTGGTACAGGTTCGCGGTGAAGCGCACGATCAGGAATTTACTATCCACTGCCAGGTTAGCGGCCTGAGTGAACCGGTGGTTGGCACGGGTTCTAGCCGTCGCAAGGCGGAGCAGGCTGCCGCCGAACAGGCGCTGAAAAAGCTGGAGCTGGAATGAGCGAAGAAAAGAACTACTGCGGATTTATTGCCATCGTTGGTCGTCCAAACGTGGGCAAATCCACATTGCTGAACAAGCTGCTCGGGCAGAAGATCTCGATCACTTCCCGAAAAGCGCAGACGACGCGTCACCGCATCGTTGGTATTCATACTGAAGGTCCGTATCAGGCGATCTACGTCGATACCCCGGGCCTGCATATGGAAGAAAAACGCGCGATTAACCGTCTGATGAACAAAGCGGCAAGCAGCTCCATTGGCGACGTAGAGCTGGTTATTTTCGTCGTTGAAGGTACCCGCTGGACGCCGGACGACGAGATGGTGCTCAACAAGCTGCGCGATGGTAAAGCGCCGGTGATTCTGGCGGTCAACAAAGTCGATAACGTACAGGAAAAAGCCGATCTTCTGCCGCACCTGCAGTTCCTTGGCAGCCAGATGAACTTCCTTGATATCGTGCCGATTTCCGCGGAAACGGGGCTGAACGTTGATACCATCGCCGGTATCGTGCGTAAGCATCTGCCGGAAGCGATTCATCACTTCCCGGAAGATTACATCACCGACCGCTCTCAGCGCTTTATGGCTTCCGAGATCATTCGTGAAAAGCTGATGCGTTTCCTCGGCGCTGAACTGCCGTATTCCGTTACCGTGGAAATTGAACGTTTTGTAACCAACGAGCGCGGCGGCTACGATATCAACGGTCTGATTCTGGTTGAGCGTGAAGGGCAGAAGAAGATGGTGATTGGCAACAAAGGGGCCAAAATCAAAACCATCGGTATCGAAGCGCGTAAAGACATGCAGGATATGTTTGAAGCGCCGGTTCACCTCGAGCTGTGGGTGAAAGTGAAGTCCGGCTGGGCTGATGACGAACGCGCGCTGCGCAGTCTCGGTTACGGCGACGATCTCTAAGTTTGGATACTCTATGGCTTTCGAGGTGCAGGACAAAACACAACGTGTTTTGAACAGCGCTTGCGCTGGCTCCGAAGGAGCGAGGCCAGAGGCTGAGTCACGCGGCAAGACCGCGAGTCCCCGGGAGCTTACTTCAGTAAGTGACTGGGGTGATTGGGCGCAGCCAACGCACCTGCGGCTTGAAAGACGACGAGTATGATGGAAGGCTGGCAACGCGCTTTCGTACTGCATAGCCGTCCCTGGAGCGAAACCAGCCTGATGCTGGACGTCTTCACGGAAGAATCCGGCCGCGTGCGCCTTGTGGCTAAAGGCGCACGTTCCAAACGTTCGAACCTCAAAGGCGCGCTTCAGCCTTTTACTCCCTTACTGCTTCGCTTTGGCGGGCGCGGCGAAGTCAAAACGCTGCGCAGCGCGGAAGCCGTCTCGCTGGCGCTCCCTCTCAGCGGCATCACGCTCTACAGCGGCCTTTACGTCAACGAACTTCTCTCTCGCGTGCTTGAGCATGAAACGCGCTTTTCCGAACTCTTCTTCGATTATTTGCACTGTATCCAGTCTCTGGCTGGCGCAAGCGGCTCGCCGGAACCGGCGCTACGGCGTTTTGAACTGGCGCTGCTGGGGCATCTGGGATATGGCGTGGATTTCCTGCACTGCGCCGGCAGCGGAGAAGCGGTTGACGACGCAATGACCTATCGCTACCGTGAAGAAAAAGGCTTTATCGCCAGCGTGGTTATTGATAACAACACCTTTACCGGGCACCATCTTAAGGCGCTGGCGAGCCGTGAATTTCCGGACAGCGATGCGCTGCGCGCGGCAAAGCGTTTCACCCGTATCGCCCTGAAGCCCTATCTGGGCGGGAAGCCGCTAAAAAGTCGCGAGCTTTTTCGTCAGTTTTTGCCCGCGCGGGCAGCGCGAGCCGATAAAACAAATAACGATTAACGAGGATTGTCATGGCTGAATTACTGTTGGGGGTCAATATTGACCACATTGCGACATTACGCAACGCTCGCGGTACCGCTTATCCGGATCCGGTCCAGGCGGCCTTTATCGCCGAGCAGGCCGGCGCTGACGGTATTACCGTCCATCTGCGCGAAGATCGTCGCCATATTACCGATCGCGATGTCCGTATTTTGCGCCAGACGCTGGATACCCGCATGAACCTTGAGATGGCGGTGACGGAAGAGATGCTGAAGATTGCCTGTGAGACTCAGCCCCATTTTTGCTGCCTGGTGCCGGAAAAACGTCAGGAAGTGACCACCGAAGGTGGACTGGACGTGGCGGGCCAGCTCGACAAAATGCGCGACGCCTGTAAACGCCTTGCCGATGCCGGTATCCTGGTTTCGCTGTTTATTGACGCGGACAACGCGCAAATTAAGGCGGCAGCGGACGTTGGCGCGCCTTATATCGAAATTCACACCGGATGCTACGCTGATGCGCAAACTGACGCTGAGCAGGCAAAAGAGCTGGAGCGTATTGCCAAAGCGGCGACCTATGCCGCCAGCCTGGGGCTGAAGGTTAATGCCGGTCACGGTTTGACCTACCATAACGTGAAGGCCATTGCCGCGCTGCCGGAAATGCACGAGCTGAACATCGGCCACGCGATTATTGGCCGTGCGGTGATGAGCGGCCTGAAAGAGGCGGTGGCGGAAATGAAGCGCTTGATGCAGGAAGCGCGCGCCTGATGGCCATTCTCGGACTGGGTACTGATATTGTAGAAATTGCCCGTATTGAAGCGGTTATTGCCCGCAGCGGCGATCGTCTGGCGCGTCGCGTCCTGAGCGATAGCGAGTGGGCGATATGGGAACAGCATCAGCAGCCGGTCCGTTTTCTGGCCAAGCGTTTTGCCGTTAAAGAAGCGGCGGCCAAGGCGCTTGGTACCGGCATCCGCAATGGGCTGGCGTTTAATCAGTTTGAGGTTTACAACGACGAGCTGGGTAAGCCAAAGCTGCGATTGTGGGGCGAAGCGAAGAGTCTGGCCGAGCGCATGGGCGTAAGCAGCATTCACGTGACGCTGGCCGACGAGCGTCACTATGCCTGCGCCACGGTGATTATCGAAAGCTAGAGTGTTACAGGCCGGAGAGGTCGGTTAACGCCGCCATCCGGCAATATCACAGTTTGTCCGCGTGGTGCAGCAGGACAAACTTATCCCACAGCTGCTCTTCATTTTCGTTATGGGCCGGATCTTTCAGAATGGTATTTGGGATCGGGCACACCTTCTGGCAGGTCGGCGTATCATAGTGGCCAACGCATTCGGTGCAGCGATCGCTGTTAATTTCATAAATGCTATCACCCATGGATATCGCCTCATTCGGGCACTCCGGCTCGCACATATCGCAGTTGATGCATTTTTTGGTGATTAACAGCGCCATCAGGAAATTCTCAGAAACAACACAAACAGGGCGGGCATTATACGCCCATTCTTCACCCGGGCCAGCTCTTTTCAACCGCGGGGCGACCATCCGCAGCGGAGAAATTTTGCCCGGCCTGAGCCAATAAGAGAGAGTGCTTTTGACAGCGGGCAGAGCACCCGGGGTTACACCAGCTTTTTCACCAGCGCTTCGCTATGGCGAATCCGCTCCGGAGCGTGCTCAAGATCCTGCTGCACCAGCCCCATAAACAGAAGATCGGTCAACATCATTTGCGCGCTGGTGGAGGAGATCGCAGCGCTACGCGTGGCCTGCTCTTCCGCAATGGTGTACAGGCACAGCGTTGCCTGCTGCTGAAGCGAGTTGGGGTTAAAGCCGGTGATCGCCAGGATCTGGCTTCCTACCCGCAGCGCTTCACCGGCCGCCATATTGATCTCGCGTCGTTCACCGGAATAGGAGATGGCCAGCAGCAGATCGTCCGGAGACATCGCCTGTACCGTCGCCAGCAGGGCGTGCATATCCTGTTCTGATACCGCGTTAATGCCGATTTTCATCAGCTTCCAGCTAAAGTTTCTCGCCACCAGGCCCGACGCGCCGATGCCGGTAATGATGACCCGACGGGCGTGGCGCAACAGCGTGACGGCTTCCAGCAGCTTCTCTTCGGTGTTGACGTCCAGCGAGGCGTGCATGGCCGCGACGTTATCTTTAATCAGCTTTTCGCCAACCAGGCGCAGGGGATCGTCGCCGCGAATCTGGTTATGCACCGGTACGGATTGCGGAGTCGGCGCGCTTGCCAGGGCTTCGCTCAACGCCAGCTTTAACGCCGGGAAGCCTTTGAACCCCATCTTCTGCGCAAATTTCACTACGCTTGACTGGCTGACGCCGGCTTCGCCCGCCAGCTGCTGCGAGCTGAGGTGGCGGGTTTGATCCGGTTGAGCCAGAATGAAATCGGCCAGTTTTTTATCGCTTGCGGCCAACGTCGGATAGCGCTGGCGAATACGGGTCAAACAGTTCATAGCGGCTCCGGAGGACAGCTTCACCCTCGGCTGAAAGAATTTTGTATTCGATTATAAGAGGATTATCGCGAATTAAAAATTCTGTGCCTAAGATTTCTCGGCAAAGACGTTTTCTTAATACGGATTCAACAGCAGCGTATGTTTTCGCTATTGGCGACGTAAGGCTGTTAAGCTATTGGTTATCATGCGATCGTTCAGGGGAGTGGGTTTTGAATAGCAGCACGCGGAGAGTGGTTTTCTTTGATCTGGATGGAACCTTGCATCAGCAGGATATGTTCGGCAGCTTTTTGCGCTATGCCCTGCGCCATCAGCCGCTGAACGCGCTGCTGCTGCTTCCTTTATTGCCGGTTATCGCGGCCGGACTGATGTTATACGGTCGCGCCGCGCGCTGGCCGATGAGCCTGCTGCTCTGGGCATCAACCTTCGGACGCAGCGAGCAGCAGCTTAAACGCCTGGAGGCCAATTTTGTTCGCTGGTTTCGCCAGCACGTCACGGCATTCCCGGTTGTTCAGGCGCGGCTTAAACATTATCTGACCAGCACGGACGCTGACGTCTGGCTGATCACCGGTTCGCCGCAGTCGCTGGTTGAACAGGTCTATTTTGATACCGCCTGGCTGCCGCGGGTGAATCTGATCGCCAGCCGAATGGAGCGACGCTACGGCGGCTGGGGGTTAACCCTGCGCTGTCTCGGTAATGAAAAAGTGACGCAGCTGGAACAAAAGATCGGCGCACCGCTGCGCTTGTATAGCGGCTACAGCGACAGCGAGCAGGACAACCCGCTGCTCTCTTTTTGCCAGCACCGCTGGCGGGTGACGCCGCAGGGCGATCTTCAGCAGTTAGAATAGTGTGTAATACATAGCGCCCATGTATAATGCGCCCCGCTTTTCTGCAGGAGTGCCCGCTTTGTCTGACCATGAATTAAATGATGAATACTGGATGCGTCACGCCCTGACGCTGGCCAAACGCGCCTGGGAAGAGGGCGAGGTGCCGGTCGGCGCCGTGCTGGTGCATAATCATCAGGTCATCGGCGAGGGCTGGAACCGGCCCATCGGCCGCCACGATCCCACCGCGCACGCCGAGATTATGGCGCTGCGTCAGGGCGGACTGGTGTTGCAAAACTATCGCCTGATTGACGCAACGCTGTACGTTACTCTCGAACCCTGTGTGATGTGCGCCGGGGCAATGGTGCACAGCCGTATTTCCCGACTGGTGTTTGGCGCCAGGGATGCGAAAACCGGCGCCGCCGGGTCGCTGATTGATGTGCTGCATCATCCGGGCATGAACCATCGGGTAGAAATAGCGGAAGGTGTTATGGCGGAGGCCTGTTCCGGCATGCTGAGCGATTTCTTCCGCTGGCGGCGGGAAGAGAAAAAAGCGCTAAAGCGAGCGGGCCAACAGGCGCAAGATTAATGCCCCATTCCGGGGATTTTTAATTTTGCGTTATCGACCAGCGTTTCGGCGCGAAAGTTAAAAAAGGACCTGGTGTACTGCTCTTCTTTATCCAGCTCATCCGGCATGACCGCCGGATAGTGTTCGCCTAAGGCCGCCATCTGCGCGTCTTTTTTCTCTTTTTCAGAGAGATAGCCCACGAGGCTAATATGATATTTGCGGATATTTTCGACGTAGGCGTAGGCTTCGTGCCCGCGTGCAAAGCCGTACTTCAGTCGGCTGTAGTAGTTTTTCTGGCTTAGCAACGGCAGACGCTGCTTCACATCCGCCCAGCTATTCGGGTTGCCTTTCTGCTTTTTGGTCAGCGCCATCGCGTCAAGCATGTGCGCGTAGCCCATATTATAAGCCGCCAGCGCAAACCAGATGCGCTCGTCCTGTGGGACCGACTCCGGCACTTTATTCATCATGTCCTGTAAATAACGCATGCCGCCGTCGAGGCTTTGCTCGGCGTCGGTACGATCGGTCAGGCCCAGGCTTTGCGCCGTATTGCGGGTCAGCATCATTATCCCGCGAACGCCCGTCGGAGAGGTGGCCTGCGGATCCCAGTGCGATTCCTGCCATGAGATAGCCGCCAGCAGCCGCCAGTCTATCTGTCGGGCGTATTTTTCAAACATCGGCTGCAGGTCAGGGAGGACGCTCTCCACGGCGCGCAGGAAGGTGCGGGTGTCAACGTAGTCAAAATCGTTGCCGTGGCCGAGGTATTTCTCCTCCAGCCTCGCCAGGGTGCCATCTTCGTTAATGTTATTGAAGAAATCGAGCATTGCCGCCGGCAGGGAATTATCCTCACCTTTTTCGCTAAACCAGGTGACCGGCTGTTCGTCGCTGATATCGAGGGCGACGGCCAGCTCCGGGTGAACGCGCTGGAACAGACTGACGGCGACCGAATCAGCGACGGTATAGTCGAGTTTGCCATCGATAACCGCCTGCATCAGCGCCGTCGTGCCTCGCTTATCGTCCACGTGCCACTCAAGGTCGGGATATTTTTGCTTTTTCAATGCCTGGAGATCGTTAATCGCCACGTGCCCGGGAGCGATGGCCAGCTGTGCGGCGGTGATGTTTGCCAGGGTGCGCGGACGCAGGTTGCCTTTGCGATACACCAGCTGTTGCGAAACGGAATAGTAGGTCGGCCCGACCTGATAGTTTTTCACCCGCTCGGAGTTGTAGACCAGCCCGGCTGCCAGCATGTCGGCTTTGCCTTCATCGAGGTCGTCGAATAGCTGGCTGATATTCTGCCTGACGGTGACTTTGAGCTCGACGCCGAGGTAGTCGGCAAACTGCTGCGCCAGCTCATAATCAAAACCGTAGGTCTTGTCATTGATGGTCGCGAAGGTCATCGGCGAATTAATGGTGCTGATTCGCAGTTCTCCGCGCGCCATGATCCCCGCCACGCGGTTTTCTGGTTTTCCCATCCACGGGAGAGACGGCCACAGGGCAGCCGCCAGCAGGAGGGTCACAATGCCGATGAGCAGATAATTAATCTTTAGTTTTTTCAGATAGTTAATCTTCTGCAGCTTCGCGTTCCTCAGCAGATTATGACCAGAAAAAGTAAAAGGTTGTCCTGGAATGAGCGGCATTTTGCTTAAGAATGCGCCAGTTGGCAACTTATTCGCGAGATGAGTCACATTAATTGATAAACCCCGGCAATCATTTTATTTCTACGCAAACGGTTTCGTCGGGGCGCAGGATTCACTATAATGGCGCCCGTTTCCCCCCTGGCTCACCATGAAAGCTTCGAAGACGAGAGACTTATGATGGAAATTTTGCGTGGTTCACCTGCACTGTCGGCATTCCGTATCAATAAACTGCTGGCACGTTTCCAGGCGGCCAACCTTCCGGTCAGCACCCTTTATGCCGAGTACGTTCATTTTGCCGACCTCAGCGCCCCGCTCAGCGGCGACGATCGCGAGAGCCTGGCAAGATTGCTCAAGTATGGCCCGAACTTAAGCAGCCATACCCCGACCGGCAAGCTACTGCTCGTTACCCCCCGTCCCGGCACCATCTCTCCCTGGTCTTCTAAAGCTACCGACATCGCCCATAACTGCGGCCTGTCACAGGTTTTGCGCCTGGAGCGCGGCGTGGCGTATTACGTCGAAGCGAGCAGCCTGAATGACGAACAGTGGTCGCAGGTGGCGGCCGAACTGCATGACCGCATGATGGAAAGCGTCTTTGGCGCGCTGGAAGAGGGTGAAAAACTCTTCGCCCACCATCAGCCAACCCCGGTCACCAGCGTTGATCTGCTGGGCCTGGGCCGTCAGGCGCTGATTGACGCCAACCTCCGTCTGGGGCTGGCGCTGGCGGATGATGAAATCGACTATCTGCAGGATGCTTTCCAGAAGCTGGGGCGCAACCCGAACGATATCGAACTCTATATGTTCGCGCAGGCTAACTCCGAGCACTGCCGACACAAGATTTTTAACGCCGACTGGGTCATTGATGGCGAAAAGCAGCCGAAGTCGCTGTTTAAAATGATCAAAAACACCTTCGAGAAAACCCCGGACTACGTGCTGTCTGCTTATAAAGACAACGCCGCGGTAATGGAAGGTTCAGCCGTGGGGCGCTACTTCGCCGACCACGAAACCGGCCGCTACGACTTCCACCAGGAAGACGCGCATATTCTGATGAAGGTCGAAACCCATAACCACCCGACGGCGATCTCTCCGTGGCCGGGCGCGGCGACCGGTTCCGGCGGCGAAATTCGCGATGAAGGCGCCACCGGGCGCGGCGCGAAGCCGAAAGCGGGTCTGGTGGGCTTCTCGGTTTCCAACCTGCGTATTCCGGGGTTTGAGCAGCCGTGGGAAGAGGATTTCGGTAAGCCGGAGCGTATCGTCACCGCGCTGGATATCATGACCGAAGGCCCGCTGGGCGGCGCGGCGTTTAACAACGAATTTGGTCGTCCGGCGCTCAACGGTTACTTCCGTACCTATGAAGAGAAAGTGAGCAGCCACAACGGCGAAGAGCTGCGCGGCTATCACAAGCCCATTATGCTGGCGGGCGGTATCGGCAACATTCGCGGCGAACACGTGCAGAAGGGCGAGATCGTCGTCGGCGCGAAGCTGATTGTTCTCGGCGGTCCGGCGATGAACATCGGTCTTGGCGGCGGCGCGGCCTCTTCAATGGCTTCCGGCCAGTCCGATGCCGATCTCGATTTCGCCTCCGTACAGCGCGACAACCCGGAAATGGAACGTCGTTGCCAGGAAGTTATCGACCGCTGCTGGCAGCTGGGCGACGCCAACCCGATTCTGTTTATCCACGACGTCGGCGCCGGCGGTCTGTCGAACGCGATGCCTGAACTGGTCAGCGACGGCGGACGCGGCGGTAAATTCCAGCTGCGCGATATCCTCAGCGATGAGCCGGGCATGAGCCCGCTGGAGATCTGGTGTAACGAATCGCAGGAACGTTATGTGCTGGCGGTCGCGCCGGAGCAGCTGCCGCTGTTTGATGAGCTGTGCCGCCGCGAACGCGCGCCGTATGCGGTGATTGGCGAAGCGACCGAAGCGCTGCATCTGAGCCTCGACGATACTCACTTTGACGATCGCCCGATCGACCTGCCGCTTGACGTGCTGCTGGGCAAAACGCCGAAAATGACCCGCGACGTGCAGACGCTCAAAGCCCAGGGCCAGAGTCTGGAACGCCAGGGAATCACTATTGCCGACGCGGTGAATCGCGTGCTGCACCTGCCGACCGTGGCGGAGAAAACCTTCCTCGTCACCATCGGCGACCGTACCGTCACCGGTATGGTGGCGCGCGATCAGATGGTGGGTCCGTGGCAGATCCCGGTGGCTAACTGCGCGGTGACCACCGCCAGTCTCGACAGCTACTATGGCGAAGCCATGTCTATTGGCGAGCGCGCGCCGGTGGCGCTGCTGGACTTTGCCGCTTCCGCCCGACTGGCGGTCGGCGAGGCGCTGACCAACATCGCGGCGACGCAGATTGGCGCGCTCAATCGCGTGAAGCTGTCGGCAAACTGGATGGCCGCAGCCGGTCACCCGGGCGAAGACGCCGGTTTATATGAAGCGGTAAAAGCGGTTGGCGAAGAGCTCTGTCCGGCCCTGGGACTGACCATTCCGGTGGGTAAAGACTCCATGTCGATGAAAACCCGCTGGCAGGAAGGCGCTGAACAGCGCGAGATGACCTCTCCGCTGTCGCTGGTGATTTCCGCCTTTGCTCGCGTGGAAGACGTACGCCGTACCGTCACCCCACAGCTCGCGACCGAAGACAACGCCCTGCTGCTGATTGATTTAGGCAAGGGGAACAATGCGCTGGGTGCGACCGCGCTGGCGCAGGTTTATCGTCAGCTTGGCGATGTGACCGCCGACGTGCGCGATGTCGCGCAGCTGAAAGGCTTCTGGGACGCAATGCAGGCGCTGGTGGCCGAAGGGAAGCTGCTGGCGTGGCACGACCGGTCTGACGGCGGTCTGCTGGTCACGCTGGCCGAGATGGCCTTTACCGGCCACTGCGGCGTCAAGGTTGATATCGCCGCGCTCGGCGAGGATCGTCTGGCCGCGCTGTTTAACGAAGAGCTTGGCGGGGTGATTCAGGTTCGTGCCGCCGACCGCCAGGCGGTGGAAGCGCTGCTGGCCGCTCATGGTCTGGCGGATTGCGTTCACTATCTTGGCCAGGCCACGACGGGCGATCGCTTTATCATCGAGGCCGACGGTCACCCGGTATTCAGCGAAAGCCGCACAACGCTGCGCATGTGGTGGGCAGAAACCACCTGGCAAATGCAGCGTCTGCGCGATAACCCGGAGTGCGCCGACCAGGAGCACGAGGCGAAAGCCAACGATGCCGATCCGGGCCTCAACGTGAAGCTCTCCTTCGATATCAATGAGGATATCGCTGCGCCTTATATTGCCACCGGCGCGCGTCCGAAGGTTGCGGTGCTGCGCGAGCAGGGCGTGAACTCCCATGTCGAAATGGCCGCGGCGTTTCATCGCGCGGGCTTTGATGCCATCGACGTGCACATGAGCGACCTGCTGGCGGGGCGTACCGGTCTTGCTGACTTCCAGGCGCTGGTGGCCTGCGGCGGCTTCTCCTACGGTGACGTTTTAGGCGCGGGTGAGGGCTGGGCGAAATCGATCCTGTTCAATGAGCGGGTTCGCGACGAATTTGCCACCTTCTTCCATCGTCCGCAAACCCTGGCGCTGGGCGTATGCAACGGCTGCCAGATGATGTCTAACCTGCGCGAGCTGATCCCGGGCAGCGAGCTGTGGCCGCGCTTTGTGCGTAACCAGTCGGACCGCTTTGAAGCGCGCTTCAGCCTGGTTGAAGTGACCCAGAGCCCGTCGCTGCTGCTGCAGGGGATGGTGGGGTCAATGATGCCGATTGCCGTATCTCACGGTGAAGGACAGGTGGAAGTCCGCGATGGCGCGCATCTGGCGCAGCTGGAAAGCAAAGGCCTGGTGGCGCTGCGCTTTGTCGACAACGTCGGTAAGGTGACGGAAAACTATCCGGCTAACCCGAACGGTTCGCCGAACGGTATCACCGCGGTGACCAGCGAAAGCGGGCGCGCGACCATCATGATGCCGCACCCGGAACGCGTGTTCCGCACCGTGTCGAACTCCTGGCATCCGGAAAACTGGGGCGAAGACAGCCCGTGGATGCGTATTTTCCGCAACGCGCGTAAACAGCTGGGCTAAAACCGCTCACAAATCGCATTAAGCCTCCTGCCCGCGCAGGGGGCTTTTTTATTGGTGAGGCGTATCGACAGCAGGTGTCGGGGATCGCCGACAAACGCGCTATAGCGGTGTCGTCAAAAGGTGACACTTAACATATTGATTTATAATGGCATTGCTAAACCATTCATCCGGTGTTGCTAATCAGCGACACTTTGCGCATAAACCGACCATCATCATTCATGTCCATGAATAGTAAAAAGGTATTATATTTCATTGTGTTAATAAAATGTTTTGAGATGTGGCATAGTTCGTGCATAATTATAACCAGTGGCTCATTCACCTTCTTATGTCAGCCCCTTCGGGACGCGCTACATAAACTTCGAATGACGCACAAACAGGTGCCTGCCGTCCAACTCCTGATAACAGCTCTGCTTTATCAGTCATCGGGCGAAACGTCGAGTAAGGCACCGCCTCATTTCTTAATAAAGCCAGGCTCCTGTAGCCTGGCTTTATTATTTCCGGCGTAGATGTTTATTGCGTCCTCGGTTAGCATCGTCATGAGCTAATGATTGAGACCCTATCCGTGAAGCGACTCTCCCTTTTCCCCCGTTCGCTGCGCCAGCTGGTCACGCTATCCTTCGTGCTGATCCTGCTGCCGCTGCTGGTGCTGGCATGGCAGGCGTGGCAAAGCCTCAACGCGCTGAGCGCGCAGGCGGCGCATATCAACCGTACTACCCTTATCGACGCCCGCCGCAGCGAAGCGATGATTAACGCATCGCTGGAGATGGAACGTAGCTACCGTCAGTACTGCGTGCTGGACGATCCGACGCTGGCGCGGGTCTACCAGAATCAGCGCCAACGCTACAGCGAAATGCTTGATGCTCACGCGGGCGTCCTGCCCGATGAGAAAATCTGGCAGGCGCTGCGTCAGGATCTCGACGATCTGGCCGAGCTACAGTGTAAAAATAGCGGTCCGGCGGCGAAGTCAGCCGCCAGCCTGGAAGCGTTTGCCTCGGCCAATAGCGATATGGTGCAGGCAACCCGAACGGTGGTCTATTCGCGCGGGCAGCAGCTGCAGCAGGAAATCGCCGAGCGCGGGCAGTTCTTCGGCTGGCAGGCGCTGGTGCTGTTCCTGCTCAGCCTGGCGCTGGTGCTGCTGTTCACCCGCATGATTATCGGCCCAGTGAAGGGCATTGAGAGAATGATCAACCGACTGGGGGAGGGGAAGTCGCTGGACGACGCCGCGCTGTTTACCGGTCCGCGCGAGCTGCGCTCCGTCGGTAAACGCATTATCTGGCTGAGCGAACGCCTTGCCTGGCTGGAATCCCAGCGTCATCAGTTCCTGCGCCATCTTTCCCATGAGCTGAAAACGCCGCTGGCCAGCATGCGCGAAGGGACGGAGCTGCTTGCCGACCGGGTGGCCGGGCCGCTGACGCCCGAGCAGCAGGAGATCGTTGAAATTCTGGATAACAGCAGCCGCAACCTGCAAAAGCTGATCGAGCAGCTGCTGGACTATAACCGCAAACAGGCCGATGGCCCGATTGCGCGCGAGACGGTCAACCTGGCCGAGCTGGTGGAAAATGTGGTTTCTGCCCATAGCCTGCCGGCAAGAGCTAAAATGATGCATACCGAACTGTTGCTCAGCGAGCGTTTATGCGAAGCGGAGCCCGCTCTGCTGGTGAGCGTCCTGGATAATCTCTACTCCAATGCGGTGCACTATGGTGCTGAATCCGGTAACATTCGCATTCATAGCTATCGGCACGGTGAGCAGGTGCGCATTGACGTCATTAACGACGGCGAGCCGATCCCGCCCGCAGAGAGAAACATGATTTTTGAGCCTTTTTATCAGGGAAGCCACCAGCGTAAAGGGGCGGTAAAAGGCAGCGGTCTGGGGCTGAGCATTGCCCGCGACTGCGTACGGCAAATGCAGGGCGAGCTGAGCCTGGTTGATGATAAATCAGGGCTAATCTGTTTTCGTATCACGCTCCCCGTCGCCGAGTCTGGACAAAATAACGTATAACTATCGGGTGAATATGTCCCACTTCTTCGCACTTGTCCGTCCCCTCAGGGGATGGCTGCTGTCAGGCATGTCCTGCCTGGCGCTGGCGGGATGTTCCGCCTCTACATCACCACACGCTGCGGATGGCAAAACGCTCTCCGCACTGCCGCAGCATCAGGTCGCCGATTTTCTTTCGGTGGAGTGCGCCGACATCTGGAGCCTGCAAAGCGAGGCCAGTGATAAAAACCCGCTTTACTGGCTGCGGGGAATTGACTGCGCGGATCGCCTTGCTCCGGTACAGGCGCGGGCTGAAGCCCGGCAGCACGATGCCAACAGCTGGCAGGATGCCTTTAAACGCGGCATTTTACTGGCCGATGCCAAAATTACGCCCAACGAACGTCGCGATCTGGTGGCCAGTCTGGATGCCTTCAGCCCGCAAATCGCCGCCCAGGTTCGCCCGCTTTATCAGCTCTGGCGCGATGCCCAGGGCCGGCAGCTTCAGCTGATTGAGGAGCGCTCCCGCTACGCCAAATTGCAGCAGTCAAGCGATGCGGAGCTGGAGACGCTGCGTCAGCAGGAAATTGAACTTCGCAGTCAGCTCGAACTGACGACCCGCAAGCTGGAGAATCTCACCGACATCGAGCGCCAGCTCTCCAGCCGTAAACCCGGCGGGAACTTCAGCCCGGACGCCGGGCACGGCGGCGAGAAGGTCCCGGAGGTGATTCATGACGATCCGTAAACCCGCCCGCCTGCTGTTGGTGGACGACGATCCGGGGCTGCTGAAGCTGCTGGGCATGCGTCTTGTCAGCGAAGGATACAGCGTACTGACCGCCGAGAGCGGGCCGGAGGCCCTGCGCACCCTGAGCCGTGACAAAGTCGACCTGGTGGTCAGCGACCTGCGGATGGACGAGATGGACGGCCTCCAGCTGTTCAGCGAAATCCAGAAAGTTCAGCCGGGAATGCCGGTGATCATTCTCACCGCGCACGGTTCCATTCCGGACGCCGTTGCCGCGACCCAGCAGGGCGTATTTAGCTTTCTCACCAAGCCGGTGGATAAAGACGCTCTGTATAAAGCGATTGATGACGCGCTGGAGCAGAGCGCGCCCACCACCGATGAGCGCTGGCGCCAGGCGATTGTGACCCGCAGCCCGCTGATGGAGCGTCTGCTGGAGCAGGCAGGGATGGTGGCGCAGTCGGACGTCAGCGTACTGATTAACGGCCAGAGCGGTACCGGCAAGGAGATTGTCGCCCAGGCAATTCATAACGCCAGCCCGCGCCGCGATAAACCTTTTGTCGCCATTAACTGCGGCGCGCTTCCCGAGCAGCTGCTGGAGTCAGAGCTGTTTGGCCACGCCCGCGGCGCTTTTACCGGCGCGGTCAGCAATCGCGAGGGGCTATTCCAGGCCGCAGAAGGCGGGACCCTGTTTCTTGATGAAATCGGCGATATGCCGGTGGCGCTGCAGGTTAAACTGCTGCGCGTCCTGCAGGAGCGTAAAGTGCGCCCGCTGGGCAGCAACCGTGATATCGACATTGATGTGCGGATTATTTCTGCGACCCATCGCGACCTGCCGAAGGCCATGGCGCGCGGCGAGTTTCGCGAAGATCTGTTTTATCGTCTCAACGTGGTGAATCTGAAAATCCCGCCGCTGGCCGAGCGTACGGAAGATATTCCGCTGCTGGCGAACCATCTGCTGCGCCAGTCCGCCGATCGCCACAAACCCTTTGTTCGCGCGTTCTCCACCGATGCGATGAAGCGGCTGATGGCCGCAAAATGGCCGGGCAACGTGCGCCAGCTGGTGAACGTGATTGAGCAGTGCGTGGCGCTAACCTCTTCGCCGGTCATTAGCGACGCCCTGGTGGAGCAGGCGCTGGAAGGGGAAAACACCGCGCTGCCGACCTTTGTTGAGGCGCGGAATCAGTTTGAGCTCAATTACCTGCGCAAGCTGCTGCAAATCACTAAAGGCAACGTCACGCATGCGGCGCGGATGGCGGGGCGCAACCGCACCGAATTTTATAAGCTGCTGTCGCGCCACGAGCTCGACGCTAACGACTTTAAAGAGTAGCTCCGCGTGATGACGCAAGTTATGATACGGTTAGCAACCGGTTACGCGACTAAAACAGGAACACCATGAAAAAGATTGATGCGATTATTAAACCCTTCAAACTGGATGACGTGCGTGAAGCGCTGGCCGAAGTCGGCATCACCGGGATGACGGTAACGGAAGTGAAAGGTTTTGGCCGCCAGAAGGGGCATACCGAGCTGTATCGCGGCGCGGAGTATATGGTCGATTTTCTGCCGAAAGTGAAAATCGAAATCGTTGTCACCGATGATATCGTCGATACCTGCGTGGATACCATTATCCGTACGGCGCAGACCGGCAAAATCGGCGACGGTAAGATCTTTGTTTTCGATGTCGCGCGCGTGATTCGTATCCGCACCGGCGAAGAAGACGACGCGGCGATTTAAGCTGACAAACCGAATGGCGGCCCGATAATTTCCGGGCCGCCTGCATCCATCGCTCTGTTTACAGCACCTTGTGCGGGCCGAAGCACTCATAATGAATGTTGCCGCTGCTCACGCCCAGATCTACCAGCTGCTTCGCGGCAAACTGCATAAACGCCACCGGGCCGCAGAGATAGAACTGCATCTGCGGGTCGCCGATCTTGTCGGCCAGGGCCGCTAAATCCATCAAACCTTCGCTGTCAAACGCGCCGGCGTCACGGTCCGTTTCGCTCGGGCTGCGGTACCAGACGTGAGAAGTAAACTTCGGCAGGGTTTCACCCAGCGCTTTCACTTCCTCCGCGAAGGCGTGCACGTCGCCATTCTCTGCCGCGTGGAACCAGTTCACCTGCGCCGGATGCTGTGCTTTTGCCAGCGTGTCCAGCATCGCCAGCATCGGCGTCTGACCGACGCCGCCGGAGAGCAGCGTGACCGGTGTTTCCGGCGCCACGTTGAGGAAAAAATCGCCGGCCGGCGCGGCCAGGTAAATCACGTCGCCTTCTTTCGCAGAATCATGCAGCCAGTTTGAAACCTGGCCGCCGTTTTCACGCTTAACCGCAATGCGATAGCCTTTGCCGTCGGGTTTGCGGGTCAAAGAGTACTGACGAATTTCCTGATGCGGAAAGCCTTCCGGCTTCAGCCAGACCGCCAGGTACTGGCCCGGATGGTATTCAGCGACCGCGCCGCCGTCGACCGGCTCAAACTCAAAGCTGGTAATCAGCGCGCTGCGCGGCGTTTTTCTGACGATGCGGAACGCGCGTGTGCCTTCCCAGCCGCCGGTTTTACTGGCGCTTTCGCTGTAGATTTGCGCTTCACGATTAATAAAGACGTTGGCCAGCACGCCGTAGGCCTTGCCCCAGGCATCCAGCACTTCCTGACCCGGGCTGAACATCTCGTCAAGGGTGGCCAGCAGGTGGGTGCCGACAATATTGTACTGCTCGGGCTGGATCTGGAAGCTGGTGTGCTTCTGGGCGATTTTTTCCACCGCCGGCAGCAGGGCGGGCAGGTTCTCAAGATTGCTGGCATAGGCGGCAATGGCGTTGAACAGCGCCTCGCGCTGGTCGCCGTTGCGCTGATTACTCATATTAAAGATTTCTTTGAGTTCGGGATTATGAGCAAACATGCGGTCGTAAAAATGGGCGGTCAGTTTCGGACCGGTTTCAACCAGCAGAGGGATGGTGGCTTTCACCGTAGCGATGGTCTGGGCGTCGAGCATAGCAGCTTCCTTTATAGGTTATCTTAATGATGCATATCAAATGCATCTTATAAAAATAACCCTGCTTTGTAAATGGTTCTTTAACACTTGGCCGTAAGGCAGTTACAACATGAATTATTTGCATCACAAACCTGAAAAGAAATCCGTTGATAATCGAAGGTGCTTTATTGCTCAAAGCCTTGTGTAACGCGGAGCCAATCGTTTGCGTAAAATCCTTTGTCAAGACCTGTTATCGCAGAATGATTCAGTTATACTGTGGGCCGTTGTCCAGGTGGACCGCCTTTTTAGGCCGAAATTTTATTGTTAGCTGAGTCAGGAGATGCGGATGTTAAAGCGTGAAATGAACATTGCCGATTATGATGCCGAACTGTGGCAGGCTATGGAGCAAGAAAAAGTACGTCAGGAAGAGCACATCGAACTGATCGCCTCCGAAAACTACACCAGTCCGCGCGTAATGCAGGCGCAGGGCTCTCAGCTGACCAACAAATACGCTGAAGGATACCCGGGCAAGCGCTACTACGGCGGCTGTGAATACGTCGATATCGTAGAGCAGCTGGCTATTGACCGCGCTAAAGAACTGTTCGGCGCTGACTACGCTAACGTACAGCCGCACTCCGGCTCCCAGGCGAACTTCGCGGTCTATACCGCTCTGCTGCAGCCGGGCGATACCGTTCTGGGTATGAACCTGGCGCAGGGTGGCCACCTGACTCACGGCTCTCCGGTCAACTTCTCCGGCAAACTGTACAACATCATCCCTTACGGTATCGATGAGTCCGGTAAAATTGACTACGAAGATATGGCGAAGCAGGCTCAGGAACACAAACCGAAGATGATTATCGGTGGTTTCTCTGCCTACTCCGGTATCGTTGACTGGGCAAAAATGCGTGAAATCGCTGACAGCATCGGCGCATACCTGTTCGTCGATATGGCTCACGTTGCCGGTCTGATCGCCGCAGGCGTTTACCCGAACCCGGTTCCGCATGCTCACGTCGTGACTACCACCACCCACAAAACCCTGGCCGGTCCGCGCGGCGGCCTGATCCTGGCGAAAGGCGGCAGCGAAGAGCTGTACAAAAAACTGAACTCCGCCGTATTCCCGAGCGCCCAGGGCGGCCCGCTGATGCACGTCATCGCGGCGAAAGCCGTCGCGCTGAAAGAAGCGATGGAGCCAGAGTTCAAAGTTTACCAGCAGCAGGTAGCGAAAAACGCGAAGGCAATGGTAGAAGTGTTCCTGAACCGCGGCTACAAAGTGGTTTCCGGCGGCACTGAAAACCACCTGTTCCTGCTGGATCTGGTCGATAAAAACCTGACCGGTAAAGAAGCGGACGCTGCGCTGGGCCGTGCTAACATCACCGTCAACAAAAACAGCGTGCCGAACGATCCGAAGAGCCCGTTTGTGACCTCCGGCATCCGTATCGGTTCTCCGGCAGTCACCCGTCGCGGCTTTAAAGAAGCGGAAGTGAAAGAGCTGGCCGGCTGGATGTGCGACGTGCTGGACAACATCAATGACGAAGCGGTCATTGAGCGCGTGAAGGGTAAAGTGCTGGATATCTGCGCACGCTTCCCGGTTTATGCGTAAGCGTTAGCGTTGACATCAAAAAGGCCGCTGATGCGGCCTTTTTTGCGTCTGTTGATTAGCGGCGGTCGAGCGAAATCGCCCCGGGACCGGTTATCGCCAGCAGCAGGAAGGCACCGGCAATACTGATGTTTTTCCAGAAGTTAATCATGTTCGGCAGAACCGCATCGCCGGTCATATCCCAGTAGTGATGGCCAATCACCGCGGTACCGAGGGTATAAAAAATAAAGATCACCGCCAGCGGGCGGGTGAAAAAGCCCAGCACAATTAAAATGGCCGCCGGCACTTCCATAATAATGGCAATGATGGCCGCAAGCGTTGGCATCGGCGCGCCGGAGGAGGCCATGTACTGCACCGTGCCGCTAAAGCCGAGCAGCTTGGGATAGCCGAAAAGAATAAACAGCACCACCACCGCGATACGCGCAATCAGCAGCAGCAGAGAGCGGGAGGAGCCAAAGTCAAAATAGCGTAGAGTGTTCATAATCAGCTCGTTATGAGAGACGTGTGATTTAAACGTAATACACAAATTTGCGCTCCGCCACGTCCGCTGACGATTAACGCAGCGTTTGCAGCTGTTCCTCCACGTACAGATAACCGATCCCCATCAGCTGCTGGGCGCGGGTCAGTTTGCCAAAGCCGATTTGAGTGGCGTGCGCTCGCGGCGTATCGCCGTGGTCAAAGGGATTAAAGCCGGTTTGTTTAACGATACTTTCCAGCCATTGTTCGCCAAAGGCGCAGCTGCGTCCGTATAGCCAGATTTGATTAATATTCAAAATATTTAAGAAATTATAAAGGCTTAAGCCAATGGCGTTGGCCGCGCTATCAACCCATGCGCGAATATGCACGTCTCCCTGTTCCCAGGCTTCAATGAGCGATGCCGTGGTTAATTGCTCGGGAGAGCGCTGCGCTTCCGGATGCGTTTTGAGCCACATCCGCGCCTGCTTTTTCAACGCGCTGAGGGACGCTACGGTTTCGAGGCAACCGTATCTCCCGCAGTCGCAGGCCTTGCCGTCAGGATTCACAATCGTGTGTCCTATCTGCCCGCTGCCGTAGAGGCTTCCTCGATAAATCTGATCGTTAATCACAAATGACGAGCCGATACCGTAATCGACGTTAATCACGCAAAAATCCGGCTGTATACCCTGATGCTGCCACTTCTCCGCCAGCGCCAGCATCACGCAGTCATTATCCACCCGCACCTGCACGCCGAGCTGTTCCTCCAGCAGATACTTTATTTCAATCGGCGTTTTCCAGCGCGCCTGGGGCATGGTTTGTGACACCCCGGTTACCGGATCAACCTGCCCATGAACGCCAAGCGCGAGATTGATGCTGTGCTGCGGGTAGCGGCGGTGTATACGTCGCCAGCATTCCACGATGGCCTCCAGAAGGGCCTGCGGCGTGGGGGCATCGATGGGCAAATGCTGGTGGCCGTCAACCGCCAGCAGTCGGGCATCGGCAAGCTGATACTCAATGCTGGTCGGCGTGATATTCATGCATAGCGTCCAGGCACCGTGTTCGGGGATCTGGTAGCTTCCGCTGTTCACGCCGCGCTTGCTCATTTTTTCCGTGGAATGGCCGATCAATCCCTCGCTAAGCAGTTCGGCAAGAATGTTGCTCACAGCCGGAATAGAGAGCCCGGTGAGCTGGGAAAGCTGGGATTTACTGAGCTGTTTCTCCCGCCAGAGGTGGGAGAGAAAAATTGATTTGTTGGCCTGCCTGACCCGGGCGTTATTCAAACCGGTGCGCTGCATACACTTAACCCCCTTAACTATATTGCGTGAGCGTTGCGCATTTTAGCAGCTAAATGGCGATATAAACTCCTCTCATAGCAAGTTTTACTTTATTTCGTTTAGTGGAGGCGTCATGTACGGTTCGGTTAAGGTCTGGCAGGAAACAATTACATTACCTACGTGGACGACGGGGGCGGAGGATCCGAACCCCATGTTTCTGGAAAAGCGCGTTTATCAGGGTTCCTCCGGCAACGTCTATCCCTACGGCGTGATAGATACCCTGACCGGCGAGCGTGAAATGCGCGATTATCAGGCAGTATGGATGGAGAATGATTTCATTCGTATCATGCTGCTGCCGGAGCTCGGCGGACGTATTCACCGGGCGTATGACAAAGTCAAACAGCGCGATTTCGTCTATTACAATGAAGTCGTTAAGCCCGCCCTGGTAGGGCTACTGGGGCCCTGGATCTCCGGCGGTATCGAGTTCAACTGGCCGCAGCATCACCGCCCGACGACCTTTATGCCGGTCGATTTTTCGATCCAGCGCGGGGAAAACGGCGTGCAGACCGTATGGATGGGGGAAGCGGAGCCCATGCGCGGTTTGCAGGTCATGACCGGGTTTACTCTCTATCCTGACCGCGCGCTGATTGAAATTACCGGTAAGGTTTTTAATGGTAACGCAACGCCACGTCATTTCCTGTGGTGGGCCAACCCGGCGGTCAAAGGCGGCGATGCTCACCAGAGCGTGTTTCCACCCGACGTCACCGCCGTATTCGATCACGGCAAGCGCGATGTTTCCGCTTTTCCCATCGCCACCGGCACCTACTACAAAGTGGACTATTCTGCGGGCGTCGATATCTCCCGGTATAAAAACGTTCCGGTACCCACCTCGTATATGGCGGAGAAATCGGACTACGACTTTGTCGGCGCTTATCACCACGACGAGCGGGGTGGGCTGCTGCATGTTGCCGACCATCACGTCTCGCCGGGCAAAAAACAGTGGAGCTGGGGCTATGGCGACTTTGGCCAGGCGTGGGACCGCAATCTGACCGACGAAAATGGCCCCTATATCGAGCTGATGACCGGCGTCTACACCGATAACCAGCCTGACTTTACCTGGCTTGCGCCTTATGAAGAGAAGGTGTTTGTGCAAAACTTCCTTCCCTATAGCGAGCTGGGGATGGTGCAAAATGCCAATACGCAGCTGGCGCTGAAGCTGGTTCGTGAGACGGAGCAGCTGCAGCTCGGCGTTTACGCCATTGCGCCGCTGGAAAATATTGTTGTTGAACTCAGCGCGGAAAAGCAGCCGCTGTATGAAACTCAGCTTACGCTGAAGCCCGGCGAGAGCTGGCAGCATACGCTGCCGGAAAATGACGCCCGGCGCTTAACCATTAAGGTGAAAACCGCGGACAACCAGCCGCTGCTGGATTATCAGGAACATATTACTCAGCAGACGTCCCTGCCCGAACCTGCCTGCGCGCCGGCGATGCCGGAAGAGATTCACAACGGCGATGAGCTCTATTTTATCGGCCAGCATCTTGAACAATACAATCATGCAAGCCGCTATGCCGCGGATTACTATCGCCGGGCGATAGCCCTCGATCCGCAGGATTACCGCAATAATGTTGCCCTCGGGACGCTGGCGTTTAATTGCGCCGACTGGGGGCTGGCGGAGCAATGTGCCCGGGCCGCGCTACTTCGCGCCCATCGTCTGAATAAAAATCCGCGCGATGGCGAAGCCAGCATGCTGCTTGGCAGCGTGCTGGAAAGGCAGGGCGATGAAGCTGGAGCATGGGATTGCTATTACAAAGCGTCCTGGAGCGGTAACTGCCGCGATGCCGCCTGGTGGGCGCTGGCAAGGCTGGCGATGAAGCGTGGCGATACCGCCGACGCGCTGGAAAAGGTCAACACCAGCCTGCAGTTTAACGCCAGCAACCATCTGGCTATGGGGCTGAAAGCGCTGGCGTTAGCGAACAGCGGGCGGACGAAAGAGGCACAGGCGTATATTGTCGTCTGCCTCGAACAATACCCGTTGAGCTATCCGCTGCACTGCGCGCGCTGGATGATTGCGCCGGGCGATGAGTCGCGCGCGGGCCTGCTGCGCGTAACGGGGCGCAGAGGGATCAACGGCAGCCTGCTGGCGGGCTGGCTGCTCTCCATCGGTCAGAAGCAGGCGGCGAAGGAGGTGCTTGAGGTTCTGGATTGCCAGGAGGCGCTGCCGATGCTGTGGCGCGCCTCGTTAAGCGATGATGCGAATAAACGGCAACGGTTAATTGCCGAAGCCGAGCGCTGCCATGCGCGAAAAGTGCGTTTCCCCAATACGCTCGATGAAGTCCAGATGCTGCAAACCCTGAGCGATAGCGCTTTTGCCCGCTATCTGCTCGGTTGCTTCTGGTACAGCAAACGTCGCTATGAAGAGGCGGTAAGCTGCTGGCGCGAGACGCTGGAAAAATCTCCCGACTATGCGCCCGCTCATCGTCTGCTGGGGGTCTACGCCTGGAACAAACAACAGGATGCCGCGCAGGCGCTGGCTTATCTGCAGCGGGCCGTAGAGCTTGAGCCCGAAAACGCGCGCTTCCTCTTTGAGCTTGATTTCCTGAAAAAATCACTGGGTACGCCGGTAAACGAACGACTGGAAACGCTGGCGGCGCGCAAAGCGGTGGTGCTGAAACGGGATGACCTGACCGCTGAGCTGTTAAGCCTGTGGAACGCGGCCGGCCATTACGCCGATGCCGCCGCTATTCTCGGTACGCGCGTATTTCATCCCTGGGAAGGCGGGGAGGGGAAAGTTACCGGCCAGTATTTGCTCAATCAGCTCCATCGCGCTTTACAGTTGATCGAACGTAAGGCGTTCACGCAGGCCGCTCGCTGCCTGAATGAAGCGTTACGCTATCCCGATAACCTGGGAGAGGGGCGGCTGCCCGGGCAGACGGACAACGATATCTGGTATTTGCTGGGCTATTGCGCGGAACAGACTGGGGATGCGCACCGGGCAGCGGAATATTACCAGCTTGCCCTGCAAGGGGGCTCAACGCTGGACGCCGGGCGTTACTACAACGATCAGCCCGCCGATTACCTTTTCTGGCAGGGCATCGCGCTGCGTAAGAGCGGTAATCCGGCGCAGGCCGAGCAGCACTTCCAGAATTTTATCGCCTGGGCCAGGCAGCATCGGGATGACGTTCCGCAAGCCGACTTTTTTGCCGTCTCTCTCCCGGATCTGGTGGTGCTCGATGTTTCAGCGCAGCAGCAGCATCAGCAGCACTGTTTGTTTATTGAAGCGCTGGGCCATCTGGGGCTGGGCAACTTATCCGCCAGCCAGCAGGCGATGCAGCGGCTGCTGCAGCTGAACCCGGCTCATGATAAGGCGCATCTGATTCGTCATGCCCTGCAAAGCGGCATGTTTTCCTGAACCTGAAACGGGCGGGCCTGGCCCGCCTGAACCCTACTGTTCCCTGCGTTTCCCTTATAGAGGAATCATTATGAATAACGCGCAGACACATCTGAAAATGGGCTACGTCTGGACTATCTGTCTGGTCGCCGCCTGCGGTGGTTTACTCTTTGGCTATGACTGGGTGGTGATTGGCGGCGCAAAGCCGTTTTATGAAGCCTGGTTTTCCATTACCGACCCGGCGCAGTCCGGCTGGGCAATGAGCTCAGCGCTGGTGGGCTGCGTTTTCGGCGCATTAATCTCGGGATGGTGCGCCGATAAACTGGGGCGCAAGCTGCCCTTAATACTGTCCGCCGTGCTGTTCAGCGCCTCGGCGTGGGGGACGGCGGTTGCCAGCAGTTTCGACATGTTTGTGGTTTACCGCATTGTGGGCGGCGTGGGCATTGGTCTGGCATCCGCGCTCAGCCCGCTTTACATCGCGGAAGTCAGCCCGGCAGAAAAAAGAGGGCGCTTTGTTGCGATAAACCAGCTCACTATCGTGATTGGCGTGCTGGCCGCTCAGCTTATCAACCTGATGATTGCGGAACCCGTAGCGACGGGGGCGACGCAGCAGATGATTGTGGAGACCTGGAACGGGCAGATGGGCTGGCGCTGGATGTTCGGCGCGGAACTGGTGCCTGCGCTGGCGTTTCTGGTGCTGATGTTTTTTGTTCCTGAGTCGCCGCGCTGGCTCATGAAGGCCGGTAAGCCGGATCGCGCCCGGGCCGCGCTGGAGCGCATTGGCTCCGCCGACTATGCCGACAGGATATTACGCGACATCGCGCACACGCTGGAAAAAGATAACCATAAAATATCCTACGGCGCGCTGCTGGCTCCGCAGGTTAAACCGATCGTTATCATTGGTATGGTCCTCGCCGTCTTCCAGCAGTGGTGCGGAATTAACGTCATCTTTAACTACGCGCAGGAGATTTTTGCCTCGGCGGGATTCGATATTAACAGCACGCTGAAATCGATCGTCGCAACGGGGATCGTCAACCTGGTGTTTACCCTCGCCGCGCTGCCGCTGGTGGATAAAATCGGCCGCCGTAAATTAATGCTGCTCGGTGCCTCAGGGTTGACGCTGATCTATGTTCTGATTGCCGCCGCCTATGGCATGGGCATCATGGGCTGGCCCGTTCTGCTGCTGGTGCTGGCGGCGATTGCTATTTACGCCTTGACCCTGGCGCCGGTTACCTGGGTACTGCTGGCGGAAATCTTCCCCAACCGCGTTCGCGGACTCGCGATGTCCTTAGGCACCCTGGCGCTGTGGATTGCCTGTTTCTTGTTAACCTACACTTTCCCGCTGCTTAATGCCGGACTGGGCGCGGCGGGCAGTTTCCTGCTGTATGGCGTCATTTGCGCTGCCGGCTACCTCTATATTCTGCGCAACGTGCCGGAAACGAAGGGGGTCACTCTCGAAGCCCTGGAAGAGCAGCTGGCGCAACGTCATGCGGGCGCTCAGGCGATGAAGCAGGAGCAGACGCGCTAATGGCGGAAGAGTGGATTCTGGAAAACGCGCATCTGCGGATGCGCGTCGCTTCTCTGGGCGGCAAAGTGCAAAGTTTATACTCGCGGCATTATCAGGCGCCGGTGCTGTATGAAAACCCCGCCGGCGGCATGTTTCCGATGCTGCCGCTGGCCAATCGCGTCGCCGGGAACCGCTTTATTTTTCAGGGACGTGAGATAGTTCTGCCTCGCCACCACGCCGACGCGCATTTTTTTCTCCACGGCGACGGTTGGCTGCAGCGCTGGGATATGATTGCGCGCGGCGGCGACTATTGCGTGTTACAGCTGCGTCGGCAGCATGCCTGCGGTTTCGATTACCTGGCGCAGATCCGCTACCAGCTGCTGCGTAACCAGCTGGTGGCTGCGCTGACGCTTACCCACTGCGGTAGCACGCCCATCCCCTATGGCTGCGGTTTTCATCCGTTTTTTCCTTTTGATAAGCGCGGTACGGTGCAGTTTGCAGCCGCCGGCTACTGGCCGGAAGGCGAGCAGCATCTTCCTCTCGGCTGGCAAGGCCAGTTGCCCGGCTACGCCGATTTCAGCCACGCGCAGTACGGTGAGGATCGCTGGCTGAACGTGGGCTATTCCGGCTGGAGCGGGCGGGCGAGGGTGAGTAGTGATGTGATGGATATCACAATTCTTTCGCAAACTCCGTGGTTGATGCTTTTCAGAATGCAGGGCGAGCCGTTCCTTTGCCTCGAGCCGCAAAGTCATCCGGTAAACGCCCATAACATGGACGGACAGCCGGGGCTGCGGGTTTTAGGCGCCGGAGATACGCTGAGTTTTTCGCTGAAAATAGACGTACAGGGGCGCGAATAGCGCCATATCTGGGGCGAGGGTATCTTGCGCCCGCCCCGCTTTATCGCCAGACTGTCGCCTCCATTCGGGAGGGAATCATGGTCTTACACTCCACGCGCTGGCTGGCGCTAAGTTACTTCACCTATTTTTTTAGCTACGGCATCTTCCTGCCTTTCTGGAGCGTCTGGCTTTCCGGACTTGGCCTGACGCCGGAAACCATCGGCATGCTGCTCGGCGCCGGGCTGGTGTCGCGCTTTCTTGGCAGCCTGCTGATTGCGCCGCGGGTCAGCGACCCGTCCCGTCTTATCTCTTCTCTGCGCATTCTGGCGCTGCTGACGCTGCTCTTTGCGCTCGCATTTTGGATCGGCCACCAGGTTGCCTGGCTGATGGTGATTATCGTCGGCTTTAACCTCTTTTTCTCGCCGCTGGTGCCGCTGACCGACGCGCTGGCGAATACCTGGCAAAAGCAGATCACCATGGACTACGGGCGCGTGCGCCTGTGGGGGTCGATAGCTTTCGTCATTGGCTCGGCGCTGACCGGGAAGCTGGTCAGCCTGTATGACTACCGGATGATACTGGTGATGCTCAGCGTCGGTATTGCCTCCATGCTGCTCGGCATGCTGCTGAAGCCGTCGGTGCAGCCGCAGGGCGAATCCCGCCAGCAGGAAGCGGCCGGCCTGGCGGCCTGGCTTACGCTGGTGCGGCAAAGCTGGCGCTTCCTCGCCTGCGTCTGTTTGCTGCAGGGCGCGCACGCCGCCTACTACGGATTTAGCGCTATCTACTGGCAGGAAGCGGGGTATTCCGCCTCCGCCGTGGGCTACCTGTGGTCGCTTGGCGTCGTGGCGGAAGTGGTGATTTTCGCGCTGAGCAAAAAAGTCTTCCGCCGCTTTAGCGCCCGCGATCTGCTGCTGCTGTCCGCGGTGTGCGGGATAATTCGCTGGACGTTGATGGGCTGGACGACGGCGCTACCCTGGCTTATCGTCGCGCAGATCCTCCACTGCGGCACCTTTACGGTGTGCCATCTGGCGGCGATGCGCTACATTGCAGCGCGTCAGGGCAGCGAAGTGATCCGCCTGCAGGCGGTCTACTCCGCCGTCGCGATGGGCGGCAGCATTGCGGTGATGACGGTCTTTGCCGGTTTCCTCTACCAGCATCTGCACCAGGGCGTTTTCTGGGTGATGGCGCTGGTGGCCTTACCGGCGCTGGTGGTGCGGCCAAAAGCGGTGGCTTAGGCCTCCAGCATTTTGCAAATCTGCTGCTGCTGATGATCGCTGAACGTCTCTTCGGCGTGAAACAGCGGCGGCGAAAACAGCGGCAGCGCCGTGGCATAGGGAGTGACGATCAGCGTCACTTCCTTCGGCGCGCCCTCTTTCTGAAAGGTGCTCACGCTCAAATACTTTATATTGAGCGGCAGCAGGGTTAACTCGCGCAGCTGCTGCTCCAGCGACTGCTCAAGGTCCGGGTTATCATCGGTCAGCAGAACCACCTGTTTCTCCTGCAGATCGCTTTTTTGCATCAGCCAGGCGCCGAAGATCACCGCGATTAAACTGACTTCCTCCTGGCTAAAGCGTACCTGCCAGCTGGCTTCAAACTCCGCCAGCGCAGCCTGCGTTGTGCGCATCAAACGGGGATAAAGACGGCCAATCTCCTCCGGCAGCGCGTTATCGATACCGATAGCGAAAACGCTGCGGTGTAGCGCCTGCGAAAGGTGAATATAGAGCTGATCGCTCAGCCCCTGTTCATCGCTAAACGGACGGCCCGCCAGGTTCTGAAAGCGGTGAATCAGCCCGGAAATGGCCAGATGCAGACGGCGATCGTGCTGATGACCATCGCGGATAGGATCGGGGGTTTTCAACAGCATAAACAGCAGGGCCAGAAACAGCTGTTCTCCGGCATGGGGCGTTGCCGCAACCCGCCGCTGCCAGTGGCGGACAATCTCCTCGGCGAGGGAAAACTCGGCGGCGGCTTGCGCCCAGCGCTGCTGCTCGTGGGTGAAAGTGGGGCTCTGTCCAAGGTGGTGCTGCAGCAAACAATACTGTAAATAAAGACGCAGAAAATGCACGTCGCGGCAGTCAAACTGCCGGTTCAGGGCGCGCGAGCAGCGGTTGACCAATGCCTGAAGATTGGTGTCGTCATACAGCGTGCGTGCGATACCCTGCTGTTTAAGCTGCGTTTTCAATGCCGGGGTAAAATGGTGGCTGACAAAATGCGGGCACAGGCGCAGCCCGCGGCGTAGGCCGTGCAGCAGGCATAAGCGTTGATCGAGCGCGGCGCCTTCCATCCGATAGCTGCCGTCCGCTTGTGAAGCAAGGGTCAAGCGGTGATAACGCTGAATCTCGCGTCCCGTCTCCGCAATGTCCTGCCGGGCGGTATCCTCATCAACCTGGGTGAGGTTACCCAGCCATTCGGGCGTCACGGACTGCCCGGGCAGATAAAACATCAGGAGCACCTGGCTACGGCGCTGTGGACTGGAAAGCACAGATGGTGGTTCAATCACTGTCATCATCCGGTTAGTTCCAGTTAGGGTTTTCGTTAAGAGTAGTTAATGTATTGAGGGTGAACAGGGCATTTCCGGGTCTTTACATCAGGATTGCTGGCGGGGTTCACAGAATTTTTCACGCGAGGAACAGATGAAGAGAGTGAAACAATGCGTCAGCGTAGCGTTTTTCATGTTTTTATCGCTATCTGCGGCGGCGCATCCGCACAGTTTCATCAGTTTGCAAACGGAGGCCGTGGCGGAAAATGGGCTGCTCACCGGCTTTAAAATGCGCTGGACGATGGATGAAATCACCTCCGCCGATCTGCTCTATGATGCGGGCAACGCTAAACCCGGTAGCGAAATCTGGAAAAAGCTGGCGGCGGAAGTGATGGCGAACGTGCTGGGCCAGCACTATTTCAGCGAGCTATGGCACAACGGCCAGCGGGTGAAGTTTGATAATCGGCCCGCTGGTTATGGCCTTGAACGCAGCGGTCATCAGGCGGTGCTCACCTTTACCCTGCCGCTGGCGAAGCCGCAGCCTCTGGCCGGGCAAACCTTCACCTTTTCCACCTACGACCCGACCTATTATGTTGATATGTATTACGACAAAGACGCAGACTTCACACTACCGACGGCGATGAAGACAAGCTGCACGGCAAAAGTGATGACGCCGAAGCCTAACGAAAAAATGTTGTCCTACGCGCAGTCGCTGGATAAGGCGGATGCGCCGCCGGAGGATATGGAACTGGGGAATTACTTCGCGCAAAAGGTGACGCTGCAATGTCAGTGATTTTTGCTCAAACCGGCCGTTCGCCGCGCTGGCGTCAGCTGTGGCCGCTGGCGCTGTTTCTGCTGCTGGCAGCCGGAGCTGGCTTCTGGCTATGGCGGGCCTGGCCGCAGGTGCTGCTGCAAAGCGCGGTCTGGCAGCGCGCGCTGAATGTCGAACTGAGTCGGCTTCTGCAGGCGGTTGCGGAGAATCCTGCCGCCGCCGGGCTGTCGCTGCTGGGGTTTAGCTTCGCCTACGGCATCCTGCATGCGCTGGGGCCGGGGCACGGCAAGGTGGTCATAACCACCTGGCTGGCAACCCATCCGTCGAAGCTGAAATCGAGCATCGGCCTGACGCTGGCCGCTTCGTTGCTGCAGGGACTGGTGGCCATCGTCTTAGTGGTGGTGGTACTGACGCTGCTGCGGCTACCGGCAAGACAGCTGCATCTGAGCAGCTTCTGGCTGGAAAAGGGAAGCTATCTGCTGGTCGGCGCGCTGGGCCTTTTGCTGTGCTGGCGGGCGCTGAAAAAGCTGCGGATGCTGCTGCGCCGACCGACATTCACCGCCTTCACCGCGCATCACGTTCATCACGCCAGCTGCGGCTGCGGGCACCAGCATCTGCCGGCGCCGGAACAGCTGCAAAGCGGCGATGACTGGCGGGCGCGGCTGGCTATCGTGCTGTCAATGGGGATGCGGCCCTGCTCCGGAGCCATTATGGTGCTGTTGTTCAGCAAGGTTATCGGCGTATTTGGCTGGGGCATGGCGGCCGCGATGGCGATGGCGGCGGGAACCTCGCTGACGATTAGCGCGCTGGCGCTGCTGGTTCATGGTTTCCGCCAGCTGGCGGTCAGGCTGAGCGCGAATCGGGCGCCGGCGCTGTGGAAGCAGATCGGTTGGGCAACGCTGGCGCTGGCCGGCGGCGTGATTTTACTGGCGGCGGCTATCGTGATGTGGAGTAGCGCGATGCCATCGGGCGGCGGCCTGCGGCCGTTTTAATGCGATAAAAAAAGGAAGCCGCGGCTTCCTTTTGGTTTTTCATGCGGTGAGAAATTAACGCTTCAGCGCTTCACTCAGATGCTCGCGCATATTGGCCAGCATCGCTTTAACGACGCGCGGGTTACCTGCAACGATGTTGCCGGTCAGCAGGTAGTTATGGCCGCCGGTAAAGTCGCAGACGATAGCGCCTGCTTCACGGGCGATCAGCTCGCCTGCCGCGAAATCCCACGGTTTCAGCGCGATTTCGAAGTAACCGTCAACCCGGCCAGCGGCAACGTAGGCCAGATCCAGGGCAGCGGAACCGGTGCGGCGGAAATCCGCGCATTCGGTGAACATGTTGCCGAGGATGTTCATGTAAGAGGTCGCGTGCTGTTTTGCTTTGAACGGGAAGCCGGTGGCGATGATCGTGCCATCGAGATCGCGAGCGCTGCTGCCGCGCAGGCGGTAGCCGTTCAGCTGCGCGCCCTGACCGCGGGTCGCGGTGAACAGTTCGTTACGCATCGGATCGTAAACCACGGCCACTTCAGTACGGCCTTTAATGCGTACGGCGATGGAGACGGAGAAGTGCGGCAGACGTTTGACGAAGTTGGTGGTGCCATCCAGTGGATCGATAACCCATTGAACATCCTGATCTTCACCAGCGTGCTCACCGCTTTCTTCGGTGATGATGGTGTGCTGCGGGTAAGATTTGCGAATGGTTTCGATAATCATCGCCTCGGCGGCTTTATCGACGTTAGTCACAAAATCATTGCTGCCTTTCTGGCTGGTTTCTACGGAGTCAGGGGTTTCGTAGTGCTTGGCAATTAAATTACCCGCCTTGCGCGCTGCGCGCACGGCGATGTTCAGCATCGGATGCATCGGTCTCTCTCACTGGATGTTAAAGAACGGGAAAAAACGGCGCATATAGTAACAGTGAAATCTCCTTATGTCTTCGTTTTATGATAGCATGCACGAATAATCTTTAGCCGAAGAACCATAATGCTGCAAAATATTCGAATCGTACTCGTAGAAACCTCACACACCGGCAATATGGGCTCCGTCGCCCGCGCAATGAAAACCATGGGGTTAACCAACCTGTGGCTGGTCAATCCTCTGGTCAAACCCGATTCTCAGGCCATCGCTCTGGCGGCCGGGGCCAGCGACGTCATTGGCAATGCCCACATCGTTGATACCCTTGATGAAGCGCTGGCGGGCTGTAGCCTCGTCGTGGGGACCAGCGCTCGCTCCCGTACGCTGCCGTGGCCGATGCTCGACCCGCGTGAATGCGGCCTGAAAAGCGTTGCCGAAGCACAGCATGCGCCGATCGCGCTGGTCTTTGGCCGCGAACGCGTCGGCCTGACTAACGAAGAGCTGCAGAAGTGTCACTACCATGTGGCAATCGCTGCCAACCCGGAATACAGCTCGCTGAACCTGGCGATGGCGGTGCAGGTTATCTCCTATGAAGTGCGTATGGCCTGGCTGGCGGCGCAGGAGCAAAATGAACCTGTCGTCGAGCATGAAGAAACCCCGTATCCGCTGGTGGATGATTTAGAGCGTTTCTACGGTCATCTGGAGCAGACGCTGCTGGCAACCGGGTTTATCCGCGCCAGCCACCCGGGCCAGGTGATGAACAAGCTGCGCCGTTTGTTTACCCGCGCCCGCCCGGAAAGCCAGGAGCTGAACATCCTGCGCGGCATGCTGGCGTCAATTGAGCAGCAGCAGAAAAATAAAGAGTCATAGTGCACGCCGTTGCCCGGCGGCGCGGTACTGCGGGCTCCCTCTCTCCTTGTGGGAGAGGGCCGGGGCGAGGGTACCAGGCCGCGCTGAAGTGAAACGGCACGGAAAGCCAAATACCTGACTAAAACAGTCAAGTAAATAGTTGACCAATTTACTCGGGAATGTCAGACTTGCCCTTGCTATGCAATACCCATATTAATAAAAAGCCCGGGCAGGGGCGAGTTTGAGGTTAAGTAAGACATGAGACTGACATCTAAAGGGCGTTATGCCGTGACCGCGATGCTTGACGTTGCGCTCAACTCTGAATCGGGTCCGGTTCCGTTGGCTGATATTTCAGAGCGTCAGGGAATTTCGCTTTCCTATCTGGAACAGCTGTTCTCTCGCCTGCGCAAAAATGGCCTGGTTTCCAGCGTACGTGGTCCAGGCGGCGGTTATCTGTTATGTAAAGAAGCGGGTAGCATCGCGGTTGGCGAAGTTATCAGCGCAGTGGACGAATCCGTTGACGCCACCCGTTGTCAGGGTAAAGGCGGCTGCCAGGGCGGCGATAAGTGTCTGACTCACGCGCTGTGGCGCGATCTGAGCGAGCGACTGACCGGTTTTCTGAATAACATCACGCTGGGCGAACTGGTGAATAACCAGGAAATCCTTGATGTCTCCGGCCGTCAGCACAACCATGAATCCCAGCGTAGCACCCGCGCTCAGGACGCCATCGACGTCAAACTGCGCGCGTAGTTCTCGTTCAGTTTCATCTTGCAGCTATCGGCTGCAAGCTGAAACGAGCTGAGTAAAAAAGATAAAAAAGATTTTCGAATCAGGCCAGGATGTTCCGACATCCTGTGTACTCGGTCGTACATCCAGCCGGTTGCCTGATTCCTTGCATTGAAGCGATGTACGGAGTTTATAGAGCAATGAAATTACCGATCTATCTCGATTACTCCGCAACCACGCCGGTGGACCCGCGTGTTGCCGAGAAAATGATGCAGTTCCTGACCCTGGACGGGACCTTTGGTAACCCGGCCTCGCGTTCACACCGTTTTGGCTGGCAGGCTGAAGAGGCGGTAGATATCGCCCGTAATCAGATTGCCGAGCTGGTCGGCGCTGACCCGCGCGAAATCGTTTTTACTTCCGGCGCGACGGAATCCGACAACCTGGCGATTAAAGGTGCAGCCAACTTTTATCAGAAAAAAGGCAAGCACATCATCACCAGCAAAACCGAACATAAAGCCGTGCTGGACACCTGCCGTCAGCTGGAGCGCGAAGGGTTTGAAGTGACCTACCTCGCCCCGCAGCGTAACGGCATTATCGATTTAAAAGAGCTGGAAGCCGCGATGCGTGATGACACCATCCTTGTTTCCATTATGCACGTGAATAACGAAATCGGCGTGGTGCAGGATATCGCTACCATCGGCGAGATGTGCCGCGCCCGCGGTATCATTTACCACGTTGACGCGACCCAGAGCGTGGGCAAACTGCCTATCGACCTGAGCCAGCTGAAAGTTGATCTGATGTCCTTCTCCGGCCACAAAATCTATGGCCCGAAAGGCATCGGCGCGCTGTACGTGCGTCGTAAACCGCGTATTCGTATCGAAGCGCAGATGCACGGCGGCGGTCACGAGCGCGGCATGCGCTCCGGGACGCTGCCTGTCCACCAGATCGTCGGTATGGGTGAAGCTTACCGTATCGCGAAAGAAGAGATGGAAAGCGAAATGGCCCGCCTGCGCGGCCTGCGTAACCGTCTGTGGGACGGCGTAAAAGATATGGAAGAGGTCTACCTGAACGGCGATCTCGAGCAGGGCGCGCCGAACATTCTCAACGTCAGCTTTAACTACGTTGAAGGCGAGTCGCTGATTATGGCGCTGAAAGACCTGGCGGTCTCTTCCGGTTCCGCCTGTACTTCCGCAAGCCTCGAGCCGTCCTACGTGCTGCGCGCGCTGGGGATGACCGACGAGCTGGCGCATAGCTCTATTCGTTTCTCTTTAGGTCGTTTTACTACCGAAGAAGAGATTGACTACACCATCAATCTGGTTCGCAACTCCATTGGTCGTCTGCGCGAACTTTCTCCGCTGTGGGAAATGTTCAAGCAGGGCGTGGATCTGAACAGCATTGAATGGTCACATCACTAATTCGGCACCAATAAGGAGAATTCATCATGGCTTACAGCGAAAAAGTTATCGATCATTACGAGAATCCGCGCAACGTCGGCTCCTTCGACAATAGCGACGAAAACGTCGGCAGCGGCATGGTTGGCGCACCGGCGTGCGGCGACGTGATGAAGTTGCAGATTAAAGTCAACAATGAAGGTATCATTGAAGACGCGCGTTTCAAGACCTACGGCTGCGGTTCCGCTATTGCTTCCAGCTCCCTGGTGACCGAGTGGGTGAAAGGGAAATCGCTGGACGAAGCTCAGGCGATCAAAAACACCGATATCGCAGACGAGCTTGAGCTGCCGCCGGTGAAAATTCACTGCTCTATTCTGGCGGAAGACGCGATTAAAGCCGCGATTGCGGATTACAAAAGCAAACGTGAAGCAAAATAATTAAGAGTTGAGGTTTGTTATGTCGATTACTTTAAGCGACAGTGCAGCAGCGCGAGTCAACACCTTTCTGGCCAACCGCGGTAAAGGGTTTGGTCTGCGCCTGGGAGTCAGAACTTCCGGCTGCTCGGGTATGGCTTATGTACTGGAGTTTGTTGACGAGCCGGCGGCAGAAGACACCGTGTTTGAAGACAAAGGCGTGAAGGTCGTGATCGACGGCAAGAGTTTGCAGTTCCTCGACGGCACGCAGCTGGACTTCGTCAAAGAAGGTCTTAACGAAGGGTTTAAGTTCACCAACCCGAACGTGAAAGACGAGTGCGGCTGCGGCGAAAGCTTTAACGTATAATCGCAATGTAATCTAAACCCCACTGCGGACGTCCGTAAGTGGGGTTTGCTTTATCTCGTTAACCCTGAGGTTGCTATGGACTATTTTACCCTCTTCGGGTTACCGGCCAGCTATACCCTTTCGTTAGAACCCCTGGCTGCCCGGTACCAGGAGCTACAGCGCCAGTATCATCCCGATAAGTTCGCCAGCGGCAGCGCGGCCGAACAGCTCGCCGCGGTGCAGCAGTCCGCCACCATTAATCAGGCGTGGCAAACCCTTCGCCATCCGCTGACCCGCGCCGAATATCTCCTTTCACTTCACGGTTTCGATCTCGCCAGCGAGCAGCATACCGTGCGCGATACCGCGTTCCTGATGGAACAGCTGGAACTGCGCGAAGAGCTCGATGAGATAGGCAAGGCGAAAGATGAAGCGCGGCTGGAAAGCTTTATCAAGCGGGTCAAAGCGCAATTTGATACCCGGCATCAGCTGATGGTTGAACAACTGAATAACGAGACGTGGGAGGCGGCGGCGGATACCGTGCGCAAGCTGCGTTTTCTCGATAAACTGCGAAGCAGTGCGGAACAACTCGAAGAAAAACTGCTCGATTTTTAATTTTCGGAAGCAATTATGGCCTTATTACAAATTAGTGAGCCCGGACTGAGCGCCGCGCCGCACCAGCGACGTCTGGCGGCGGGTATCGACCTGGGCACCACCAATTCACTGGTGGCTACCGTGCGTAGCGGCCAGGCCGAAACTCTGCCCGACCATCAGGGGCGCTATTTGCTGCCGTCGGTGGTGAACTATCAGGCTTCGGGTTTGACGGTGGGCTATGACGCGCGACAAAACGCCGCTCTGGATCCGGTCAACACCATCAGCTCCGTCAAACGCATGATGGGCCGCTCTCTGGCCGATATCGAGGCCCGCTACCCACATCTGCCTTATCAGCTGCAGGCCAGCGAAAACGGCCTGCCGATGATTCAGACTACGGGAGGTTTGCTCAATCCGATCCGCGTATCTGCCGACATTCTAAAAGCGCTGGCCGAACGCGCCACCGAGGCGCTGGCGGGCGAGCTCGACGGCGTGGTGATTACCGTGCCGGCCTACTTCGATGATGCTCAGCGGCAGGGAACCAAAGACGCGGCGCGTCTGGCGGGCCTGCACGTGCTGCGTCTGCTGAACGAGCCAACCGCGGCGGCGATAGCCTACGGCCTGGACTCCGGTCAGGAAGGGGTCATCGCGGTTTACGATCTCGGCGGCGGTACTTTTGATATCTCCGTGCTGCGCTTGAGCCGCGGCGTGTTTGAAGTCCTGGCCACCGGCGGCGATTCCGCGCTCGGCGGCGACGATTTCGATCATCTGCTGGCCGATTATCTGCGCGAGCAGGCTGGCCTGAACGATCGCAGCGATAACCGCCTGCAGCGTGAGCTGCTTGACGCGGCGATCGCGGCGAAAATCGCCCTCAGCGATGCCGAGACGGCGCGAGTGAACGTCGGCGGCTGGCAGGGGGAGGTGACCCGTAGCCAGTTTAATGCGCTGATCGCGCCGCTGGTCAAACGCACCTTGCTGGCCTGCCGTCGCGCGTTGAAAGACGCCGGCGTTGAGGCGCAAGAGGTGCTGGAAGTGGTGATGGTGGGCGGCTCGACCCGCGTGCCGCTGGTGCGCGAACGCGTCGGCGAATTCTTTGGCCGTACGCCGCTGACCTCTATCGACCCGGATAAAGTCGTCGCCATCGGCGCGGCGATTCAGGCGGATATCCTGGTGGGCAATAAGCCGGACAGCGAGCTGCTGCTGCTTGATGTCATTCCGCTCTCTCTGGGGCTGGAAACCATGGGCGGCCTGGTGGAAAAGGTTATCCCGCGTAACACCACCATTCCGGTGGCGCGCGCGCAGGAGTTCACTACCTTCAAAGATGGTCAGACGGCGATGTCTATCCACGTCATGCAGGGCGAGCGCGAGCTGGTGCAGGATTGCCGCTCCCTGGCGCGCTTTGCGCTGCGCGGCATTCCGGCATTACCGGCGGGCGGGGCGCATATTCGCGTGACCTTCCAGGTGGATGCCGATGGCCTGCTGAGCGTGACGGCGATGGAGAAATCGACCGGCGTTGAGGCTTCTATCCAGGTGAAACCGTCCTACGGTCTGACCGATGGCGAGATCGCCAGCATGATTAAAGATTCGATGAGCTACGCCGAACAGGATGTCCAGGCGCGTATGCTGGCCGAGCAAAAAGTTGAAGCCGCGCGCGTACTGGAAAGTCTGGTCAGCGCGCTGGCCGCCGACGCCGCGCTGTTAAGCGCCGCAGAGCGTCAGGCTATCGATGACGCCGCGGAGCAAGTGCGCGCCGCAGCGGCAGGCGATGATGCCGATGCAATCAAAGAAGCGATTAAAAATATCGACACACAAACCCAGGAATTTGCCGCACGTCGTATGGATCAATCGGTCCGTATCGCGCTGAAAGGCCAATCCGTGGACGAGGTTTAAAATGCCAAAAATTGTTTTTCTGCCCCACCAGGACCTGTGTCCGGATGGCGTAGTTGTGGAAGCTGAGACCGGTGAGACCATTCTTGATGCAGCGCTGCGTAGCGGTATTGAGATTGAACACGCCTGCGAAAAATCCTGTGCCTGCACCACCTGCCACTGCATCGTGCGTGAAGGCTTTGACTCGCTGGCGGAAAGTACCGAAGATGAAGACGACATGCTGGATAAGGCCTGGGGGCTTGAGCCCGACAGCCGTCTGAGCTGCCAGGCGCGGGTGACTGACGAAGATTTGGTCATCGAAATTCCGCGTTACACCATCAACCACGCACGCGAGCATTAATATGGGACTGAAATGGACCGATAGTCGTGAAATCGGCGAAGCGCTGTACGACGCTTTCCCGGATCTCGACCCGAAAACCGTTCGCTTCACCGATCTGCATCAGTGGATTTGCGATCTGGAAGAGTTTGATGACGATCCGAACGCATCCAATGAAAAAATTCTTGAGGCGATTCTGCTAGTCTGGTTAGACGAAGCAGAATAATTTTCGCGTCATGATTTATCCGGTGGTTTAAGCCGGATGAATCAACGAGCGAAAGAACTTTACGGGCTGCCATACGGCGGCCCGTTTGCTAAGAAGGATAATGATAATGACCGAAGCTATGAAAATTACGCTTACCGCTCAGCCAGCCGATGCGCGCTGGGGAGAAAAAGCATCTTACAGCATTAATAACGACGGCATCGCCCTGCATCTGAACGGCAAAGACGACCTCGGTTTGATTCAGCGCGCGGCGCGAAAAATTGACGGCATGGGCATCAAACATATCGCGCTTGACGGCGAGGGCTGGGATACCGATCGCGCATGGGCGTTCTGGGCCGGTTATAAAGGCCCGAAAGGCAGCCGCAAAGTGGAGTGGCCGGCCCTCGACGATGCGCAGAAAAGCGAACTGGATAACCGCCTGACCATTATTGACTGGGTCCGCGACACCATCAACGCCCCGGCGGAAGAGCTGGGGCCGGAACAGCTGGCGCAGCGTGCGGTAGACCTGCTGTGCAGCGTGGCCTGCGATAACGTCTCTTATCGCATCACCAAGGGCGAAGATCTGCGCGAACAGAACTACCTGGGCCTCCACACCGTAGGCCGCGGCTCCGAGCGTCCGCCGGTCCTGCTGGCGCTGGACTATAACCCAACCGGCGACAAAGAAGCCCCGGTGTACGCCTGCCTGGTCGGTAAAGGCATCACCTTTGACTCCGGCGGATACAGCATCAAGCAGAGCGCGTTTATGGACTCGATGAAGTCCGATATGGGCGGCGCGGCGACGGTGGCCGGCGCGCTGGCGTTCGCCATCACGCGCGGCCTGAACAAGCGCGTGAAGCTGTATCTGTGCTGCGCCGATAACCTGATTAGCGGTAACGCCTTCAAACTGGGCGATATTATTCACTATCGCAACGGCAAAACCGTGGAAATCATGAACACCGATGCGGAAGGTCGCCTGGTGCTGGCGGACGGCCTGATCGATGCTTCGGCGCAAAAGCCGGCGCTGATCATCGATGCCGCCACGCTGACCGGCGCGGCGAAAACCGCGCTGGGCAATGATTATCACGCGCTGTTCAGCTTTGATGATGCGCTGGCGAATCGCCTGCTGGCGAGCGCGCAGGCTGAAAACGAAGCTTTCTGGCGCCTGCCGCTGGCTGAGTTCCACCGCGGCCAGCTGCCGTCCAACTTTGCTGAACTGAACAATACCGGCAGCGCGGCCTATCCGGCCGGCGCCAGCACCGCGGCGGGCTTTCTGTCCCACTTCGTGGAGAATTATCATGAAGGCTGGCTGCATATCGACTGCTCGGCGACCTACCGCAAATCTGCGGTTGAGCAGTGGTCGGCGGGCGCGACCGGCCTCGGCGTGCGCACTATTGCTAATTTGCTGACCGCGGAATAACCCTTTCCCCTGACCCTCCCCCTGATGTTTCACGGGGAGGTCACGTTCGGCTTTCTCCCGCTTCCTTCTTGGAGAGAGCCGGGGTGAGGGGATTTTCGTTGTGGAACTACTATGTCCGAAACTAAAAATGAGCTAGAAACCCTGCTGGAGAAGGCGGCTACCGAGCCAGGCCATCGTCCGGCTTTTTTCCGTACGCTGCTGGAAGCTACCGTGTGGGTACCCGGAGCCGCCGCTCAGGGCGAGCAGGTCGTTGAAGACAGCGTGCTGGATCTGCAGCACTGGGAAAAAGATGATGGCACATCGGTCATTCCTTTTTTCACCTCGCTGGAAGCGCTGCAGCAGGCCGTTGAGGACGAACAGTCTTTTGTGGTGATGCCGGTGCGCACGCTGTTCGCCATGACCCTCGGCGAAACGCTCTATCTCAATGCCAAACTCGCCACCGGCAAAGAGTTTGCGCCGCGTGAGATTAGCCATCTGCTGGGGGAAGAGGGCAGCCCGCTCAGCACCCAGACCGTGCTTGAAGGTGGAGAGTCGCTGCTGCTGTCTGAGGTTGTCGAGCCGCCCGCGCAGATGGTGGACTCGCTGACCGCGCTGTTTAAGACCCTGAAAACGGTGAAGCGCGCGTTTTTATGCTCTATCAAAGACAGCGCCGATGCGCCAGCCAACCTGCTGATTGGCATTGAAGCGGAAGGCGATATTGAGGAGGTTATTCAGGCGACCGGCAGCGTGGCGACCGATACGCTTCCCGGCGACGAGCCGATTGATATCTGTCAGGTGGTGGAGGGGGAAAAGGGGATTAGCCACTTTATGATCGCCCACATCACGCCGTTTTATGAAAAGCGCTGGGGCAGCTTCCTGCGCGACTTTAAGCACAATCGGATTATTTAACTCAACGGGGGCTCAGGCCCCCGTTGTTCTCTTTACTGCCTACTGCGCCGGTTCAATCGGCAAATCCGTCCGCGCGCCCCATTCGCTCCATGAGCCGTCGTACAGGCTAACGCCGTTAACGCCGAGGGTGGTGAGCGCCAGCACGACGACCGCCGCCGTTACGCCGGAGCCGCAGCTGGCAATAATCGGCCGTTCAAAATCGACGCCCTGACGCGCGAAGATCTCGTTGAGTTCATCGGTGGTTTTCAGTTCGCCGTTAATCACCAGTTCCGTCCACGGTACGTTTAGCGCGCCGGGAATATGCCCGCTGCGCAGTCCCGGTCGCGGCTCTGCCACCTGGCCATTAAAGCGTCCTGCCGGGCGCGCATCGACGATCTGCGCCGATCCTTCGTGGCTGACCAGCAGCACATCGGTCAGGCGCTTGATCGCCAGCGGATCGACGCGGCCGTCAAAATCACCTTCCGGCAGTTCGGGGAGGCCCTGCTCCAGCGGTAGCCCATCGCGGCGCCAGCCCTCCAGCCCACCGGCGACAATCGACACCTTTTCAACGCCGAACGTGCGCAGCATCCACCAGGCGCGCGGCGCGGAGAAGAGATTGCCTTCATCGTATACCACCAGATGCTTATCGCTGCTGACGCCAAGTTCGCGCATGGCGACGGCAAACGCCTCCGCGCGCGGCATCATGTGCGGCAGCGGGCTGGTGTGGTCAGAGAGGGCTTCGATATCGAAAAAGACGGCGCCGGGAATATGGCCTGCCTGATACTCAGCGTTAAGATCGCGCTCTTCCTGTCCCGGGGGGGCCATCCGCGCGTCGATAATCTGGATTTCCGGGTCATCAATATGCTCTGCCAGCCAGTCGGCAGCGACAAAAAACGAGGTAGACATGAGTGCCTCCGTGTCATCAACAATAGAGTGATTGTTGTTGTTTTTTGCGATATCGACAAGGCATTTTCAAGGAGAGGCGGCGGGAATGTGATATTCCCCCGAGCGGCGTCGGGGGAGGGTTGGCTTAAAACGCGTTTTGCTGCAGGTAGCGCCAGGCGTACTGCGCGTACAGTTCAGCGCCGCTTTTCATCACCTGCTCGTCGATATTAAAGCAGCCGTGATGGTGCGCGTAGTCGCTGCCTTTCTCTTTATTGCCCGAGCCGAGCAGCGCAAAGGCGCCGGGGATATTTTGCATATAAAAACTAAAATCTTCTCCGCCGGTGGTCGGTTTTTCATTGAAAAGGACGCCATCGCCGAACGCGTCGCGGATAACCGACTGCGCCAGCAGCGCGCTGCGCTCTTCGTTGATCACCGGTAGCGTACCGTAGCAGTAGTCAACCTGAACGGTCGCCCCATATACCGCGGCGGTATGCTCGGCATAGCGGGTAATGGCCGTTTCCAGGCGCTGGCGCGCTTCCAGGCTGAAGCAGCGCACGGTACCGTCAAGAACGGCGTTTTCGGCAATGACGTTAAAGCGCGTGCCGACATCCATTTTGCCGATGGTGACTACCGCGGACTCCAGCGGGGAGGTTTCTCGCGCCACAATAGCCTGCAGATTCATCACGAAAGCGGAAGCGACCACCGCCGCATCGACGCAGGCCTCCGGCATCGAACCGTGGCCGCCGCGGCCGCGGAAGGTCACTTTCAGCAAATCGGCTGAGGCAAAGGAGGAACCGACGTTGCAGGAGATTTTGCCGGACGGCGTGCCGGACCAGATATGCATCCCGAAAACGTTATCCACGTTATCGATAGCCCCCTGCTGAATCATCGCCTTCGCCCCCTCGGCAATCTCTTCCGCAGGCTGAAAGATCAGCCGGACGTTGCCCGCCAGCTGCTCGCGGACGTCATATAACGCACGGGCGGCGGTCAGCAGCATGGCGGTATGGGCGTCATGGCCGCAGGCGTGCATTTTCCCGGGGGTTTGTGATTTATAGTCGAGCGGATCGTTCAGCTCCACCACCGGTAACGCATCCATATCGGCGCGCAGAGCCACGGTTTTACCCGGCTGGCCGCCGGCGATGTCGGCGATGATTCCGGTGGGATGCGTCCGGCGGTAAGGGATACCGATGGCCTCCAGTCCGGCGGCGACGCGATCCGTGGTGCGCTTCTCCTCCCAGGGAAGTTCCGGATGGGCGTGCAGGTCGCGACGAAAAGCGATCATCGCCTGTTCTTCTCTGGCGATAATCGCGGTGATGTCAGGGTTAATCATCAATGGCTCCATCATTTGCTAAAAATTCAACGCGCTCAGCCGACAGCGGGGGTCAGATAGCCGACCAGAATTCCGGCTAACACCACCGAAACCATGGTGACGGAGACGAATCCGCCGACCAGCATCGGGCCCAGCATATGGTGGGTCAGCATCTGGCGCTCTTTTTCATCGTGGGTGAGGGCGTTAATGGCCTCGTTGGTAATAATATAGTCGGCGGGGAAACCGTACAGCGCGGTCAATGAGATGGCGAAAGCCATCGGGCCGCTGACGCCAAGCAGTTTCCCGACCAGCCAGGAGACAACAAACATCCCGAACGCCGCCGTGGCGATTAACACCACCATCGGGAAAAGCAGGCGCAGTAGCATCTCCGGCGTGGCTTTGTTTAAGGTATCAAAGATAAATAGCATCAATGCCATAATGGCGAAGCCAAAGCCGTTCGCCTTATGCAGCATATGCTTTTCAAGAAAGCCTAACGAGGTAAACACCACGCCAAAAAACAGGCACAGCACGAAGGGGCTGATATTCACGATCGGCTTCGCGAGGTCGGCGACAAGCCAGGCCAGACAGCCGACCAGCGCCAGCCGCAGGAATTTAAAGTAGTTGCTGTTGTAGCTAACGGGGATTTTACTGAACAGGCGCGGCATTTTCTCCTCACCAACGGTGAGCATCGCGTGCTCATCGGCGATGTTATCGGGTCGGTGCTCGCCGCTGCGGTAGCGGGCAAGCAGCGTTTTACCTTCACGCTGCAGCATGATGGCGGTGAGCGGATATCCGGCAAACCCCTGCATTACGTAAATCAAAATGGCAAAAACCGACAGGTCGACCAGGCCGGCGCTGCTCGCGCCCTGCGACATAATCAGCGATGAGACGATACCGCCGACCAGCGGAGGAATGGTGACCAGCGCGGTGTTGCGGTCGAACAGCGCCAGGCTCACCGCAAAGACCGCCGCCGCGATCCCGGCAATGCCGGCGAGGGAGATGACCACGGTCTTCCACTGCTGCGCCAGCTCTTTTAGCGACAGCAGGGTGCCCATATTGGTGATTAACAGATACATCAGCATTATGGCAACCGGCGTGCCGATTCCGGCCCGGCTGATAATATCTGCCGGGAAAAATGTCCAGTACCCGATTAAAAACAGGACCGCACAGACAAATACGGAGGGAATCCAGGCTTTTGTGCGGGTTGAAACAACGTCGCCGATATAAAGAATTAAAATAATAATCGACAGTGCGACCATCTGAGACATAAATAACTTCCATATTATTAATCCCATATATATTTATATGAGATGGGTTGATGTTGTGTTATCTGGTAAACGCTGGAACGTACAGTCAATATCATCACCGGCGTAATAATTTATATTTTAAAGGCAATGATATCCCGAACAATAAATAGAAAGCGCGCGCCTTGTCAATTTATATGGGCAGAGAGAGTGGGATTTCAGAATAAAAAGTATCGATAGCTGAGGATATTAAAAGTTGATATAAGAAAAATCGTAGCGCGGTATATCCGTTAAATTAATCCACTCCAGCTATCCGTGATCCCTACCAATATTGCTTGCTAGCGCGCTATTGGTAATTCTGCCGCTAACGCATAATAATGTGTTCACTGAAATTATCTGGCCTGCGGGCCGAGGGGTTAGAAGGATGAAACCATTTCGTTTGGCGGCGCTATCTCTGGCGCTACTTACCGCGCTATCGTTGACCGCCTGTGACGACAGCGGCAAACCGCAGGCGGTCGCGTCGGCGCCATCCGCGGCGGCAGATAGCGCGCCCGCGAAGCCGGACAGCGCCCAGCTGGCGGCGCTGGCTGAAAAAAGCAAAGGCAAAGCGTTAACGCTGCTGGATGCTTCTGAAGTTCAGCTCGACGGCGCGGCGACGCTGGTGCTGACCTTCTCTATTCCTCTGCAGCCGGATCAGGATTTCTCCCGCAGCGTGCATCTGGTCGACAAAAAAAGCGGCAAAGTCGATGGGGCATGGGAGCTGGCGCCCAACCTTAAAGAGCTGCGTCTACGCCATCTTGAGCCAAAACGCGAGCTGATCGTTTCGCTCGACCCCACCCTGACCGCGCTGAATAAAGCGACTTTAGACAGCAGCGTAGAAAAAACCATTACCACCCGCGATATCGCCCCGAGCATCGGCTTTGCCAGCCGCGGCTCGCTGCTGCCGGGGAAAGTGGTGGCCGGACTGCCGGTGATGGCGCTGAATGTCGATAACATCGACGTCAATTTTTTCCGCATCAAACCTGAATCGCTCTCCGCCTTCGTCAGCCAATGGGAATACCGCAATTCCCTGAGCAACTGGGAGTCGGACGAGCTGCTGAAGATGGCCGATCTGGTCTACACCGGCCGTTTTGACCTTAACCCGGCGCGCAATACGCGCGAAAAACTGCTGCTGCCGCTGGCGGATATCAAGCCGTTGCAGGAGCCGGGCGTCTATATCGCGGTGATGAACCAGGCGGGCCGCTACAGCTATAGCAACGCCGCGACGCTGTTCACCCTCAGCGATATCGGCGTATCCGCGCACCGCTACCACAACCGGCTGGATGTCTTTACCCAGAGCCTGGAGAACGGCGCGGCGCAGTCCGGTATCGATATGCAGCTGCTGAACGCCAAAGGGCAAACCCTGGCGCAGGCGAAGAGCGACGCTCAGGGGCACGTGACGCTGCAAACGGACAAAGAAGCGGCGCTGCTGCTGGCGCGTAAGGACGGGCAAACCACTCTGCTGGATCTCAAGCTCCCGGCGCTGGACCTGGCTGAATTTTCCATCGCCGGCGCGCCGGGCTTCAGCAAGCAGCTATTTATGTTTGGCCCACGGGATCTCTATCGTCCGGGCGAAACGGTTATTCTCAACGCGCTACTGCGCGATAGTGACGGTAAACCGCTCCCCGAGCAGCCGGTGAAGCTGGAAGTCGTGCAGCCAGATGGGCAGGTTATTCGTTCGACGGTCAGCAAACCGGTTAACGGCCTGTATCAGTTGACTTATCCGCTCGATAGCGGCGCGGCGACCGGGATGTGGCACATTCGCGCCAGCACCGGCGACAACCAGCCGCGCGAGTGGGATTTTCACGTTGAAGATTTTATGCCTGAGCGCATGGCGCTGAATCTCACGCCGCAAAATGCCCCGGTTTCGCCGGCTGCGGATGTCAGCTTTGCGGTGAGCGGGGCGTATCTGTACGGCGCGCCGGCCAGCGGCAACTCGCTGCAGGGTAAACTGTTCCTGCGTCCGCTGCGCGATGCGGTGCCTGCGCTGCCGGGCTTCCAGTTTGGCGACATTGCCGAAGAGAACCTTTCCCGCAGCCTGGATGAAGTGCAGACCACCCTGGACGATCGCGGACATGCAGAAGTCACCGCCACCAGCCAGTGGCAGGAGAGCCGCTCGCCGCTGCAGGTGATCCTGCAGGCCAGCCTGCTGGAGTCCGGCGGCAGGCCGGTCACGCGCACCGTCAGGCAGCCGATCTGGCCGGCCGAAACGCTGCCGGGTATCCGACCGGAATTTGCCCTGAAAGAGGTTTACGACTATCGCACCGACAGCACTATCAAGCAGCCGGTGGTGGATGAAAACGGCACCGCCGCGTTTGAGATTGTGTATGCCGACGCCAAAGGTGAGAAGAAAGCGGTCTCCGGGCTGCAGGTTCGGTTGATTCGCGAACGCCGCGACTACTACTGGAACTGGTCCGAGAGCGAAGGCTGGCTGTCGCAGTTCGATCAAAAAGATCTTCAGGAAGGCGAGGAGTCGCTGGATATTTCAGCCGGACAAACGGCGAAAGTGAGCTTCCCGGTCGAGTGGGGTTCTTATCGCCTGGAAGTTAAAGGGCCGGATGATGTGGTCAGCAGCGTGCGCTTCTGGGCCGGATACAGCTGGCAGGATAACAGCGATGGCCAGGGGGCGGCGCGTCCGGATCGCGTCACCATGAAGCTGGACAAACCGGCCTATAAACCGGGCGATACGATCAAGCTGCATATCGCCGCTCCGGCAGCCGGTAAAGGCTACGCGCTGGTGGAATCAAGCGAAGGGCCGCTGTGGTGGCAGGAGATTGACGTCCCGGCGGAAGGGATGGAGCTATCGATCCCGGTGGATAAAGCGTGGAATCGTCACGACCTGTACCTCAGCACCCTGGTGATTCGTCCGGGGGATAAATCCCAGTCCGCGACGCCAAAACGGGCGGTGGGTCTGCTGCATCTGCCGCTTGGCGATGAAAATCGCCGTCTGAACCTGACGCTGGAAGCGCCGGATAAAATGCGCCCCAACCAGCCGCTGAAGGTCAACGTTAAGGCCAGCGTCAAAGAAGGCGAGACGCCGAAACAGGTTAACGTGCTGCTCTCCGCCGTCGATAGCGGCGTACTCAATATCACCGACTATGCAACGCCGGATCCGTGGAACGCCTTCTTTGGCCAGAAACGCTACGGCGCCGATATTTACGATATCTATGGTCAGGTGATCGAAGGGCAGGGGAGACTCGCCAGCCTGCGCTTCGGCGGCGACGGTGATGAACTCAAACGCGGCGGCAAACCGCCGGTTAATCACGTGACGATTATCGCTCAGCAGGCGCAGCCGGTGGTGCTGGATGAGAAAGGCGAAGGGACGGTGACTTTGCCGATTGGCGACTTTAACGGCGAACTGCGGGTTATGGCCCAGGCGTGGACCGCTGAGGATTTTGGCAGCAGCGAAGGAAAAACGATCGTGGCGGCGCCGGTTATTGCCGAGCTGAATATGCCGCGCTTCCTCGCCAGCGGAGATACCACTCGCCTGGCGCTGGATCTCAGCAATCTGACCGATAAGCCGCAGACCCTCAACGTTGCGCTGGCCGCCAGCGGTCTGCTGCAGCTTGAAGGGGGAGAAATACCGCCGGTGCATCTGGCTCCCGGCGCGCGCAGCACCCTGTTTGTGCCGGTTCGCGCGCAGCAAGGCTTTGGCGATGGTCAGGTGAATGCCACCATCAGCGGCCTGAACCTGCCGGGTGAAACCTTCGCGCCGATGCAGAAGCAGTGGCAGCTGGGCGTGCGTCCGGCTTTCCCGGCGCAAACCGTGAATTCCGGCGCTGTCCTCCAGCCGGGTGAAAGCTGGCAGGCTCCTGCGGCGCAAAGCGAGGGCTTCTCGCCGGCCACGTTGCAGGGGCAGCTGGTGTTCAGCGGCAAGCCGCCGCTGAACCTGGCGCGCTATATTCGCGACCTGAAGGCCTATCCTTACGGCTGCCTGGAGCAGACCACCAGCGGGCTATTCCCGTCGCTCTATACCAACGCCGCCCAGCTTAAAGCCCTGGGGATCGGCGGCGATAGCGATGAAAAGCGACGCGCGGCGGTGGATATCGGCATTTCTCGTCTGCTGCAGATGCAGCGCGATGATGGCGGTTTCGCCCTGTGGGATAAAGAAGGGCCGGAGGAGTACTGGTTGAGCGCCTACGCGATGGACTTCCTCGTCCGGGCGGGCGAGCAGGGCTACAGCGTACCAACGAACGCCGTCAATAACGGCAACCAGCGCCTGCTGCGTTATTTACAGGAGCCGGGGCTGATGACCGTCCGCTATAGCGATGATGCCCAGGCCAGCCGCTTTGCCGCTCAGGCCTACGCCGCGCTGGTACTGGCCCGGCAGCAGAAAGCGCCGCTCGGCGCGCTGCGCGAAATCTGGAGCCGTCACGACCAGGCGCGGTCCGGTTTGCCGCTGCTGCAGCTGGGCGTGGCCCTGAAATTGATGGGCGATGCGCCGCGCGGCGACGAAGCCCTGAAGCTGGCGCTGACGACGCCGCGGCAGGACGCGAACCGCTGGCTCGGCGATTACGGCAGCGAGCTGCGCGACGATGCGCTGAAGCTGGCGCTGCTGGAGGAGAACAAACTGCTGCCGGAAGCGCAAAATACGCTGCTCAGCCATCTGGCGGACGAAGCCTACGGCCAGCGCTGGCTCTCGACGCAGGAGAGTAACGCCCTGTTCCTGGCCGGGCGTACGCTGCAGGATCTCCCCGGCAGCTGGCAGGCGCAAACCTCCGTGCAGGCCGAACCGCTCTCCGGCGAGAAAGCGCAAACCCGCAACCTGACCGGCGACCAGCTGGCGGCCTTGCAGGTGACCAATACCGGCCAGCAGCCGCTGTGGCTCCGTCTCGACAGCAGCGGCTATCCGCAGAACGCGCCGCAGCCGGGGGGCAACGTGCTTGGCATTGAACGGCAAATTTTCGATACCCAGGGCCAGCAGAAATCGCTCTCTTCGCTGCGCAGCGGCGAACTGGTGTTGGTGAAGCTGGAAGTGACGGCTAAGCGTAACGTCCCGGACGCGCTGGTGGTGGATTTACTCCCGGCGGGGCTGGAGCTGGAAAACCAGAATCTGGCCAACAGCAGCGCCAGCCTGCAGGAGAACGGCGAGGTGGTGCAGAATCTGCTTAACCAGATGCAGCAGGCCGATATTCAGCACATTGAGTTTCGCGACGATCGCTTCGTCGCCGCGGTGGCTATCAATGAAGGCCAGCCGGTGACGCTGGTTTATCTGGCGCGCGCGGTGACGCCGGGCACCTATCAGGTACCGCAGCCGCAGGTCGAGTCAATGTACGTGCCGCAGTGGCGGGCAACCGGCGCGGCCAGCGGACCGCTCACCGTTGTACCCTAAATGCGGGCACTGAAGCGCATTAAACGCCGCTGGCGCTGGCTGGTGGCGTTTATTTTTTTGCTGTGGCTGCTGCTGCTGGCCGCCGATCGCCTGTGGCCGCTGCCGCTGCGCGAGGTGACGCCTGCCCGAGTGGTGGTGGCGGAAGACGGGACGCCGCTGTGGCGTTTCGCCGACGCGCAGGGCGTCTGGCGCTATCCGGTGACCCTGGCTGACGTTTCGCCGCGCTATTTACAGGCGCTGATCCAGTATGAAGATCGCTGGTTCTGGGATCACCCCGGCGTTAATCCGTTCTCGATCGTTCGCGCTGCCTGGCAGGATCTCACTTCCGGGCGGGTGATCTCCGGGGGCAGCACCCTGACCATGCAGGTGGCGCGCCTGCTCGATCCGCATCCCCGAACCTTCGGCGGCAAGCTGCGTCAGCTATGGCGCGCGCTGCAGCTGGAGTGGCATCTGTCAAAAAGCGAGATCCTCACGCTCTACCTCAACCGGGCGCCTTTCGGCGGTACGCTGCAGGGGATCGGCGCAGCCAGCTGGGCCTATCTCGGTAAACCGCCCGCGCAGCTCAGCTATGGCGAAGCGGCGCTGCTGGCGGTACTGCCGCAGGCGCCGAGCAGGCTGCGTCCGGATCGCTGGCCGGAGCGAGCGCAGGCGGCGCGCGATAAGGTGCTGCTGCGGATGGAAAATCAGGGCGTGTGGCCATCGCTGCCGGTACGAGAAGCTATCGAAGAGCCCGTCTGGCTCTTTCCGCGGCAGATGCCGCAGCTGGCGCCGCTTTTTGCCCGCCGCGCGCTGGCGAGCAGCCGCGCAGAGAAGGTGGTAACGACGCTGGATGCCGGACTGCAGCGGCAGCTGGAAGACCTGGCGCTGAACTGGAAATCGCGCCTGCCGCCGCGCAGCTCTTTAGCGATGATCGTGGTCGACCATACCAATATGAAGGTGCGCGGTTGGGTAGGGTCGGTGGATATCAACGATGATAGCCGCTTTGGTCATATTGATATGGTCTCGGCGATCCGCTCCCCGGGCTCGGTTCTGAAGCCGTTTGTTTATGGTATGGCTCTGGATGAGGGGCTGATCCATCCGGCTTCGTTGTTACAGGATGTGCCGCGACGGTTTAGCGACTACCGGCCGGGGAATTTTGACAGCGGTTTTCACGGGCCGGTGAGCGCCAGCGACGCGCTGGTTCGCTCGCTGAACCTTCCGGCAGTGCAGGTGCTGGAGGCCTACGGGCCGAAGCGTTTTGCCGCCAGGCTACGCAATGCCGGATTGCCGCTGATGCTGCCCGCCGGCGCGGAGCCGAATCTGTCGCTGATCCTCGGCGGAGGCGGCGCGCGTCTGGCGGATATCGTGGCGGCGTACAGCGCGTTCGCCCGCCATGGTAAGGCGGGACAATTGCGCATCACGCCAGACTCACCGCTGGTTGAGAGGCCGCTGCTGTCGCCGGGCGCCGCGTGGATCGTGCGGCGCATACTGGCCGGCGAAGCGCAGCCGGTGCCCGATGCGTCGCTGGTGCAGGTGGTGCCGCTGGCGTGGAAAACCGGAACCAGCTACGGCTACCGCGACGCTTGGGCGATCGGCGTGAACGCCCGCTATCTGATAGGTATCTGGACCGGGCGACCCGACGGCACGCCGGTCGTCGGGCAGTTTGGCTTCGCCAGCGCGGTGCCGCTGCTGAACCAGGTGAATAATATGCTGCTGGCGCGCCCGGCGATGAGCCGCGGCGGATTGCCGGCCGACCCTCGCCCGTCGTCGGTCAGCGCCGGGACGGTTTGCTGGCCCGGCGGGCAGAATTTACCCGCGGGCGACGCGAACTGCCGCCGACGGCTGGCCACCTGGCTGCTCGATGAGAGCCAGCCGCCGACCCTGCTGCTGCCCGGCCAGGAAGGTATTCGCGGGATTCGCTTCCCGGTGTGGCTGAATGAGAAAGGGCTGCGGGTGGCGGCAGATTGCCCCGGCGCGGTAGAGAAAAGCCTCGACGTCTGGCCGCTGCCGCTTGAACCCTGGCTACCCGCAGGCGAACGGCGTCGCGTCAGGCTGCCTGCGGTTTCGGCGGCGTGTCCGCCGGTGCAAACCGCGGATGCCGCTCCGCTGGTGCTCTCCGGTCTTCGTGAAGGCGCGGTGGTTAAACGGCTGCCCGGCGAGCAAAAGGTGATGCTGCCGCTGCAAACGACCGGCGGGGAGGGGCGCCGCTGGTGGTTTCTTAACGGTGAGCCTCTGCAGGCGGAAGGCGCCGGCGCGACCCTTAACATCGATCGCCCTGACCGTTATCAGCTGGTAGTGATGGACGAGGCGGGGCAAATTGTTGCCGCGAACTTCACCGTGCAATAAACGTAACGTGCCTTAATTGGCGGGATTTGTTGTTTAAGGTCGCTTTTTTTTAAAAAAATGTTACCTAAACACATAGGCAATCGCCTTAGATGATGATTATAATTCGCGCCGTATTTATCGGTCTCATCTGCTCATCTGCAAAACAGAACAACATATATAAAGAGGTTATCATGGCTATTGAACGTACTTTTTCCATCATCAAACCAAACGCGGTGGCAAAAAACGTTATTGGCGGCATCTTTTCTCGCTTTGAAGCTGCAGGGTTCAAAATTGTTGGCACCAAAATGCTGCATCTGACCGTTGAGCAGGCTCGCGGCTTCTATGCTGAGCACGAAGGTCGCCCGTTCTTTGACGGTCTGGTTGAATTCATGACTTCCGGCCCGATCGTGGTTTCTGTGCTGGAAGGCGAAAATGCGGTTCAGCGTCATCGTGACCTGCTGGGCGCAACCAACCCGGCGAACGCGCTGGCGGGTACCCTGCGCGCAGACTACGCTGACAGCTTCACCGAGAACGGCACCCACGGTTCCGATTCCGTTGAATCCGCTGCGCGCGAGATCGCGTTTTTCTTTGCTGAAGGCGAGGTTTGCCCGCGCACCCGCTAATCTCCCGCGTCTTTCACGCCACCGCTTTGTTGGCTTCATTCGCGCACCCCGGTCACATAGTTATCTATGCTCCCGGGATTTGCGAATTCGCCGCCTCGCCGTGACGTAAAATATTTTGGAGATACCCATCCTCGTCGTCTTTTCGACTATCGCGGTGTTGGCTGCGCGCGTTCACCCCGGTTGCTTATCTGTGCTCCCGGGGCTTCGCTTGCTTACCGCCTTGCGACAATCGAAAATCCTTAGAGGATCTGCCAGGCAGTTACAGATTTTTTCATCATTGCTGCGTGCAAACGTGGTATTGATGGACCAGAATTTGTAGAATACAGCGCCCCGGATGAGCAGTCGCTCCCGGGGCGTTTCTTTTTTCAACCCTCCAGGGGCCATAACGTGTAATAACGAGGCCGGAATCAATTATGTCTGAACAAATAGTCACACCTGATAGCGCCGCTCTGACGGTGCCGAACAAAGATGCCAAAATCAACCTGCTGGATTTGAATCGTCAGCAGCTGCGGGAGTTTTTCAAAAACATGGGCGAAAAGCCTTTCCGCGCCGATCAGGTGATGAAATGGATGTATCACTACTGCTGCGATAACTTTGATGAGATGACCGATATCAACAAAGTTCTGCGCGGCAAATTAAAGGAAGTCGCGGAGATTCGCGCCCCGGAAGTCGTTGAAGAGCAGCGCTCCAGCGACGGTACCATTAAGTGGGCGATTGCCGTTGGCGATCAGCGCGTCGAAACCGTGTATATCCCGGAAGACGATCGCGCCACCCTGTGCGTTTCTTCCCAGGTGGGCTGCGCGCTGGAGTGTAAATTCTGCTCTACGGCCCAGCAGGGCTTTAACCGCAACCTGCGGGTTTCGGAAATTATCGGCCAGGTCTGGCGCGCGGCGAAAATCGTCGGCGCGGTGAAGACCACCGGCGTACGTCCGATTACCAACGTGGTGATGATGGGGATGGGCGAGCCGCTGCTGAACCTGACTAACGTGGTGCCGGCCATGGAGATCATGCTCGACGACTTCGGCTTTGGTCTCTCTAAACGTCGCGTCACGCTCTCCACTTCCGGCGTGGTGCCGGCGCTCGATAAGCTTGGCGATATGATTGACGTCGCGCTGGCCATCTCTCTGCACGCGCCGAACGATACCATTCGTGATGAAATCGTGCCGATCAACAAGAAATACAATATTGAGACCTTCCTGAACTCGGTGCGTGGCTATATTTCGAAGTCCAACGCCAACCAGGGACGCGTCACTATCGAATACGTCATGCTGGATCACGTCAACGACGGCACCGAGCATGCGCACGAGCTGGCCGCGCTGCTGAAAGATACGCCGTGCAAGATCAACCTGATCCCATGGAACCCCTTCCCGGGCGCGCCGTATGGCCGTAGCTCCAACAGCCGTATCGACCGTTTCTCCAAGGTGTTAATGGAGTATGGTTTCACCACGATCGTGCGTAAAACCCGCGGCGACGATATTGATGCCGCCTGCGGTCAGCTGGCCGGCGACGTTATCGACCGGACCAAGCGTACGCTGCGTAAACGTATGCAGGGCGAAGCCATCGACGTGAAGGCGGTCTGATAATCAATGATGCAGCGCGCAGCCCTGGCGGTGCGCTGCATATTTATGTGGAATCGCCGGGCGAAATACGCTGTTGTGGTTAATAATTACGGTGCGTTTTTGTCGACTTTGAGGCAGTATGTAGCGGTACAACAACCGCTTAGCATTCAATATTGATAAGTCTCTGTGATACCAGGTCATACGGACTTATACTGTTTGTCTGACGTTGAGCAGATGTCTCGCGGCGCGGGGTCACCGGCGCTGAATTTTAAATTTCACGTACCAGTAGTTGTAGCGAATGAATACTGAAGCCACTCAAGACCATCAAGAAGCAAACACCACGGGCGCGCGTCTGCGTAATGCCCGCGAACAACTCGGGCTCAGCCAGCAGGCGGTGGCTGAACGCTTATGCCTGAAGGTTTCCACGGTTCGTGATATTGAAGACGATAAGGCACCCGCCGATCTTGCTTCAACCTTCCTGCGCGGCTATATCCGCTCTTATGCCCGCCTTGTGCACATTCCTGAAGAAGAGCTGCTGCCGATGATGGCCAAGCAGGCTCCGATCCGGGCGGCGAAAGTTGCCCCCATGCAGAGCTTCTCGCTGGGTAAACGCCGTAAAAAGCGCGACGGCTGGCTAATGAGCTTTACCTGGCTGGTGCTGTTCGTGGTGATTGGCCTCAGCGGCGCCTGGTGGTGGCAGGACCACAAAGCGCAGCAGGACGAGATCTCCACAATGGCCGATCAATCCTCCGCCGAACTGAATGCGGGCGATAGCAACAGCCAAAGCATCCCTCTGGATAATCAATCGGCGAATTCTGCACCGGATACCGCCGCCAACAGCGCGCCTGTAGAAACGTCTCCGGCGCCAGCGGCGTCGACTCCGGCCCCGGCTCCGGCCGAGAATAACGCCGTTGTCGCGCCTTCTCAGGCCAACGTCGATACGGCGGCAGCGCCGGCAACTTCGCCGTTACCGACCGACCAGGCAAACGTGACCGCTGCGGCGGCCTCCGCCCAGGATCTGGTGCTGAATTTTACCGCCGACTGCTGGCTGGAAGTGAGCGATGCGACCGGTAAAAAGCTGTTCAGCGGTTTACAGCGTAAAGGCGGTAACCTCAATCTGAGCGGCCAGGCGCCTTATAAGCTGAAAATCGGTGCCCCGGCGGCGGTACAGATACAGTATCTGGGTAAACCAGTCGATTTGAGTCGTTTTATCAGAACTAACCAGGTTGCACGTCTGACCCTCAATGCCGAACAATCACCGGCGCAGTAATAGACGGGTAACGCGGGAGATTTTTCATGCATAACCAGGCTCCGATTCAACGTAGAAAATCAAAGCGAATTTACGTTGGGAATGTGCCGATTGGCGATGGCGCTCCCATCGCCGTACAGTCGATGACAAACACGCGCACCACCGATGTGGCGGCGACGGTAAATCAAATTAAAGCCCTTGAGCGCGTTGGCGCGGATATCGTGCGCGTTTCGGTGCCAACGATGGACGCGGCGGAAGCGTTCAAGCTTATCAAACAGCAGGTTAGCGTACCGCTGGTTGCCGATATCCACTTCGATTACCGCATTGCCCTGAAGGTAGCGGAATACGGCGTTGATTGCCTGCGCATTAACCCGGGCAATATCGGCAACGAAGAGCGTATCCGCATGGTGGTGGACTGCGCTCGCGATAAAAACATCCCTATCCGTATCGGGGTAAACGCCGGTTCTCTGGAAAAAGATCTCCAGGAAAAATACGGTGAACCCACCCCGCAGGCGCTGCTGGAATCGGCAATGCGCCATGTCGATCACCTCGATCGTCTCAACTTCGATCAGTTTAAAGTCAGCGTGAAAGCTTCCGATGTGTTCCTGGCGGTTGAATCCTACCGCCTGCTGGCGAAACAGATCGATCAGCCTCTGCACCTCGGGATCACCGAAGCGGGCGGGGCGCGCAGCGGCGCGGTGAAGTCCGCGATCGGCCTCGGCCTGCTGCTGTCTGAAGGGATCGGCGATACGCTGCGCGTCTCCCTGGCGGCGGATCCGGTTGAAGAGATCAAAGTGGGCTTCGATATTCTCAAGTCGCTGCGCATTCGCTCTCGCGGGATCAACTTCATTGCCTGCCCGACATGTTCGCGTCAGGAGTTTGACGTTATCGGTACCGTTAACGCGCTGGAGCAGCGGCTGGAAGATATCATTACGCCGATGGATATTTCGATCATTGGCTGCGTGGTAAACGGTCCCGGCGAGGCGCTGGTTTCCACCCTCGGCGTGACCGGCGGCAACAAGAAAAGCGGCCTGTACGAAGACGGCGTACGTAAAGACAGACTGGATAACGACGATATGATCGATCAGCTGGAAGCGCGTATTCGCGCTAAAGCATCGATGCTTGATGAGGCGCGTCGCATCGATATTCAGCAGGTTGAAGCGAAATAACGTGTTGGGAAGCGATACGCTTCCCGTGTATGATTGAACCTGCGGGCGCGAGGCGCCGGGGTTCATTTTTGTATATATAAAGAGAATAAACGTGGCAAAGAACATTCAAGCCATCCGTGGCATGAACGATTATCTGCCGGGCGAAACCGCTCTCTGGCAGCGCATTGAAGGCTCACTGAAGCAGGTGCTTGGTAGCTACGGTTACAGCGAAATCCGTTTGCCGATTGTAGAGCAGACCCCGTTATTCAAACGCGCTATCGGCGAAGTGACCGACGTGGTTGAAAAAGAGATGTACACCTTTGAGGACCGTAACGGCGATAGCCTGACTCTGCGTCCGGAAGGTACCGCTGGCTGCGTACGCGCCGGCATCGAACATGGTCTCCTGTACAATCAAGAACAGCGCCTGTGGTATATCGGGCCGATGTTCCGCCACGAACGTCCGCAAAAAGGGCGTTATCGCCAGTTCCACCAGATTGGCGCGGAAGCGTTCGGTCTGCAGGGGCCGGATATTGATGCCGAGCTGATTATGCTGACCGCCCGCTGGTGGCGCGAGCTGGGCATCTCCAGCCACGTTGCGCTGGAGCTGAACTCTATCGGTTCGCTGGAGGCTCGCGCTAACTATCGCGACGCGCTGGTGGCCTATCTTGAGCAGTATAAAGATAAGCTGGACGAAGACTGCAAACGCCGCATGTACACTAACCCGCTGCGCGTGCTGGATTCTAAAAACCCGGACGTCCAGGCGCTGCTGAACGACGCCCCGACGCTGGGCGACTATCTTGATGAAGAGTCCAAAGCGCATTTTGCGGGACTTTGCGCGCTGCTGGATGATGCCGGTATCCGCTATACCGTGAATCAGCGTCTGGTACGCGGTCTCGACTATTACAACCGCACCGTGTTTGAGTGGGTCACCACCAGCCTCGGTTCCCAGGGCACCGTCTGCGCCGGCGGCCGTTACGATGGTCTGGTTGAGCAGCTTGGCGGTCGCGCAACCCCTGGCGTCGGCTTTGCGATGGGGCTGGAACGTCTTGTTTTACTGGTTCAGGCAGTGAATCCGGAATTTAAAGCCGATCCTGTTGTCGATATATACCTGGTAGCCTCCGGAACTGACACCCAGTCCGCAGCAATGCGTCTGGCTGAACAGGTACGCGATGCGTTACCCGGCGTTAAGCTGATGACCAACCACGGCGGCGGCAACTTTAAGAAGCAGTTTGCGCGCGCTGATAAATGGGGCGCTCGCGTTGCGCTGGTGCTGGGCGAGTCAGAAATCGCTGACGGAAACGTGGTAGTGAAAGATTTACGCTCAGGAGAGCAAACTACCGTAACGCAGGATAGCGTTGCCGCGCATTTGCGCACACTTCTGGGTTAATCTCCCGGGAATCATTAGTCAGGAGAAGGACTGCGTGGAACTTTACAATAACGAAAACGATCAGGTCGACGCGCTGAAGCGTTTCTTTGCTGAAAATGGCAAGGCGCTGGCCGTTGGGGTGATTTTGGGCGTTGGCGCGCTGGTTGGCTGGCGCTACTGGACCTCCCATCAGTTGGATACCGCCAGAGGCTCGTCCCTGGCTTATGAAAATGCGATTTCCGCCCTCAAATCGGATAAACCAGAAGCGCTGAACGCTGCGCAGAAATTTGCCGCCGACAGCAAAAACACCTATGGTGCGTTTGCTTCTCTTGAGCTGGCGCAGCAGTTTGTCGATAAAAACGACCTGCAGAACGCTGAAAAGCAGCTTCAGCAGGGGCTTACGGCCGCTTCTGATGATAACCTGAAATCGGTTATCAATATGCGTCTTGCTCGCGTCCAGCTGCAGCTTAAGCAGCCTGATGCCGCGCTGAAAACCCTGGATGCCGTGAAAGGCGAAGGCTGGACCGCGATTGTCGCTGACCTGCGCGGCGAGATCCTGCTGAGCAAAGGCGATAAGCAAGGGGCGAAAGCAGCATGGGAAGCGGGCGCGAAAAGCGATGCCTCACCGGCGCTCAGCGAAATGATGCGTATGAAAATAAATAATTTGTCCATCTGAGAGGGACTCGATGCAATTGCGTAAATTACTTCTGCCAGGGCTGCTTTCCGTTACCTTATTGAGCGGCTGTTCGCTGTTTAACAGCGAAGAAGATGTGGTGAAAATGTCGCCACTGCCGACGGTGGAAAACCAGTTTACGCCGTCCACCTCCTGGAGCACCTCCGTTGGCGGCGGTATTGGCGAATTCTACTCTAACCTGCACCCGGCTTTTGCTGATGGCGTCGTGTATGCCGCAGATCGTAAAGGTACCGTTAAAGCCCTTAATTCAGGCGACGGCAAAGAGGTGTGGTCGGTTAATCTGGCAGAGAAAGACGGCTGGTTCTCCCGCGCGCCTGCGCTGCTCTCCGGCGGCGTGACCGTCTCCGGCGGCCACGTTTATATCGGTAGCGAAAAAGCGAAAGTTTATGCGCTGAACACCAGCGACGGCACCGTCGCGTGGGAAGCGAGCGTGGCGGGTGAAGCGATTTCTCGTCCGGTCGTCAGCGACGGCATGGTGCTGATTCATACCACTAACGGTCAGCTTCAGGCGCTGAACGAAGCCGATGGCGCGGTGAAATGGACCGTTAACCTTGATATGCCAGCGCTCTCTCTGCGCGGCGAATCCGCTCCGGCTACCGCCTACGGCGCAGCTATTGTGGGCGGCGACAACGGTCGCGTCAGCGCGGTGCTGATGCAGCAGGGCCAGATGATTTGGCAGCAGCGTATCTCTACCGCGACCGGTCCGACGGAAATCGACCGTCTTAACGACGTCGACACGACGCCGGTTATCGTGAACGGCGTGATTTACGCGCTGGCCTACAACGGCAACCTGACGGCGCTGGATCTGCGCAGCGGCCAGATTATGTGGAAACGCGAGCTGGGTTCAGTGAACGATTTCATTGTCGACGGCAACCGTATTTACCTGGTTGACCAGAATGACCGTCTGCTGGCGCTCACCACCGACGGCGGCGTGACGCTGTGGACGCAAAGCGATCTGCTGCACCGTCTGCTGACGGCGCCTGTGCTGTATAATGGCAATCTGGTTGTTGGCGATAGCGAAGGCTATATGCACTGGGTCAACCCTGAAGATGGTCACTTTGTGGCTCAGCAGAAGGTGGACAGCTCAGGCTTCCTGACCGATCCGGTTGTTGCTGACGGCAAACTGCTGATTCAGGCGAAAGACGGCACGCTGTACGCGATTACGCGTTAACAACAGCGGTAGTCTATTTTTGAGAAACGGCCCCTGGCAGACAGGGGCCGTTTTGGCTTTTTTAAAAACGCCGTGAAAACGGGCGTTGTATCGATTTTTGTATGAGGCATTTAACATGATACCTGTGGTCGCGCTTGTCGGGCGCCCTAACGTTGGAAAATCCACGCTCTTTAACCGCTTAACGCGCACTCGCGATGCGTTGGTCGCGGATTTCCCGGGGCTGACTCGTGACCGTAAGTACGGTCGTGCTGAAGTGGAAGGCCGCGAATTTATCTGTATCGATACCGGCGGGATCGACGGTACCGAAGATGGCGTAGAAACGCGAATGGCGGAACAGTCGCTGCTGGCGATTGAAGAAGCGGACGTGGTGCTGTTTATGGTCGATGCGCGTGCGGGCCTGATGCCGGCGGATTCGGCAATTGCGAAACATCTGCGATCCCGTGAGAAACCGACTTTCCTGGTGGCAAACAAAACTGACGGTATCGATGCCGATCAGGCGATTGCCGATTTTTGGTCGCTGGGGTTAGGCGAGATTTATCCTATCGCCGCTTCCCATGGCCGCGGCGTCACCAGCCTGCTCGAGCACGTGCTGCTGCCGTGGGTTGACGAAGTGAACCCGCCGGAAGAAGTGGACGAAGACGCGGCATACTGGGCGCAGTTCGAAGCCGAGCAGAATGGCGAAGCGCTTGAAGAGCCGGAAGATGATTTTAACCCGCAGGATCTGCCGATTAAGCTGGCGATTGTGGGCCGCCCGAACGTGGGTAAATCAACGCTCACCAACCGTATCCTGGGTGAAGATCGTGTGGTGGTTTACGATATGCCGGGAACCACTCGCGACAGCATCTACATCCCGATGCAGCGCGATGAGCGTGAATACGTCCTTATCGATACCGCAGGCGTGCGCAAGCGCGGAAAAATTACCGATGTCGTCGAAAAATTCTCGGTGATCAAAACGCTGCAGGCGATTGAAGACGCCAACGTGGTGCTGCTGGTGATTGATGCGCGCGAAGGGATTTCCGATCAGGATCTCTCCCTGCTGGGCTTTATCCTCAACAGCGGTCGTTCGCTGGTGATTGTCGTCAATAAATGGGACGGCCTGAGCCAGGAAGTAAAAGAGCAGGTGAAAGAGACCCTGGACTTCCGTCTGGGCTTTATCGACTTTGCCCGCGTGCACTTTATCTCCGCGCTGCACGGCAGCGGCGTAGGCAATCTGTTTGAATCCGTGCGCGAGGCGTACGACAGCGCAACCCGTCGCGTGGGTACCGCTATGCTGACCCGCATCATGACCATGGCTGCCGAAGACCATCAGCCGCCGCTGGTGCGCGGCCGTCGCGTGAAGCTGAAATATGCCCACGCCGGTGGTTATAACCCGCCGATCGTGGTTATTCACGGTAACCAGGTTAAAGATCTGCCGGATTCTTATAAACGCTACCTGATGAACTACTTCCGTAAATCGCTGGAAGTGATGGGCACGCCGATTCGTATTCAGTTCAAGGAAGGGGAAAACCCGTTTGCCAACAAACGCAATACCCTGACGCCGAACCAGATGCGTAAGCGTAAGCGCTTGATTAAGCACATCAAGAAAAGCAAATAAGCTATCAGGACGATTTATCCACCAGCACGAAAACTATAAGGCCCGCATCTGCCGGGCTTTTTTGTTATCAGGGGCTATCATAAAGACGCAACAAAGCGCATGATTAGTGTGTACACAGAGGTGTACCCATAACGAAAGGCTGTGGTTTTGGGTATGCCTCTAATCAATTTGGGTACATCACATCGTGTACCCAATTGGATAACAGTAAGGTTTTACAGGTATTCGCACATGCCAAAACTAACAGACATGCAGATCCGTGCATGGATTAAGAACGGGGAACGATTCGAGGGGCGAGCAGACGGTGACGGTCTTTATCTCAGGTTCCGTAAAGAGGATAAAACTCCTTTTTGGCGCTATCGGTATAAGCTGGCGGGGAAGTCCCGCACGATGATGATCGGCTCTTATTCTGATTTCTCACTTGCCAAAGCCAGAGAGGTAGCTAAAGAGCTATCCGCACGGGTGGCTCTTGGGTATGACGTAGCCGCAGAAAAGCAGGAGCGCAAAGCCGAGGCAATAGCGAAGATTGAGGCAGAGAAGAACGCCATTCACGTTTCAGAGCTTGCCGCGGAGTACTATGCCCGCCAGATAGAAACCACCTACAAACACCCTGAACTTTTCCGCAGTAGTCTGCAAAAGAATATCGTCGCGCTCATTGGCCGAATGAAGGTTGAGGACGTTCGACCACGCCATGTTGATGCCGTCCTGCAGGATGTTTTAGAGCGTGGCTCTCCTACGGTGGCTAATGATGTTCTTAGAATGCTCAAGCGGCTTTTTGATTACGCCGTGGTGCGCGGAATGATTGAGGTTAATCCAGCGATATCCTTTGGTTCAAAAGATGCTGGAGGGAAGGAGCAGGGGCGCAAACGAGCATTAAGCCGTGATGAACTAATTATGTTCTTCAAAGCGCTGCGCCGTGGCAGAGGTATCAGCCGGGAGAATGAACTCACATTCAAAATCATTCTGGCGCTGGGTGTTCGAAAGATGGAGCTATGCGCTGCGGAATGGGCGGAATTTGACCTTGATAATCAGGTTTGGCATCTGCCTGGCTCTCGGGCTAAGAACGGCGATGATATCGATATTCCGCTGCCGGTACCGGTGATCGAATGGATTAAAGAGATTCGCCTTTTCGCCGGTGATAGCCGTTGGTTAATCCCAGCCAGACGAGCCAGAACAACGGCGCACGTTAGTAGGGCCACGCTAAATATGGTAATGCCCTCCGTGCTGAAAGAAATGGCTGACGTTGAGCCGTTCAGTATCCACGACCTACGGCGCACCATGCGTACCCAAATGGCGGCAATAGGTATTGACCCGGTGATAGCTGAACGCTGCCTAAATCACAAAATACCTGGCATAGAAGGCATCTATAACCGTCATCAGTATTTTGACGAACGCAAAGCAGCGTTGGCGCAATGGGCCGACCTGCTGGTAACGTTGGAGGGTGGGGAGCAATACAACGTGACGCCTATCAGAAAGGCAAAGTAATCGAATAGACCGGATCTAGCTCGACGGGGTGAAGTCACTCTTTAAGGTATAGCGTGAAAGGTGGCGTGATGAATAAACTGTTTAAGTTAAAAAACTGGTTAACTCTGGAGGAAACATCCAGACGCTTAACAAGTTCATTTCAAGAGGATTTTTCTGAGGCTGATTGTTTGCAGTTGGCATTAGATGGACATATAAAAATTTCAGCATTGATTGAAAAATCCAAGTTCGGAATATTATGCAAAGAAGGTGATACAAATAACATTCTGTCTGATTTTGTTGGTTTTATGAAAAACAATAGTGGTTTTCCAAATGATATACTTAAAACTGCCGAAGATAATATTCCACTTGAAATGAAAATTTGTAGGTTCGGAAACGTATTTAGAATACCTACCGGAGTTTATGATTTACCTATGATAGGTGCTGAACGCCTTGACGTGCTTCACATCTGCTCCCAGTTTCAGGGCCGGGAGCCAGCTGCTTTCATTTGCCTCGAAGGTCCTTTTCTAAATAATAATGATGGATTCATAAATGTAGTTGAGCCTTTTAATGAGGAGAGTGTTGAGTGGAAAGTAGATTTTGGTGTAAAAAGCGGTTTGTTTAATATGGTTACAAATGAGTTCATTGATGAGAATAACTACCATAAAGCATTTTATCCAGCTGATGGTCTAAGAGATGTTGAGTTTGTATTTCGCCGGGAAAATATTGAGGCTTTTGAAGATAGACAAGTTGATGTCTCTGAAAATAATTCTGTATCCCTAAATGGTTGCCTTGATGTAATTGGAGCTATGCTGGATTCTTTAAAAAACACATCTTCAAAAAGTAGGCGATGGACTCAGGATGCACTTAAGACCGAAATGGTTGAAAGGAGCAATTCTCTCAGCCCAAGGAGCATTGATAATTATTTCTCTTTGGCTAATAAGACATATAAATCATAAGCTTAAAATCGCAACGAAAATCTATTTTTCGTTGCGATGACTCTCAGTAGTATCCCGATGATTATTACCTCTCAACGAGTCAATAACCACCAGAAAGAGGTAAAGGGATACATGAAAAACCAATCAGCTACAACATCTGCTATTCCAACAACGGGTTATATTCGCCGATATCGTTTGGCTGAAATGCTGGGGATCAGTTTATCTACTCTGGATCGGAAAGTTCGCAACGGAACTTTGCCAAAGCCTACAAAGCTGGGCGAAAAAATCACGGCATTTGATGCTGTGGAGATCAATCAATGGTTGGCCGAACGCCGTCATTCTGCGTGATTAAACAAAACCCACACTCAGTAAATTAAAAATCGGACATCATTATGAATATTAATAAACGCTTTGACGGGCGGGGCTTCGTGCAACCTGAAACCAGTATAATCCCTACTATGAGCAGCATTCAGATGGTTGAATATATTAATGCTGATCGTCAATCAAAAGCTGAAGTTGCAGGCCTGCCGTTTCCATGCAAGAAGTATCGTAAACTCCGCCACGATAACTTCATGAATAAAGTACCTAAGGTTCTGGGAGAGCTTCAATCTCCTAAATTTTTAGGAGATTACCTTGATGATAAGGGCCGAACTCAACCCTGCTACAACTTTCCTAAACGTGAAGCATGTTTGATGGCCATGAGCTACAGCTATGAACTGCAGGCCGAGGTCTATGACTACATGGAGGAGTTGGATCACCAGAGAGGGGGTTATTTGGGCCACTCGATTGGTGAGTTACAGGGCATTGTCGCAGCTGCACGTCAGCAATCCGATGAGGATTCCAGCGATGCCGGCCGTCGCCTCAGGAAGAGGAAGGACGACTTGGTTTTGCTCAAAAAAGCGGAATGTCTGGTTAATAGCCTAAGCCAGTTATCCCTGCCATTTATCGAGGGGCAGGACAATGCTAAGTGATACAAAAAGCGGGGTTATAAACCCCGCCTCCCGTCAGAATAACAGAAGCCTTTGCCTGGCTGGTTACTCTGCATCTTTGGGCTTCTTGCGCTGCCGCTGCTGTAATTCGTTACGCGCAACGCTGATGATCTGCTGGATTTCTTCATCAGCCCTCAGGCCGATTTCTTCAATCCGCTTTAGAGCATCAATGGAGGATAGTAGTAAGGTTTCCTCATTGCCTTCATTCTGCCTGCGAGTAATTTCACAACGCATTGCAGTAACGATGAAACCTGCTGTTGACTCTCCTGCAAACTTTACAGATTCCATTTCGGTCAAAACATCGTGTGGAACGCGGACATTCTTGATCTGTGATTTATTGTTGACGCTACCAGTAGCCATTCGACCCCCTGTGATGCTTGGTGGTGTAATACATTACAGTAATAAGTGTGCATTTAAAAGTGTTGACATGGATGCACACTTGATATCAAATGAAATGCACACCTTATCCACAACTGAAACACAGGTAAGGCACAAAAAGGCAAAGCCCGGTAGTGGTGGAACACTAACCGGGCCTCTGACCACCAGCGTTATCATCAGTAACGAGGTAGCTATGTCAAATCGTACCACATCCTTTACGGGGCGGGCATCTATCAGCCCGACTTTATTCACCTGGCGCTTTCTGGCGCTCAATCGTCACGACAAAAAGGCCAAACCCTGCCGCTTGTCCGTTGATGCTGCAACCGAGCGCGAAGCCCGGAGTATCCTTTCTCCGCATTTCATTCTTTCGTTGGCCGCTCGCCTGCCAGTTCAGGAGGTGGCTGATGTCGAAAAATAAATCTATCCATTATCGGAATTTTACCGGGCGCATTCTGCTGACTTTAGAAAATGGCCGGGTAGTAAGTGAGCGAACCATTTCCGCCAGTGAGCATCTGGCCAACCTGAACGCCTTTATTGAGCTTGCCCGACTGGCAGGGTTCACCATTATTCCGCCTGATTCCGTAAGGGGTTAAATCTATGAAAAGAAATAAAACCGGATGCAATTCCGGCGGCTCTGCTCATCCTGAAATCCGTATCGGCGACCGCTGGAAAGACAGCCATGGGTCAATTATTACCATCGCAGAACATCAGTTAAATCGGGTGATCTTTTACCGTGAAGGTTATCACTCCCCGTGTATGTGTACTCAGGACAGGCTGCATCGTGAGTTTACTCTGGTGGAAAAATCCCGACTCACTGACAAAACCGATATGGCGCGGGTAATGGAGGCTCAGGGCGTCGAAAAAATCAGCATCATCAACGAGATCATTAGTCGCGCTGATACGTTGACCATTGATTCACAGAGGGAGGGAACTGCGATATGAGCGATGTATTAGCAATTTACGGAATATCTTCGGCGGAAAACATAATTTATGCAGAAGCTACGCCAGAAGGTATCAACATGCCAGTGCTTAACAGTGAGGATATGCATCAATCCTTCCTGATGGTGGACTATCCCACGGCTATTCGTTTGCTTGATGAGGGGCGTTATGACGACGAATTCCCGACAGGGCTGCAATTTGTCGCCGGGTTGCTGGACGGTGATCTTAAGCGCTACTACATCCTGTCGAATGCTCAGAAAGCAATTATCTATCGCTGGCTGGTGGTGTTCCTGTTCATCATGGACCAGCAGGAGAAAAACAGACTGGCGGGTATTACCGGCGATGACGGAAGCGCGGGCCGGGCGGTGGTTTATTCCGGTGCGCATGGTGATCTCTACGTTACCCCATTAACAGAACGTATTTTTCTGGCCAATAACGTCGAAGCTGTAGCAATTCAGAATTATGGGGCTGAAACGGGTCTTGGTATAGCTGTTCGCATGTATGAAGGGATGATGGAAGTATCACCCGAAGGATGCATGCACCTGTCATCGGAGGGGCGTGAAGAACTGGCAAGACTTTACGATAGCTTTATCAAAACGCTGAAGACTGACGGCCTGCCGGCCACACCAGTGATGCATTAAGGGGGCGGCAGTGAAAAATGCACCAAACGTTAAAAACCTGCCAAAGGATAAATTTGTCGAGGCTGTTATTTTTGCCGGGGCCGATGCTTACTCTCACGCGAAAGGCTGGGAAGAAGGTATGGGGCAGAAGATAGCCGGGGATTCTACGCCGCCGGTTTACCTCGGGCCGAAGCAACTGGCAGATCTGGATAACCTGCGCGTAATCGATAAGGGGCGGCGTGCTGCGCGTGTCTACATGGCGGGTGATATTGAGCCGATGCTGATAAACGCCATAGCTGAAAAGTTGGCGCTGGCAGACGTGCAGGATGCGAAGTTATACAAAGGTATCCCAGACCAGCAGCCGGAAGACTGGCGCGACTATTTGACCAGGCTGCGTGGTCAGGCCGAACGCGGCGAGAGTCTGGTTGGCGAGATCAACCGGGCGAAGGGGAATCGTGCGCCTGCTGATGAACTGGCCCCGCGCGTTGAATCCCGCGCAGGTGGCCTGTATTGGGTAACGCCCAAAATTGACAGGCAGTCCGGAGAGGTTATCCGCCCGGGGGAATGGATATGCGACCAGATGGGCACAGTCGGGATCGGCAACGATGGCAGCGAAGCCTATCTGATTATTGAGATGGTGCCGGAGGGCACAGAAAAAATCATCCATGAGGCCATGCCACGCAACGAAATCGGCATGCCTGCTGGCTGGTCGCGTCTGCGCGGACGTGGTGTTGCCATCACCACCAGCGCCCATTTGCTTAATAAGCTGGCTGAGTATCTCCAGCGTCAGGGGGAGCGAACCATGTGGGAAGTTACATCCACAGCAGGATGGCACTGCGGGGCTTATGTTATGCCTGATGGCGAGGTTATTGGGGAGCCGGAGCGACCTGTTGCATTTTGCGGTGGTTCGGCGGCAATCAGGGGCTATGTCGTGCGCGGCACAGCAGCAGAGTGGCGGGATAACGTGGCTTCCCTGATGCGTGGTAATCACTCGATGATGCTGGGGGCTCTTGTCGGTCTGGCTGCTCCGCTTAATTCTCTGGCAGGCGGCAGCTGCTTTGGTATTCACCTTTTTGCGCAGTCGTCAGCAGGTAAAACTACCACCGTTGAAGCGGCTACCAGCCTGTATGGTGACCCCGACATGCTTAAGCTGTCGTGGGATGCCACCCGGCACGGCCTGACGGTAGAGGCTGCGGCAAGGAACGATGGTTTTATTCCCATAGACGAGATAGGCCAGGGCGGGAAAGTGACGGAAATAGCGCAATCGGCCTACAGCCTGTTTAACGGCGTAGGCCGCATTCAGGGGCGTAAGGAAGGGGGAAACCGTGCGGTGATGCGCTGGAAAATTGCGGCGCTCAGTACCGGGGAAGAAGATTTTGAAACCTTCCTGCTTAAAGGTGGTATTACCCCCAAAGCCGGGCAACTGGTGCGCCTGTTGAGTGTACCGTTTATCGATACGACGGATTTTAACGGCTATGACGACGGTGACGAACATGCACGGGCGATAAAGCGCCTTTCTTCCGGCTATTGCGGCGCTGCCGGGCGTGAGTGGGTTCGCTGGCTTGCCGGAAACAAAGAAGCAGCTATCAGCACCACCATTGAAAAAGAAAACGTGTGGCTGAGTCGTCTGCCGGAAGGGGCATCTTCACAGGTTCGGCGTGTGGCTTCACGTTTTGCGATGCTGGATGCAGCGGGGGATCTGGCACAGGCAATCACCGGCTGGACACCTGAGGAATGCCAGGCTGCAACGAAGCAGGCATTTGATGACTGGTTACAGGATTTCGGGCTGGAGAACCGGGAAAAATATCAGGTTGTCAGCCGTGCGCGTGATTTTATTCAGCGCCATGCCCTGAGCCGTTTTCAGCCTTACACCTTTGGTAAAAGCAACGGTGACATGGACAGGCAGTATGCCGCCCGAATCAGCAACCTTGCCGGGTATCTGGTGAACGGTCGACGGGATGATGGCCGGCCGGAATACCACATCATTCCTACCGTGTTTGATGAAGAAATTCTGTGCGGTATCAGTCGTAATTTTGGCTGTAAGGCGCTGGAGGATGCCGGGATGATGGTCTGCGCAGAATCAGGCCGATGGACGACAAAAACGGTCAAGGTCAACGGTACACAGCAGCGTTTCATCGTACTGACTGACCAGCCAGAGGAATAGTAAAAACCGCTATACATAAGCAGAGGCTCAAAAACAGCGGGATATGCGGGATATCGGGATATGAAAAATATTATTGTTAGTAATCAATATATTAATTACTTAAACCATATCCCGCGATATCCCGCCTTATCCCGGTAATTTGGTTCGCATATGGTTGAAATTTGTTCACTGATGCCGGCTGATGGAGATATCCCGCAATCGTATCCCGGTTTATGTTGTTGATTCAAAAGAGATAAAAAACGTTGCGGGATATGGCGGGATTTTAAAACTCTCATAACATCATGAAATAAATAATGTTTTCCGCAGATACCCCGATATCCCGGTAAAAATCGATTTTTTGCGCCTATATAGAGAATTAAAAAATGAGAGAGAAACTGACAGATAAATATAACGCCACCGTTTCCGGGTATGTTCCTGCGGCGGCTGGCTGGTACCTGAGAGAGCAGAACAATGCAGGAAAAAACGTTTATCACCCGGTGATGGCATGGCGCGAATGTTCCGGTGTTGGGCCACTTAAAGACGGAGTGCTGATCCCGGTGTTACCTGTTGGTATGACAGGCAAAGCAGCAAACGAAATCAGCGGCGATGTGATATACGTGCTCGATGCGTATTTAACTCCGAATGGTGATGGTTCTTTTAGTGATCGAGGTCTTTAAATGACCAGCCAGACTTCATCTGATACTGCGAAACATAACATGCTAACCAACAACACTGCCGAACGACTGGAAAAGTGCGGATTCTGGCGACGTACAGCACGTCGCTGGCTTGATGTGCTTGGACAGCATCACTGACGGGAAATCACGGGAAGCAGCCGCACAGCACCGTAATCACAGCCAGCGTATGGCAACCGGCGCTAAACCTGACACCCGAACTGCGGAGAGGTGAACCATGCAGAACGCCAGTCCCGTAGCAAACACCAGAGGAAAAACCGGAAGAACCGCCAGCGTTGGCTGGAGCGCCTTACGGAAATGTGGACTCAGGCGTTTGATATGAAAAATCCCTGTCCTCTGGCCGGGGGATAGTAGACGCTATCACGGCAGAACTGAGCGCCAGAGGTGCGATCGACAGAACTTATATGAAAGGCGGTGCGGATTCTTACCGCACCGATTCTTATTGAAATGTGTACTTTGTAGGTATAAAAAGCGCCCAAGCAAACCAGACCAAAAACTACAAAGCTAAACCACGCGACAGCATGAGCCTGAGGCTTTTTTTTACCCACCCATCACCGGGAATTCCTTAGAACCAAGCGGGCTATTTTAGTTAAGTTTAAAAAATGAAGTTATTTTCTTCCACGCTTGATATGGGTTCTCACTGGCAACTACATACGCAGGGATGCAGAGAACACAGCCTACAATGAACAAAATACCAGCCGCCATAGTGCTGTTTTGCTGATAGTAGACGAACGAAGAAAGAAAAATTGTCAGTGGCCATAAAAATGTAAACAGCCATTTAACTGAGAACTCAAACTTACGCCTTGCTCTGTCGCGCTTCCCCATAAAGCTCAGGAACGCCCATACAACAAGGCCAAAAATAATGTATGAAATATAATCTATATCTGACATTAGTTACCTCGGTACGGTGTCCTGTGGGCGCCACCAGTATGTTTGGTTAAACTCTTTGCGGGAACGCTGTTCCATTTTACGAAGATAGCCAGGGGAAAAATACTCCTGCAACTGGTTAAAAATCATATGATCAAGAGCCGCTTTTGCATACCACAAATTAGCGCCGGGGATTAGTCCCTTACCAAGCTTCACCAAATCCCCGCCCGTTTGTTCTGGCTTGCCTTCTACGGCATTGAGCGGTATCCCCTGTCCCAGCTTGATAACATCATCTACTAAGCCAGCAACGGGGCCGAGCATTGACGCGAGAGCGGTTCCACCATATTTGGTATGATCGGAAAAGAAGAAATCACCGTACAGACCAAGACCGCCACCTTTTAAAAGTGCATTGACCCAGAATTTTCCAGCATGTTCGCCCACAGGATTTTTGGGATTTTTACCCGAAATCAGATCATTCAGTTGCATTGAAAGTGCGCCAAGTAATGTTGTGCTGGCCAGAAACGTGGCTATGTATGCGGCTCTACCACCGGCGGATGGCATACCTAATGCCCGTGACCAGTGACGCATAACCACAGCGATTGGGAAAGATTTGAACAGAAAGAAGCTTCTGACTACCTCACCCTTAACAGTCCCTCTCTGAATACCGCCGCCAGTTGTGAAAAGTTGTTCGCGGGCACCGGGAGTAATCACGGCCATATCAACTTCTTCCGACACTGCACCGAGCAGACGGCGCATAGCCTCAAATCTGACGCGCTCAGGGGGGCCAATATGCTGTAGTGCGGAATCAGGGATGCGCATGATACTTTCCGGCGTCAGCATGGTGGTGTTACCGTTCCCCCAGTCTTCCTGATCGGCCAGCTTCCAGATAGCGAAGTCCTGTTCTGTCACGCCTTTGCTTTTCAGAATACGAAAATCATTGTCATCGAGACTGCGAAGATCTGGTGTCCGCCTAACCACCTCTCCGATACTGCCCATCATCGTAACGCCGTACGCGCGCTTATGCGCATCAGACCATGCGGTCAGGCCACTGGCGCGCATTACCGCCGTTGCTGACCAGCGCGAAACAGACGGCCCCATGTTATCCATCGCCCAGCGGTTTACACTGCCAAGGAGTGATTCCATCGCCAGCCCGGCCCGGCGAGCTCGCGCCAGTTCTGTACGATTCGTCGGGTCCATCGCCTCCAGCTGGTTACGGAATAGCTGGTTCATTGGCAGATTAGTGACCTTTGCTGACAGGTACATAGTGCCGAGATCAGAGAAGGAAGCGAGCAGGGCGGAGCCAAGACGGCTGGCCACCAGCCAGTTACGGATATTGTCTGACCATCTGGCGATATGCGGATTCGCTATCGGTTGTGTTTTCCCGGAAATGAAGTTGTAAAGATTTTCGGTACTGTTAGCCAGACGCTTTACACGCCCGGCGCGCTGAGGATTAGCAGTGGCCGTTTCTGATGTTACTTCGTCGAGAATAGAACGGAATACGTGATCCGGGTTCGGCCCGTATGTTTCTACCAGCGCAATATCTTTGCTGATGCTTTCCAGATGATGCACCATTATTTCCCACAGCGAGCGGTCGCCATACTGACGCTGGTATTCAAGGTACGCCTCACCATCTTTGAAATGGATCTGCCGGGAAGCATTTCCCCGGTTGGCTCTCGCCCCGGAAATACGCAAACCTGTCTCGCTGAGTTTATTTAAACCACCGGTAGCGATAGTCTCGTATGCCTCACCCAGAAACGCCGTCAGCTCCGCATCGGACATCAGCTGCCCGTCGCTTTTGGTGTAATACTTTCGGTCAAGTTTCCCAATAATATCGCTGACCCACTTATCCTTAGAAACCTTGCCAACTTTTTCCATTGAATGATGCTGAGGCATGCCCCAGTCATCCAAATGCCCGATGTCGCCACCCGCATCGTTAAACCGACGACGGAGCAATTCAGTAACATCCTTCCAGGCTTTTGCACCTGCCCGGGCTTTAGCATTCCCCGTACTTTTCCCCCGAATTTCATAAACCAGATCACGAACGCCTTTTTCATCTTCGAACAGGCCGAAAAATCGAGGGTCAACAGCTTCAAAGGCTTCCTGCAACTGGCTGAGCGCATAATCTCGCGTAGCCTTCCCGCGGGATTCAACAGACAGGAAATTTGCTTTGCCGTCAGCGTGAAAAGCTATCGTGCGATTCAGTGCCTCCAGCTTTCCGTCTTTCCCTTTGTAATTATTAATAAATGAATCAAGGCGCTGGCGGGCGGTGATAGTTAACGCAACACGACGTTTCTTTAACGCAGCCTCTTGCTTTAACTCGTCGGCGGCAAGTTGCCCGGCCCGGCGCAGACGTTCGGCCTCGGACAGCATCCGCCATGACGCAGGGTCGTTACGCGCCAGTGATCGCATGTTTCTGTAGATACGGTCTTCAATATTCTGAATTTCACGAGCGCTCAGAGTGCGCTGCGCTGCCTGTTGTACTGCCTGAATACATTCCTGACGCATAAATTATCCCCTTAAGAAACATGCGACTGCGACATCAAAAAGGCTGGAATCCTGTATAGCCTGTTCATTTTCACGATTCGCCTCGTCAAGCAATTCACGAGCAGAGCGAGACTGAGGGTTACCTTCATCATCCAGCGTGGTGATCATCATGTCGGGGGCGGTGGTCAGCGATTCCTCAGCAGCTTTCACATCAATGTCGCCCATTTCGCTTTCGCTCTGTGTGCGCTGTTGGTCGCTATTACGGACATGAGTAGCGGTATCGGGTGGCGCAGCTTCATCAGCGCTACGCACTTCGGCCGTTTTGTAATATGAGAGCGCCTGCGCATTCAATTCGCTTTCTGCCTGCCGTCTGCGGGAAAGTTCAGCGCGCGCCTCATAGAATTGTCCGCCGGGCTCATGGGGTGCCAGCGTATTACGCGAAAACTCAAGACGCCCCTGCGCCTCTGTAATTCGCTGGTCAAGGTCTCGCAGGCGGCCCTGCTTGTCGGCTCTCGCACGTGCCAGCGCTTTGCCGTTCCCCGCGGGTTCCTCGGATAGGACCTGATTGCGCTGCTCAGTCAGGTTATCGATGAGTCGCTGGCTGTTAGCCACTTCAGACTGGTAAACCTGACGTTCGCCGCGAGGTAGCAACTGCGCGGCCAGCTCTTCAAGCCGGCGCGTATCTGCCGCACGGGCTGCGGTTCCTTCCTCCGCATTGAAAAGCACCTCATCCAGAGACTGCGCAATCAGGCTGCGGTGCCCGGGTATCTCGCTGAATGCTGCCGGGTCGACAATGCTGGCCACATCGACGGGATTACCTTCGCTGACATTGCGCATTGCCTGCTGTAATGCCTGAGCATGCGCATCCCGTGACAGAACATTGACCGGTATTCCGGGAGCAACATCAATTTCTGCATGGTGGGCTGCATTAGCCGCCAGCGCCGCATCGACATCAGACGGGGCAAACTCCGGCGCACGAACATTCTCGCCGCGGGAGTTAACAAAGCGGCCAAGACCGCCGAACGCAACACCGAGCACTGCATCGATCGCCATCGCCTGGCGATCAAAAACATCGTACTGACCGGCCATATCATCGTAACCGGCGTTGCGCAGCGTTTCTGCCGTCATTCCGCGTAGCGCCATACCAAACGCAAGGTTAGTACCCGCAGCATACGCTACGTCAGGTGCAGCACGCGCTACGGCAGCACCGGCATTGAGTAACGCATTCTCGCCCGTTCTGGATATCTGCGCGCCAACACCTTCCGCCAGCGCGCCACCAGCACGCAGACCGAGGCTCATGGGGATCAGCGTACCGGCGCCGGTCGTTATACCGTGAATCAACGCGACATCCTGCGCCGTTGATAAATCCACGCCTTCCGATCTCAGACGCTCAAACTCAGAAAAGCCCTGAAGCGAGGTAACCGCCGCCGCACCGCCCAGCGGCCCCCCGATTGCGGTACCGGCGACAGCCTGACCTCCCATATCAAATAGACCAAACAGAATCTGACCCGCGGTTCCGGTTGTACCGGCATCGGGAGTCAGACGCTTAACCTGCTGTGTTGCCAGCCTTCTCTGCTCGGCAATGTATTCTTCAGAAGAATCCCGTACGGGTGTATTTTCATTAATAAACCGGGACAGAGGGGAAACAACTTTATCCATCCCCGCCCAAAGTAACTGATCCGGTTTGGCCACAAGGCCCGAATACAAACCTGATACACCGGCACCCACAGCATTATCGAAAAAACCGACATCACTTTTTAAACCAATGGGACTGGATGCCGCTGTTTCTGACAGTTGGTTTTGATTCGACTGATTTAATCCGAAATAACTCATTGCGGTATGCCCTCGATAAAGCGCTGACGCTGCTGAGTCAGATCCAGTATTACCGGAGAGCCATCAGATTTAAGCAGATACCCTGCACCGAGCTTAACCAGATACTGGCTGTCACCGTAACTTTGCAGGCCATACTGCCCCGGCGGTGCTTTGATTCCCGCACCAGTGACCTGTGTTTGCCACGCCTGATCGACCTGTTTATCAAACTGCTCTGGCGACATACCCCACGGCAGAAGAACATACCCCATGCCGTTATAGTCATGAACACCGCCAGTTGACACATTAACGGCCTGCTTCCAGATATCATCATCCAGAACACCGGAGTAATCCCCCTTCTGGGCCATTATTCCCGCGTAGTAATCCTTTGCCACCTCATATGCCATTGCGGCTCCCTGAGCATCACCGGCGAATGCATTCTGCACAGCACTGGAGAACTCAAGGCGCATGTCGTTTTCTTTAGGCATCGTCATCCCTTTTGCATCTTTAGTCCCTTTTCGCGCAGCAGAACCCGCGAGAATAGTTTTTGACGCTTGCGAAGGTGAAATCGTGATATCAGGATTGATCCAGTTTTCCTGAGCAATTAACGACGAAGGCTTATCCATCAGGACGCCAGCTACCGCCGCAGAGGGAGCATTTATCGCTATTTGCTTGAGCGTGGCCATGTAAGGCGCGCCACCGCCGGTACCTTTATGAATGGTGTCCAGTAGTCTTGACTGGTTTTCCGGTGTTGACTGCAACAGAGCCTGAGATAAAGCCTCCGCCTGCGCTTTGGGTAAAACTGCATCGCTTTTAATGCCAAAGCGTTGTTTTTGGATTATGACATTTTTCACATAATCACCCAGTAGCTCAGGGTTAGCTGAATAGGCTGAGAATGCTTTTTGGGTCGTTTCGTCATTTTGCACAAGCCAGCCGCCGGGATCCGCTTCGCGGGCTTTCAGTACCTGAGTCAGCTTAGCCTGTGCAGTGGCGTACAGCTCCTGCTGGTATTTAAAATCAGGGGCGGATTCTTGTGGCTGCAATGCCTGCACTGCGGCCAGCCCCTGCTGGGGCGTTCCCTGTACGATGGACTGATAGACTGGCTGAAGGCTCATTGCCTGCTGATAATGGCGGAAGGTTTGCTCCAGCTGCATGCGCTCTGCCGGTGTCGCCTGTACGGGCAGGGTGGAGGCCCACGCTTCCGGCGTTATCGGGGAAACGTTTTTGCCCGCTTCCAGAAGCGCAAGATCATCCTGCATTTTGCTTTGCAGTGCGACGCGGCCGGCGGATGCCCGCATGTCGTACAGCGCTGACATCTTATCAATGGCGCTGCTCTGATCCTGCGGTGACATTTTATTCCAGAACGGCATCCGGGATATGGAACTAATTGTCGCGCCCGGTGGAATGCTGGCGGCTGCACCCAAAACTTTCTGTACATGTTCGCGGGTTTCTTTCAGCGGAATAGCGGATGTAAACCCGGCATCGGATATCTCGCCTTTTCGCGGATCGCCAATTTTCGTCAGGCTTTCGTTCTTACCTGTCTTATTGGTGCCGTTAATCCAGTCATCAACCATTCCCGGCCCGGCATTATAGGCCGCAACCGTGAGAACCGGGTTGTTGCCGTATTTGCTTCCCAGATGCTCGAAATACGCGTTGCCGATCTGCAGATTATACTGAGGGTCGTTAAGCCAGCGCTCGCGGCTCCATTCCACCCCGGCGTATTTTGCGGCTTCCGGGCCCGTTTTCTCCATCACCTGCGCGATGCCGACAGCACCAGCACCGGAAACCAGAGGCGAGCCATCGGCGCGGAACTGCTGTCCCCGGCTTTCAACGTACATATTGGCCGATGCCAGTTGGCTAAGGTCTGGTGTTCCGGTAGTCGGGAGAGCGCCGCCAGGCCCCATCATGGATTGTTTCTGCTGGCTGACGAACAGATCAAACGCACCAGAAGCGGCTTTTTGCTGCCACAGTGTTTTCTCGAACGCTATTTTTTCTTCGGGCCATCCCTGCGCTTTACCATATTCATCAATACCCTGATTGCGGGAACCGGCCTCAAGCTGGGTACTGATCTTGTCACCGTAATACAGGCTTTCTCTCTGGACGCTGGCGCTATTCGATGCGTTGTACGTTTCCTGCAGCGCACGGTCGCGCTCCCCCTGCTCGTATGCAAAGCTGGTTCGCTCCATCTGCACCCGTTGGGCCGTCAGGAGGATTTCACCGCGCTGGCGGGCTGCTGGTGGAAGTAAAGAAAGCTGCTTATCTCTCCAGGCGTCCCACTCTTTCAGCGTGTCGTTGGTCGCACCAACGGCGTTAATCCCTTTTCGGGTCGCTGTCATGCCGGTTTCCGGGTCATACAGCAGTTTATTAACCTGCGCCCCGCCAGCGGAACTCAACGCCTGCAATGCGTTCTGGTTATCCTGCTCCTGCCGCTGCTGGATATCTTCAACGACACCAAGCCCGGATCTACCTAACTGGGCTACAGCGTCTCCAACGGCACCGGCATTACCAGTATCGATTCGGGTGGGCTGAGCTTGCGGGGTGACATTGCCAAAATTACCCGTTGGTATTCTCATTTTTTGGTCCCCGCGTACAATCCATAACCGCCCTCTTTAGCCTTTTTCCAGCCATCATATGCAGTCCCGCCGGCAGCCAAAAGAGAGCTACCTGCGCTGATGTTTCCCGCCGTAGCGGCATTACTTCCGGTGATGCGGTCCGCCTGAGCCTGCGCCTGTAACCGGCTGGCGGAGTTCGCACCGTTTAGGATGGTCTGGTAGGCGTCCTGCTCCGAGTCTTCGGTAATGCCGGAAGTGATCCGCAGCGCTGTGCCTTCTCCGGTCTCGACGCCGGATGCGGCCAGAGAGGCATTCGCAGCAGCAGCCTGTTCACGTCCGGCTTTACGGATACGGTCGGCCTCCACACGGGCCGCCTTCTGCGATGCATCGGCGTCGGCCTCCGCCTGGGCGGCCTGATAGTTCGCCATTTTTTTTTGCTGCTGCCCGCTGTACACCGCTCCGCCGGCGGAGAGGACAGATGCACCGATCGCCGCAATTTCTATACCAGTACACATACTCAACCTCCAAAAAGGCAATTAAAGAGAATTAATTAACTTTATAGTACAATTATATAGAATTATTTCCCCTGACGTGAGGTGCAATGATATGCCTGTTGTCGTGTCTTATCGTTACGACTGGTTCCGTATAATCGAGGACATTTCACGAGAGGGCCTTACACTTAGTGATATTGCGAAAGAACTGGATGTATCAAAAACAGCGGTAATTGGCTGGAAGCAAGGGGCTGAACCCCGTTACTTTGCTGGTGATGCTCTTATCTCTTTGTGGTGCCACATTAAGCAAAGACGGAAGGAAGACCTGCCGACTCAAATCCTGTCGCGAAAGTTCATTCATAACTACACATCCCGGCGTTACGCAAACGCGCAAAAACATGCGGACACCGCATAGCGAATACACTCCGCGTCGGAATGCCCGCAATTTTTTCTCTAAAACCATCAAAAAAGAAAAATAATTTCTACGGGAGTTGACGTGTTTCAGCCCTCTTTGTACTCGCGCGCGCGCGCGTTTTGTCAACGCCGCTTATGCTGCTTTCAAGGCTGTCGAGCACTTTACGCAGGGAATTAATCTGTTGTGACATGTCACGCTCTTGCAATAAAGCCGCAGTGATAATTCTGGAAACTTCTTTGGTCAGGATGATCAGCAGATAAGTAGTTTTATCCCCGGAAACTCTGGCCCTTCGTTCAGCAGGTAATGCCGTCAAAATAGCGTTTCGAAGTAACCTTGTTCTTGCGACTGCTCTGGCAGACTGCCCATCAAACCACCGGAACAGTTTTTGCCGGTTGTTATTTATGGCCCGCCAGTCAGCCTGGCCGTAAGCATCATCCATTGGGTAGAGTTTTATGTACTCTGAACATTCTCCACTGACAAACCACGCCTTACAGATCTCAATAGCAACATGCTCCTGGCTGGTCTCAGCAGCCCATGAGTAAACTTCTGATTTGATTTCATTCATAACAGTCTCCAGAAATTGATTATGTTTAATCAGTTTTTTTTGCCCGGATGCACTCTGATGGGGGTCAATGCAGGGATTGCCTGCAGCCCGGACAGGAAAGTAACAGGTACATATTTAACGGGGAGTTCAAGTGGATAAACGCGATCCATGTATGACGCTAATCACCGATGAGGAAATGCTAGAAATCACAGGTGCGCAATTCCCTTCAAAGCAGTGCCAGATACTAAAAGATCACGGTATAGCTTTTGTACGAAGACTGGACGGCCGTCCAAGAACAACATGGTTCAATTTCAACCATCCACTGCATAGCCGTCATCACTCTTTCGAAGAAGAGATATTGGAAGATGAGGAGCCAGATTTTGATGCAATTTACAGAGGGAAAGAAAAAACCAACCCGAAACGCTAGAACACTATATCTATAGGAGAGGGAGCCTCTTTCTCTCTGGTTGGCTGGATGGGACTGTTACCAGAGGAGCAATTTTCTGCGGTGGGAATAAGAATTTTTTTTCGGGCGATTTATGCTTATAGGATGGAGCACCTTCCAAAATGATGTACACATGGGTGTACACAAAGAAAAATAAAAATTAAAAATACATATATAAATCAATGCGTTTATGGGTTTTATTTTCTTTCACATCAAGAAAAGCAAATAACGAATCACAACTACGCCGATTGTTAAAAAGCCCGCGTGCGGGCTTTTTTGTATCTGTTGTTATTACTCAGCTTCATTGCCTTTTTTAAGGGGAGGATATGGGGTATCCTCAACCAGCAAAGCTCCAGTTAAACCGGTGTAAATAATCAGCCAGCCGATTAACATAATGACGAATCTTACATGAATGAAAAGAGAATCTACCGTACCAAAAAATAATACCGGCAAACATAGAAATAAAGCGGCATATGATGGTTTCTTTCTTGTCATGTAATAGATAAGCGTTATATAGAAAAAAAATAAAAACAGGCCGCTGGCAGCTCCCTGAAGCGACATCGTTTCAATCAAATCATTATGTAAATGATAGGGTATATTGCGTAAGGCTTCTGGATTTCCATTTTCTTTTTTATTGATAAAATCAGCCAGGATTTGATATCTCTCTTTTGCGCTGACTCCTCCGGGGTGGGTTATGATTTCGTTTATCCCGGAATACCACATCGTTAATCTTGCTCCTATTGATGTGTTATTATTTTGCTGATAAAGAGTTATATCGGTTATAATCTCGCTTGCTCTCTTATAAACATTTGGCGAGAATACACCAATCATTAGTGAAAATAAAATAAATGAAAGTGCACAAATAGATAATGCTTTCCATTTTGCTACGGCATATTTATTAAATAAAATGTAAAGCAGAATTACAGGATACACGATTAAAGCTGATCGAGTCTCAGTTAATATCAATATATATAGCGAAGAAAAAATAATGAATGAAGCCAACACTTTTCTGTAAGGTATGCTGATACACAGAAGCGAATAAAGCGTCAAGAGCGAATACATAGTATAAAGCGCAGCGCTCAAGGTAGATGAAGTATTTATACGAAGGCGCTCACCGGGAGCAATGATTTTGCAATATACTGCATATAATGTCAGGGTAATAAAACCGAATAAGAGGTAGTAGGTTGTTTTTTTCTGTTGGCCTGTTCCTGATAGCCTCATGATCGCTGGGAACAGTGATATTACTACAGAGCCGATTATCAGATAAGCACCCGTTTTGGGATAATTAGTATCAGCGCGATAGATCTCCGAAAGATGTGCAGGAAACTTCCAGGACCATAATAGCTGAGATGCTCCAATAAGGAAGATGGCTGCACCTAACATTAAATCCTGACGGGTGATTGTTAATTTCTTAAAATAAAAAAAAGAGCCAATAATTACCACTGAGGAATAGATGTAAAATATATTCCGACCAAGCAATTGCTCAGGGATGATAATGCTACTTGATATTACTGCTAAAAGTAATACGAAATTTATATATTTCTCCTTTATCATATCAATTTACATCTCAATCTCAAACTTTGACGTTTTTCCTAACTTACAACGTAGCGTGTCCGATACTTTCTGACATGCAAATTCAAAAAGTGTATTATCCTCAAGATCATCATTCAGGCAGATTTGCGGAACGTCGCTTTTCAGGGCCTGAATGGCGTGATCAAGCTGCTGCCGATCGCCGGTTAAATTAAAATGGCTGCCTAATCTTTTAGGATTGCATGGATTAAATTTTCCTGAAGCTAAATGCCAATATCTGAAAATATATTGATTTAAATTATAGCCATCTCTGAATCTGGATTTTGAGGTCCTTACCAGTATGTCCCTTATTTCATCATGAGACCAAACTTCCTCAAAAGTAGATTTTAGGAAGGGTTGTGGTAAATGCCTTCCGAAAAAACCAGTGAAGTTTCTTGCTTTCTTTTTAGATATATTTTTCTTAATATATCGACCATATTGCAAGTTATAATATTTTGTTATGTTTTTTTTGATGGACTCTCTGCGATTGAAAAATGTATTAATAACTGAGGCATTGGTCGTTAACATTAGGTTTGAAATGTTATTATCAATTGATATTGGGTTAATATCATTCTCGATTAAAAAATCATTAGGTAAATTTTTTTTAAAGTAAAACTCTGGAGTGATGGGAGAGTTTAATAACATATCGTCATTGAAATATACAAACTGATCACTCAATCCTTTTATTTTATGAATGTTAACTTCAATTGCTCGTGAATTGAATGTAGGTAAATATTCTTTATCAATGATGTCGCTATGTCGGACAAGATTTATTTTATGATAGCTTTTATCCAGCCATGAAGGAACCTGTCCACAGGTAACCAGATGGACTTTGCGAACCCAAGGTGCGTAATTTTCGACAGCCCTGAACCAGTATTTAAACAACCCCATATCTCTGAAGCGTGATGGCGTGACTGCCAACTTATAAGTATCACTGTAGATAGTTTTATAACGTATAAAATCGTCCTGCCAACACCTATCATCGGAGTCGACCCATAAAACAACAAAATCAATATCGGACACCGCCTCTCTCCTTTAATCACCAGGTTGTTTATTTTAACTTCTGTTAATATTTTTTTTGTGAATGTTTTAACTAAACATATTTGCGCCATGCATTAAATTGCAGTGAAATATAGTTTTATGTGATAGTTATCAAGGTTAATTTATCATTGCTGATTTTTATTTTTTGATGTTGGGTGCGTTTTTATATTTTTGCGATGTTTTTATAATTTATTGAATACAAACGTTGAGTTGCTAATGGTTAATTATCAGAAGGCTTTGTTAATAACGTTGTTATAAGAATTACCTTGTAACATTTTTGATAAACTTCTTATCAAAGTTTTGCACTGTTCTTCGATAATCAATCTCTAACTCTTTATCAAAAGGTATCGCCAGATAAGTTGAGTTGATGAAAACGTATTCATCATTGTTCGCGCTTAGGGGCGATTTATGAACATTATCTCGGCGGATATATTTTCGGTGAGCACAGCCTATTTGAACGTGATCTGGAAGAAATTCGCGGGCTCACCCTGCGGCGAACCAGTGAGGCTGCACAACCTCTACAGCGACAGCAGCAACTTCGCGGACTGTACTCGCTATTGACGTGATAAACTAGCGGTATTCAATGTGAGAAGGAGTCACCATGGAATTTGATTGCCCCGTGTGCCATGCGCAGCTTGCTGTGCAGGGCAATAGCGCCCGCTGCGAGCGTTGTGCGAAAGAGTATGTTGTCGAAGCCCGCTGCCCGGACTGCCACAAGCCGCTGGAGGTGTTAAAAGCCTGCGGCGCGGTGGATTATTTTTGCCAGAATGGCCACGGGCTGATTTCGAAAAAACGCGTCGAGTTTGTGCCGATTTAATCTTTATCGCTGACGCAGCCTTCGCCGTCGCGCCAGAGTTCAACCAGTGAATCTGGCGCACGATCCTCCGGGATGAGAATAATCAGGCTGTGGTAGTGCTGCTCGCTAACGATCTGAATGCGAAAAAAACGCTGGTCGCCCCGGCCAGGAGAGTCGGGCTGGCCCGGCGGCTTGCCCAGCGGTAGCGACTGTTGGAGAATCGTCGCGATCCGCTGCTTCTGTTGCTCGTTGAGCTTCGCCACGACGATCTTACGCATCCCGCTGAGCGCCGGGATCCAGGCAACGCCGCCCTCGCGCGCCAGCTCAATCACCGCGTCATCGCTAAGATCGGCAAGATTCATAGCACCACTCCGACCCGCTCCCAGGCCTGAGTAATCGCCTCTGCGGTCTCTTTGCCAGAGCGTTTCTCGCCGTGGTGAATCGTCAGTCTGGCAAAGGCTGAGAAATCGGCGTCTTTTGCCAGAGATTGATCGCACACCGCGTCGTACCAGGCGTATCCCGCTTTCTCCCATGCAAAACCGCCGAGGGCGCTGGCGGCGAGATAAAAGGCGTGATTAGGAATGCCGGAGTTGATATGCACGCCGCCGTTATCCTGCTGGGTATGAACAAAATCTTTCATATGGGCGGGTTGCGGATCTTTGCCAAGGACAGGGTCATCGTATGCGGTACCCGGCTGCGACATTGAGCGCAGACCTTTGCCGTGGATGCCTTTCGCGAGTAGCCCCTCGCCAATGATCCAGTCCGCTTTGTCTGCCGTCTGCTGGCGCTGATACTGTTTGACCAGCGAACCGAAAACATCGGAAAGCGATTCGTTCAGCGCGCCGGATTGTTCGAAATAGATGAGACCGGCTTCGCTCTCCGTCACGCCGTGGCTTAGTTCGTGCGCCACCACGTCAATGGCGATAGTAAAACGATTAAAAATCTCGCCATCCCCGTCGCCAAACACCATTTGTTGGCCGTTCCAGAATGCGTTTTGATATTCGTGACCATAGTGGACGCTGCCGGTGAGCTTCAATCCGCGGTTATCCAGCGAATCGCGCTGGTAGCTCTTCCAGAAAAAATCATGGGTGATGCCGAGATAGTCATAGGCTTCATCAACGGCAACGTCGCCGTTGGAGGGCTGTCCCTCAAAACGGACCTGAGTACCCGGTAGATCCTGGGTCTGCCCGGCATCATAAATGTCGCGTTCAAGCAGGCCCGGCGTGGTGACGTGGGGCGCGGCAGGGCGCCCCGGAACGTGCGCCATCAGGGTCTGAACGTGGCTGAGGGTATTCTGCGCGCAGCGCTGCTGCTGAAGGGAACCGCGATCGACAATGCGGCGTAAAATGTAGGGCGGAATCACATAACGAGGATAAGCATCTGGCATATCACGCTCCTTAGCCGGATAGAACCGTTTAAAAAGGGCATGACAGCAGTATAGTTATCCTCGGTCGAAATGGCAGGCTTATCCGGCTTTTTTGCGGGAACGGGTTTTCTTCACCGGCGTGATGTTCTTCACTTCGCTCTCTACCCAGCCATCGTTCAGACGGGTAGTGAGAACGTCTCCCTCACGCACCTGTTTCGTTTGTTTCAGCACCTTGCCGTCGCTGGCGGAAGTGACGCTATAGCCGCGGGCCAGCGTCGCCAGCGGGCTGACGGCTTCCAGGTGCGTGACCATATTACCGAAGCGTTCACGTTGCTCGCCAAGACGCGCGCGGATGTTTTCCGCCAGCCGGTATTCCAGCTGTTGAATACGGCTCTGGGCGCGGTGAATTCGCGGCTGTGGGTTTTGTTGATTCAGGCGCTGCGCGGCGCGCTGCTGGCGCTGGTCGGCGCGCTTTATTTGCGTCTCAAGAGCGAAACGCATGCGCTGACGCAATCTTTCAAGCTCCGTTTGCTGACGGGCCAGCCGCAGCTGAGGATGCTGCTGCTGCAGGCGGTGAAAAATCTGGGTAAAGCGACGATGGCGGTTGGCAAGGAAGTAGTCCATCGCCATTTCAAGGCGCTGCTGCCCGGACTGGAGCTGGCGCAGCAGCTCCTGCTGGTTGCGGCTGACCATTTCCGCCGCCGCGGAAGGCGTCGGGGCGCGCAGGTCGGCGACAAAATCGGCGATAGTGACGTCAGTTTCATGGCCTACGGCGCTGACGATGGCAATAGGGCTGGCAAAAATCGCCCGCGCCACTCGCTCATCGTTAAAGCTCCATAAATCTTCCAGCGAACCGCCGCCGCGCCCGACAATCAGCACGTCGCACTCCTGGCGCGCGTTGGCCAGCTCAATCGCGCGAACGATCTGCCCCGGCGCATCTTCCCCCTGGACGGCGGTCGGGTAAATAATCACCGGCAGGGAAGGATCGCGGCGCTTGAGCACGTGTAAAATATCGTGCAGCGCAGCACCGGTTTTAGAGGTGATGACGCCGACGCAGTGCGCGGGAGAGGGGAGCGTTTTTTTATGCTGCTGATCGAACAAGCCTTCCGCCGCCAGCGCGGTCTTGAGCTGTTCATACTTCTGCTGAAGCAGACCTTCGCCCGCAGGCTGCATGCTTTCCACGATGATCTGATAATCGCCGCGCGGCTCGTACAGCGTGATATTGGCGCGGACCAGCACCTGCTGCCCGTGCTGCGGACGGAACGTCACGCGGCGGTTGCTGTTGCGGAACATCGCGCAGCGCACCTGGGCGTTATCGTCTTTTAGGGTGAAGTACCAGTGGCCGGAAGAGGGCTGGCTGAAATTGGAAATCTCGCCGCTGATCCATACCTGACCCATTTCACGTTCGAGCAGCAGTCGAACCGACTGATTGAGGCGGCTAACCGTGTAAATTGAGGGGGATTGAGATGGCAACATGTGAGCAAGATCAAATTCTAAATCAGCAGGTTATTCAGTCGATAGTAACCTGCTGGGAGGGGATCGCAAGTATTATTTGCAAAAAAGGGTAGATGCAATCGGTTACGCTCTGTATAATGCCACGGCAATATTTATCCACCCTGGTCGAGATATTGCCCATGCTACGTATCGCTAAAGAAGCCCTGACGTTTGACGACGTCCTCCTCGTTCCCGCTCATTCAACCGTTCTGCCAAATACCGCCGATCTCAGCACTCAGCTGACGAAAACCATTCGTCTGAATATTCCAATGCTCTCTGCTGCAATGGATACCGTGACGGAAGCGCGTCTGGCAATTGCCCTGGCACAGGAAGGCGGCATCGGCTTTATTCATAAAAACATGTCCATTGAGCGCCAGGCGGAAGAAGTTAAGCGCGTGAAGAAGCATGAGTCCGGCGTGGTTACCGACCCGCAGACCGTCCTGCCGACCACCACTCTGCGCGAAGTGAAAGAGCTGACTGAACGCAACGGTTTTGCTGGCTATCCGGTGGTGACCGAAGACAACGAGCTGGTCGGCATCATCACCGGTCGCGACGTGCGTTTCGTCACCGACCTGAATCAGCCGGTGAGCGTTTATATGACGCCGAAAGAGCGTCTGGTGACCGTTCGCGAAGGCGAAAGCCGCGAAGTGGTTTTTGCCAAAATGCATGAAAAACGCGTTGAGAAAGCGCTGGTTGTTGATGACAGCTTCCATCTTCTCGGCATGATCACCGTTAAAGATTTCCAGAAAGCGGAGCGTAAACCGAACGCCTGTAAAGATGAGCAGGGTCGCCTGCGCGTCGGTGCGGCGGTGGGTGCGGGTGCCGGTAACGAAGAGCGCGTGGATGCGCTGGTTGCCGCGGGCGTAGATATTCTGCTGATCGACTCCTCTCACGGCCACTCTGAAGGCGTATTGCAGCGTATCCGCGATACCCGTGCGAAATATCCTGACCTGCAAATCATCGGCGGCAACGTGGCGACCGGCGCGGGCGCACGTGCGCTGGCGGAAGCCGGCTGCAGCGCGGTGAAAGTGGGTATCGGCCCTGGCTCCATCTGTACGACTCGTATCGTGACCGGCGTGGGCGTTCCGCAGATCACCGCCGTTTCTGACGCGGTTGAAGCGCTGGAAGGCACCGGTATCCCGGTTATCGCCGACGGCGGTATTCGTTTCTCCGGCGATATCGCGAAAGCGATTGCCGCAGGCGCAGCCGCCGTCATGGTTGGCTCAATGCTGGCCGGTACCGAAGAGTCCCCGGGTGAAATCGAACTCTATCAGGGCCGTTCGTACAAATCTTACCGCGGTATGGGTTCCCTTGGCGCGATGTCTAAAGGTTCCTCCGATCGCTACTTCCAGACCGATAACGCCGCCGACAAACTGGTACCGGAAGGTATCGAAGGCCGCGTCGCCTATAAAGGCCGCCTGAAAGAGATCATTCACCAGCAGATGGGCGGCCTGCGCTCCTGTATGGGCCTGACCGGTTGTGGTACCATCGACACCCTGCGGACCAAAGCGGAATTCGTGCGCATCAGCGGCGCGGGTATCCAGGAGAGCCACGTTCACGACGTGACTATCACCAAGGAATCCCCGAACTACCGCATGGGCTCCTGATTTTCATCGCCCGGCCACGCGCCGGGCGATTTATTTAACCTGTATCACTTGCCTCGGAATTATCGTCAATGACGGATAACATTCATAAACATCGTATTCTTATCCTGGACTTCGGTTCTCAGTACACCCAGCTGGTTGCGCGTCGCGTTCGTGAATTAGGTGTCTACTGTGAACTGTGGGCATGGGACGTGACTGAAGCTCAAATTCGTGAGTTTAATCCTAACGGCATTATTCTTTCCGGCGGTCCGGAAAGCACCACCGAAGATAACAGCCCGCGCGCGCCGCAGTATGTCTTTGAAGCCGGCGTGCCGGTATTCGGCGTATGCTACGGCATGCAGACCATGGCGATGCAGCTGGGCGGCCACGTTGAAGCCTCTAATGAACGTGAATTTGGCTATGCGCAGGTTGAAGTGCAGACCGATAGCGCCCTGATTCACGGTATTGAAGATGCGCTGAGCGCGGATGGTAAGCCGATGCTGGACGTCTGGATGAGCCACGGCGACAAAGTCACCGCCATCCCGTCTGACTTCGTCACCGTTGCCAGCACCGAAACCTGCCCGTTCGCCATTATGGCTAACGAAGAGAAGCGTTTCTACGGCGTACAGTTCCACCCGGAAGTCACCCACACCCGTCAGGGTCTGCGCATGCTGGAGCGTTTCGTACGCGATATCTGCCAGTGTGAAGCGCTGTGGACCCCGGCTAAAATTATCGACGATGCCATCGAGCGCATTCGTCAGCAGGTTGGCGACGATAAAGTGATCCTCGGCCTGTCCGGCGGCGTGGATTCCTCCGTGACCGCCATGCTGCTGCACCGCGCCATCGGTAAAAACCTGACCTGCGTCTTTGTGGATAACGGTCTGCTGCGTCTGAATGAAGCCCAGCAGGTTATGGATATGTTTGGCGATCGCTTCGGCCTGAACATCGTTCACGTCGAAGGCGAGGCGCGTTTCCTGGCTGCGCTGGCGGGCGAAAACGATCCGGAAGCGAAGCGTAAAATCATCGGCCGCGTGTTCGTTGAAGTGTTTGACGAAGAAGCGCTGAAGCTGGAAGACGTGAAATGGCTGGCGCAAGGGACCATCTACCCTGATGTCATCGAGTCCGCTGCTTCCGCAACCGGTAAAGCGCACGTCATCAAATCTCACCACAACGTGGGCGGCCTGCCGAAAGAGATGAAGATGGGCCTCGTTGAACCGCTGCGCGAGCTGTTCAAAGATGAAGTGCGTAAGATTGGCCTCGAACTGGGTCTGCCGTACGACATGCTGTACCGCCACCCGTTCCCGGGGCCGGGTCTGGGCGTGCGCGTGCTGGGCGAAGTGAAGAAAGAGTACTGCGACCTGCTGCGCCGCGCGGACGCAATCTTCATTGAAGAGCTGCACAAAGCCGACCTGTACAACAAAGTGAGCCAGGCGTTCACCGTGTTCCTGCCGGTCCGTTCCGTTGGCGTCATGGGCGATGGCCGTAAGTACGACTGGGTTGTTTCCCTGCGTGCGGTTGAAACCATCGACTTTATGACCGCTCACTGGGCGCATCTGCCGTACGATTTCCTCGGCCGCGTATCCAACCGTATCATCAATGAAGTCAACGGTATTTCCCGCGTGGTGTACGACATCAGCGGTAAGCCGCCGGCGACCATTGAGTGGGAATAAACTTTATTCTTTGCGTTAATTGAATAAAAAATAATGCCATTAATGATTGACGTCATTAATGGCATTTTTCTTAACAAGATCGCCGAATTACGGCATTCCCTGAGACGTTGAATACCGATACACCGGGTTTCTACTGTCAACCCCGTTCTTCAATCGCCGCTGGCGTATTCTCCCGCTGACACCATGCAATGGCCATCGCCAGAGCTGCCACCACCAGGGCCAGCGCGGCGGAAACCGCTAAACTGCCCCTTATCCCGAGATGATCATTCAGCCACGCGTAGGCAAACGGTGAGGCGGCGGCCAGCAGCTGCGCGGGAATCAACAGAATACCGGTTCGTCGGGCATAATCCTCGGCGGCAAAAAGCTGCAGCGGCAGAGTGGCTTTAAATACGGTCGTCAGGCCGTTGATCGCGCCGTAACCCAGCACAAATCCGCCGGCCGCCCACGACAGATATGGCCCGCTCAGGCCGAGCGCAAAGCAGAGCGGCATCAACAGGGTGGTCAGTATCGTTAGCCGCAACGGCGTAAGGACAGAACCGGATGCCACTTCGAGAAAGCGCGCGCCGGTTTGCCCAATCCCCCACAGCATTCCCACCGCGACAGGAAGCCCGACGCTGGCGATATACTCGGGGAGATGCGTCGAGGTACCGTTGGAAACAAAGGTTACCAGCGCAATCAGCGACGCGTACAGGAGGGCAGGGCGTTTATCGCGGTGGGAGAGCCGCTGGCGTTGCATTATCCGTTTCGGTGACGGCAGTCTGTGATTTGGCATTTTCCACAGCAGCATCGCGCTAAGCAGGCCAAACAGGGCATAAATCAGCAGCGCATGCCGCCAGTCCATCTGCGTCAACAACCCGGCGCCGAGCGGCCAGAACAGAGCCGAAGCCAGGCCGCCGGCCAGCGTCACGCGCGAGATAGTTAATCTGGCGCTTTGCCCATAGATATTCACCAGCGCGGCGAACAGCGCGTCGTAGAGCGCCAGACGCATCCCGGCGCCGGTCAGAACCCAGGCGGCGAACCAGCCCGGCAGACTCTGGACGTAAGCCATTACCAGGCAGCCCGCTGAAATCATTAGCGTACCCGTGACCACCACCCGTTGGCCCCCAAAGCGGGCCAGTAGCCGGGCGACAAACGGGGAGAGCATCGCCATCATCAGCATGGCGATAGTCAGGCCAAAGTAGATTTCCGTTGCGGCCCAGCCGGTCTCCTGAGCAATAGCTCTGGCGAAAGTGCCGGGCATATAAAATGAGATTCCCCAGTTTATTAGCTGGTTGCACCCGGCGGCAAGCGTGACAGCGCCCGGCGCGGAGAGTGGTTTTGCAGATGTTTTCATGATCGTCCATTTTGTTACGCTGTTGTCGGCAGCATACCCTGCACGCTATTGTGGAGGCAGGCCGGTCCATTTATGACCCTTATAAGAGAAACTTTGTGATGATGACGCTCAATCTGGGAAATCTGGCGACGTTCCGCCTGGTGGTACAGCGCGGAAGCTTTTCCGCCGCAGCTGACCTGCTGGGGCTGTCGCAGCCTGCGGTAAGTCTGCAGGTACGTCAGCTGGAACAATTTCTCCAAACCAGACTGCTTGAGCGAACAGGACGAGGCATCAAAGCGACGGCGGCCGGCATCGCCCTGCTGGCGCACAGCGAGCGGATTGAACTGGCGGTGGGCGCGGCAGTGCAATCGGTTAGCGAATTCAATCGAGAAATCAGCGGCTCGATAACGTTGGGTACCGGGGCGACCGCCTGTATCCACCTGTTACCGCCGCTGCTGCAGAAGCTGCATCAGGATCACCCTCTGCTGACGGTGAGGGTCACGGTTGGCAATACCCTGGAAGTGGTTCGGGCTATCGAGGAGAACCGGCTTGATCTGGGCCTTTGTACGCTTCCGGCGAACGGACGCAGCCTGGCGGTGACGCCAGTTTTAGATGAAGAGTTTGTCGGTATTTTTAGCGATGCTCAGGACGACCTGCCCTCGCCGCTGACGCCAGAGGTTCTGCAATCATTGCCGCTAATTGCTTTTGAAGCGGGGAGCGGAACCCGGGATCTGATTGACGGCTGGTTTCGCCATAATGGACTGATGGTCGTGCCAGTCATGCAGTTAGGCAGCATTGAGGCGATTAAGCGCATGGTGCGAGCGGGGCTGGGATACAGCATCGTGCCGCGTATGGCGGTAGAGGATCCGCAGGATCGCGTCGGCCTGAACGTGCAATCGTTGACTCCGCGCCTGTATCGGCAGTTAGGCATCGTCATGCGGCAGGATAAAATCATCAGCAAAGGCATCGCTGAAGTGCTGCGTTTGCTCTCTCAGGCCGGTTGCTGAACAGCGTACCGCGCTTATTTTTGTACCGGCGTTTTTAGCGGATCTGAAGGTTCAACGGTGATAGTGGAGTGCTGCGATTGCTTTTTGTCCTGATGATGGTACCAGGCACCGATGGAGGAGTAGACAAAGCGTCCAAAGAAGAAGATAAAGCTGATAAGCAGTACGATACGGGTCATGCGACGGTTAAATCGATGTCGTTTACGCATACTGGGTGCCTGACTCACAAAAGGTTCCTTAAAGTATACCCAAAGGATGGGCGATGTGCGTATTAAGGCACAGTAACGCGGAAGGGTCAATTGATGAGGATGTAAAAATCCCAGGGGTAAAACATTAATTAATGTTATATAAGATAATCCTCGTATTTACATGCTTTCTGCTTATCGCAAATTGATGTTAAAAAAAAGACATTATTAATATTAGCGACGTGATTTTTTGATTTATATCAATCGTCTATTCTCACCGACAACTAAAATCACCAGCCAGTTCCGCGTTGTTATTCCTTGCGCGATTATGACGGTTGGTTGGATGCCTGCCTGAATATACCCTGCAGGATTTAGGGTTATCCGTAGAGCATCTATGAACATTATTAAACTTTACAGACGATATCGGGATAAATGGTGGTCGCTGCCGCTCATCTTACCCATCCTTTTACTCCCCCTGGCAAGATGGGCGAACACCGTTGCTGTACTGAATGGTAATGAAGTTTATCTTTACTATTTACCTCTGGCGTTAGTGCTGAGCCTGATGCTTTTTTTCGGCTGGGCTGCTTTACCGGGGATCGTTGTCGGTTTGCTGCTTTCCATTACGCGCGGCATGGCGCTGGAAGATTCCATCGGCGTGATTTTCCATTTTCTTATTCCGACCGTCCTTTGCTGGGGCGGGTATCGCGTTTTTGTCCCGCGAAGACAGCAAATCTCGCATGGCAATGTGCGACTGATGCCTCAGCGATTGTTCTGGCAAATGTTGCTGCCATCACTGATCTTTCTTATCCTTTCCCAGCTCGCCGAGTATTTGGGGATCCATCCTCGCGCGACCGGGTTGATCGGAGTCAACCCCTTAAGTTTGCGTTCGCTTATCACCTTTCAGGCCCTGATGGCCGGATGCCTGACCGGCGTGCCGCTATGCTACTTTCTGATTCGAATTATCCGCAACCCGCTCTATATTCGGGGTTTTGTTTCTCAGATTCGCCTGCAGATCGATCCGAAAATAAAGTACTTTGAGTTTATTTTATGGGCGGTAGTGCTGTTAATTTTATTAGTTTTGCTATTAATGCCGCTAAGTAGTACGAGCACTATTTTTAGTACAAATTATACCTTGTCCTTGCTTATGCCGGTGATGCTGTGGGGGGCGATGCGTTTTGGCTATCGCTTCATTTCATTGGTCTGGTCCCCTATATTAATTGTTATTATCCACTTTCATTATCAATATCTCCCGCATTCACCGATTTACAGTAATCAGCTGGCTATTATCTCCTCAAGCTATCTGGTGTTTTCATTTATTATCGCCTATATGGCGATGCTGGCGACGCAGCAGAGAATTTTTTATGCGCGTATGCGGCGGATGGCCTTCATTGATCCGGTTGTACGCTTGCCCAATATCCGCGCGCTGAGCCGGGCGTTAAATAAATCCTCCTGGTCAGTACTGTGCTTCTTACGCATTCCCGAGCTGGAAATATTGGGCCGCCATTACGGCGTTCTGTTGCGCATTCAGTACAAGCAGCTGCTGGCCGAGTCGCTTGGCGATCTATTGCAGCCCGGGGAGGATATCTATCAGATGGCCGGACACGAGCTGGTTATCCATCTGCACAGTGAAGACCATCAGCAGCGAGTCCCTCTGCTGTTTGACCATCTCAAAAAGTTTCGCTTTGTCTGGAACGGTATGCCGCTGCAGCCGCCCGTGGGATTCAGCTATTGCAACGTTCGCTCTCCGGTGATGCATCTGCATTTACTGCTTGGAGAACTCAGCGGCGCGGCTGACCTTTCCCTGGCGACCGGAAGTCCTGAAAATTTACAGCGTCGCGGCGCCATTAATACGCAACAGGAGCTGAAAGACAAAGTCATGATAATGAATCAGCTGGTGAAGGCGCTGGAGCACGATCGCTTCGTTCTGATGGCACAACCGATCGTCGGCATCCGGGGGGATAGCTATCATGAAGTTCTGCTGAGAATGCTGAACGACAACGATGAAATCATCATGCCGGATGTCTTTTTACCGGTGGCGCACGAGTTTGGACTGTCGGCGCGTATCGATAGCTGGGTCCTCGAACATACGCTGATCTTTATGGACAAGCGGCGCAAAAAGCTTCCTGGAATGCGCCTGGCGATAAATATCTCGCCGTTTTCAGTGAGTAACAGTTATTTTCATCAGCAGGTAAAAACGCTGCTGGAGCATTATGACATTGAACCCTGGCAGATTATTTTTGAGCTGACGGAGAACCATTCACTGACCAATCCCGAGCAGGCGCGGAAAACCCTGGCGCAGCTTCAGGACCTGGGCTGTCGGGTAGCGATTGATGACTTTGGCACCGGCTATGCCAGCTACGCGCGGCTGAAAACGATGAATGCGGATCTGCTGAAAATCGACGGTAGTTTTATTCGTAATCTGGTGACCAGCAGTCTGGACTATCAGGCCGTTGCCTCTATTTGCCTTCTGGCGAGGATGAAAAATATGCAGGTGGTGGCCGAATATGTCGAAACGCCCGAGATTCGGCAGGCTGTGGTTTCGCTGGGGATTGATTATATGCAGGGCTATGATATCGGCAAACCGGCCCCGCTTGAGGCGCTGGTTGAGGATTGATAAGCGAATGGGCCGGACGTCCGGCCCATATGCGCGAAACTAGCTTGCCGCGTCAGGCTTCTCTTCTTCGCTGATTTTCAGCCACCAGTCAGGCACCCCTTCCCAGTATTCCTGCTCTTTTTCCAGGTCGAGCAGCACCAGCGCATTCTGGCTAAACCAGTCGTGCGGGAAGGTCAGCGTCCAGTGGTTTGCCTCGGTTTTCAGCGTAAGGCTCGGCGGCGTTGTCGTTGCCTGACGCTGGTTATTCAGCAGCACGCCAAGGCGCAGCAGCTGAATTAACGGCAGAAACTGCTTCTTCTTAAACAGCGTGAAACGCGGTAAATCATCCAGCTTAATCGCTTTACGGTGATAGCGAACTAAGGTGGCCATCAGCATCTGCTGTTCCTGATTAAAGCCCGGCAGATCGCTGTTTTGCAGGATATAAGCCGAATGACGGTGCATGCCGCTGTGGTTAATATTCAAGCCGACTTCATGCAGCATGGTCGCCCATTTCAGCAGCGCCGCCAGATGGGGGTTCGCGAGCTTGGGATTCTGCTCCTGCCATTGCTCATAAATATGCGTGGTGGTCTCCAGCACCCGACGCGCCTGCTCGCGATCGATATTGTACTGGTTCGCCAGGCTCTGCGCGGTGCGGCTACGGATATCCTGGTGACGGAAACGTCCTTCCATCTCGTACAGTACGCCTTCGCGCAGCGCGCCGTCGGACAAGCGCAGCTCTTTAATCGCCAGCGCGTCAAACACCCCGCACAGGATAGCCAGACCGGGCGCAAAAACGGCTTTCCGATCTTCAGACAGCCCGGGCAGGCTTAGCGAGTCGAAGTTTTTATACTTCAGCAGCTCTTCGACCAGCATCTCGAGGCGCTCGGGAGTGATGAAGCCGTCTTTCTCGCCCATGGCCACCAGCACTTCGTGAGCGGCTTTAATGGTGCCCGACGCGCCCAGGGCGACGTTCCACCCCTGGATGCGGAACTGCCAGGCCAGAGTTTCCAGCTTCTGCACGGCGGAAAGACGCGCGCGCTGGAAATTCTCTTTGTTGATGACGCCGCCAGCAAAGTAGGCCTGAGAGAAGCTCACGCAGCCCATACGGCGGCTTTCCACCAGACGAGGCTCGAAATCCTCGCCGATAACCAGCTCGGTAGAGCCGCCGCCGATATCGATGACCAGCTTACGGCCTCGCTCCGGCTGCGTGTGCTCCACGCCCATAAAAATCAGACGCGCTTCTTCGTTGCCGGGAATGATTTCGATCGGGTAGGGGATGACCTGCTCCGCGCGCTTGAGGAACTCTGCGGCGTTTGTCGCCTGGCGCAGCGTGTGCGTGCCGACGATACAGACGCTTGATGGGTCAAAACCCTGCAGGCGCTCGGCGAACAGCGACAGGCAGTTCAGCCCGCGCGCAATAGCCTCTTCGCTCAGTACAGAGTTTTCATCCAGGCCGTCGGCCAGATGTACGCGCTGCTTCAGACGACCGATGATCTGCATTGCCCCGTCAACGACACGGGCGATCACCATATGAAAACTGTTCGAACCGAGGTCGACCGCAGCGAACTCCTGCGGCCGAGGGGCATTTTCGTTTATTGGCATAGGTTAATCGGGCTGTTCAAGTGATTTGAGGTAGTCGTATATCGCCATCTGTGCGCGCACTTTGCGGCGATTGCCGCGCGGCACGTAGCGATTACTCAGTTCTTTATCAAGATAGCGTGCTTTCACCGTATCGTTGAAGAGGAGATCGAAAATATCCAGCACCCGCTGTTTCAGGCGCGGATCCAGCAGCGGCGCGGCCACTTCGATACGATAGTCAATATTGCGCGTCATCCAGTCTGCGGACGATAGCCAAACCTGCTTATCGCCGCCGTTTTCAAAGCAATAAACGCGGTCATGCTCAAGGAAACGGTCAACAATGCTGGTCACGCGAATATTTTCGCTGATTCCTTCCAGACCGGGGATCAGCGAGCACATACCGCGAATAAGCAAATTAACCGGCACGCCGGAGCTGGAAGCGGCGTAGAGACGGTCTACCAGCCCCTTATCGACCAGGTTGTTCAGCTTCAGCATGATGCCCGACGGCTGACCATTTTGCGCGTTGGCGATTTCACGATCGATCATCTCATAAAGCAGGCGACGCGAGTTTTGCGGCGACACCAGCAGATAATCGAAGCTGACCGGGCGGTAGGGGTTTTCGATAAAGTTAAATACCCGGCGGACTTCATTGGTGATGCGCGCATCGGCGGTCAGCAGCGAGTAGTCGGTGTAAAGACGCGCGGTTTTTTCGTTGAAGTTGCCGGTGCCGATATGCGCATAGCGCACGACTTCATCGCCCTCTTTGCGCGAAACCAGGAACAGCTTGGCGTGGATCTTGAGGCCCGGCGCGGAGAAGATAACGTGCACGCCGGCTTCGGTCAGGCGTTTAGCCCAATGAATATTGGCTTCTTCATCGAAACGCGCCTGCAGCTCCACGACCACCGTCACTTTCTTACCGTTGTGGGCTGCGTGAATCATCGAGTCGATAATCCGTGAATCTTTCGCGACGCGGTAGATGTTGATTTTGATAGCCAGCACGCTTGGGTCGAAAGAGGCCTGGCGCAGCAGCTCAAGGACGTGTTCAAACGTATGGTACGGGTAGTAAAGCAGCACGTCGCGTTCGCGGATTGCGTCAAAGCCGTTGCGGAATTTATCAAACCACAGATGACGCAGACGCGGCATCGGTTTGTTGACCAGATTGGCTTTGCCGACGTTCGGGAAGCCGATAAAGTCTTTAAAGTTGTGGTAACGACCGCCCGGCAACATTGAATCGTAGTTGGAGATGGAGAGCTTATCGCGCAGCATTTCGACCATCGCGTCGGGCATATCGCGCTGATAAACGAAGCGCACCGGCTCGGCGGTCAGGCGCTGTTTCAGGCTGGAGGACATCAGCTCCATCAGGCTCGACTCCATCTCGTGCACCAGATCGTATTCGGCGTCACGGGTCATTTTCATCGAGTAGGCGTTCAGCGCGTCGTAATCAAAAAAGCCCTTGAAGATATCATCCAGGCAGTAGCGCAGGATGTTATCTAACAGAATCATCGGCTTGCGGCGGCGAGGCGCTTCCGGCGGCAGGTTCACAAAACGCGGCACCTTGTCTGACGGAATTTCAAGCAGCGCGTAATTGATGGTATCCCCGCGAATAATCTCGACGGCCAGGTAGGTGTAATCATCCTTCAGGAACTGCACCAGATCCGTTTCGCGGTTAATCAGGATTGGCGTGATGTGCTGACGAAGATACAGCTTGAAGTAGTTACGCAGCCAGGACTGCTGGTTGACGGAGAGCTGGCGTTCGTTGATCAGGAAAATCTGGTTACGCGCCATTTCCAGCAGCAGCTCGTTGTATAAGCCGTCAAACTCCTGATCGGCCTTGAGCACGCGGGCCTGAATTTTGCCCAGCAGATGGCGAGAGTGTGCGGTACTGCCTTGTTCTTCGCTGATGATGATGCGGCGCTTCAGCTCGGCAAAGCGCACTTTATAAAATTCATCGAGGTTATTGGAGTAAATCCCTAAAAAGCGCATGCGCTCGATCAGCGGGTTGCTTTTGTCCGCCGCTTCCTGAAGTACGCGCTCGTTAAAGGATAACCAGCTGAGTTCTTTTTCGATGTATAGCTTTTCCTGGCCCATTACAGCTCACACTCCGGTAGATGTATGTTGCTATTTCATTATGGCGAGCTTTGCCACTGAATGTCCAATTATGTCAAAGAAGTATGACTGTTTTCTTTCAGTATATAGCGAAGAAAAACAGACGATTTTCGCGACTTACGTTATGTTCAAGGCAAGGTGAGATTCAGGAGCAAAACCATGTGGGAGACGCGAGCGTTAGAACTGAATAATCAGGATATATGGAACTGGTCATCGGTATGCAATCTGGTCAGGTATGCCTCTCAGCATGGCTTTAATACTATCGTGGTGGGGCAGGCAGATCTCTTCGGTAAGCTGGTGTCCCCGAAGGGATATACGCCTTTTCACTATAACGATAGCGTTTCCAGCCAGCAGAGAGCGCGCTGTATCTACCTTAATCGTCTCGCCATGTATTGCCGCGAACAGGGGCTGCGATTTTATTTACAGGCAAAAGAGCTGGATTTCCCAACGGAATTGCTGTTGTCGCATAAGTATCTACTGGATAACCAGCAAGGGATCCTTTTTGATGTGGATTTCTGGAGCCGCTGGCTGACAGACAAAATTCGCGGCGTTTGTCAGGGAATTCCAGCTTTAACAGGGCTAATTATTGCGCTTTCCAGCACCGATGGTTTATTGCCGATTACGCGCCCTAAATGGGATATAAACGCCAGGGATGAGCCTGAAAATACCCGGCAACCGTCGCAAAGCTTTGTGCTCTATCGCCGTTGTTTTCAAGCGCTCAGCCAGGTGGTTACCGCACAAAATAAACATCTGGTTTTGCGGGTTTTCCCTGCAAGTAATGATGATCTTGGTACCGTTCTCGATGCTATCGAGCCGCTTCCGCCAAGCGTTTCGGTATCGATCAAGTTAACGCCCGAACGTTTCTGGCCAGCATTTCCAAATAATCCCGCACTGCTTCAGGTCACTATGCGAGACGTCTGGGTTGATATTGATTTAGCAGGCGAAGAGGTGGGCTGGGGCGTTATGCCTTTCTTGCGCATTGATGAGTTAAAAGGCCGACTGCTGTGGTGCCAAAGCGCGAATCCCAGAATCACCGGTGCGATATGCAAAACCAGTTGGGAGAGCGTTGATAACCACTGGATACCGGAAACGTTAAGCGAATGCAATCTGTTTGCCTGTAGCCAGCTGTTAGGTCATGGTGCGGGAAAGACCCAGGAGCAGCTGTTGGATCTCTGGCTGGCTGAGCGTTACGGCTGGTGCCCCGATGTTACAGTCGCCCGCCGTTTTCAGCAGCTACTTGAGCAGGCAACGGAGGTGCTTTACCAGGCGATTTATGTTCGCGATCACGTTTTTCACCGCCATAGTCAGCTACCGGAAAGCTATGGTCAGGCAGTATGGAGTTTGTACAGCCAGCTGGCGCGTAATCACTGGCTGCCGGGGTCGGCCCAGGATATCCACTTCACGCGTGACGATCCGCAAATATCGATGGAAAACCTCACGCGAATTGCGCAAGAGAAGGATGAGGTAGCGGCAGATGCCCTGAAGCTATGCGCGCAGGCGCTGGAGTTTGCCGAGAATGCCGCGTTTCCCACGGCGCTCTATCGGCTCTGGCAGAATGAATGGCGGGGGCTCGCACTCTACTGTCAGCTGTTCACGCATGCACAGAAAGCTTTTTTTACGCTGCATTTTGCTCGTGAGGTGGAGAATAGCTGGAGTATGAGAGAAATCTGCCATATCAACGTGCAGGCGTTGTATCAGGGGGCATCCGAAATGGAGATGCTTTGCCAGCAGATGAACGAAGCATCGCCTGGGTTTTATATCATGTTCGATGCGGGTCGGGTTCGTAGCCTGGCTGATAGCCTGAGTAACGAACTATCGGCACTCAGGCATTAGGTATTAACGCGTGCGGTATAAAGCCTCGACCAGGCTGAGCATCGCCAGCGCCTGGCCATATGGCATCGCAGTTAGGGGGATTCGTCGGTAATGGTCAAGGTCGTGTCCCATTGCCGTGCCAAATGAAACCTGGGTTAACTCTCCCTCCGGCGAGATATGCTCAATAATGCCTGCGATTGCTCGTTCGGCAACGGGTAGATAGCTGTCGTCCAGGTAGCCGAGACGTATCGCTTTCAGGATACCGGCTGCAAATCCCCCTGTTGCTGAGGCTTCAGCGTAGCTTGTTGCATCATCTAATAGCGTCGGCCATAGCCCGTTTTCACATTGACAGCGGGCGAGGGCGGATACCTGGCCCTGCAGGATGTTACAGAGCTGGCGATAGAAGGCGTCATGCTCATCAAGATTGAGCATTTCCAGTAGTTCAGGAATCGCCAGTGTTATCCAGCTATTGCCACGAGCCCATCGGGCACCGGCAAAATGATGCCTGCCGTCGAAATTCCAGCCGTGAAACCATAAACCACTTTTTCTATCCGTAAGGTAGTGAATGTGCTGTAGAAATTGAAATTTTGCTTCTTCTACCCAGTAAGGTTTTTGCAATAAAAGCCCAATCCTGGCCAGAGGCAGGACCGCCATCATCAAGGTGTCATCCCAGATTTGCTGATAATGCGCGTTTTCGTAGGTGACATGCTGCATGCAGCCTTCATCAGTGCGCGGAATCTGACGATAAAGCGCATCTCCCCACACTTCCAGATACGCGCGCCATTCGTGACGAGCGTCCTGCTGGTAGCGACTGGCAAGCGTCAAAAAAGGGATCGCGGTATTAATATTCTTCTCCGGCGTTCCTTCGGCGAAACGGGCGCTGAACCAGTCGTCAATAATCTGCCTGGCGCGAGATGAGCCGGTAAGTTCATGGTAGCGGTAGAGACCAAACAAGCCGATACCATGTGTCCATTCCCATCCAGCCCAGCCTTTTGTATCAATCACGCGCCCGTCAGGCAGGCGCTGCAGGAATTGACCTTTGTCATCCTGAATTGCGGTGAGGCTATCGATCAGTTTTTCGATAAGACGGATGATTTCAGGATGGCTTATTTTCTGCGACATAGTGATTCCTTTGCGCTGTCGTTTCAGCTGTATGCTGCCAGTGGGTATTCATATGCGGATGCCCGGTAAGTAACTCTACGGTTTGTCGTACCTGTATTGATGCATCTTCGGGTTTACCGCCAGACCGCAGACGCTCTAGCTCGAAGGTAAGCGTCTTATGACACTCCTGGCTTAGACGAAAGCGAAACGCGCCGTACATCGCCAGCAGAGTGAGTAAACCCGGTCCGATAAGGAATACCCACCAGATGCCGTTTAGCGCGGCGGCATCTTGCGACTCTGCGCCTTTGGTAAAGCCAAACGCCTCCAGCGCCAGTCCAACAATAAACAGGGCGAGGGCCTGGGAAAATTTGCGCGTTAGCATCATGACGCCCGCGTAAATGCCTTCACGTCTGACGCCGGTATAGGCTTCATCCACATCAGGTAAAAAGTTGTAGACGTTCCATGGGATAAGATAGGTTCCGCCGCGTGCGATGCCCATCACGATGGCCCCGCCGAATAAGAACCCTGATAAATGGCTAATGGAGGCGGAAAGCTGGCTGAACCACAGTAGAGCGCACATAATCAGTGCAATTGCCAGTTTGTAGGCGTTGCCGTTGCCGATGCGAATACAAAGCCAGGTAAAGAAAGGGATGGCAAAAAATTGAAATAGCGTCATCAGGCTCATTGCCTGGGAAGCTAAGGATGCGCCGACCTGAAGTACATATGTAAGATAGTGCATAAACAGCGAGCCGAAAATATCCAGGGCGACGGCTCCGCCAACGTACATCATGATGTGAATGCGAAAAGTACGTAAACGGAAAGTTGAAGCCATTTCTCGATACAGCGAAATAATTGTTTTCCCCATCCCGCGCTGAGTCGAAGGCGGCGGGAGATTCTCCCGTTCCCAGGTTCCCCGCCAAACGAAGATCCACGGTAGGGCGAAGAGTACGGAAAAGACCAGGCCGATATATAAAAATGCCTGCGATTTATCGGCGACGTGCGCCAAAATTTGTCCTGGGATAAGTGCAGATAAAAACGCTGTCGCCTGGGCAAATAGCATCCGCGCGCCAGACATTTTTGAACGCAGATCGTAACGCGAGGTCATCTCCGCAGGCAGCGTATCGTAGGGCACCATCAAGAGGGTAAAAACGGTGCTGAATAACAAATAAGTACCAAGATACCAGGCATAGCCAAAACCGCTTACCCACATCAGGGCAAAGCAAAAGGAGAGCGGCGCGCCGATAATAAAGAATATTCGGCGTCGCCCCCAGCGCGTGCGAATATTGTCGGTGATATAACCCATGATCGGGTCGGTGATGCCATCCCAAATTTTGGCGATCGCAAAGATGGATGCTGCGGCGGCGGGAGAAAGGCCCGCCACTTCAATATAAAAATAAAGCAGCCAAAGCCCGGTGATCGTCATTGCCCCGCTGCCGAAGATATCGCCCATCCCCCAGCAGAGAATATTGCGTGTTTTTACTTCCCGTGGTGCCGTTACTGTCCTCGTCATTTTTCCTGTCTCTTCTGTCAGTAAAGAGGAAGTAGCACAGTAAAAGAGGTGAAAATTTTGCGGAATCGTCATTAAGGCGCTTTTGTTAAGAACTGAGAGCGGGGCGGAGAAAGCGGATTAAATGAAATAAATAGCGTGATATGGCCGGCAGTATTAGGACGGGCGAAAAAATGAAATGTGATAGCCATCGCTATTTCTGCGGAAGGAGCGAGAAGAAATGTGTCCGAAATCACAGATGAACTGCGGGAAAAAAGGACGTTGTGAGAACGGCGACAGATTACTTATGTCGATGCTGTTTTGCCCTACGGCGATCGATAATGACTGTGTTCAGATAGCATTCCCATTTCATCTCAGGAAATCCTATGAACATTTTTCTTTCAAACTGGCGCCCGCACGCAGATGGTATTACTCGCGACACTGAGATTTTTCAAAAAGCACTGGATACCTTATCGCAAGCGGGCGGCGGTACGCTGGTGGTGGAAAGTGGAAAATATTACCTTGGCGGGTTACGCATGGGGTCAAACACCTGCCTGTGGTTGTCACCCGGTGCAGAACTCATCGTCAGCGATAATTATGCTGATTTCACCCAGGCGGTGGCCTTAAGCCGCGCAGAGTGCTCAGACCGGGCTTTCCTCTATGCCCTGGATGCCGAAAATATCTCGATTTGTGGGGGCGGTACTATTTACGGTAATGCCGATGGTTGGTTCTCCTCATCGGTTGATGATATGGGCTATCGCACGCCCGCCGAACAGCGGCCGCGCATGATTCTTCTGGAAAATTGCCAGCGGGTCAGGCTGGAAAATATCTGTATACACCATGCGCCGATGTGGACAATTCATCTTGTTTCATGTTCACAGGTGGTGATTGATGGCATTACCGTCGATAACGATCTGACAATGGCAAATACTGATGCGCTGGATATCGATAGCTGTCAGCAGGTACACGTTGCTAATAGTTTTTTTAGTGCGGCGGACGATGCAATTTGTCTGAAAACCACCGATAAACCGGCGGCTATCCAACGTCCTCTACGTCAGGTGACGATCGTCAATTGTACCCTGCGCTCAAAAAGCTGCGCTTTTAAAATCGGCACGGAAACCTGGCAAGATATTGAAGATATTGTGGTCAGCAACTGCACTATCTATGATTCGAATCGCGGTATCGGCCTGATTTCACGAGATGGCGGCCGGCTACGAAGAATGCTCTTTACCAGCATGACTTTTGAGTGTGTGGCGGCGCCAGCCTGTCACTGGGGGGAGGCGGACCCGATTTTCCTCTCCGCGCGCCGCAGGAATCCGCAGATCGAGCCCGGTGAGATTACGCAAATCCAGTTTCGTGGGCTTTGCGGAGAATGTGAAGGCGCCATCAATATGCACAGTGAAACCCCTTCCATGATCAACCGAATACGACTCGAGAGTATTCAGCTTACCCAGCGACTGCATTGCCACGGTCGGCAGGGGAATTATGATATTCGTCCGCCGTGTAATCCTCTTTCGCCAACAGGAATGGGTATCGATAACGCCTGGTGCCTCAACCCAGAAACGGGAAAGGCCTGGGGAGTCGAACCCTATCCCGGAGGGCTACCCGTCCTGTTTGCGCAGGGGGTTTCCGATTTAGTCATCACAGAACTTGATTGGCAGCGTCCAGTTCCCCTACCGGCAGGCTGGAATACGCAAGCGCTGTGTCTGGAAAAATGCGAGCGGTCATCCGTGCGGGAAACCTGAGCTAATGAAAAACGCCTCCAGCGGACGCCAGAGGCGGGGAAGTTTACTCTTCTGCCGCATATCCCTGCGGTGGAAGAGGAACATTATCAAGCCAGGCCTCGTTTCCTTCCGCGCGCAGGCGGCCGTCGACAAACCAGCTGATAGCCAGGGGATAGATATCGTGTTCCTGCGCCTGTACGCGGGCGGTAATGTCGTCCTCGGTATCTTCAGCGAAAACCGGTACCTTTGCCTGCAGAACCACCGGACCTCCGTCCAGCTCATCGGTCACAAAATGCACCGACGTCCCGTGCTCCTCATCGCCATTTTCCAGCGCCTGACGATGGGTGTGCAACCCCGGATATTTTGGCAGCAGGGAAGGGTGGATATTCAGCATGCGCCCCTGGTAGTGGGCGACAAAAGCCGGGCTAAGAATACGCATGTAGCCGGCGAGAACCACCAGATCCGGCGCGTAAGCATCGATCTCGTGCATCAGCTCTCGGTCGAAAGCTTCCCGGTTGGCAAACTGGCTGGCGGCGAGCGCGTGAGCCGGAATATTGGCCGCGCGCGCGCGCTCAAGGCCGAACGCGTCGGCCTTGTTGCTGAAGACTGCACGCAGGGTGCCGTTGATTTTTTTCCGGGCGCAGGCGTCAATAATCGCCTGCAGGTTGCTACCGTTACCGGAAATCAGCACCACGATGTTTTTCATTCAATGACCACACGCTGTTCGGAATCAGAGGCTTTGATATACCCTATTTTCCACGCGCTTTCACCTTTGTCGTTCAGGAAGGCAATGGCTTTATCCGCCGCTTCCGCCGGCAGCGCGATGACCATGCCGACGCCGCAGTTAAAGGTGCGATACATTTCGTGGCTGCTAACGTTACCCGCGGTTTGCAGCCAGTTGAACACGTCCGGCCACTGCCAGGAGGATTCATCAATGACCGCCTGGGTGTTGTCCGGCAGCACGCGCGGGATGTTTTCCCAGAAGCCGCCGCCGGTCAGGTGGGCGATGGCGTGCACGTCAACGTTGGCGATCAGGTCGAGTACGGATTTCACATAAATGCGGGTCGGCGCCAGCAGATGGTCGGCCAGCGGCTTACCGTTGAGATCGGTGGTTTGCGGGTCAACGCCGCTGACTTCGATAATTTTGCGCACCAGAGAGTAGCCGTTAGAGTGCGGGCCGCTGGAAGCCAGCGCCACCAGCACGTCGCCATCGGCCACTTTGCTGCCGTCGATAATTTCTGATTTTTCTACCACCCCAACGCAGAAACCGGCCACGTCATAATCTTCGCCGTGGTACATGCCCGGCATTTCCGCCGTCTCGCCGCCCACCAGCGCGCAGCCTGACTGCAGACAACCTTCGGCAATGCCGCTGATTACGCTCGCCGCAGTATCGACATCCAGTTTGCCGGTCGCGTAGTAATCAAGGAAGAACAGCGGCTCTGCGCCCTGAACCACGAGGTCGTTTACGCACATAGCGACCAGGTCGATACCGATAGTGTCGTGACGCTTGAGGTCCATCGCCAGACGCAGCTTGGTACCGACGCCGTCGGTGCCGGAGACCAGAACCGGTTCGCGATACTTCTGCGGCAGCGCGCACAGCGCGCCGAATCCGCCCAGTCCACCCATCACTTCCGGGCGGCGGGTTTTCTTCACCACGCCCTTAATACGGTCGACGAGAGCGTTGCCTGCATCAATATCCACGCCGGCATCTTTATAGCTGAGAGAGGTTTTATCGGTCACTGCGAAGTCTCCACGCGTTTGCGGTAGCAATAAAAAACGGCGCAATTCTAACAGGGATAGCAAACGTTTGCGAGCCTGCTTTGCAGCCGATATAAAACGGCCGTTAAGTGCGCAAATTTGATACTGTTCACGAAAATGAAACCGGGTACATTCTTCTGCTTGCCAGCGTTGTCGGGAATAATCATCATGCCAGTGAAACCGGTTTCTTTCCTGATTTCTGGAGAGATAAACCGCGAATGTGATGGATTCTGGAGGAAAGCTGAGGATGAACATTGCCGCATTTGATATCGGTGGCACGGCGTTAAAAATGGGGGTAATGACGCGCGAAGGCACGCTGCTGGAGAAAGGAAAGCAGAACATCGTCGACAGCGACGGCGACCAGATCCTGCAGGCGATGCTGGCGTGGATCGCCGCTCACCCGGCGTGTGAAGGGGTGGCAATCAGCGCGCCCGGCTACGTTAACCCGCACACCGGCTTTATCGAAATGGGCGGCGCCATCCGTAAATTCGATAACTTCGCCATCAAGCGCTGGCTTGAGCAGCAGGTTCGCCTGCCCGTGGCCATTGAGAATGATGCCAACTGCGTGCTGCTGGCCGAGCGCTGGCGGGGTAAAGCCGCCGACATGAGCAACTTTCTGGTCCTGACCATCGGCACCGGCATCGGCGGGGCGATTTTCTGTAATAACCAGCTGGTCCACGGCGCGCGCTTCCGCGCCGGCGAGTTTGGCTATATGCAAACCGCGCGTCCGGGCACCCGCGATGTGCGGCGCTATTCGATGAACGAAAACTGCACGCTGCGCGTGCTGCGCCATCGCTACGCTGAACATATCGGCAAGGCGCTGGATGACGTCACTGGCGAAGAGATTTTTGACCGCTACGATGCGGGCGACGCCACCTGTCGACGTCTGGTCGCTGAATTCTTTAACGGCCTGGGTACCGGGCTTTACAACCTCGTCAATTTATTCGACCCGCAAACGATTTTGATCGGCGGCGGGATTGTGGAACGACCGGGCTTTCTGGCGCTGCTGCGCGAACATCTGGCCTGGTTTGGCATTGCGGAATATATCGACACCGTCAGCCACGGCAACGATGCCGGGCTGGTAGGCGCGGTTTACCATTTCAATCAGCAATACCGGTCGCAGAGCGGCGACTGCGCATAGGGAGAGAACATGTCCGGATTTAAAGAAGGTTTTCTGTGGGGCGGCGCGGTGGCGGCGCATCAGCTGGAAGGCGGCTGGAAAGAGGGCGGTAAAGGGGTGAGCGTCGCCGACGTGATGACCGCAGGCGCGCACGGCGTACCGCGCGAAATCACCGATGGCGTGCTGCCGGGGAAAAACTACCCCAACCACGAAGCGATCGATTTTTATCATCGCTATAAAGACGACATTCGGCTGTTTGCCGAAATGGGCTTCAAATGCTTCCGCACCTCTATTGCCTGGACGCGCATCTTTCCGCTGGGCGATGAGCAAGAACCTAACGAGGCCGGGCTGCAGTTTTACGACGACCTGTTCGATGAGTGCCTGAAGCACGGTATTGAGCCGGTGATTACGCTCTCCCACTTCGAAATGCCGTACCATCTGGTGACGGAGTACGGCGGCTGGCGTAACCGTAAACTGATTGATTTCTTCGTCCGCTTTGCCCGGGTGGTATTTACCCGCTACCAGCACAAAGTGAAGTACTGGATGACCTTCAATGAGATCAATAACCAGGCCAACTTCCACGAAGATTTTGCGCCGTTCACCAACTCCGGACTGAAATATCTGCCGGGGGAGGACCGCGAGCCGGTCATGTTTCAGGCGGCGCACTATGAGCTGGTCGCCAGCGCGCTGGCGGTTAAAGCCGCCCGCGAAATTAACCCGTCATTGCAGATTGGCTGCATGATCGCCATGTGTCCGATTTACCCGCTGAGCTGCGCGCCCAATGACATGATGATGGCGATGAACGCCATGCATCGCCGCTACTGGTTTACCGACGTTCACGTGCGCGGCCGCTATCCGCAGCACCTGCTGAACTACTTCGAGCGTCGCGGTTTTGCGCTGGACATCACCGAAGAAGACCGCGTGGCGCTGACTCAGGGCTGCGTCGACTATATCGGCTTTAGCTACTATATGTCGTTCGCCACGAAAGCAACGGATGATAATCCGCAGCTGGATTACGATGAAAGCAAGAGCCTGGTTTCCAACCTGTACGTGCAGAAGTCAGACTGGGGCTGGCAGATTGATCCGGTCGGGCTGCGCTACTCCCTGAACTGGTTCTGGGATCATTACCAGCTGCCGTTGTTTATTGTGGAGAACGGCTTTGGCGCCATCGACGTGCGCGAAGCGGACGGCTCGGTGGATGACCAGTATCGTATTGACTACCTTTCCGCCCATATCGCCGAGATGAAAAAAGCGGTTGTTGAGGATGGCGTCGACCTGATGGGCTATACCCCGTGGGGCTGTATCGACCTGGTTTCCGCGGGAACCGGTGAGATGAAAAAACGCTACGGCTTTATCTACGTGGATAAAGATAATGAGGGCAACGGCACGCTGGCGCGTAGCCGTAAGAAATCTTTTGCCTGGTATCAGCAGGTTATCGGCAGCAACGGCGAAAAGCTATAAACGGCCGTAAAGCCCCATTCAGCCCCGCCTTCGCGGGGTTTTTTTATTTTGTCTTATACTGGCTCAGGCAGCGTAAAGCATTTTGGTTGATCCCGGTCAAACATATCGGCTATGGCGTAAAAGGAAAAAGGCGGTATAATCCGGCGATTTTTTTTGTGGCTGCCCCTCAGAGGAGAAAGAGAATGAAGATCGTGGAAGTGAAACACCCACTCGTCAAACACAAGCTGGGCCTGATGCGTGAGCACGACATCAGCACCAAACGCTTCCGTGAACTCGCCTCAGAAGTTGGCAGCTTACTGACTTATGAAGCAACTTCCGATCTGGCGACCGAAAAAGTCACCATCGAAGGCTGGAACGGCCCGGTAGAAATTGAGCAGATCAAAGGCAAGAAAATTACCGTAGTGCCGATTCTGCGCGCGGGTCTGGGGATGATGGAAGGCGTGCTTGAGCACGTGCCGAGCGCGCGCATCAGCGTGGTGGGCATCTATCGTAACGAAGAGACCCTTGAGCCGGTGCCTTACTTCCAGAAGCTGGTATCCAACATCGACGAACGCATGGCGCTGGTGGTTGACCCGATGCTGGCGACCGGCGGCTCCATGATCGCCACCATCGACCTGCTGAAAAAAGCGGGCTGCTCCAGCATTAAGGTGCTGGTTCTGGTGGCGGCGCCGGAAGGCATCGCCGCGCTGGAGAAAGCGCATCCGGACGTTGAGCTGTACACCGCGTCCATCGACCAGGGCCTGAACGAGCACGGATACATTATTCCGGGGCTCGGCGACGCCGGCGATAAGATTTTTGGTACGAAATAAATGATGAAGTAGAAAAAGCCGACTTTGAGAGTCGGCTTTTTTTTGAATAAAACACACCAACAGCAATCAACAAACGACTCTCAGAGGAAAATGCCATGACGCGCCGTGCTATCGGGGTGAGTGAAAGACCGCCGCTTTTACAGACAATCCCGCTTAGTTTGCAACATCTGTTCGCCATGTTTGGCGCAACGGTACTGGTGCCCGTTCTGTTCCATATCAACCCGGCCACGGTACTGCTGTTTAACGGCATCGGAACGCTGTTATATCTTTTCATCTGCAAAGGCAAAATTCCGGCTTATCTTGGATCGAGCTTTGCGTTTATCTCCCCGGTGCTGCTTCTGCTGCCGCTGGGCTACGAAGTCGCTCTCGGCGGCTTTATCATGTGCGGCGTGCTGTTTTGTATCGTCTCCTTTATTGTCAAAAAAGCCGGAACCGGCTGGCTGGACGTGATGTTCCCACCGGCGGCGATGGGCGCGATTGTCGCGGTTATCGGCCTGGAGCTGGCGGGCGTGGCGGCGAATATGGCCGGTCTGCTGCCCGCTGACGGGCAATCGCCGGACAGCAAAACCATTATTATTTCGATGGTGACGCTTGCGGTGACGGTTTTCGGTTCGGTGCTGTTCCGCGGTTTCCTGGCGATTATCCCGATTTTAATCGGCGTCCTGGTCGGCTACGCGCTCTCCTTCGTGATGGGCGTCGTCGATACCACGCCCATCGCCGAGGCCCACTGGTTCGCGCTGCCGACCTTCTACACCCCGCGCTTTGAATGGTTTGCGATTTTCACCATTCTCCCCGCCGCGCTGGTGGTGATCGCCGAGCACGTTGGGCATCTGGTAGTCACGGCCAATATCGTCAAAAAAGATCTGATCCGCGATCCGGGCCTGCATCGTTCAATGTTTGCCAACGGCCTGTCTACGGTGATCTCCGGCTTCTTTGGCTCCACGCCAAACACCACCTACGGCGAGAACATTGGCGTGATGGCGATCACCCGCGTCTACAGCACCTGGGTTATCGGCGGCGCGGCGATCATCGCGATTCTGCTCTCCTGCGTCGGCAAGCTGGCGGCGGCGATCCAGATTATCCCGCTGCCGGTAATGGGCGGCGTCTCGCTGCTGCTGTACGGGGTTATCGGCGCTTCGGGTATTCGCGTGCTGATCGAATCTAAAGTCGATTACAACAAGGCGCAGAACCTGATTCTGACCTCCGTTATCCTGATCATCGGCGTCAGCGGGGCAAAAGTGCATATCGGCGCCGCCGAGCTGAAAGGCATGGCGCTGGCGACCATCGTTGGCGTCGGGCTGAGCCTGATCTTCAAACTGATTAGCGTGCTGCGTCCGGAAGAGGTGGTTCTCGACGCTGCGGATAGCGAAGAAGCAAAACATTGATCCTTATACCGGGCGGCGATCCTGCCCGGTTCTCTCCTTGCGTATTTCTGTGCTAAACTCTCCGCGTTTTTCTGCAAGCCTATGTTGAGGTCCATCTGAACGCACCGGCACAGCTCTCTTTGCCACTGTATCTTCCCGATGATGAAACTTTCGCGAGTTTCTGGCCGGGCGATAACCCTTCTCTTCTTGCCGCCCTTCAGAACGTGCTGCGGCAGGAACATAGCGGATACATCTACATCTGGTCACGCGAAGGGGCGGGGCGCAGCCATCTCCTGCACGCGGCCTGCGCGGAGCTCTCCCAGCGCGGCGATGCGGTGGGCTACGTACCTCTGGATAAACGGACGTGGTTTGTTCCTGAAGTGCTGGACGGGATGGAGCACCTGTCGCTGGTTTGTATCGATAATATTGAGTGCGTAGCGGGCGATGAACTGTGGGAAATGGCGATTTTCGACCTCTACAACCGCATTCTCGAGTCCGGTAAAACCCGGCTGTTGATTACCGGCGACCGACCGCCGCGCCAGCTCAAGCTTGGCCTGCCGGATCTGGCTTCGCGTCTTGACTGGGGGCAAATCTACAAGCTGCAGCCGCTGTCGGATGAAGACAAACTCCAGGCGCTTCAGCTTCGCGCCAGACTGCGCGGTTTCGAAATGCCGGAAGACGTCTGTCGGTTCCTGCTTAAGCGGCTGGATCGCGAAATGCGTTCGCTGTTTATGACGCTCGATCAGCTCGATCGCGCTTCCATTACCGCCCAGCGCAAGCTGACCATTCCTTTCGTGAAAGAGATCCTCAAGCTTTAGCGGGCCGCGGCCTGAGGATCAACAACTTAGTTAACGATTTCCAGAACCTGCTCCGGCGGGCGACCGATACGGGCCTCACCGTGGCTAACGACGATAGGCCGTTCAATCAGCTTTGGATTATCAACCATCGCCTGGATCAGCGCATCTTCGCTCAGCTGCGGGTTAGCGAGATCGAGGGATTTATAGAGATCTTCTTTCTGGCGCATTAAGTCGCGCGCGCTGGCCATCCCCAGCATCTTCAGCAGCTGGCGCAGCGTGGCGGCATCCGGCGGCGTCTCCAGATAGAGCACCACTTCGGGGTCGATGCCGTTAGCCTTCAGCAGGCTCAGCGTGTCGCGACTCTTGGAGCAGCGCGGGTTGTGATAGATTTTGACCGTATCGGACATGAGGTCTCCTTACATTTTCTGGTACGGTTTGAAGCGTTCCTGCAGCTGACGCAGCTGATCGATACGCGCATCGTAGCGGGCCTGCTGCAGGCTGCCTAATTTTACCTGTGAGCTGGCGCTGCTGAGCAGGGTAATGGCCTGATCGAGTCGGCCAACCAGCGCCATGCCTTCCGCTCGGGCTGCCAGCTCCTGATCGCGATTTCCCAGTTTAGCTTCCGCTTGCGCCAGCAAATCCCAACCATTGACGTCATCTTTATTATTGAAGGTATAGCGGTTAAGGATCGTCGCCGCTTCCCCCGGCTGCCCGCCTTCCAGCAGGGCGTTGGCGAGGTTGAGCTGCAGCACCGGATTAGTACGCAGCTCGCGGGCGCCCTTCAGGCGATTAATCGCGTCTGTGGCTCTCTTTTGCCCGAGATCGATATCGGTCGCCAGGTCAAGGTACCAGGCGTTCTGCGGTTCGGCGCTAAGCAGCGGCTGCAGCGTTTTGCGCGCCAGATCGTAATTGTTATTGCCCATGGCCAGCAGCGCGCGGCCGTACTGGGCGGCGTGCTGCTCGCGAATATTGCCTTTTTCCCAGCTGCTCAGCAGGTCGTTGCCCAGCTTATTGTCGCCGGAGGTGTACATGCCCAGCGTTCTGGCCTTCGCCAGGTAGAAGTCAGCGGAGGACTGCACCACAACCGGGCGCATCTGGTTCGCACGGTTGCGGGCGTCGGCGAGACGGCTTTCCGGTAAGGGGTGGGTCAGCAGCATTTCCGGCGGCCGGGTGGAGTAGCGCGACTCGTCGAGCAGCTTACCCATAAACGCCGGCATTGCCTGCGGGTCGAACCCGGAGCGCTGAAGGACCTGAATGCCAATGCGGTCGGCCTCTTCTTCGTTTTGACGGGTAAAGCTGATCAGCCCCTGCTGGCTGCCCGCCAGGGTGCCGGTCAGCGCGGCCATCCCGGCCTGCGGGCTGGCCATCGCCAGCAGAATCGAGCCCAGCGCGCCGACCCAGGTCAGCGGAGCGTTACGCTTTTGGTCTTCCATCGCGCGGGCGAGATGGCGCTGGGTGACGTGAGAAATTTCGTGCGCCATTACCGACGCCAGCTCGCTTTCATTATCCGAGTAGCGGAACAGGGCCGAGTGCAGTACGACGTTACCGCCGAAGAAAGCAAAGGCGTTTATTTGATCGTTATTAATCAGATAAAAGTGGAACGGGGTGCGAACGGAATTGGCGTGCGACACCAGGCGCATGCCTAAACCGTTAATATACTGCACCAGCAGCGGATCGTTGATTAACGGCGCGCTGCCGCGCAGCTGGCGCACGTAGTAATCTCCCATCTGCATTTCCTGGCCGATGGAGAGCGTGCTTCCTGCGGAGGTGCCCATGTCCGGCAGAGTGTCTGCGGTATCGGCAAAAGCAGGTAATATTGAACCCAGCGTCAGCGACGCTATGACGGTCGCCACCAGCGTTTTCTTCAACTGCCTGAACATAACCTCTGTCCTGTAATGTAGGTGTGCCAGTTTGACCGATTGTGCGGCGTAATGTTCCCTGACCGCAAGCAGGTCCAGCGAGTTTAGCCGTCGTTCGCGGCGTTGCAAATATGATATTCATCCGGCCAGTAATGTTTGTGGTTTTACCCATAAAAAGCGAAGTCTTTTTTGTGACATTTCGATACAATTCCTGAGATTGTTACAGCTCCGCTCTTCAGGGAAGGGTTTTATGCTCCAGATGTTAATGCAGTGGTACCGTCGTCGGTTCAGCGACCCGGAGGCGATAGCGCTGCTGGTCATTTTGCTGGCTGGGTTCGGCATTATGTTTTTCTTCAGCGGCCTGCTGGCACCTTTGTTAGTGTCGATTGTTCTGGCCTATCTGCTGGAGTGGCCCACCGTCAGACTGGAGCGTATCGGGTTTTCACGTACCTGGGCCACCTCGGTCGTTCTGATTCTGTTCGTCGGCATTCTGCTGCTGATGGCGTTCGTGGTGATGCCGGTTGCCTGGCAGCAGGGCATTTATCTGATTCGCGATATGCCCGGGATGCTGAATAAACTTTCCGATTTCGCCGCCACGGTGCCGCGCCGTTATCCGGCCCTCATGGATGCCGGCATTATCGACGCGATGGCGGAGAATATGCGCAGCCGCATGTTAACCGTCGGCGACTCGGTGGTGAAATATTCGCTGGCCTCCCTGGTCGGGCTGCTGACCCTGGCGGTCTATCTGGTGCTGGTGCCGCTGATGGTTTTCTTTCTGCTGAAAGATAAAGAGCAGATGCTTAACGCCGTACGCCGGGTGCTGCCGCGCAACCGCGGCCTGGCCGGGCAGGTATGGAAAGAGATGAACCAGCAAATTACCAACTATATTCGCGGTAAGGTGCTGGAGATGATCGTCGTCGGCGTGGCGACGTGGATTGGCTTTATCCTTTTTGGCCTCAACTATTCGCTGCTGCTGGCGGTGCTGGTGGGGTTCTCGGTATTAATCCCCTATATCGGCGCGTTTGTGGTCACTATTCCGGTGGTGGGCGTGGCGCTGTTCCAGTTTGGCGCGGGAACCGAGTTCTGGAGCCTGTTTGCGGTGTACCTGATTATTCAGGCGCTGGATGGCAACCTGCTGGTGCCGGTACTCTTCTCGGAAGCCGTTAACCTGCATCCGCTGGTGATTATTCTGTCGGTGGTGATTTTTGGCGGTCTGTGGGGATTCTGGGGCGTGTTCTTCGCTATCCCGCTGGCGACGCTCATCAAAGCGGTGGTGCACGCCTGGCCGGATGGCCTGATAGTGGAAGACGAGCATTAGCGCGAAGCCGCAAGGAATACCCTAAAAAAAGACGCCGGGTGGTTGAGAACGACCCGGCGTCTTGCGTTTATCTTAGCGTCAGGCGTTTTCTTTCAGCCAGTTCAGCACCACGTCGTGGTGATTGCTGGTTTTGAAATCATCAAACACATGTTCGATTTTGCCGTTGGCGTCGATGAGGAAGCTAATACGATGGATACCGTCGTAGGTTTTCCCCATAAAGGTTTTTTCACCCCAGATACCAAACTGCTCGCATACCTGATGATCTTCATCAGACAGCAGAGTGAAGTTCAGCAGCTCTTTTTCGGCGAAACGGGAGAGTTTTTCTGGTTTATCCGTACTGATACCCAGTACTTCAACGCCTGCTTTTTTCAGGTCGTCCATATTATCGCGTAAACCGCACGCCTGTACGGTGCAGCCCGGGGTCATGGCTTTCGGATAAAAATAAACCAGAACACGCTGTCCCTGGAAGTCGGTCAAATTTACTTCCTCGCCGTCCTGGTCCGGTAAGCTAAATTTCGGTGCAATATCACCGGCTTTCAGTGGGTTCATCACTCAAACTCCATCCTGTTCATCATGCTGTGAATAATTAACAATGTTAATACTGCCTTGTGCATTCAGTTCTGTACATAGGGCTTTGAACGCTTGTTCGATATTTGATGCATTTTGCGTAGTCGGGCTGTGGGCGGTGATTTGAATAAAAAGCTGTGCTGACTCGTCGTTCGCTCCGGGCTGAGTGCGGGAAACCAGCTCGGCAATGTTCATTTTCCACGTATCGCACAGCGCCGTAAATCGCTCAATGATATGCGGCGAATCCGGCACCTCAACCTGAACCCAGACGGTGTTCTGCATCGCCTGAGGCGGTCTCGCGGTTGTACGCTTCATCACGATAAGCAGATCCAGCTCGGCGCCTTTCAGCGGCAGAGTGGATTCAATCAGGTTAATTGCATTCCACGAGCCGGAAAGCAGCATGATAAACGTAAACTCATCGCCAAGCATGGCCAGCCGACTGTCTTCAATATTACAGCCGCAGCTGCTGACGTGACGAGTGATCGTATTCACGATGCCTGGGCGGTCAGCACCCAACGCGGTAATAACCAGATAGTGTTGTAATGAGGCTGTCAAACCTGTTCTTCCTTTAAAAAGGTGAGGTAACGTTAGGAAAGCATAAAAAAAACCGGCATACAACATCCCTGATGGCATCGGGTCTCTTGCTTTTATTACGACTCCAAACGTAACATTGAGAATCTTGTCCCACTTATGCTCTGAGGATGGCCCATGTTTACGGGAAGTATTGTAGCGCTTGTCACGCCAATGGATGAAAACGGCAACGTCTGCCGGTCAAGCCTGAAAAAACTGATTGATTATCATGTCGCCAGCGGAACCTCGGCGATCGTTTCGGTAGGGACTACCGGAGAGTCCGCAACATTGAGCCATGAAGAGCATGGTGATGTGGTGATGCAGACGCTGGAGCTGGCCGACGGGCGTATCCCGGTCATTGCCGGTACCGGTGCAAATGCAACCGCAGAGGCGATTAGCCTGACCAAGCGATTTAACGATAGCGGCGTGGTTGGCTGCCTGACGGTAACGCCGTATTACAACCGTCCGACCCAGGAAGGGCTGTTCCAACACTTTAAAGCTATCGCAGAACATACTGACCTGCCGCAAATCCTGTATAATGTGCCGTCCCGTACCGGTTGCGATATGCTGCCTGAAACCGTTGGTCGTCTGGCGGAAATTAAAAATATTATCGGTATTAAGGAAGCGACGGGGAACTTAAGCCGCGTTCATCAGATCAAAGAGCTGGTTTCAGATGACTTTATTCTGCTGAGCGGCGATGACGCGACCGGAATGGACTTTATGCAGCTTGGCGGTCATGGCGTGATTTCCGTAACGACAAACGTTGCGGCGCGCGAAATGGCCGAGATGTGCCGACTGGCGCTAGCAGGTCAATTTGCCGAAGCTCGTGCGATTAACCAGCGTCTGATGCCATTGCATACCAAATTATTTGTCGAACCCAACCCTATCCCGGTCAAATGGGCCTGTAAGGCGTTGGGTCTTGTGGCGACCGATACGCTACGCCTGCCGATGACCCCGATTACCGAAAACGGTATTAAGGTTGTGACCGCAGCGCTGAAGCATGCCGGTTTGCTGTAAAGTTTAGGGAGATTTGATGGCTTACTCAGTACAGAAGTCGCGCCTGGCGAAGGTTGCGGGTGTTTCGCTGGTTCTACTCCTCGCGGCCTGTAGTTCTGACTCGCGCTACAAGCGTCAGGTGAGCGGCGACGAGGCCTATTTGCAGGCTACGCCGCTTAGTGAACTTCACGCGCCAGCAGGGATGATCCTGCCGATTCAGGTGGGTGATTATAATATTCCGGTTGCGACCAGCACCGGTAACACTGGCAAAGCCCTGGACATTCGTCCGCCGGCCCAGCCACTGGCGCTGGTCAGCGGCGCGCGTACGCAGTTTAACGGTGATACCGCGACGCTGATGGTGGAAAACGGGCGCAGCGGTTCGCTGTGGGCGCAGGTGGCAAGCATCGTGCAGTCGAAAAACTACACTATCGCGAAACGCGACGATGCCAGCCAGACGCTGAATACCGACTGGGTCGAATGGAATCGCCTCGATGAAGACCAGCAGTATCGTGGTCGCTATCAAATCTCAGTTAAGCAGCAGGGCTATCAGCAGGCGGTGATCGTGAAGCTGGTGAATCTGGAGCAGGCGGGTAAACCTGTTGCCGATCCGGCTTCGCTGCAGCGCTACAGTACCGCCATGCTGAACGTCATCTCCGAAGGTCTGGATCTGAACGCCACCAGCGCGCAGAACGCCGCGCAGAAAAACGCCGGGGCGACCTTCGACGTGCAGAGCGGCGCTGATGATACCGGCCTGCCGATGCTGATCGTTCGCGCGCCGTTTAACCTGGTGTGGCAACGCCTGCCGGGCGCGCTGGAAAAAGTGGGCATGAAGGTCACCGATAGCTCTCGTTCTCAGGGCAGCTTCTCCGTCACCTACAAACCGCTTTCCGACAGCGGCTGGACCGATCTGGGCGCCCGCGACCCGCAGCTGGTTTCCGGCGATTATAAACTGCAGGTCGGGGACCTCGATAACCGCAGCAGTCTGCAGTTCATCGACCCGAAAGGCCATACGCTGACGCAGTCGCAAAATGATGCCCTGGTCGCCGTATTCCAGGCCGCATTAAGTAAGTAATTAATAGGGCTGGAGCAATCCGGCCCTTTTTAATGTATAGTGACGCAAACGTGTGCGTCGGCAGAAAAGCACAAATTTTTATCGTTAATCATCACTGGAGTGACAAAGATGCAAAAGCAAGCTGAGTTGTATCGTGGTAAAGCGAAGACGGTATACAGCACCGAAAACCCGGATCTGTTGATACTCGAATTCCGTAACGATACGTCAGCAGGGGACGGCGCTCGCATTGAGCAGTTCGATCGTAAAGGCATGGTGAACAACAAGTTCAACCATTTCATTATGAGCAAGCTGGCGGAAGCGGGTATCCCGACCCAGATGGAAGCGCTGTTGTCCGATACCGAGTGTCTGGTTAAAAAGCTGGATATGGTGCCGGTGGAGTGCGTGGTACGTAACCGCGCTGCCGGTTCGCTGGTGAAACGCTTAGGGATTGAAGAGGGCATCGAGCTGAACCCGCCGCTGTTCGACCTGTTCCTGAAGAACGACGCCATGCACGACCCGATGGTCAACGAATCCTACTGTGAAACCTTTGGCTGGGTGAGCAAAGAGAACCTGGCGCGTATGCAGGAGCTGACCTACAAAGCTAACGATGTGCTGAAAAAGCTGTTTGACGATGCGGGCCTGATCCTGGTGGACTTCAAGCTGGAGTTCGGTTTGTTCAAAGGCGAAGTGGTGCTGGGGGATGAATTCTCTCCGGACGGCAGCCGTCTGTGGGATAAAAAAACCATGGATAAAATGGACAAAGACCGCTTCCGCCAGAGCCTTGGCGGCCTGATTGAAGCCTACGAAGAAGTCGCTCATCGCCTGGGCGTGAAGCTCGACTAATCCCCCGACGCCAGAAGAAGTTTTCTTCTTCTGGCGCTCTTCTTGCTGTTTCCTGTGGTAATCCTCCGCTGAACCGCCTACGATCTTATTCATTGGTTAATATGATGAATTGAGGTGCTTATGCGCTGGCAAGGACGTCGCGAGAGCGACAATGTGGAAGATCGTCGTGGTCAATCTGGTTCACCGATGGGCGGCGGAGGCGGTTTTCGTCTCCCCAGCGGTAAAGGCGGCATTGTACTGCTGATTATTGTTCTGGTGGCGGGCTACTACGGCGTGGATTTAACCGGCATGCTGACCGGCGAGCCGGTATCTCAACAGCAAACCACCCAACGCTCCATTAGCCCGCAGGATGAAGAGGCCGCGAAATTCACGAAGGTGATTCTGGCGGACACGGAAGATACCTGGGGCGCTATTTTTAAAGATATGGGCCGTCAGTATCCGCAGCCCAAACTGGTGATGTACCGCGGCGCGACGCGGACCGCCTGCGGCACCGGTCAATCGGTCATGGGGCCTTTTTACTGCCCTGCGGACAGCACGGTGTATATCGACCTGTCATTCTACGATGAGATGAGAAACAAGCTTGGCGCCGGCGGCGATTTCGCGCAGGGTTACGTTATCGCCCACGAGGTTGGCCATCACGTACAAAAGCTGTTGGGTATTGAATCGAAAGTGCGCCAGCTGCAGCAAAACGCTTCGCAGGCGGAAGCGAACCGTCTGTCGGTAAAAATGGAGCTACAGGCGGACTGCTTTGCCGGCGTCTGGGGCTACAACATGCAGAAGCAAGACTACATGGAGACCGGCGATCTGCAGGAAGCGCTGAATGCCGCAGAGGCGATTGGCGACGATCGCCTGCAGCAGCAGAGCCAGGGGCGCGTCGTGCCGGACAGCTTTACCCACGGAACGTCGCAGCAGCGCTATACCTGGTTTAAACGCGGTTTCGATAGCGGCGACCCGGCGCAGTGCAACACCTTCGGCAACGCGCTGTAATGCTCTGCTGTCATGGATGAACTGCGTCACCTGACGGCGCAGATGGCGCGCGAAGGCGTTCGTCGTCTGCTGGTCCTCAGCGGCGACGATGCCTGGACCCTGCGTCAGGCGCAAAGAGTACGTACCGCGCTGGCCGGAGACGGGCTGTGGGTCGGCCCGCGTCCGATGCCCGAGCCGTACGTCTCGTCTGCTGCCCTGAAATCGCTGCTGGGCCGCGAATTCCAGCACGCCTTTTTCGATGCCCGCGAGGGTTTTGATGTGGCGGCCTTTGCCGCATTAGCCGGTACGCTGCGCGCCGGAAGCTGGCTGGTATTGCTCACCCCCGACTTTGCGCAATGGCCGGCCCGTCCAGATGCGGATTCTCTGCGCTGGAGCGACGCTCCCGACCCCATCCCCACGCCGAATTTTGTTTTTCGTTTTTGCCAACAGATTAGTGCGGATAACGCGTCCGTTCTCTGGCGGCAGGGCAATGAACTTGCGGTGCCCGCGTTACCCGTGCGCCCGCCATGGCATCCCGCCGACGGACATCCGCAGGCGGAGCAGGCTGCCGTGCTTGCCGAACTGGCCCGGTTCCCTCCCGGTATTGCGGCGCTAACCGCCGAGCGCGGGCGAGGCAAGTCCGCGCTCGCGGGAATGCTTATTCGCCATCTGGGGGGAGATGCCATCGTCACGGCACCGGCGCGGGGAGCAGCGGAGGTGATGGCGACATTCGCCGGGGAGGCTTTCCGCTTTATGGCCCCCGACGCATTGCTGGCTTCCGGCTGCACCGCCGGATGGCTGATTGTCGATGAGGCCGCGGCCATCCCCGGGCCGCTGCTGCGCCAGCTGGTCTCCCGCTTCCCGAGGACGCTGTTGACCACTACCGTTCAGGGGTACGAGGGGACGGGACGCGGCTTTTTGCTTAAGTTTTGCGCCAGTTTTGCGCTCTTACGGCAGTTTAGCCTGACGACGCCCATCCGTTGGGCAAGCGGCTGCCCGCTGGAGGCGGCGATTGCGCGGCTGCTGCTGTTCAACGACGAGACCTTTCAGCACGCGCCAGGCGGCGATATCGCGCTGGAAAGCGTCAGCCAGGAGAGCTGGCGGCGACAGTCTGCGTTACCGGAAGCGATGTATCAGCTGCTCTCCGGGGCTCACTATCGCACCTCGCCGCTGGACCTCCGGCGCATGATGGATGCGCCGGGGCAGCATTTTACCTGCGCCCGCGGCGGGGAGCGCATCGCCGGAGCGCTATGGCTGGTGGAGGAGGGCGGTCTTGAGCCGCCGCTTAGCCAGGCGGTGTGGGCCGGCTATCGTCGTCCGCGCGGCAATCTGGTGGCGCAGTCGCTGGCGGCGCACGGCGGTAGCCCACTGGCGGCTACGTTGGCGGGGCTGCGCATCAGCCGTATTGCCGTGCATCCGGCTCGCCAGCGCGAAGGGCTGGGGCAGCGGCTGGTGGTCCGGGCGGCGTCGCAGGCTGCGGACCGGGATTATCTCTCGGTGAGTTTTGGCTACACGCCTGAGCTGTGGCGCTTCTGGCAACGCTGCGGTTTTACGCTGGTGCGGCTGGGCACGCATCGGGAAGCCAGCAGCGGCTGTTACACCGCGATGGCGCTCTATCCTCTCAGCGAAGCGGGCCATCGCCTGGCACGCGAAGAAGCCCAACGGCTGCAGCGCGACGAATTCTGGCTGCGCGAGTGGCGAGATGAACCTGTGCCGCTGACGGCGCTGAAAGCGACTATTCTTACTGAAGAAGACTGGCTGGAGGTGGCGGGTTTTGCTTTTGCCCATCGTCCGCTGCTGACCTCGGCGGGTAGCCTCAATCGCCTGCTTATGCTGGTGGAGCTGCCGCTTCCGGCGCTGCGGGCCCGCCTGCAGCAGCAGGATGAGGCCGCGCTTTGCCGGACGTTAGGCTTATCCGGACGGAAAGCGCTGCTGGCCAGGCTGCGCGAAGAGGCGGCGCAGGCGCTGCTCAGCCTGGATGGAAACCGCGCCAACGACCTGCGCCGGCAGGTTCAAATGCTGCAATTTTTTTAACTAACTCCTTCAGTTAAATGGCATGGTCATATTTCGCCTGCGGCGTAAACTTCCTTGCAGACATTAAGGAGACAGCCATGAAACACGATCATTTTATTGTTCAAAGCCCCGCGACACCTGCACAGCAACTGCTGCTGCTGTTTCATGGCGTCGGCGATAACCCGGTGGCCATGGGGCAAATCGGTAGCTGGTTTGCGCCGCTGTTTCCCGATGCGCTGATTGTCAGTATCGGCGGCGCTGAGCCGTGCGGTCCGCCTCCGGGACGCCAGTGGTTTTCCGTGCAGGGCGTTAGCGAAGAAAACCGCCAGCAGCGGGTGGATGCCATCATGCCGACCTTTATCGAAACGGTGCGCTACTGGCAACAGCAGAGCGGCGTCAGCCCGCAGGCGACGGCGCTGATCGGCTTCTCACAGGGGGCGATTATGTCGCTGGAGAGCATTAAAGCCGAGCCGGGTCTGGCATCGCGGGTGATTGCCTTTAACGGCCGCTATGCGACGCTGCCGGAGACCGCGACGACCGCGACCACTGTTCACCTGATCCACGGCGGTGAAGATCGGGTGATCGATCTGGCGTGGGCGGTGGCGGGGCAGGAGGCGCTGCAGCAGGCCGGCGGTGACGTGACGCTGGATATTGTTGAAGATTTGGGGCACGCGATTGACGATCGCAGTATGCAGTTTGCCCTCGATCATCTGCGCTTTACCGTACCGAAGCATTATTTCGATGAAGCCCTCAGCGGCAGCACGCCGAAAGACAGCGATATTATTGAACTGCTGTGAATAATAAACCCGGAGGCGGCGCGATGCGCCTGTCCGGGCTACCGGACCTGCAACGAGCTGTAAACCCGTAGCCCGGGCAAGGCGCGTTAAGCGCCGCCCCCGGGAAAAGAGCGCAG